>Ga0316630_10000044_pt1 | contig 27667 bp, 19 predicted proteins | sample OWC_May_M1_C1_D6_FD_207658 | JGI IMG/M metagenome (GOLD analysis project Ga0316630, IMG submission 207658) | Wetland soil microbial communities from Old Woman Creek delta, Ohio, United States - OWC_May_M1_C1_D6_A | ecosystem: Environmental > Terrestrial > Soil > Wetlands | place: USA: Ohio...
AGCATCATCTGCGAGCCATTGGGCACCAGTGCCCACCTGACCGTCCGTGATAGCATTTCCTTGTCAGCCCATCCGTGTTCCTCTAGGTCAACGACGGCCTCTGTGCCGTCATCGAGCGTTGCGTTTGCTACGTATGCGTAGTCTTTAGACATTGAGTTGTCCGTCCTTTCAGAACTTGTAGACTTGACGATTATACCTCGTCGTACGAGTAGTTCAGAGTCTCCTGACCCATTGCACCCGGAGCAGCAGTGCCCGAGGGCTGCAACTGCAACTGCATTTCCTTCGAGACGGTGTTGATTGCGGAATACGTTGCCGCATCCCACGTTCCCTTAGCGCCCGAAGTGTAGGTCGTGAAGTTAGTGCCACCGGTCATAGCGGTGTTGTACGGGGTCGTACCACCGGTACCCGGAGTCGCACCACCGGTTCCCTGAGCCAACTTGGCCATGAGGGTGATGTTAGCGCCAGCACCGGAGTCAACCGGCGCAGAGCCGTCGCCCCAAAACTTGACGTTGCCCCACGATACTGCCGGGGCGACAGTTGCCTTCAAGCGAAGGTGCTTGCTATACGAATAGCCACCAGCGAGAACAGGGTTGTTCTGGCGAGTGGTGAGGTCCGTAGCAGCAGAGTCGATGCTGAGGAAAGAGATACCGGTCTGAGCAGCGCCAGACTCAGTAGCGGCGTTTGTACCAGTGTACACGAATACGCCAACCGTTGCGGCCATGTTTACTCCTTGGGCGGCGCGAAGGCCACCGTTTCAGGCTGCTGAGCGTCTTCTAGCCTACGCTCTAGTTCCTTGATGCGCTCCTTAGCCTGATTGAGTTCTGCCCGGAGCATGTCATTCTCTACAGTGAGAATACCAATCTTAGTGAAAAGGTCGTCTACTTGCAACTCTTATCTCCTTACGGGATATTGAACGTACCCTTGACGTACGCTTCTGCGGCGTCAAGAAGGGTCATGATGTGCGGGACCAGTTCTGGCGGAACGATTGCGGTAACATCTTGGTCACGAAGTTCGCGCACGGAATACTGGACGCCCTCGATTGTGCAGAGCGTGGAGCCGGAAACCACGACGCGAACGTCTGGTCCATTTCTTGTGAGACTTACATCTACTGCGACTGCAGTCTCGTCAACGTTAGCCATGCCTCTCCTTTATGCTGCGGTCCAGTAACCAACGACGTAGAGCCAAACTGTGCAGCCAGTCGAAGCGGAAGAAATCCACTTAATCTGCCTGCCGTTGGTCCCACCAACCTCGACCATAACTCCTGTATGCCATCCACCACGACCAGCGTAGCCGCTGTTGTAGCCTAGAGCAGCGGTGCCACCGCTGTAGTGCTTAATCGTCATGGACATGTTATCGCCTGCAGTAGAGCCTCGAACACCAAAGATTACCTCAGCGTAAACGGCAGTGTTCGCGGGGATTGCAGTAAGTTCAACTGTCTGGTCCGACACCTGACCAGCAGCACCGTTGAGGACCGTGCTAATGCCTACTGGCACAAACCTGAGCAACTGTCCAGACGCGACAGATACCGGGTAGTCGAACTTGTACCCACCAGTTGCCCCAGTGAACTCCATGCCATCAGAAATGTTGTAGTCGTAGATGATGCGAGCACCGTAGTCAGACGAGTCAACCTTGAAGTCGATGAACGGGTTGGCGCTTCGGATTTCGATAGAGCCGCCAGAGATAGCGGTGCCGTCCTGCGAGTAACCAGCATCGTTGTTTGAAACCATCAAGCCGCCCATCACAATCAGGCCGTCGTCGGTCTTTAGATAGGAGCCGTTGTAGCGGTAAAGGTTGGTGTCTGTTGCCGTGGAGCCGCCCGGACCCCACTCCATGCCTCCCCAGCCAGCCCACCTGAACACAGGCTGCGAGTCACCCGGAGCGGCATAGATTGCAATGCCCTGATAGCCGTTGTTCGGGAGGACGATGCGAAGTGCCTCCCAGTTCTGGCCGTCGTTGCTGGTCGGGCTGGTTACCCTGAGCCCTCCGACAGCATGCAGAATGTCGTCGGTCTTCAATACGTTTGCAGCGCCACGGTAGAGGTTCACGTCGCGGCTGCCAGACGAGTCACCGAGGCCGAACTGCATCACGCCACCTAGAGTTGCGCTCTCGTAGAGCCCGAAGATGTAGTCAGCCGTGTGACCGACCGTGGTCCCCTTGGCAGAGAGCATCAGGTTGCCGACCGTGAACTTGTTGTCATAGTTTGCCCGGATAGCGCCACCATCTACCCAAGCGTTAGATGCGACATACTGAGTGCCAGCAGGGAGGCTAGCCGAGAAGCCGTCAGAGTTGTAAAACGTGTTCCAAGTCCCTACGTGGCCGTAATCTAGGACCGGATGGAACCTGAGTGCAGTATACGTCCAAGCGATGCGAGCCCACAACTCGTATGTTGTCGGCCCAGCATCAGACGTAATCACCATCACATAGTCTGTGTTTGCGGTTTCCTGCGACAGGTCTAGCGTTTCGATAAGGACGTACGGCTGGCTGCCGAAGGCATCCTGCTGCTTGATGCGCCACCTAATGCGACCCTTCGGGCCAGTAGCAAGGGATGAGCCTGAGTTGGTGAACACAATCTCGCCAGACGAGTCGGCGTATCTTGTGCTGATTGAGCCACTCATCAGCCTAGTCCACTTGGTATTGTCGCTTACGCCGGTGTTAGACGTGACGAAGCCCTGAGGGATGAATGCCCTTCCCTTCAAGTATTCATCTACCTTGGACGATGAGTACCTTTCGTCAATCCACCTATCGCCCGTTCCGTAGTCGATGCCGACCTTGACGCTATCGCCAGCCTCGACAATGGTCATGCCCGGAATGCGGAAGTCAGTTGAAGCGTAGAGCGGGTCTGTTTCTCCGTACAGGAAGACAGAGCACGTCAGGCCACCTGAGGCGACCTCGTGCACAGTGCCCCATGTATACTCAACCTTAGCACCGCTGCGGGTGAGTTTCTGGATGCGTCCGTCGATAACGTCGATAATGCGTGATGCTTCGTTCAGAGAAAAGGGCTCGCCCATTAGGTCAACTTAATCTCCCTCAACAGCCGCAGGGTTTGGCGGCTAGATGAAAGCGGCACTGTGAAGGCCCTGAGACGGAAGTTCGAGTTGAGTTGCGAGAACTCCCGCTCGTCAACGTGAAGAACGTCGTTGCCTTCAAATGCTGGGTTGCAGAGGGTTTCCAGCGTAATGTCTTCGTTCACGAGCACGTGCTTGTAGAACAGGCTTTCGGCTGTCTTGTCAGCAAGTGCCTGCGTTCCGATTTGGTCAGACTCGTACTTGAACACCCTCTCGCCAAGGCGGGTGACATTCGTAACACTCGTCGGGTCGGTGTCGCGGACACGCGAGATAACGATGTTGTTCTTGTCCTTGGTGCCGATGACGAGCACAGTGTTGTAGAGATTGTCGTCAGAATACGAGGTCTTGATGGTGACGAGGTTGTTGTTGTCGTTCGGGTCGTAGGTGTAGACAACAGCCTTATCACCGGGGCTCCTAAAATCCTCAGTCGTCAGACGACCCTCAGGGTCAAAGTATACATCAATCCCGTAGGATTTGCAAAGGCTTGCTAGAGCCTCGCCACGGTTGTCACCCTGCTCCACAATGAACTTCTTGGACAACTGCTTGTCGGCAGTTGCGCGAGTGTCGAGCGGGTCGAGGTTCTTGCGGGTGACACCGGCAGCGGAGCAGATATCACCGATGACTGTATTGATGCTGGTGCCTGCGGCCCATTCCTTGTTCCTCGGGAACATGGACTTGCCAAACTTCTTCCACAGGTCGGAGCCAGAAAGGACGACCACACTCATGTTGCGCTCGACAGCAACGTCGGCGTGGTCAATCATGAAGGTGCCAATCGGCACCAGTTCTGAGGCGTCACCGAAGTCAATGCCACGGTACAGTTGCACGAGCCTGTTGACGTAGAACAGCCCGCCCCAGTCGGAGCGAGGCGACCAGATGCCATCCGGGTTCAGGACGGTCGCGTTGAACGTGCGGCGGGTCAGGCGCGTCACGTCAGCGTCAACCGAGCCATCGACCATGATGGAGGTTGTGTCGTTGGTCTGGTATCCTGCGTCAACAAACTCGTAGACAGGGTTGAAGTTAGTGTCCAAGACGACCATCTTGGAGCGGAAGGTATGGACCGGGCTCTTTAGCGCGGTCAGGAATGCAGATGAAACACCGTACACTTATGCAACCTCGGTCCATACCAGCGTGACGTTCATATGACCGCCACCCATGTAATCCTTCGTCGGGCCGCTGAACTCGACTTCCCAAATGTCTCCGAACGGAGACTTCAAGATGTGCGGGCCAGCGTTGGACTTGATATACTCTACCTGCGCGATGGCGGTAGCCCTTTCCTCGTCCTTCCACCTGACGTTCATCGAACCCTCAGCGCCGAGCGTCTTGCCACGGACAATGACCTTGCGGTTGGTGCCCAGCGGCTCGAACACTTCCTGCTGTACCGGCTCAGAGAACGGGCCAGCCATGACCGGCAACTCGAAGATGTGCTCCGGCCTGCGGTCAGCGCCGACTACGTACCAAGAGTCTGCGTCAAGCATTTCCTCTGCGAGGTCCGAGTCGCCGCTTTCGAGGTCGGCGTCACCAGTGACAATCTTCCACTGGGTAATCTTGTAGTTGTAGGTAACGGTGTTAGCAGTCAGGTAGTCGTAGTAGTCAATGACGCTACGAGTGGTGATGTGTGCCAGAACCGACCAAGTTGTATCGGAAGGCAACTTGCGGTAGATTGTGTACCTGCGGAACGAGCCGTTCGTCTCGCCAACCGGCAGCGTGCTTTCCTCCCACCACAGGTGCATAGCCGAGTAAACCGGGTCTGCGACTGCAGAGAAGCCGACCACCGGGTCGGGTGCTGTCCAGTTGGTCGTGACGGAGTTGGAGTCCCAAGCCGAGACAAGGCCGTCAGTGTCCCACGTACGGACCTCGACACGGTAGGTTGTGCTGTTGAGCAGCGTGCCTGCCGGGAAGTCGAGAGACGTAGCGGACGAGTAAGAGCGGCCAGTATCGTAGACCGTGAAGTCGTCAGCGTTCCTGACGATGCGGAACTGGTAGGAGTTCTGGCCCTTGCCGCCCGGAGAGGACATGCTCCACGAAGCGGAGAATGCCGGTGAGGTCAGCGTGCCAGCGTCAGACGGGGAAGTGATTGTGGTTGAAGGGGACTGGCTTGGCTTGAACACGACGTACGAGGACCATGCGCCGATTGCGCCCATGGCATCGTAGTAGCGGACACGCCACTTGTATTCAGTCTCGTACGTGAGCGGAGCGGCTGCGCCGGTCGTCTTCAAGACGCCAGCCTCGCCGTCGTAGACCGTGTTGGCAGCGGCGACCAGACCGGAGTCCTTGAACAGGCTGTAGGCCAGCGTGTTCGCCTCAGTGTTCGTGCGAACCTCTACCTCCATGGCCGATGGGAGGTCACCAAGGGTGGCCTTCTCAACGTCCTCGTATGTAGCGGTGAACACTGGCACGAGGGAGTCTGGAATAGTCTCTCCGGTCGTCGGGTCGAGCGACGTGGAGATTGACGGGTCGCTGTTCAGCCTGAACGGAGTCTTGGCAGAGTACGCACCTGTCGGGCCGGTAGACTTGACATACCTAGCCTGCCAGTAGTAGACTACACCCTTGGAGAGGGTTGGGCCTGCATACAACTTCGAGAACGTCGTGCCAGAGCCAGCCGTGTCAGTGCTGTCCCAAATAAGCGTCGTCTGGTCAGAAGCGTAGACGAGGATGCGGTACGTGCTGATGACTTCTGAGTTGAAGGTCGTTCCGTCGAAGGACGGTGCGGCTGCGTCAACCTTCAAGTCGTCAACAAAGATATCCCCGGTGTAGGACGAAGCGCCAGCAATGGCGTTCACTCCGACACGAGTGACGTTGGCCCAGTTGACAGTGCCAGACGATGCTGATACTGTACCCTTTGTCAGGGTCTTCTGCTCCCAGTTGGTAGTGCCCGGAGTGATGAGGTATTCAACGTAGTCAGTCGCCGTGGCGAACGTGAACCTGAGCCTGAGCGAAGACAGGTTCGTTAGCGACGAAGCCTTGACCCAAATCTTGATAGGAGTCTGGCCACCGTACTTGCTGAGGTTCTCGGTCACCGTGCGGTACGTGTGAGACGAGCCAGCGGCGCTGAGGGTCGTAATCGCAACCTTCATCGAGGCGCGGCCAACCTGCTTGTCTGTTGTCTCCTGAGAGGCAGAGGCAGACGTGCCGTTGGTTACGTTAGTGATGTTGTCGAACGGGTCGATAACATCTGGCGAGCCGAGCATGGAGTCAGCGACAGGGGCATTCAGAGTTGGAATGCCAGCCGAGTCCATGGTAAACTGTACGTAGCCGGTGAAGCCAGCACCCCACGTGGAGCCGGAGTCTGCGGAAACCCTTACCCTCCACTTGTATGCTGTTGACCAAGCGAGGGTCGCCATGACCGGGGCCGTTCCTACCGAGCCGTAGGTGATGGTCTTCGATGTACCGCTGGTGGTCGTGACGGTACCGGAGTCCCACGCAACTGCGTTGTCAGAGGCACGCAGGACTTCAATCTCGTAAGCGTTGAACGCCGTGGAGCGACCAAACGTGAAGTCTGGCGTCGTGTCCGTCACCGGGCTGACAGGAGCAGTCTGGCTGATGGAGCCAGCGGCAGGAGTCACGAAGGTCTGCAGTGCGGAGTCGGCAGAGGTTCCACCGACGCTGGAAACGACGCTGGCCTTCCACTTGTACGTGGTGCTGTACGCAAGAGTCGTTCCGCCATAAGCCTTCGAGAAGCCAGTGCTTGTGACTCCACTCGTGAACAAACCAGAAGACCAGACAACAGTTGTTCCGTCGCTCTGGTAGACGATGATGTATGCGCCGGTCAGCGAGTCAGAAGTTGACGCACGTGTACCGGTGAATGTCGGCATCGGGTTGCCGGAGCCATCGGTCGGAACAGACTCGGAGGCAGTCGGGTCGAGGTTGATTGGGACGCCGGTCGTGTGGGTCGTGAACGTTGCGTAGCCGCTGTAGGCAGACCATGCTCCGTTGCTGTCCTTTGTCCTAGCCTTCCACCTGTAACTCGTCTGCCATGCGAGGGCGGGCGAGCCACCGTATGTGAGAGTCATCGTCGTGCGGGCGGTGACCGTTACTTCACCGGAGTCCCAAACAGCAGTGCCGCCAGAAGTCTCCAAGACAATCTGGTAGCCTGTCAACTGGGAGTCGGTTGCGTCAGGGTCGGAGTGCGTGACGTTGAAGGTCGGCGTGAGCGTGAGAATGTCAGTCGTCGGGCTCTGAGTCAGGCTCAGCGACGGGGTGTTCGGGATGGAGTTAGCCTTGAACCTCTGCAGCGCAGTGTACGCACCCCATGCGCCAGCAGCGTCAGCAGAACGGACCTTCCACTGGTAGTAAGTGTTTCCGGTAAGCGCAGCACCGCTGTAGACCTTGTTGATTGTCGAGCCAGCGATTGTGCCGCTGTCCCACTTCAACGTGACGCCATCATCCTCGTAAAGCAAAATCTGGTAGTTGCTCTGCGTGTCGCCAGCGTTCGGGTCGCTGAACGTAGCGGTGAACGTCGGAGTCAGCGTGTTGACGATTGCGCTGCCGGTCGGAGACGGGTTTGTCGGCGCGTTTGGAGCAGTGTTCGTTGAGTAGTCAACGACAATGTATGCATCGTAGGACGAGCCCTTTTCGGTTGACCAGATATCGAGGCGTTCGTTTGCGGAACCTTCGCTCGAAGACACGAAGCGGAAGCCGTAGAACACACCCGCAGCCCAAGCCTGCTGCACCATTCCGGTGACGCTCTTGGAGTACCAAGTGTTCTCAGCGATGTTGTTGATTGTCCAAGTTGCACGGTTGGTGGACGAGCAAGCCGGGGCAATGTCGTCGCTGCTGTGCCACGTCTCGCCGGAAGCGGACGAGCCCTCAGACCAAGAAGCCGTGATAAGGTCTACATAGAACGTAACATCGTCGCCAGCGTAAGAGCCGTGGTAGCCGTCAGCGGTCTTGATGTACAGCGTTGCGCTGTTGATGGCCGTCCAGCCTGTCCAAGAGTACGAGAAGCCAATGAAGGCACGTGCAGCATCACCACCATCAAGCCACGACATATAGCCGACAGGCAGGTGGATATCAACTCCCGAGCCGTAGTTAGTACCGGATACGTTATCCTTGTTGGCGTTCCACGTTGCAGTTGCCATTAGTCCACCGTTGCCATCTGTTCAAGGGCACGAACCATGTCGGACCCAGTGATGAGGCTGGCAAGGGAGCCCATGTCGAGACTCGACACGCTTCCGTCGCCAGAGGTTACGTCTACGTTGAGGTTGATAGTGCGCGTTGCGTCAGTCGTCGCAGTGCTCGTGAAAGCGCCGCTAACGGCTGTTGCGGTATCCGAGACACCGCGCATCGCGTCGGTGATTGCCTCTGCCTGACCGACCATCGCCGTGTAGGCATCGTCGGTCTTCTCGATGCCGACCGCAAGGCCCTTGACAATGTTCTCGCCAATGGCCATCATAACACGGGACGGCGACTTGATGCCAAGGGCGTCGAGGATAGGACCCGGAATGACGTTCTTGATGAACGCCGTTACCTTGTCGATAATCCAGTCCTTAGCGTCGTTGATACCCTTCCAAAGGCCAGCAACAATGTTCTTGCCGATGCTGAGCATGATTGTAGCAGGGCTGCTGATGCCAAGGAAGTCCTTGATGCCGTCGATGATTGAGCCGAAGAAGCCCTTGGCCTGCGTGATGGCCCAGTCGATAGCACCCTTGACTCCGTTGACGAAGCCCTCGATGACCATGCCACCGAAGGTGGTAACGGTGTCGATGAAGCCCTTGATTGACCAGTAGATAGAGCCCTCACCCTCACCGAAGATGGTCTTGAACAAAGTGTCGATGAAGGACAGGCCACCGGAAATGATGGACTGGAAGATGGAGATTGCCGAGCGGAACAGACCCTCGATGACGCTCAGGACACCACGGATGATATCCTCAATGCCGGTCCAGATACCGTCCCAGTCTCCCTTTAGGATTGCGCCGAAGACCTCGAAGATGCCTTCAACAATCTGCCAGAAGCCGGTGATTACGAGCACCAGTCCCTCGATGATGTTCTTCAAGAACGTTGTCACCGCAGACCAGATGCCGTTCCAGACTGACCAGATGAACGCAAGCCCAGCCCCGATGAGCGTCTTGATAGTCTCGATTGCGACGTTCAGGGCGATGCTGATGTTGGTCCACACGAGGTCCCAGTCAATGCCAAGCGACTCAATCCAGTCGCTAATGGCGGTGACGACCAGTTCGATAATCGCAGGGATTGTACCGATAAAGTCGAGGAACGCCTGCAAAGTCGCGCCCATCTGCTCGAACATCGGGCCGAAGGTTTCGGATGCCCATGTGACCAACTGGTTCCATGCCGGGAGCAGGACGTTGTTCACAATGTCAGCGAGTGTCTGCAGGATGGGCGGAATGACCTCCTGCAACCACTGGAAGACGCCACCGATAATCGGGCCGACGTTGGTTACGAACCACTGAACGATGCCGTCAATGAAGTCCTTGAAGCCAAGGAAGTTCGTTTCGTATGCTACAATGAACGCTGTGACTGCGGCGGCGATGCCAAGGATGACCCAGCCGACCGGGCCAGCAGCAGTCATCAGCCCCATGAACGCAGAGCCTACGGCCCTGAGCGCAGTGACAAGCCCACCCAACTTAGCCGGGAGGGTCGGCAGGAACGTAGCCGCAGACTGGAAGCCGCCAACAACCGCAGACATTGCCTGCATGGCCTTGGTGACCCCCCACAGGCCGTTGGTGAGCGGGCCGAGCAACTTGTTGACGCCGACCATGACGAGCAGGGCAGCGCCGACCTTCTTGATAATCTCCACGTGCTCAGGAGTAATCTTGTCGATTGCGTCAGCGAGCCAGTTGATTGCGTCGGCAAGGTAGCCAAGGCCGACGTTGACGAGGTTATCAAGCGTAGTAAACAGGTCGCTCAGGCCACCGCCGACACCCTCGACACCACCGAACAGCCTGTCGAAGGCTGAGACGAGAGAGTCAACAAGGTTGCCGATGGCGGTGCGGATGCCCGACGTGTTCTGGTAAATCTTAGTGCCAAGGTACACGAACGCTGCGATGACCGCGCCGATTGTCACGAGCATCGGGAGCATGCCTGCGATGACGAGGACGATGGTGTTCACGAAGAAGATGAGCGTGCCGACTGCCAACATGATTGCGCCAGCAACTACCGCGAAGATGGTGCCGAGAGCAGCCCACTTAGCGAACTGCTTGACCATGGACGGGTTCTTCTTGGCCCACTGCATGACCTTCTGGAATGCGCCGAGCAGCCATTCGACCACCGGCATAACAGTGTCGATGATGGTCTGAGCGGTTTCCTCGAAGGCAGGTGCCATGAGGTAGATTGTCTCGGAGAGTTCTTCGAGGATGGGCGTCAACTTCTTGGCAATCATCTGGCCGATGTTGAGCAGGACCGGTTCGATGGTCTGCTTCAACAGGCCCTTGATGCCTGCCCACGAGCCTGCCAGAATGTCCCATGACTTAGCGAAGGCTTCGGTTGCGTCCTTCTGGTTGAGCCTATAGTCTACCCAAGACTTAGCACCGTCTGCAAGTGCCTTGTGGGCGATATCGAGCATTTCGGTCATGACCGGCAACTCGTTCGCCGTGGTGATGGTTGCGAGCAGGTTTGCCTTCTGCTCGTAGGTCATGTTCTTGGTAGCCTTGGCCAACTTCCAGATGTACTTTTCCATGCCGACGAAGTTGCCCTTTGCGTCGAAGGCAACCTTGTTGTAGCCACCCTGAGACTTGAACAGTTCGTCCAACTTCTCCTTAGCGGCAGCGGTCGGCTTTACCAACTTGATGTAGGTCTGACGGAGAGCACGACCGACCTGAGAGCCACGGAAGCCCGCGTCACCAAGGGCTCCAAGGACTGCGACCATCGTCTGCAGCGGCTCGTCGGCGTTGCCCGCGACGGAGCCGAACATCTTGAAGGACTCAATCAGGTTCGGGAACTCCAACGCCGTCTTCTGAGTAGCGAAGTGGAGCAACTCTACGACGTGGCTTGTCTCGCTCATCGGCAGGTTAAACTGCTTCAAGACACCGTAGACGCCCTTGATTGAGGTTTCGTAACTCGTGTTGGTCATGGCCGACAACTTCATAATGTCGCGGACATAACCCAACTGGGCTTCGAGTTCGGCCTCAGTCTTGATTACCTTACCAGTCGTGGACTGCCAGAAGTACATGCCCTTGGCAACTTCTTCGGCAGGGAAGACACGCAGTTCGCGTGCCAAGTCCTGAACGCCACGCTTCAACTTGTCATAGATTGGCAGTTGCGTATCAAAGATGCCAGCAGCACCAGCGGCACGGTTCAAGGTGAACTCGAACTCGCCCCACTTGTCAAGCATGCTGTCAACGACGCCGATGACCTTCTTGCCGAAGCCTACTAGGTCACGACCCATCGCCTGCAGGTGGACGCCAGCACGGAACACGGCGTCCATGGAACGCTCGACACGGTTCAGCCGGTTGGCGAACTTCTCGTAAGCGCCCATGACAATACCGGTTGACTTGCCGGTCTTGATGTTGGCATTCTGCATCCTCGCCATAGAGGACTGAGCCTTGTCAAGTGCGGCACCCAACTTAGCGATAGCCTGTACGTTTGTAACATCTACCCTAATCCTGAGCAGGATATCAGTAGCGGCTTCACTCATCGACGTTCACCAAAAGAGAAAGGCCCGTCCCACGGGTTGCCACAACTGTTGCGTATACGCTATAGTTGATGCAACAAGTGAAACGGGCCATGTGTTTCCTAACTGAGGGTTTTGGCGGCTACGGCATTCTCGCCTGAGCGGAACTGCTCAAACATTGCCATGAGCCATACAGGTTGGTCTAGTGCCCCGCCAGCCTCGGGAAGTTGTGAGAACCCAGTGACGAACTCCGTCAACTTGTTCTCGATTTGCTTGCCACGGTTCTTCTCAACCTTCATGTGGAAAAGTTGGACCGTGCGGCATGTGAGGTAAGTATCGAAGGCCCTAGCGATGCGGGGGTTTCTCTTACGGAGGTTGTCCGTCTTGAAGCCGCCCGCATGCTGGCGCGCTAGGTCAAATGCTACTTTCCCTCGGCGCTCGACGGCAGGAGCGACTCGAAGTGCTCAGCCAACTTGGTGTCGAGCACGAGGCCACCCTCAGCAGAAAGGCTTTCGTAGTCCTCGATGGTCGGCTTGCCCTCAGAGAGGGACCAGCCGACGACGAGAGTGTCGAACAGAACACGCTGGAACCCAGCCGCGTCTGCGACGGAGAGCCCGGTTCCGCCCTCACCTACGGCTGGCATTGAGCCAGCGAGAGCGTTGAACTCGCGCTTCGTAATGTCGGCGCGAACCACGATGTAGTCAGTCTCGTCAAGAGCAATGGTCTTGACCTCATCCGTTGCCTTACGGAGAACACCCATGATATAGTCCTTTCCTCTAGGGAATGGTTTGTGGAGTGGCCACCGAAGCAGCCACCCCACCAACTTGTGCACTTTTAGTGCTTACGCTACCGTCTGCTCGCTGTTCACGAGAGTTGCGGTGAAGATTGCCTGCCCAACGGGCGCAACAATCAACGCCTCGACGCTCTGCTCCAAGTAGTCCCCTGCTGAGAGCGGAACGGCGACCTTGTTCCACCTGACGTTCGGGATTTGGATACGGAGCGTGGACGGGATTGCACCGCCAGCGACCGTAGTCGAAGTCATGTGGAGGTCAACGTCGAAGATGGTTTCCGCGAGGAACCTGTCGTACTCCGACGTATCGGTGAAGTCAATCGTCAGGGACAGAGTGACCTCACGCATGCCAAGCGCCATACGCTTCCAAGAACGGGTCTTGCGAAGGGTACCGATGCGCTCCATGTTGTTGTTGACACCGAACGTGAACTCCTTGACCGTGGTCAGGAGCGTGCCGGATGCAACCTTGATATCGACGCCTGAGAAGTGGAACGGAACAACGTTAGAGTACGTCGGGGAACCCGCCGAACCCTGCTTTGCGCGGTTCGTACCTTCAAGGCCGAAGGAAGCGGTGACAATCTCACCGTAGGCTGCCTTGATTTCAAGGGTATTGACACGAACACCTGCGTAGCGCATGATGAGAACATCTGCTGCGCTAGACTCGAAGGTGAACGTTGGCTCAGCCGAAGCCGGGGTGTAAACGTGCTGATAGCCGCCACCGGCATACGAACTGGATGCAACCGATGCTGCAAAGGCCGACTTCAAGAGGGAAGCGATATCCGTTGGGATAAGTTCCATTTCCATCGAGCCGGATACAACGTACGGAGCCGCCATTGCGATGTACTTATCGCGGCTGTGCCTAATCTGGTCAGGCACGATAAAGTCGTTGGAGTCCTCGAATGAGAACGAAGATACCGGGAGCCACTTCGTCGGAGCGACGAATGTGCCATCGGTAACCTCTACTCCGTAACCTACGTAGCCAAGTGCGCCAAGGCTCATACTGTAGTTTCCTCTTTACGCTTCGCGCCCACGCTGTTTGTTGACAGTGAGCGTGACTTGTGCGGACTTGGCGATGACCGAGCCGCGCACCTGCACCATGTAGTCGGTCGCGGAGGCAACAACCTCCCTGACGCCTTCAAGGCCGTTCAACGAACGGGTGGAGTCCCTGCGGAACCAGTTGCGAACCTTCTCCATGACTTGAACCATCTGCCGGTCTGCCGTTGCCTCTAGGACGGTTGCGTCCCAAAATGCACGAGAGTCCACGACGAGGGTTACCAGAACTTCAAGGTCCCTTACTTCGTAGCCTGTCGTCTCAATGTCGGGCAGGTCACGAACCGGCTGGACCAAGAAAGCCGGGTAACTGTTTACGGGGATGACACCGGGGTCGCCCCAGTAAACCGCTTCAATCGTCATAATGTCGGCGCATCCGCCGTCTGCGCTATCAGTGTCCTTGAACGTCGTCAACCCGGCGACGATTGCGTCTACGATTGCTTCCATTACAACTTCCTGATTTCCTTGTCGAGGAAGCGAACTGCCTCGCGTTTCGTCTCACGCAGTACCGGCTGGTTGACGAACCAGTAGGGTCTGGCGGGAATGCGCCCGTCGCTACTGCCAGTCTGATGCAGAGCCTTCGTACCGCCCGCTGTAACATTCACTGCGCCCCGTCCCGTCGAGACTTGGACTCTGAGTGTTCCTCCCTCAGGGTCGGTCACAGCGAATGTTGTAGAGGCTCCCACGCCTTGCAGCATGGTGGCTGTGTAGTCCCGAAGGTCTTGGTAGCGGACGAGGATTGGGTGAGAACCGGGAACGCCCAGCCTTTCCCTCTCCCTGATGGTGGACTCTTTGAGCGGAGCCCAGCCGCCGACCATAGCGCCCTCTGCGGCGAAGTTCTGGTCGAAAATCTTGGCTGCCCCATGCAATCCGGCGAGAGCAATCTCGTCCTTCTTGTCATGCACCATGTCCTCGACCTTACCAATCAACTTGATGGCCTCAGCGAGGCCCTTGACGGTAACGTCAATGGTGAGCATTAGCCAATCCTCTCGCGCCTGTACGGTTCGAGCAAGTCAACAATCATCTGGTCGATGTTGCTGACCATGAAGATTTCACGGTCTTGCGGGCCTTGGTACTGAGGCTGAACGAGGTTTGCGACCTTTAGCGCAGTGGCACGCTGCACGTTGGAGGGAACGGGGTCGTATCCGGTCACGTAGCCAACGGTATAGAAGTAATCCCTGTACCAAGGCCCGTTGATTGGGTTCTTGAACTCGATGATGCCACCAGCACGGATACGCACCAGCGAGGGGTCAACGGTGCCACTTGTTCCCAAGTCATTGACCCACGCAATCGAGTTGACCACGGTGACCGGAAAGTCATCAAGGATGAGCCTGTTGCTCCCGCTGCCGAAGGACTCCGTGTAAGCGGAGGACGAGGCAAACTTGCGGTCGCAGTAGTTCTCAACCCAGTCTGATGCTTCTGTGATGAGGGTTTCGAGAGCATAGGCCGAAGGTGCGAAGGATTGCTTCAATCCGAGCGTTGCCATCTGCTCCTGAATGTACTCTGCGGTGATGAGGTATGCCATTATGCGCCTCTCAGAAGACGGCTACGCTTACGACGCTTCTTCCTGAACAGGGTGCCAGCACGCGACGATGCACGGCGGCTTCCTGCGATAACCTTGGCCATGGACCTAAGCGGAAGGTTCCGCCTGTCGTCCTCCATCTTCAACCGTACTCTCTCGAAGTACGAGGGGCGGCGACCCGGCTTCCTGCCGCCCTTGACTGACTTGTTCCTCGATGACTGGCTCTGCCTTAGGCCGGGAGCAGACCTTCTCAATCTTGCCAACGACGATTTCCTCGTAGGCAGACCAGTCGAACTGCTTGACTGCCTCTAGTCCCTGCGCACGCATGCGGGCCATCTTGCGAGGGTCGCGCTTTAGCGAGAGAATGACCTTAGCGATATCCTGCGGGTTCAGGTTAGCGTAGCGGGTACCCGACTTATGGACTTCCCAGTCGTACGGTTCAATGCCGACGCCGCCACCAAGACGCGCAACTTCCCAACCGGCACCATACTTGGTGACGGCGACCGGCGTGCCACAGGCCATGGCCTCCGCGATGGGAAGACCAAAGCCCTCAACCTGAGAAGGCAGCACGAACAAATCTGCTGCTGCCACCAGTTCACGAAGGCCGGGAACGTCCAAATCCCCCAGTTCAGGCACGGCCTTCCCGAAGCCAGTCATGAGGGGGTTGAAGATGACGCTCTGCTGAATGGCGAACGCTGTGGCTACCTCGGGCAAGTTCCACCCTTCGAGCCAATGGTTCTGGAAAGGAACGGTGTGCAAGTAAAGCAGAACGTCCTTCTGATTGTACTGATGCTTTAGGATGCTGACCGCCTCGATTAGGCGGGTGAGTTGCTTTCTGCGAACGTTTTGCGACACACAGACGACGACAAACTTGTCACCCCAGCCAAGCCTATCGCGCATGACTGCGCGGTCTTCGTCGGTCATCGGCGTGAACACATCATGGTCAACGCCGTGGTACACGAAGTCGATATCCTTTCCGATATCGCGCTTCACAACCTCCTGCCCATACTTGGAGCAGGTCATGAACTCGATGTGCCCAAGAATGGTGCGCCAGTGCATGTTGACGATTGGCTCACCCTCGATTGGGACGTACGCGAAGAACGGCAGGGCCTCGGGAATGACTGCGGACATTCCTGTCACGCTTCCGGGGTCACCGGTCATGTAGATTACGTCTGGCTCGTACTCTTTGTCTTCGAGCACCTTGATGAGCCGGAGGTAGCCCATCGGGTCGTTGCTATCTGGTACGAACTGCTTGATTGGGAGGTCAGTCTCGGCAGCCTCGAACATCAGCCCCGTAACGGTGGCTACGTCCCAGCCCTTACTTAGGAACGCTCTTGCGGCGTGCTGGTTGACTCGTCCGAACCCCGTCTTCCCCAGCGGGCTGTCCCCCACCATCAGAACCTTCATCTGCGCTCTCCTGTACGGCGCTATCAGCACTCTTGGTGCTCAGGGAGGCTACGAGTTCGTCAAGGCTGATTTCGCGGCCTGTAACGGGGTCGAGGCGGTAGCCCTTCATCCATGCACGCTGCGCCCAGTGAGTGAACTCGGGGTCGCGTGGCAACTCGATTACGCCAAAGTGAACGTCAACCTCGCCCTCGTAGAAGTAGAACTTCTGGTCCGGTAGTTCGTTCGGGTAGATGTGCTTTAGAAGTACCTTCTCGGCCATCATCACGGCTCCTAGTCTAGCAGGAGGGGTCACATTTCTGCAACCCCTCCCGTTTAGTTACGACTTAGAGAACAAAGTTCTTCAAGTGAACCGGACGCCCTTCGAGCGCGAAGCCGAAGTAGCCCTTAATCATGAAGTCCACAGAGTCCTTGGTCTTGGCCAGTTCCTCGAATGTGAAGTCCTGATGGACGAGCAACTTAGCGTCTGCACGCTTGAAGAACAGAATGTCCGTGCTCGTCTCCCAGTGGAGGTCCGTAACAATCGGCAAGCCGTCGTACGTGAGAACACGGAAGCCCGCAGCGACCTCAACACGGTCGTTGAACTGCTGCTGAGCCTGCAGGAGGGAGTTAATCTTCCTGCGAACCGCACGCGAAGTGAGGATGATATCAACGTCACCACGGGATGCGTCGATAGCCTCGTCAATCTTTGCGAGGGTCAGGTATGCGCCGGAGGCGTCAACGACGCCCGTGCCGGAAGCACCCCAGTTGAGCACGTCAGAAGTATCAATCTGGTGAATGATACCCTGAATGTTGTCCGCGTTGCCCGTTGCCGTAGCAATGTCGGTGCTCAACTTCTCAACAAGAGCCTGAGAGTGTGCCTCAACCTCCATCGCCATAGCGTTGAACAGCGACCCTGCAGCACGCTGCATCGGGCCGGTGACCTCGCCACGGGTGTACAGGTAGGCAACAGCCTTCTGCTGCTTGCTGTACGTGGACTGCGAAGCGGCAGGCAGAGAGCCGCCGTCCGTTGCCCACGCTGCGGTCGGGAGGGCATCCCTACGACGAATGAAGTAGGTGTTGGTTGCCCACGGGACCTTGTTCACGACGTTATACAGGACCGGCTGCTCTGCAGCGTAGTCGCGGATAGCGCCGTCAACTACCTCAGGGATGAGGTAAGAGCCGGTGCTCGCAAGGTCAAGGGCCTTGCGAATAGTCATCTGGTCCATGTTTCTTCCTTACTTGCCCTGCGTCTGCAGAGCCAGAGCGAGACGCAACCTCTCGGACGGGGAAGCCTTGCTCAGGAGTTCAGCGAGTTCGCTTTCCTGAGACTTCCTAGTCGTGTCGGTGATTGCACCGGGGATTTGCGTACGCGGAGCCTTTTCAAGTTCCTCGATACGAGCGGCTTGCTCCGCGTTGGCCTTAGCAAGGGCCTCAACCTGAGCCTGCAGAGCAGCAAGACCGTCGTCTGCCGTTTCCTCTGTTGACTTGTCGAGGGTATCTTCCTCAGCCTCGGAGTCCGACTTCTCGGAACCGACTTCACCAAGAAGACCAAGGTCTGTCAAGGTGCTTGTCATTTCGTTATAGAGCGAAAGCAACTTCTTGCCGTTAGCGGCGGAAATGTTGCGCCCAGCCTTGTCAACGTCATCGGAGTCATCCTCAGCGGACTTGTCAGTCTCGTCCTCGGTAACTTCCTCAGTCTCAGACTTGTCAGTCTCGTCGGCAACGGCGCTCGAAGCGTCGGTGTCCTCCGCTGACTTGTCTGTAGTTGCGTCGTCAACTACCTGCTCGTCGGCAGCCTTGTCCGTAGCGTCCTCGACGTTCTCGTCAAGGAGTTCGCCATTCGGTCCCAACTTCATCGCGTTTACTCCGTCAGAAGCGTCTTCGAGTGACGCATCCTTAATGCTCTTGGAAAGTACCGACCCGAAGGACGGGTACCATGCAGGGCGTGTGGTGTTCGAGATTTCATCAAGAACCACGTCCTTGTACGTACGGATGGGCTTGGTGTAGCCTTCAACAACGTCGTAAGCGTAGTCAAGTACCCTACCGCTCACAGACATGCCGTACTGCTTTCCCTTTTCCAACTGCTTCCACAGGTAGGAGGATGCAGGGTTGTCGTCGTCCAGCCTGACTTCGATGCCAAGGTGGAAGTGCTCGTTGACCCAAGCCTTTGTGATGACGCCAAGGTCGCGCAGGACCCCATCCGGGGCGTGTGCGTCACGGTAGACTAGACCTTCGTCTGGCCTATCGTTGATTTGAGCCGCGAACCGCTCGATGAGTTCGGGAGCCATGCGCTCACCCTCGGAGTCAACCTCCGGGCCGCTCGCATAGCCGACCACGTACTTACCGTCAGCGCGCTGCTCGCTCTTGATGATGGGGAACGTGTACTTGAACGTTGCCGCAAGAGTCATAGATTATCCGTCCGTCTGGTCCTCGCCCCCGGAGCCTTCTCCGGTTGCGGGAGCCTTGCCGCCATCGTCACCAGCGGGTTCGGGTGGCGTCGGTCCTGCTGCGGGAGGCTGGTTCTCAGTACCCTGCCCGCTGATTGGCTGTCCAGATGGGCTGATGAGGCGAGCCGCCACGTCATCCAGCCACTCGACCGGGATTGCGCCCGCCGCTGTCTGGACAAAGTGAACGTCGCCGCCGTCAATCTTCGGCAGGCCGAGTTCGCCCTTAATCTGGTTGATAGACATAACGCCAAGCCTCTCAGCCTCACCGTACAACTTCATCATGTCGAGCATGTCACGACGGCTAGAGTCGTTCTGCCTGAACAGAATGTCGTCCCACTTGTAGAGCAAGAGGATAAGGTCGTTGTTGATTTCTTCCTCGACAACCAACTGCAGCGGAGCGATATTCTCCTGCCTGAACGTGTTGTCGGCTTCCTTCGAGGTCGAACGGTTCGAGTCCTCGGTGATACCCAACTTGGAAGGGTCAATGTCGAGAACGGAGAGGATTTCCTGACGGTTGAACTTACGGCCCTCAATGAACTGCATTTCCTGACGGGTGGAGACTGACTTGTTAATGTCAATGTCGCCTTCGAGCAGGACAGGCTTGTGTGCATTTTCGGGACCGACGTAGTTCTGCGTCAGCCACTCACGGTTGCGCTCGACTTCTTCCTTGTTGCTGTTCTTCATCGAGAAGATGATGCCCGTGTGAGCGGAGTTCTCGAAGAACCTCTCGTTGAACTTCATTGCGAACAGGTCGGACGCAACTGTCAGTTCGAGCGAGGATAGGAGGCTAAGACCACGAATATCGTTGTCGGGGTCATCGAACTTGAACTGTACGATTTCCTCGGCTGTGTACTCGATTGCGTCTTCGCTCTCAGCGATAGGTCCGTAGCGCCACTTCGACAACTGGCCATCTACGGTCTTCTCGTCCATGTAGTATGGGTGGAGCCTGCGGGCGCTGATTGGCGTCCCCGCTGCGCTCTTGTCGCGGATGATGAGCCAGAAGGCTTCACCGTAAATCAGCAAGTCCTTGTAGGTCACGCGGAGCAACTGGCTGCCGTTTGACACACGGAAGAACTTGCGGAGTGCCTTGACCTTTGTGTCCTCGACTGGCTCGTCTGGCTCAGACGGGACAAAGCGGTACCCGTTAGCGACGGCTACCTTAGCAATCTTCTCGATACCGGCACGCACAGTCGGGTGCTGCCTGTACATTTCGTAGAAGGTCGCATAGCGAGCCTTCCTGCTGCGGTCAATGAAGTACGCTTCGCCATTCTTGGTCGCGCCAAGAACGGTGAAGTTAGCCCTCACCGCGCCGGGAGCCGTCTGGCCAACCTGCGCCTTCTGTGCAGCAGCGTCGGTTGCTGTCTTAGTCCTTCTAGTCGCTGCCATTGTCGTCCTTACGCAGGTAGAATGTCCACGTGCAACTCAGTCCGTTGGGGTCCGAGACGCGGACACTCCATGAGTTCTTCCTCACGGTAAAGCCCGAAACGTCCCCACGCTCAATGGCGCGACGAACACGGCGAAGTGCTACCTTCACCAACGGGCTGAGTTCTGTCTTGGAAACAAGACGGTCGAGTTCACGTGTGTTCATGGCTATGCTGTCTCCGGTCCTTCCTTTGCGGTCCACTTGACAGTGGTGCCGCACTTTCGGCAGGGGCCTTCGACAGAGCCACGGATAATCCTGTAGAGGTCACGGTGCTTGATGGCGATGCGCTCACCAGAAGCCTCCGCGTACCCAAATAGGGTACCGCAGGTGCACCTGACCGGCACTGGTCTACTCATTGGCTCTTGGCCCTCTCGGTCAGCCGATGATGGACATGCGAGGGGCTACGCGCCCTTCGCCGTACATGGCGAGCATCAGGGACCAGAAATAGTCGTCTGATGCGTTGCCTTCACCGGCAAACTTGTAGAAGTTAGCCTCCGTCTTGGTTCGACGGATGCCGTGGATTTGACGCCGCAGGTCCCCTAGGTTCGGGAAACTGACTCGTCCTGTCTGCATGTCACCCTTGAACTGGGTCGCCCACTTTTCCTTCTTGGCGTTAGTGAAGACCACACCCTCAATGTTAGTATTGAGGATGAGTCGCTTGGCGTCCTCCACAAACGTTGCACCGACACCAGTCTGGTCGATGGAAACCCGGTTTGGCTTGACCGCCTCGATGAGGCGTTGCATGTATTGAAACTGCTCGTTGTACGGGTCCTGCGACGGCTTCGTGAACAGAACCTTCTTGACGCCATCGTCAAGATGCTCAACGACCGTGAACACCGTTTGGTCGCGTTCCTTTGCGAGGTCAACGCCGATGCTGAGGTATCCGGCTGCGTCGTAGGACGGGTGCCACTCGCGCCAGATTGCGGCCTCGTTATCGGTGCAGTTGACAATGAGGTCCCACGTGTAGTACGCTGTGGCCTCGTCAGCGAACGAAGCCTCGTACTCCGTCTGGAACCCAATAAGGTCGCCACCGAAGTTGTTGTAGATGATGCGCAGTTTGTCCGTGCCGTACTTTAGGACTCGTTCCTCGCTGCCCTCGACCGCAGCGGCCAGAGCCAAGGCTTCCTCATACAGTTCCGGCTTCACCATTGCCGAGCACTCCCACCACGGTACGGCGTGGCGGCTGTACTCGGGGTAAGCCTGCGTGTTTGTCATAATGTCGTAGAACAGTCCAGACTGGCCGAGCGGGGTGCTGATGATGGTCAGGCGGCTGTTTCCACGGGTGATAGCGGGCATCGCGGCGCGGTACAACTTGTTTGCGTCCCTGATGTGCGCAAACTCGTCAAAGTACACGTCCTTGCGTCCACCACGGACTGCGGACGATGCTGGCTGGCTGATGATGGTGCTTGTGTGAGGCGGGCGGTGGAAACTGATTTCCGTGTCCGCGTCTGTCCACAGAACCGGCTTTAGGGGTGGATTGTGGGCCTTGAACTCGTCAGGAATGCTGTGGTAGATGTTCCTAGCAATCTCAATCTTGTCAGAAGCCTCCTTCTGGTTGATTGAGACGATGTTAGCGCGATACGCCTGCCCTACAGCAGCCTTGTGGACGACCTCGCCCGCGAGGATTGTCGAGAAGCCAATCTGGCGGCTCTTGTTGACGATGCGGAAGTAGGAATGGTCATTCAGGAAGCGAACCTGATACGGTTCGAGCCGGAATGGCGCTCCATCCAGTTCCGTCAGCGTTTCCAGCCATACTGCCGGGTACTGAGCCAACAAGGATACCAAGTCGTCCATTTGCAAGGAGGTTTCGGTCTGCGACAATCTTCACAAGCGGCTGTTCGCCGTCCTTCTCCGTGTCCTTGCCCTTTTCGACCTGATGGCGAAGGGTAAGGAGAGAGTTTAGCACCTTTAGGCGGTCAGTTACGTCCCTGCGGAAGACGACCTTCTTGACCGTGCCAAGAACCTCGCCAGTGTCAGGGTCAATGTCGATTTCGTTCTCGCCCTGCATTTCAGCGATGAGCGCCGGGTGCAGGTTGCGGCCCAAGAGCAGGATGAGAATGTCCAGTTCGCGCTCAGTCGAGACGACCTCGCCGCCCTTGACGACCTTCTTTAGGTACTCGTAGTGCTCAGGCGGGATGACGCCCTCGAACTGAATGAGCAACTGGTCTGCCAACTCTGTCGGCACCAGCGACTTGCTCTTGTTCTTCGAGCCGGGTGGACGGCCCCTGCCACGCTTCTCGCCAGCGAGGTTTCGCGTGCGTGCCACTGCGCCGGTCCTCTTGCTGCCCTCTGTGGAGCGAAGACCGGTGCGGCTGTTGGCGTGGCGGGGTTCCGTGTCAATCATGGGTTAGCCGAGCAGCATGTAGCCGACGCTGTACGTTGCGGGGTTCGCGTTGTTGGCCGTCACGTTGATGCGCCATGTCTTCGGAAGACGGTCGTTAGCAGATGCGTTGGCAGTGTTCGCTGCTCCGGGGTAGATGAGAAGGGTCTTGGTCTGGTTCGTTGCGATTGCGGCGGATGCCAGCATCACAACGTACTTGCCGGAAGCAGGGTCCTTTGCCTCTACGGCGATGGTAACAGAACCGGTGCCAACGGTCGTCATGTCGAGGACGACACGGATGCCCTTCTTGTTCAGGTTCGTCTGGTCTGCCATCGTCTGCGTCGTGGTACGAGAGCCAGATGCGAGGAATACCCCCTCAGCGTTGTCGCTGTCGGCAGCGCCCTTGATTGGGAGGCCATTCGGGTAGTATACACCACCAATGATTACTTCGTCGCCTGCCGACATTTGCGTCTCCATTCTGAAATGTCGAAGCCCCTGTCGGCCACAACCGGACCAACAGAGGCTTCTCGTATATGAGCCCTTTTGACCACTAGGCTAAGTGGTGAACGGTGAGATTGCCTACTCACATGCGCGTGCAAAGTTGGTTTATAGCAGTAAACTGTAAACCACGCAACCCTACGTTAGCCTCCCGGCAAGAGTTCACGGCTGGCACCGCTCCGCACCTTCCGCCGTTTAGACGCAGCCCGCTCATCGCGTCGGCCACTGCCCACGTACTTCCGTGTGCGTTTTCTATCTCCGTAGTCCCGATATGCCCCCACTCTGCGGTAGAGGCTATTCCGGCACGTTCCTGACGAGGCCGCTAAGCCCCGCCATTATATAGTGGCTAGCCCGCAAGGACTCGAACCTTGACCTGAGTGCTTCAAAGGCACCCGTCCTGCGTTAGACGACAGGCTAATGGTGAGCCGAGAAGGACTTGAACCTTCAACCTAGGGGTTAAGAGTCCCTTACTCTGCCGTTGAGTTACCGGCCCTTGGAGAGTCAGACGAGACTCGAACTCGCATCATAGGCGGGGTAAAAGCCCGCTGGTCGCCGTTGACCTTCACTGACCCATTGGTCGCCGTGGGTGGACTCGAACCACCGGTACAGTGCTTATGAGACACTTGCCTTACCACTTGGCTACACTGCGATTGGCCTCTCCGAGTGGACTCGAACCACCGACCTTGGCGTTAGGACCGCCCTGCACTGTCCGCTGTGCTACAGAGAGTTGGCACCACCGGAGGGACTCGAACCCTCATATTGCCTGTTTAGAAGACAGGTGTCTTTCCATTAGACTACGGCGGGATGGAGGTCCCTGTCAGACTCGAACTGACGGTGATGTGGGTTGCAACCACATGCCTTTCCCCTTGGCTAAGGGACCATTGGTGCTGCCAGTGGGCCTCGAACCCACGACCGGGAGTTTTTCAGGCTCCTACTCTACCGAACTGAGTTACAGCAGCATGTTGCGCTGTGGTGCTACCGGCTAGGCCGGTTCCTACACACTCCGGGTGACTAAGCCGGGGCCGGGAGCCACGCAAGGTTGTCGGCCTTGAACGAGGTCCGCATCGACGCTCATATAGTAGCGGTTTAGGAGACTTCCCGCAGACGCTCCCGTTTCCAGCGCGCCCCAGCCACCGGGAGTCCCCAGCAGCCGCCTCCACCATCACCGGGTTCGAGTTTCCCAGTGTACAGGCTTATCATTGATGCCGTTACGTTTTACGTCCAGACCCCGGCCAACGGACTCATATGGTTGGAGCCTCCGCACGGATTTGAACCGTGATAACTGCCTTACAAGAGCAGTGTCCTGCCGTTAAACGACAGAGGCTTGGCGAGGTCAATGGGACTCGAACCCACTATCTCTAGCGTGACAGGCTAGTATCAATACCACTTAGACCTTGACCCCATGGTCCTTGCTGCTGGACTCGAACCAGCGGCCTCCACATTATCAGTGTGATGCACGCATACCTACCGTGCTCAGCAAGGATAAACGCCCTTGTCGTCTCGAACGACTCCTTCCGCTACGCGCGGACGTGCTACCGATACACTACTGGGGGCTATGGTACCGTAACGGGGGCTCGAACCCCGGACCTCCTACTTGGCAAGCAGGCGCACTAGCCGAACTGTGCTACTACGGTATGGACAGCGCGACGGGACTCGAACCCGCATAATCGACTGGTTAAGGGCCAGTTGGTCGCCATTGACCTACACGCGCCGATTGGCTCCAGAACGAGGACTCGAACCTCGCACTCCACGGTTAACAGCCGCGTATGTTACCACTAACACCATTCTGGAATGGTCAGGGTAGCAGGACTCGAACCTGCGACCACTTGTATCCGAAACAAGTGCGCTACCAACTGCGCTACACCCTGTTGGTCACACCCGCGAGACTCGAACTCGCACTACACACGGTCTGAACGTGCTCCCTCTGCCATTTGGGGTACGGTGTGATTGGTACTGATGGTGAGACTCGAACTCACACTGAATAGGCTCTCGACCTACCCCCTCTGCCGATTGGGGTACACCAGTATGGCACCGCTGATAGGACTCGAACCTACAACCTAAACGTTCGTAGCGTTTTGCACTATTCCATTGTGCTACAGCGGTATGGTCGGGCAGATGGGACTCGAACCCACATCGTCCGGTTTGAAAGACCGGCTTCCTAGTCCATTAGAAGACTACCCGATTGGCAACGGCTCTAGGACTCGAACCTAGATTTTGGGGTTCAGAGCCCCTCGTCCTACCTTTGAACGAAACCGTTATGTGTAGAGATTGACTGTAAGCCCCGTCCTGTATCCCCGTGGTTCGGACGCCTTGCGGCTCCCACGACAGGTGACTGCCATCCAACTTGGTCGGCTGTTACCAGACGACTCTTTTCGTACACTCGGCACCGTGGCGTTGCTCCCCAGTAGGTGCCCGACTTTCTCCACGTTCAGATTGCCCGTTTCACTCCGGCGAACCGGCATCGTCACTGTTGCTCTAATGCGCACCTTGCGGTGGAAGGCCGTTAGCCTCAACGCTGCAACTGAGAGCGGGGACTTTCCTCACCGTAGCGCGGCAGTCCATCAATCTCTGACGAGAGTGTACCACGGATGACCGTGGCTGTCAACTACAGGAGGCCAGCGGCCTTTAGAACGATGAGAAACAGCACTACTAGAATGCCGATGACTACTGCCCGTTCGATGTTCACGGTAACCTCCTGACTGTATTTGGTAGCCCCCACAGGACTCGAACCTGTACTGTACCGGGTTTGAGCCGGTTCTCTCTGCCGATTGGAGTACGGAGCCATGGTACCCGAGGTAGGACTCGAACCTACGACGCTCTGCATGTAAAACAGACGTTCTTGCCGCTGAACTACACGGGCATGGTGCACGCTACTGGACTCGAACCAGTGACCCCCACCATGTCAAGGTGGTGCGCTGACCAACTGCGCTAAGCCTGCATTGGGGTGATATGTGAGACTCGAACTCACCTTGCCGGGTTCACAGCCCGGTATCTTCACCTGTAGATGAATACCACCATGGAGCATCCTACGAGACTCGAACTCGTAACAACAGTTTGGAAGACTGTTGTGTTGCCATTACACCAAGAATGCATGGTCGCCCCACGGAGGTTTGAACTCCGGTCGAGGGATTGAGAGTCCCCCATCCTATCCGACTAGACGATAGGGCGATTGGAGCCAACGCTGAGACTCGAACTCAGAACCTCGTCCTTACCAAGGACGCGCACCGCCGTTGTGCTACGAAGGCATGGAGCCAACCCACGGACTCGAACCGTGAACCTACGCTTTACGAAAGCGTTGCACTACCATTGTGCTAGGAAGGCATGGTGGGGACGGCAGGGTTCGCACCTGCATAGCCCGAAGGCGACTGTTTTACAGACAGATGATTTCGCTCACTTACCATCGGCCCCATTGGCAGAAGTCCAGAGACTCGAACTCTGAGTCGCAGTTTTGGAGACTGCTGGTTTACCGTTAACCGAGACTTCTATGGTGGAGACACAGGGACTCGAACCCTGAACCTAATGCTTGCAAGGCATTTGCGCTCCCATTGCGCCATATCCCCGTTGCAGTGCTGTATCATAGCACAACTCGACCGATACCTGCAACCCCCTCGTTTAAGCATGCTTCGGGCGTCCGGTTGACCTGCACGGTGGCAGACATATAGTTGGCGGAACCTGTAGGACTCGAACCTACACCACTTGACGTGACCTCCGCTTTCGAGACGGGTACGATACCATTCTGTCAAGGTTCCATTGGCGGAAACGTAGGGACTCGAACCCTAAACGCCTTTCAGCGCGCCTGTTTAGCAAACAGGTTCCTCGACCATTCGGGTCGTTTCCATTGGCGGAAGTTGTAGGACTCGAACCCACACTGCCTTTCGGCAATCACGCTTTTCAAGAGCGATAAGCACGCCTATGCGAACTTCCATTGGCGGATACTAGAGGACTCGAACCCCTATGTCCTTGCAGACTCATCGTTTCCAGCGATGCGCATTTACCATTCTGCCAAGTATCCATGATGCGGTTTGGGAACCGCCAAGACGGAACCCCATACGCCACCACCGCAAGGTGCAATATAGTGGAGGGAGGGGGGCTACAACCCGAGCGGGTGGGGAGCCGCCCCATCCTCCCAACAAGAGTATTTGGTTGCAGCCTGCAGAGTCGAACTGCCGAAGCCAAGGCTTATGAGGCCCAGCGGGAACCGTCCATAAAGACTGCTATGGTCTGAGTAGGAGGACTCGAACCCCCGTAATCTCGGCCCCAAACCGAGCGCCCAGCCCCTAGGCCACACTCAGATAGTGACGGTGCCTACTCCGTCTACGCATGCTGCGGATATTAGCACAGATAGCAGCAGTCTTGCAACTGTTACTTTGTGCGGAGGTTCCTTTGCTTCCACTGAGCGTAAAGGTGAGAGCCGAAACGAGCGTGGATGGCGAACAAGGCCCACAGGGCCATGCGTTCCAAGACCCTCTGAATATCGACTCCGATATCGAGGTCGATGATGACCTGCGTGATGCCAAGCGGAACGAGGAAGGACCATCCGAGGACGATGAGGGTGGTCAGCGAAGGCGTGTAGCCACACTGGGTAGCGCATGCCAAGTAT
>Ga0316630_10000050_pt1 | contig 25841 bp, 13 predicted proteins | sample OWC_May_M1_C1_D6_FD_207658 | JGI IMG/M metagenome (GOLD analysis project Ga0316630, IMG submission 207658) | Wetland soil microbial communities from Old Woman Creek delta, Ohio, United States - OWC_May_M1_C1_D6_A | ecosystem: Environmental > Terrestrial > Soil > Wetlands | place: USA: Ohio...
CGGGTGGTTTTTCGGCTAGGAGAACACCGTTCGGAGTATTTCTTCGCATTTGACGAAAAAGTATTGATTTCATCCCCTGAAGTGTGCTATAATTAGAAATGGTCATTGGGGGGCGGGAAAAAAAATAAAAAAAAATGCAAGCTGTTGATCTCTGCCGGCCGGCCTGAATCACCTCCTCCTTCTCCGATTGCAACGGTCCCCAAGCTCGCGCCGTTCTATCCCGTGAGTGAACGGAATGAACGGCCCTGACCTCCTTTTCAGCTTCTCCAATAAACCCCATTCCCCCAAGGGAGCTGCCCTGATCTGGTGACGGGGTCAGGGCAGCCCCCCCGGGATCTCCAGAAGGGGTCAAACCTTTAATTATTTGATTTTTCCCGTGAACAGGGACACATGCGCTTCATTTGCCACCCGGCTCTCGGGCGTGGTCAAGCCCTGAGCTGACCCGAGAGCTGAGGCGCGAAAATTGAAAAATTAAAGGTTTGACCCCTTCTTCTCTTTCGTCTAAAATCATGAGCGGCTTTGTGAGAAGGGAAGTCCGTTAGACGCGGACACAGCCCCCGCTACTGTAACCGGGGACGAATCCCGAAGGACGCCACGGCCGCGAGGCCGGAAGGCTCGGGAGGAGGACGATCCGGGAGTCAGGAGACCTTCGAGAAGCCGCGGTCGCGCCGTCTTCGGGTGGAAGACGGGACCGTAAAAGCGGCGGGGGCCCCGGAGCTTCCGCCATGAACAGACCGGCAGTGGCCCTCGCGGCCGCCATCGTCCTCATCCCCTGCGTCCTCCGCGCGGAGGACGCCCAAGACCGGAATGTCCCGCGGCCGAAGCACGATATCGTCGTGACGGCCACCCGCCTCGAAACCCCGGAGCGGAAGGTCGGCAGTTCGCTCACCGTGATCACGGGCGACGAGCTCGTCCGCACGGGCGAGCCGTTCGTCCTCGACGCCCTGGAGGCCGTGCTCGGCCTGGCCACCTCCCGCAACGGCGGACCGGGCGCGGCGGCCTCCGTATCGATCCGGGGCGCCGGGAGCGAGCATACCCTCTTCCTCCTCGACGGCCTCGAGCTCAACGACCCGATCAACCCGGCCCGTTCATTCGACCTGGCCCACCTGGCCCTGAGCGAGGTCGAGAGGATCGAAGTCCTTCGCGGCCCGCAGGGCCTCCTCTACGGCTCGGACGCCCTGGGCGGCGTCGTCAACATCATCACCCGGACGGGCCGCGGCCGGCCTCGCATCGTCTTGACCTCCTCGGCCGACACGCTCGGGACGCTCGCGACCGACGCCTCGTTCGCCGGGTCCGGCGAAAAGTCGGAATACGCCTTAGCCCTCTTCCACGAAGGCACGGCCGGCATCTCCGCGGCCTCGTCCGCCTATGCCGGCAACGTCGAAAAGGACGGTTACCGCAACCTCAGCCTGTCAGCCCGTTTCGGCTACGCGGTCCGGCCGGAGACCCGTTTGACCCTGGCCCTTCGCGGCGTCACCGCCAGGACCGAGCTCGATAACTTCGGCGGCCCGGGCGGGGACGATCCGAACAGCCGGCAGAAGTACGCGACGCTCCAGGCCCGGGCCCGGCTCCGGGACCTCGCCCGAGGCGGCCGCTGGGAGCGGATCCTGAACCTCTCCTGGCAGGGAAGCCGGCGCGACCATCTCAATCCCGTCGACGAAGCCCATCCCGAGGACTCCGAGGCAGGGGCCTATCGCAGCGATCTCTTCAAGCTCGACTGGCAGAACAACGTCTTCCTCTCTTCCACCCACACGCTGACCGCCGGGCTCGAGCTCGAGGACGAGCGCGGGCGCTCGGATTACGTCGCCGCGGGCGCCTGGGGAACGTCCGTATCGAGCTTTCCGTCGGTCCGGGCCGGCTCGGCCGGTCTCTATCTCCTCGATCACTGGGAGACGGGCGACCGCTTCTTCGTCACGGCCGGCGTCCGGGCCGAGACCCACCGTTTGGCCGGCCCGGCCCTGACCTTCCGCATCGCCCCGGCCTTCCTCATCAAAGCGACCGGCACCCGGCTGAAGGCTTCGCTCGGGACCGGCTTCAAATCCCCCTCTCTCTACCAGCTCTTCGCCCCCGCGACGTCGTGGGGCCCCGTCGGCAACCCCGGCCTCAGGCCCGAGCGGGCCACCGGCCTTGACGCGGGGATCGAGCAACGCCTGGCCGCGGGCCGGGTCGTCCTCGGCCTGACCTGGTTCACGAACCGCCTCCGCGACCTGGTCGATTTTGACTATCAGGCCGGCTACGTCAACATCGGCCGGGCCCGACTCACAGGCCTCGAGGCCTCGGCCGAGGTCCGCCCGTTCGAGGGCTTCCATGCCGGCGCGGCCTACACGCGCCTATCGGCCCGCGACCTCGACGCGGGAACGGAGCTTCCGCGCCGGCCGCGGGACAAGTTCTCGGCCGACGCCTCGGCCCGCCTCTTCGGCCGCTTCGATCTCGCCGCGAGCGTCCTCTGGGTCGGCCGCCGGCTCGACCGCGATTTCAGCGCCTATCCCTACGAGACCGTCGTGCTCCCCGGCTACATCCTTCTCGACGTCGTCCTCGCGGTCTCACTCACCTCCGGCCTCGAGCTCTTCGTCCGGGGCGACAACCTCCTCGGCACGCGCTACGAGACGGTCTGGGGCTACGGTTCACCCGGCCGCGCCGGTCGCGTCGGCGTCCGCGTCACCCTTTGAAGCGGCGCTCTTGAATTAGCGTGCTCCATGGACGAGAATGGAGGACCGATGGACATCCGGGGCCTCGAGAAGATCTTCAAGCCGCAGCGGATCGCCATTCTCGGCCTCAGCCCGAACCCCAAGAGCGTCAGCGCCAAGATCCTGGCCAACCTCGTCGGCGGCGGCTTCAAGGGCGTTGTCTACCCCGTCAGCCCGTCGCTCGAGGCCGTGATGGGCATCCCCTGCTTCCGAGATGTCGCCGCCCTGCCCAAAACACCCGACCTCGGCATCATCGCCGCGCCCGCGGCCCAGGTGCCGGGCCTCGTCCGCGAGTGCGGCGAGGCCGGCGTCCGCGGCCTCATCGTCGTCTCCTCGGGATTCCGCGAGACCGGCCCGGCCGGCCTGGCCCTCGAACAGGCCCTGCTGGCCGAAGCTCGCCGCTTCGAGGGCCTGCGCCTCCTCGGCCCCAACTGCCTGGGGATCATCTCCCCCGGGCGGTCCCTCAACGCCAGCTTCGCCGGGGCCATGCCCCGCCCCGGCCACGTCGCTTTCATCTCCCAGTCGGGGGCCCTGTGCACGTCCGTCCTCGACTGGGCGGTCGAGGAGAAACTCGGCTTCTCCCACTTCGTCTCGACGGGGAACATGGCCGACCTCGATTTCGGCGACCTCATCGACTACCTGGGCGAGGACGAGGAGACCAAGTCGATCATCCTTTACATCGAATCGATCGGCGACGCCCGCAAGTTCATGACCGCGGCCCGGGCCTTCGCCCGGATGAAGCCGATCGTCGCCTACAAGGCCGGCCGCTTCCCCGAATCGGCCGCCGCGGCCGCCTCGCACACCGGCGCCCTGGCCGGCGAGGACGCGGTCTACGACGCCGCCTTCCAGCGCATGGGCCTCGTCCGCGTCTACAACATCGGCGAGATCTTCGACTGCGCCGACCTCATCGGCCGGCACAAGGTCCCCCGGGGGCCGCGCCTGGCGGTCCTGACCAACGCCGGGGGGCCGGGGGTCATGGCCACCGACGCCCTCGTCGCCGCGGGCGGGACGCTCGCCCGGCTGTCCGACGCGGCCATGAGCGAGCTCGACCAGAGCCTGCCGCCGCAGTGGTCCCGGCGCAATCCCGTCGACGTCCTGGGCGACGCCAAGTCCAAGCTCGTGGCCAAGGCCGCCCAGATCGTCCTGGCCGACCCCGGCGTCGACGCCCTGCTCGTCATCGTCACGCCCCAGGCCATGACCAACCCGACGGCCATCGCCAGGGAGGTCGCGGCCCTGTCGGCGGCGACGCCCAAACCGGTGCTCGCGGCCTGGCTCGGCGGGGCGGCCATGCGCGAAGGAACGTCGCTCCTCAGCGAGGCCGGCATCCCGACCTATGGCACGCCTGAACAGGCCGTCCGGGCCTTCATGACCCTGGTCACCTACTCGAACAATCTCGAGGTCCTCTACGAGACGCCCAAGGATATCCGCGTCGACCTCCCCGTCGACCGCAAGGCCCTCCGGACCCGCTTCGCCGGGCTCCTCGCCGCCTCGCCCGGCCCCCTCTCCGAGGCGCTGTCCAAAGAGCTTCTCGCGGCCTACGGCATCCCGGTGACGCGCCCGGTCTCCGCCGCGACGGCCGAGGAGGCCGTCCGGGCCGCCGAGGCCGCCGGCTACCCCGTCGTCCTCAAGGTCCTCTCGCCCGACATCACCCACAAGTCCGACGTCGGCGGCGTAGCCCTCGACCTCGCGGACGCCGCGGCCGTCCGGGCCGCGTTCGCGGCCATGCTCGCGGCCGTCGCCCGCAAGGCGCCGGAGGCGCGGATCGAAGGGGCGACCGTTCAGAAGATGGTCCGGACACGGGACGGCGTGGAGATGATCCTGGGCATCAAGAAGGACCCGACCTTCGGGACCGTGGTCATGGCCGGCATGGGCGGAACCGCCGCCGAGATCTACCGCGACCGTTCGATCGGCTTTCCCCCGCTCAACGAGCGCCTGGCCCGGCTCATGCTCGAAGGGCTCAGGATGCGCCCGCTCCTCGAGGGCTTCCGGGGCCGGCCGGCCGCGGCCGTCGGCAGGCTCGTCGAGGTCCTGGTGCGGCTGTCCTACCTCGCCGCCGATTTCCCCGAGGTCGCCGAGCTTGACATCAATCCCCTCCTCGTCGGCCCCGACGGCGTCCTGGCCCTCGACGCCCGGATCGTCGGCGACCGGGACGCGGCCGAGGACCCGAATCGTCCCTACGCCCACTTGTCGCTGCGGCCCTACCCCGAGGAATTCGTCCGCTCCGTAAAGCTCAGGGACGGCACGCTGCTCGTCCTCCGCCCGATCAAACCGGAGGACGAGTCGTATTGGCTGGCGCTGCTCGCGAGCTGCTCCCGGGAATCGATCTACTCCCGGTTCCGCTATTTCTTCTTCTGGCAGTCGCACGAGGTGGCCAGCCGGCACTGCTACATCGACTACGACCGCGAGCTGGCCATCGTGGCCGAGACCGGCGAGGGGCCGGAGCGGCGGTTCGTCGGCGTCGGCCGCCTCATCGCCGAGCCCGGCCGGACGTCGGCCGAGTACGCCGTCCTCGTCCAGGACCAGTGGCAGGACAAGGGCCTCGGCGGCCTGCTCACCGATCACTGCATGGAGATCGCCAGAACGTGGGGCGTCCGGACGGTGACGGCCATCACCACGACCGACAACCCGCGGATGATCGCCGTCTTCGAGAAGCGCGGCTTCCGCATCGTCAACGACCTCGAGAGCTCGCTCGTCGAGGTGTCGAAGGACCTACTCTAGGTCCGTGAACCCGGCCACGGCGGCCGGCCGGAGGACGTGAAGGTCGAAGACGACGATCTCGTTGGCCCCTTCGTTCAGGAACGGCGCCGGACAGTAGAGCCGCTTCTGCGGGCCGATGTCCCAGTAGCGGCCGAGATTGTGCCCGTTGACCCAGACGACGCCCTTCTTCCAGCCGCTCATGTCGAGGTAGGTGTCGCCCGTTCCGACGAGCTCGAATCGGCCGCGGAAGAAATTCCCCGGCCGCTCGGCCGGGCGGCGGCCGAACCTGAGGACGCTCATGAAGTCGGCGTCCATGGGCAGCGGGTAGACGTCCCAGGTCATCAGGGTCATGTTGTTCAAAGTGACCCGCTCGGTGATGCCCTTGCGGTCGAGGAGCCGGGGCCCGAAGTTGATCCGGCCCATGGCCTCGACGAGGATGTCGAGCGTCTCGTTGGCCGGCTCGGCCTTGGGGATATCGATGGATGATTCGTTCTTCGTCCGGTCGATCGTCCCCAGGAACCGGCCGTCGACGTGGACGGCGCCGTAGTCGTGGAGGTCGGTCACCGTGAGCTTTCCGCCCCTGTGGCCGAGGAGCTTCGTCCTGTACAGGATGAAGCCGTGGTTCTGGCCGTAGGCCTCCATGGGCCCCGGCTGGGGACTGCGGACGGCCGGCGGCAGGTTGTCGAAAAGAGAGGCGTTCTCTTCGAGCTCGACCGGCGGGATGGAGATCATGCGGATCGGACGGGGAAGGTCGGAGGAGCGGCGCCCCGCCGGCTGATAGCGCGAGAGCAGCTCCTGGATGGCCCGGAATTTCGGGGTCGGCCGGCCGGCCTCGTCGAGCGGCGCGTCATAGTCGTAGCTCGTCACGTCGGGCTGGTAGCGGTCGCTGAAGTTGGCCCCGGCGGAGAAACCGAAGTTCGTCCCGCCGTGGAACATGTAAAGGCTGAAGGACTTGCCGTTGTCAAGGAGCCAGCGGAGGTCGGCCAGAACGTCTTCCGTCTTGACCCGGGCCCACTCCTCTCCCCAATGGGTCAGCCAACCGGGGTAGAGCTCGCTGCAGAAAACGGGGACACCGCGTTCGAGACGGGCCGCCTCGGCGAAATGCTTCTCGTTCGTGCCCGGGTCCAGGCCGATGGCCGCGCCGGGGAGGCTGCCCGCTTCGAGCATGTAAGGCGTCGCGCCGTCGGCGGTATAGAGAGGGACCTCGATCCCGGCCTTGTCCCAAAGCCCTTTCAGGGCGAACATGTAGTCCCGGTCGTTGCCGAAGCTGCCGTACTCGTTCTCGACCTGGACCATCAGGACCGGCCCCCCGCGGTGGATCTGGAGGTCCCGGATGACCTCGCCGATCTTCAGGATGTAGGCCTCGCAGGCGGCCAGATAGCGGGGGTCCGAGCAGCGGACTTTGATGTCGGGCGTCCGCAGGAGCCAGGCCGGGAGGCCGCCGAAGTCCCACTCGGCGCAGGCGTAGGGACCGGGCCGGACAATGACCCAGAGCCCGTGCCGCTGGGCCGTCCTGATGAAGGCGGCCAGATCGTTCCCGCCGGAGAAGTCCCACTGCCCCGGCTCGGGTTCGAGGGCGTTCCAGAAGACGTAGGTCCCGACGGTGTTCAGCCCGGCGGCCTTGATCTTCATCAGCCGGTCGGCCCAGTATTCCCGCGGGATCCGCTGGTAGTGGATCTCGCCGGCCATGATCCGGAAGGGCTTGCCGTCGAGGAGGAAATCCTTCTCGCCGAGACGGAATTCCCGCCGCTGGCCGGGCAGGCCGGGGGCCAGGAAGGACAGGACGATCAGGGCGGCCAAGGCCTTGGGGATCGATCTCATGCGGTCCTCCCGTACGATCGCGTCATCCGTGCCTTCCGATTTTATCACAGATTTGACATCCCCTCCCCGGCCGCTATAATCCCGGGAATACGGGCGGACGCCGGTCCGCCCCGGAGGATGACCATGACGAACCGCAGACGATCGATCGCAGCCCTCGCCATTTCCTTGGCGCTCGCTTTGGCCGCCGCCGCGCTCCCCGCCGCGGCCCAGCAGGAAGCCAAGCCGCCCGTCTTCGGCATCTCCCTTTCGGGCTTCGTCAAGACCGACATTTTCTACGATACGCGGCAGTCGACCAGCATCCGCGAGGGCCACTACCTCCTCTTCCCCAAGGCTCCGCTCATCGGCGCGGACGGCGACGACGTCAACGACCGGGCCAGCTTCAACATCCTCTCCATCCAGACGCGGATCGCCGGCCGGATCACGGGGCCCGACGCCCTGGGCGCCAAGACCTCGGCCTACATCGAAGCCGAGTTCTTCGGCGCCTCGGACTCCGACCTCAACGGCTTCCGCCTCCGCCACGGCTGGCTCAAGCTCAACTGGGCCCGCTCCGAGCTCATGATCGGGCAGTTCTGGCACCCGATGTTCGTCACGGAGAGCTTCCCGGACGTCGTCTCGTTCAACACGGGGGCGCCGTTCCAGCCGTTCAACCGCAGCCCCCAGGTCCGTTACACCCGGTCCTTCGGCCGCGTGAGCCTCGCCGCGACCGCCCTGGCCCAGCGCGACTTCGCCAGCACCGGCCCGGACGGCGCGACCTCGGCCTATCTCCGCAACGCCGCCCTGCCCGAGTTCAACCTGAAGCTCCAGTACGCCGCCAGGAACGACGCCCGCAAGACCGAGACCGCGGCCGGCCTGGGCGCCGACGTCATGAAGATCGCGCCGCGGATCGTCACCGCCGCCGGCTACGAGACCGATGAATCCCTGACCGGTCTCGCGGCCATGGCCTTCTTCAAACAGAAGTGGCCTCAATGGACCTGGAAGGCGGAAGCGATCTGGGGCCAGAACCTCCATCACCTGACCATGCTCGGCGGCTACGCGGTCCGCGACGTCCTCGATCCGGTCCGCCTCGACTGGTCCTACACGCCGATCGAGACGATCTCCCTGTGGACCGAGATCATGACCAACGGGACCGCGTGGCAGGCCGGCCTCTTCGCCGGATACTCCAAGAACCTGGGCTCGTCACACGAGATCACCGGGGCGACCTACGGCCGCGGCGGCGACATCGACGAGCTCTACCGGCTCTCGCCCCGGCTCGTCTATAACACGGGCAAGATGCGCTTCGTCGGCGAGGTCGAGCTGACGGCCGCTTCTTACGGGACGCCCGACGCCTTCGGCAAGGTCCTTGACGCCGGCTACGTCCGCAACGTCCGCCTCCTCCTCGCGGCCTATTATTTTTTCTAAGCTTGTAACATTCCTTTACGCCCGGTCGTATTAATCTGCGACGGCCGTCCGCCCCTCCCCTCCCAGGCGAGGGTTCCCCTTGATGGCACGAGAATTGCTGCATAGGCGTCAGAATCTTCCGCAAAAGCGCGGGACCGGTAGAACCCGCCAAGGAGCTCGTCCATGAGCAAATTCCCCGGCTCCGCGTCCGTCCTTGTCCTCGCCTTGGCCCTGCTTGTCCTTCTCGGGCCCGCCGCGCTCTCCCTGGCCGCCCAAGAGGACCAGGCGGCGGTCGACGAGCTCAAAAAGACGGCCCTCAAGGTCTTCCTTGACTGCGACGACTGCGATCTGTCCTACATCAAGACCGAGATCACCTTCGTCAACTACGTCCGCGACCGGCTCGAAGCCCAGGTCCACATCCTCATCAGCACCCAGAGCACGGGCGGCGGCGGCGTCGAATATACGATAACCTTCATCGGCCAGAACGACTTCAAGGACGCCAAGGACATCCAGAAGTACTTTTCTTCGAAAACGGACACCGACGACGACGTTCGCCGCGGCCTGGTCAAGGCCCTCAAGCTGGGCCTGATGAGCTTCGTCGCCCGCACCCCCATCGCGACGCGCATCGGCGTCGAATACGCGCCGCCGGCCGCGGCCGCCGATGTCCGCGACCGCTGGCGCTCCTGGGTCTTCAGCCTCTCGGGGGACGCTTACCTCTCGGGCGAAGAAAGCTACCGCCGCCACATGGCTTACGGCTCGTTCTCGGCCAGCCGGGTCACACCCCGGTCGAAGCTCCGCTTCGGCCTGTCCGTCGACCGGTCGAAGGAGACCTACGAGTTCGAGGACGAGACCGTCACCGGGACGTCGTCGAGCTGGCAGGCCAGCGGGCTTTACGTCAAGAGCCTGGGCGAGCATTGGTCGGCCGGGGTCTATCTCAGGGCCGAGTCCTCGTACTACAGCAACATCGACCTCTCCTGGGCCGTCGCTCCGGCCGTCGAGTACAATTTTTTCCCCTATTCCCAGTCGACGCGCCGCCAGCTCCGGGCCCTCTACACGCTGTCCCTGGCCCCGGTGCGGTACCGGGAGGTGACGCTCTTCGGCAAGCTCCGGGAGACCCTTTTCAAGGAAGAGCTCTCGCTGACGCTCGACCTCCGCGAGAAGCTCGGGACGATCAGCCTCAGCGCCGAGGCTTCGAACTACTTCAACGATCTCGCCAAGTACCGGGTCGACACCTTCGCCATCCTCAACCTGCGCCTCTATAAAGGCCTCACGGTCTACGTCATCGGCAGCTACTCCTATTACCACAATAGCCAGATCTCCCTGCGCGGCCGCGAGCCGACCTACGAGGAGATGCTCCTGCGCCTCGTGGAGCTGCCGATGAACAGCAACTACTTCGCCGCCGTAGGCTTCCAGTTCCAGTTCGGCTCCATCTTCACCAACGTCATCAATCCCCGCTTCGGGTCGTCCGGGAGCGGCGGCCTCAGCATCAGCATCCACTAGGGGAAGAACGAGATGACCATGAACACGCTCCGACTCCTCGCCGCCTCCTTCCTCCTAGCGCTCGCCGCCCTCGCGGCCGTCCCCGCCGCCGCCCAGGTCCCGCCGCCCGGCCCGGCGGCCGCCCCGCCCCCGGCCCGGCTCAAGGTCTTCGTCGACTGGCCGGGCGCGGACCTCGAGCCGCTCCGGAAAGAGATCGCTTTCGTCGAATTCGTGGCCGAGCTCGCGGCCGCCGATGTGCGGGTCCTCGTGGCTCCGCCCGGGCCGCCGGGCGTTGGGGCGTTCCGGCTCGAGTTCACGGGCCTCAAGAGGTTCGAGGGCGACGACCACGCGCTCACCCACGCTCCCGAACCGGGCGCCAAGCCCGAGGACGCGGCCAAGGGCGTCGCCGGCGTGATCAAGCTCGGCCTGCTCCGCTACGCCGCCAAGACGCCGGTGGCCAAGGACCTGACCATCAAGTTCCTCGACCAGGCCAAGCCGACGTCCGTCGTCGACAAGTGGCGCTTTTGGGTCTTCAGCCTCAGCGCCAGCGGCTTCCTCTCGGGCGAGACCCAGTACAAGAGCGGGTCGTATTACGGCTCCTTCTCGGCCAACAAGACGACCCCGGAGATCAAGGTCCGGACCTCCGTCTACGGGAACCTGCAGAAGTCCCGCTTCGACCTCGGCGAGGGCTCGATCTACGAAAGCTCCACCCACGGCTTCGGGGGCTCCGCCCTCGTCGTCAAGAGCCTGGGCGGGCATTGGTCGGCCGGCGCCTACGTCGAGGCCGAGTCCTCCACCTACTCCAACCTGAAGCTCGCCCTGACCGCCGCACCGGCCGTCGAATATGATATTTTTCCCTACGCCGAATCGACCAAGCGCCAGCTCCGCCTCCTCTACCGCATCGGCTTCAGCCGGGTCCGCTACCGCGAGGAGACGATCTATTTCAAGACGGCCGAGAGCCTCCTGCAGGAGGCCTTGAGCGTCGCTTACGAGGTCGTCCGGCCCTGGGGCAAGGCCTCTGTCGAGCTCGAGGGCTCCCACTTCTTCCACGACGCCAAGTTCAACCGGCTCGAGCTCGACGCGGAGCTCGAGTTCCGCATCTGGCGGGGCCTGAGCTTCGACATCGAGGGCAGCTACGCCCGGATCCGCGACCAGCTCTCGCTCTCGGCCGAGGGGGCCTCCTACGAGGACATCCTCCTGCAGCAGAAGCAGCTGGCCACGGGCTACGATTACTCGTTCTCGGTCGGGCTGAACTTCTCGTTCGGCTCGACCAGAAGCAATGTCGTCAACCCGCGGTTCGGCAACGGCGGCCGGAGCATCTCCATCAGCATGTGACCTCGTTGGCGTTCGCCGACGAGGTCACGGGAATATCCGGGACATGACCCATTTCTCCTGAAATGGGATCGTGTCCCAGGGATCTTCCCGGAGCGGCGGCGCGACCCTTGTTTTTCTCCCGGTTTATACTTACGATAGGGCCTCAACAAGCAGCCGAAAAGGAGGCCCGCCCCATGTCCGTCAAGCCCGTGAGCCCCGTCCCGAGCGATATCGACATCGCCCAGGCCACCGAGCTCTGGCCGGTCGTCAAGATCGCCGCTGAGCTCGGCCTCGGCGAGGACGACCTCGACCTCTACGGCAAGCACAAGGCCAAGATCCACCTCGACGTCCTCGACCGGCTCAAGGACCGTCAGCTGGGCCACTACGTGGACGTCACGGCCATTACGCCGACGCCTCTCGGCGAGGGCAAGACGACGACCACCGTCGGTTTGAGCCAGGCCCTGGGCGCCCACCTCGGCAAGAAGGTCATGACCGTCGTCCGCCAGCCCAGCATGGGCCCGACCTTCGGGATCAAGGGCGGCGCCGCCGGAGGCGGCTATTCCCAGATCGTGCCCATGGAGGACTTCAACCTCCATCTGACCGGCGACATCCACGCCATCACGGCCTCCCACGACCTCCTGGCCGCGGCCATCGACGTCCGCATCCTCCACGAATCGAGCCAGGACGACGAGAAGCTCTTCAACGCCTTCTGCCCGGCCAACAAGAAGGGCGAGCGGCGCTTCTCCCCGATCATGCTCCGCCGGCTCAAGAAGCTCGGCATCGACAAGACCAACCCCGCCGACCTGACCCCCGAGGAGAAGCGGCGGATGTTCCGCCTCGACATCGACCCGGCCAGCATCACCTGGAACCGGGTCATCGACATCAGCGACCGCTTCCTCCGCGTCATCAAGATCGGCCTTGGCCCCGAGGAGAAGGGCATGGTCCGGGAGACCGGCTTCGACATCACGGTCGCCTCGGAGATCATGGCCATCCTGGCCCTGACCTCCGGCCTCGCCGACATGCGCGAGCGGCTGGGCCGGATCGTCATCGGCACGAGCAAGGCGGGGGAGGCCGTCACGGCCGACGACCTCGGGGTCGCCGGCGCCCTGACCGTCCTGATGAAGGACGCCATCATGCCCAACCTCATGCAGACGGTCGAGAACACGCCGGCCATCGTCCACGCCGGCCCGTTCGCCAATATCGCCCACGGCAACTCCTCGATCATCGCCGACCAGATCGCCCTGCGCCTCGTCGGCAAGGACGGCTTCGTCGTCACCGAATCCGGCTTCGGGGCCGACTGCGGCATGGAAAAGTTCATGAACATCAAGTGCCGGGCCAGCGGCCTCGTCCCGAGCTGCGTCGTCATCGTGGCCACGGTCCGGGCCCTGAAGATGCACGGCGGCGGTCCCAAGGTCGTGGCCGGCAAACCCCTCGCGCCCGAGTACACCGACGAGAACCTCGACCTCCTGGCCAAGGGGACGCCCAACCTGGCCGCCCACGTCAAGAACGCCAAGCGCTTCGGCGTCCCCGTTGTCGTGGCCATCAACCGGTTCAGCTCGGACACCGACGCCGAGATCGAGCTCATCCGCAAGGCCGCGCTCGAAGCGGGCGCCGAGGACGCCGTCCCCGCCACGCACTGGGCCGACGGCGGAGCCGGGGCCGTCGCCCTGGCCAAGGCGGTCATGGCCGCCTGCGAGAAGCCCTCGGACTTCAAGTTCCTCTACCCGCTCGAATGGGACATCAAGAAAAAGATCGAGACGATCGCCACCGAGATCTATGGCGCGGACGGCGTCGAATACGCGCCCGAGGCCGAGGCCAAGGTCGCCCTCTACACCCGCCTCGGCTTCGACAAGCTGCCCATCTGCATGGCCAAGACCCATCTCAGCCTGAGCCACGATCCGGCCCTGAAGGGCGTGCCCAAGGGCTACAAGATCCCCGTCCGCGACATCCGGGCCAGCGTCGGCGCGGGCTTCCTCTACCCGCTCTGCGGCGACATGCGCACCATGCCCGGCCTGCCCACCCGGCCGGTCTACTATGACGTCGACCTCGACCTCGAGACCGGCAAGGTCAAGGGCCTGTTCTGATGGCCTTCAAGACGCCCGCCGAGGTCGTCGAGACGATGGGAGCGGCCTGCGCCGTCAAGACCGCCCTGCCCTGGCGGAAGCTCCTCGTGTCGGGCTTCCTGGCCGGCGCCTACATCGGCCTCGGCGGCCTCCTGGCCATCATGATCGGGAAGGGCGTCGCGCCGACGGTCATGGGGGATGTCCGCTTCAACGGTCTCGGCCGGTTCCTGTTCGCGGCCGTCTTCCCGGTCGGCCTGATGCTGGTGGTCGTCGCCGGGGCGGAACTTTTCACGGGGAACACCGCCATCGTCATGCCCGGGGTCCTGGCGGGGCGAGCCCCCGTCCGGGGCCTCCTCCGGAACTGGGGGCTATCGTACGTCGGTAATTTCGCCGGGGGGCTTTTCGTGGCCTACGCCCTGGCCTACCTGACGGGCCTGTGCGCGGCCGAGCCCTACCTCGGCGCCGTGCGGGCCATGGCCGCGGAGAAGACCGGGCTTTCCTTCATGGCCGCGTTCTGGCGCGGGGTCGGCTGCAACTGGCTGGTCTGCCTGGCCGTTTGGATGGCCGGCGCGGCCGACGACGTCGGCGGGAAGGTCCTGGCCGTCTGGTTCCCGATCATGGCCTTCGTCGGGCTCGGCTTCGAGCACAGCGTCGCCAACATGTTCTTTATCCCGACCGGGATGTTCTACGGCGCGGAAGTCAGCGTCGGGCGGTTCCTCGTCGGGAACCTGCTGCCGGTCACCCTGGGCAACATCGTCGGCGGCGCCTTCTTCGTCGGCTTCCTCTCCTGGTGGCTCTATCGCCGTCCCGCCGCCAAAGCGCAATGACTCTCTATTTCAGGGTGACGGTCTTGCTGGCCTTGCCTCCTTTGACGCTGTCGTAGGTCACCGTCACGGTCCCGGAGCCCTTGACCAGGAGCATCGCCGTCCGGGTCGTCTTGCCCGGGTGGCCGTTGCGGACGAGGATCCGTTTCAGGTCCTTCTGGTCGATGAGCGGCGTCACCGAAGGGTTGGCCTTGTAGACCTCCTTGTTGTCGATGAAGCTGGCCGCGACGACCTCGACGTTCTTACCGTCGATGAGGAGGAGATCCGGCCGAACGACCCCCGTCTGGGCCGCCTTGGCCAGGACCGTCGGGACGACCTTGGGGTTGGTGATGTCGACGAAGACGCGGTAGACGTCCCCGCCGACCTTTTCGACCGACGTCCCGCCCATGCGGATGAGCGGCATCTCATCGGCCTGGTAGAGGGAAAAGGCCATGTTCCGGTGGCAGAGCTCCTCGTTCATGAACCGGGGCGGGACGCGGCCCTGGTATTTCTTCCAGACGCCGCCCATCTCGATCTTGCCGAACTGGGGGTGGTCGAACGGCTTCCACTCGAGGAACTCGTCCCCGAACTCGAGGTACTTGTCGAAGAAGTAGCGCGACAGGCTCGGGGCGATGGGGCTCGCGGGATCGGCCTGGTCCTCCTTGAGCGCGGGGCTGGTGAAGTACTGCTCGCCGTTCCAGAGCTCGTTCGAGAAGGACAGGATGCCCAGCCCGTCGTTCGTCCAGTCGATGACCCCGCCGTGCACGGTGTAGAGCCCGCTCCAGATGACGAGGTAGCGGTAGAAAGGCAGGACGCGCTCGCCCGTCCGGCCGAGCTCGTCGTAGGCGCGCACATCGGTCATCGGATACTCGCCGGTCGATTCGGCGCCCGGCCCGCGAAGGATCATGCCGCCGCTGTTGTGGTAGGTCTGGACGCCGGCGATGTTGGGGTGGGCCATGATGAAATCGTTGACCGCCCGGCTCTCGGGCAGCTGGAAGGGGTAGTCCATGGCCCCGCTCTGGATGTAATTCGGCTGCCAGTCGCTCCCCCAGTTCCGGTTCTGGTCGTAGCTGCCCGGCCCGTCCTCGTTGACCATCCCGTCGCCGTCGTTGTCGACGCCCTCCTGGCCGAGCATGATCCAATCGCCCGTCTCGCCGAAAGGCACGGGCTCGAGCACGAGGGGGTTGGCCCGGCTGACGCGGTAATTGCCGCGACCCGGCACGTTCATCCGGATCTGCTCGACGACGCCGTTGCCGTTGATGTCCTCGGGCGGGTCCTCGTCGAAGAGGCCGTCATTGTCGTCGTCGACCGGGACGTGCCCCGACCGGGCGTTGCCGCCGGGGCCTTCCATGAAGAACTGCCGGCCGTCGGGATTGACCGTGGGGACGACGTAAAAGACGCGCTCGTCGACGAGGCGGGTGACGTCGTCGATGCGCCCGTAGTTCTCCATGAGATACCAGATCGTGTAGAGACAGACCTCGCCGCCCTGGATCTCGTTGCCGTGGATGTTGGCCTCGATGTACATGGCCGCCTTGCCCATCTCCGGCCCCGTGGCCGGGTTGTTGACGGTCATGAGCATGAGATCGAGGCCGTTGTGGCTCTTGCCGATGGACTCGAGCTTGAGGAACTTCGGGAACGCGGCCTGGAGCTTCTTCATGTCGGCGTAGAGCTCGTGCGTATCGTGCCAGCGGTTCCAATCGAGCTTGACCTTGAAGGCGGGATCGGAGGCCTTCTGGGCCGGGGCGAAGGAGGCCGCGAGGAGAAGGCCGGCGACGCCGGCCAGGACGAGCATCGGGACTCTGCGTGTTGTCATGATCGGCCTCCTCTTCACTTCAGCGTGACCCGGGCCGTCGCCGACCCGCCCTTCTCTGACCGGACCAGAAGCTCGATCGTCTCGCCGGTCTTGCCCTTGATGAGCCATTCGTACTTGGCCCGGCTGCCCGAGCCAGCCAGCGTCTGGAGGAAGCTCGTCTTGGCGCTGCCCGAGAGGATCGCCCCCGGGTCGACGCCGAGCTGGACCATCGTCGGCTTGACCGCCCGGGCCGTCTGGCCCTGGGCGAAAGACGTCGGCCAGAAGCCCGCGTTCTCGATCTCGGCCTTGAGCCGGTAGAGCCCGCCGCCGTGGCTGACGGCCTCGAAGCCGGCCACCTTGACCCGCGGGAAGAGCGAGGCCAGGTGGAGGGCGAACTTAGCGTGGGAGGCGCCGAGCTCCGCCAGCTTCCCCGCCGGCGGATTGGTGACGGCATAGGGCTTGAAGCCGCCGATCTCGACCTCGCCGAACTCGGGGTGCTTGGCGGCCGCCCATTTGACGAAGCCATCGATCTTCTCCGCGTCCATCCAGCGCAGCACCTGGCGGTCGATGCCGGGCGTCATGGCCTGGGCCGCTTCGCCGGGAGCACCCATCTGGGCTTGGCCGAAGCGGAAGGCCCCGCCGCCCGATTGCATCATCTGCATGATGTCCTGACCACCGCCCTGGACGACGACCTGTGTTGCGCTACCCGCCCCCGAAGCCTGATGGCCGGACTGCGTGGTCTGGGCCGCCTCCTGGCCGCCCTGAACGACCTGATGGCCGGCTTGGGAGGCCTGTCCCCCTTGTTGAGTAGGCCTGGCGGCCTGCGCCCCCGGCCCGCCCGGGGCCGCCCCGGGAGGCGCCATGACCATGCGGCGCTGGCCTCCCTGGTCCGCCGTCGTCAGGCCGAACCCGGGCGTCGAGAACGAGGGGACGCCGAACTGGAAGTAGCCGTATTGGAAGAAGGCGCCCTGGGGCTCGCGGACGTAGAGCGGCTGCCGGATGCCCGTCAGCTCGATGTACTTGTCCGAGACGGCCTTGAAGTAGTCGTAGTCGGCCGTGGCCACCGTCGTCGCCGCCTTGCGGTCGGGCATCATCATGCGGCCGGTGGCCGCGGGCTGGGCCTGCTGCCGGGCGGACTGCCGCCCGCCCCCGCCGCCCATGAGCATCTCGATCGAGAACTCGCCTCCGGCAAACCGGCCGCCCCGGCCGAAGCTCCCGCCGGTCTGGATGAAGCCCGACGTCCGGGCCCCGGCCGCCGCCGCCTCGGCGAAGCGGACGAGGTCGAGCTCGCGGGCCGCCCCGAGACGCCCGGCGCTCGTCGGGGCGACGATCAGGTTGTCGCTCTCGCCGAAGGTCAGGATCGCGGCGATGTTCCGGTGGGCGAGGACCCAATCCATCAGGGCCCGCGACTCGGACTCGCTGACCATGTGCGGCCCGGCCTCGGTCTTGTTGTAGGGATATTCGTGGGCGAAGTTGCGGTTGAGGTCGACCCCGCCGGACGGGTCCTCGTTGACGAAGCCGTCGCCGTCGTTGTCCGTGCCCTCGGTGAAGAGCCGGTAGGCGCCGGACTCGCCCTTCTTCGGGTCGGCCCGCTTCATCAGGCGGGGCTCGTCGGGATCGATCATGTATTCGCCGCCCGGGGTCTTGACCCGCATGACGGTGATGAATCCGTCGCCGTTGAGGTCCTCGGGGCCGTCCTCGTCGACGCGGCCGTCGTTGTCGTCATCCCGCGGCGTGGCGTTCGTCCGCCGGCCGGTCTTGAGGGGCGCGAAGAACCCCTCGGCGCCGTCGGGATTGACCCGGGGGATGACGTAGATCGTCGAGCTCGCGAGCCTGTCCTTGACCGCGGCGTCCGAGGCCGCGCTCTTCGTCAGGAACTCAGCGAGGGCGAGGGCGATCTCGGTGCCGGCGAGGTGGTCGCCCTCGAGGCCCGCGGCGACGAGGAGCGCCGGGCGCTTGTCGGGCGCGACCCCGCCCGGGTTGGCGATCTCGAGGGCCCAGATGTCCCGGCCGCCGCGCGACTTGCCGATCGAGGCGAGCCGGGCGGCCGGGCCGGGCCCCGCGGCGAGGGCCTTAAGCGCCGCCGTGAGGGCGGCCTGGTCGTGATACTTCGGCGCGTCCTGGGCCGCGGCCGGGCCTGCGGCCAGGGCGAGCCCGAGGACGACGAGGACCGGCAGGACGGCCGCCGGTCGGACGGACCTGGTCATGAAGGAACGCACGGGGACCTCCTGGCGAAACGGGGGATTCGGCCGAACGTCCGGCCCCGCCGAGGGGCGGCGTTAGCGGTGAACGAACAGAGCTCGGCCATTCATCTCTTTAGACTGATGCCGTTCCATATTCTTCCAGGAAATTGTAATATAATGTCCCAAAATGCCGGTCCGGAAGGAACGTCCCATGTCCCATCCCCGAACGATCTCCCGCCGCCAATTCTTCAGAACGGGAGCCGCGGCGGCCGCGTCGCTGGCCATCGTCCCCCGCCGCGTCCTCGGCGGCCAGGGCTACGTCGCCCCGAGCGATACCCTGACCAAAGCGGTCGTCGGCGTCGGCGGCATGGGCCTCGGCCACCTCGGCTATCCCGGCGCCGTCCTCCGGGCCGTCTGCGACGTCGACGGCGGCCATCTCGCCCGGGCCCTGGAGATCGCCGGGCCGGGCGTCTCCGGATACCGCGACTTCCGCGAGGTCCTGGCCCGGCCCGACATCGACGTCGTCCACGTCGCGACGCCTCCCCACTGGCACGCCCTCATCTCGATCGCCGCGGCGGAGGCGGGCAAGGACGTCTGGTGCGAGAAGCCCATGACCCGGACGATCGCCGAGGGCCGGGCCCTGGCCGACGCGGTCCGGCGCGCCGGGCGGATCTTCCGCATCAACACCTGGTTCCGGTTCTCCGGCGGTTTCTACGGTTTCGGGACCGAGGTCCGGCCGATCAAGAAGGCCGTCGAGAACCGCCTCCTGGGCTGGCCGATCAAGGCGACCGTCAGCGCCACCACCGGTTTCGACTGGAAGTTCTACTGGAGCGGCCTGACGCACGCCCGGCCCGAGCCCGTGCCGTCCGAGCTCGACTACGACTTCTGGCTGGGACCGGCGCCCTGGAAGCCCTATCACCCCCACCGCGTCCACGGCACCTTCCGCGGCTACTGGGACTACGACGGCGGCGGCCTCGGCGACATGGGCATGCACTACCTCGACCCGGTCCAGTACATCCTCGAGAAGGACGACACGAGCCCGGTCGAGATCGCCGCCGACTGCCCCCAGCAGCATCCCGACGCCTGCGGCAGCTGGCGCCGCATCGAGCTCCGGTACGCCGACGGCTGCACGATCGTCCTCGACGGAGAGAACCGGGACAAGAGCGCGCCCTTCCTCGAAGGGCCGAAGGGCAAGCTCTACCGCGGCTTCGAATCCGACATCCCCGGCCTCCGGGAGAAGCTCGCGGCCCTGCCCGATCCGGCGCCTCAGCTCACGGATTTCGCCGAAGCCGTACGGACCAGACGCCGCTTCGCCCTGAACGAAACGAACGGCCATCGCTCCTGCACGCTCGTCAACCTGGCCAAGATCGCCGTCCAGCTCGGCCGGCCCCTGAGGTTCGACCCGGCCACTGAGACCTTCCCCGGCGACGAGGCCGCCAACCGCCTCGCGAGCCAGCCCATGCGGGCCCCCTGGAAACTTTAAAGAGGCCGTGAGGAGATCCCCCATGAAGACACGCATCGCCCCCGCCGCCCTCGCGGTCGCCGCCGTCGCCCTCATGGCCATCGCGCCGCCCCCCGCCGCCGGCCAGGCCGCTCCGGCCGTGACCGGGGACATCAAGGGCCGGGTCTCGTCCATCGTCGAGCGCTTCCCGGCCGAGACCGCGGAAGTCCGGGACGCCCTCTGCGCCGAGATCGTCGGTCTCGGCCCGGCCGCCCTGGCCGAAACGCTCGCCCGCGTCCAACCGCCGGGCGGGGCGAACGATTCAAAGGCCCGGTTCGCCGTGAACGGGCTCGCTGTCTACGTGACCCGGGCGGGCGCGGAGCGCGAGCGCCTCCTCTATGTCAAGGCCCTTCTTGCCGCGATCGGCGAGAGCTCGGACAAGGACCGGGCCGGATTCCTCATCAGCCAGGTCCAGCTCGCCGGAAAAGCGGAGGCCGTCAAACCGCTGGCAAGACATCTCGCGGACAAGGCCCTGGCCGGCCCGGCCGCCCGGGCCCTCCAAACGATCGGCGGGACGGAGGCGGCCCGGGCCCTCCTCGCGGCGCTGAACGTCGGCGAAGCTCCGGAAGAAGCGACGATCGCCATCGTCGACGCCCTGGGCGCGATGCGCAGCCGGGAGGCCGTCAAGAAGCTGTGCGACTGGGCCGTGTATCCCGGCTCACGGATCCGGCGGGCGATCCGCTCGGCCCTGGCCAATATCGGCGATCCGGCCGCGATGCGCGTGCTCTCGAACGTCTATGTCACGGCGTCTTTCGAAGAACGGTCCCAGGCGCCGATCGACCTCCTCCGCCTCATCCGCCGTTTCAAGGAGGACGGACGGACGGGCCAGCCCGGACGGGTGAACGAAGTCATCTTTCCGGCGCGGGCTCTCCTCGCCGCCTATTCGCGGCCGGAAGAAAGCCCTGTGGCGGCTGAGGCCCTGGCCTTGATCGCCTCCGTTCTCGGGGAGAAGGCGCTTCCCGATCTTCTCCGGGCCGTCGAAAGCCGGGACCCGGCGCTCCGGGGCGCGGCCCTGGAGATCGCGGCGGGCCTCGCTTGGGACGACCAGGCGCTGGCCCAGTGGGTCGGCAAGGCGGCGGCCTCGGCGCCCGAGGTCCGGGCCGGCATCGTCGGCATGCTGGGCCGGACCAGCTCCAAAACCGCCGGAGATTTCGTCGTCGAGCGTCTCCGCGATCCCCACAAGATCGTCCGGCTGGCCGCCATCCGGTCCGCGCCCCACGCCGATAGCACCCTGTTCCTCCAGCTCCTCGACGGCGCCGACGAAGAGGAGGCCGCGGCCCTGAAAGCGGAATTGCTCCGGTTCGACGCCAAGGACGTCGTCCCCGTGGCCGCGGACCGCATCGACACGACGCCCCACCCGGCCAAGGCCGTTCTCATCGACATCCTCGGCGAAAAGGGGGCCCGCGGCGAGATCGAGCGCGTCTTCGCCCTGGCCGCCGACCCCGAGCCCGCGACCCGGGCCGCCGCCCTCGGCGCCCTGGCCAAGCTGGCCGGCGAATTCGAGCTGCCGAGCCTCGTCGCCATGCTGGAGAGAGCCACGGACGCCGACGACATCGTCCGCCTCCAGGACGCCGTGGCCGCCGCCGCGTCGCGCGGCGCCGATCCGGCCAGGAAAGGAGCGGTACTCGTCGATCTCATGAAGGACGCCGCCCCCGGCCGCAAGACCGCGATCCTCCGCGTTCTGCCCAAGGTAGGCGGTGAAAGGGCCAGATCCGCCGCTGTCGAAGAAACGGCTTCAGCCGACCTCCAGGTCCAGACCGCCGCGGTCTACGCCCTGTCCCAGTGGCCCGACTATCAAGCCGCCGCGGACCTTCTCCGCATCGCGACGACGACCGCGAGCAAGCGTTATCGCCTCCTGGCCCTCGACGGCTACGTCCGGCTCGTCGGACGGGCGAACATGCCGGCCCAACGGAAGCTCGCCCTCTACCAGGACCTCCTGGCCCAGACATTCGACGACGCCGATAAGAAGGCCCTCGTCAACGGCGTCGCGGCCGTCCGCGAGCCCGAGTCCCTCCGGCTCCTGGCCGGCGCGCTCGACAATCAGGCCCTCCGCGAAACGGCCGCGGCGGCCCTCCTCGAGCTGGCCTCTGAACAGGCGCCGCACGAGCGCTGGCTCTCGGGCCACGAGGCCTATTCGGTCCTCCGCCGCGTCGAAGCCTTCCAGGCCGACTCCGGCGAAAAAGCCCGGGCGGCGGCGATCATCGGCGAGCGCCTCCGGCAGGGCGGCTTCATCCCTCTCTTCGACGGCCGTTCCCTTGCCGGCTGGAAAGGTCTCGTAGCCGACCCGCCGGCCCGGGCCAAGATGGCCCCCGCCGGTCTGGTTAGGGCGCAGGCCGAGGCCGACGAGAGGATGCGGGCCCACTGGAGGATCGCCGACGGGGTCCTCGTCTTCGACGGCAAGGGCGAGAGCCTCTGCACGGCCTCCGATTACGGAGACTTCGAGCTCCTCGTCGACTGGAAGATCGAGAAGGGCGGCGACAGCGGCCTCTACCTCCGCGGCTCGCCCCAGGTCCAGATCTGGGACCCGGCCGCCAACCCCGTCGGCTCCGGCGGCCTCTATAACAATCAGAAGGGCAAGAGCGTCCCCGCGGAAAAGGCCGACCGTCCGGTCGGCGAGTGGAACTCCTTCCGCGTCATCATAATCGGCGAGCGGGTCACGGTCTATCTCAACGACAGGCTCGTCGTCGACAACGTCGTCCTCGAGAATTACTGGGAGCGCGAGAAGCCGATCTACCCGACGGGTCAGATCGAGCTCCAGGCCCACGGTAATTTGCTATATTTCCGGAACATCTTCGTCCGCGAGATCCCGCGGGACACGGCCGTGCCGCCGCCGGCCGCCGCCGAGGCCGACGAAGGCTTCGTCCCGCTCTTCAACGGCCGGGACCTCGCCGGCTGGACGGGCGGCGGGGGCTATGCGGCCGAGGAGGGCAAGATCGTCGTCCACCCCGAGCGCGGCGGCGGGAACCTGTACACGGAGAAGGAATACGCCGACTTCGTCCTGCGGTTCGAGTTCAAGCTGACCCCGGCCGCCAACAACGGCCTGGGCATCCGGGCCCCGCTCGAGGGCGACGCGGCCTACGCCGGCATGGAGCTCCAGATCCTCGAGGACGGCTCGCCCGTCTACTGGGGCCTCAAGCCCTATCAGTACCACGGGTCGATCTACGGGGTGGTTCCGGCCCGGCGCGGCGTCCTGCGCCCCGTCGGCGAGTGGAATACGGAGGAGGTCACGGCCCGGGGCCGCCGGATCACGGTCGCCGTCAACGGCGTCGTCCTCGTCGACGCCGACATCGACGCGGCCTCGGCCGGCGGCACGATCGACGGCAACGAGCACCCGGGATTGAAAAGGGAGTCCGGGCACATCGGCTTCCTCGGCCACGGCTCCGTCCTGGAGTTCCGGAACATCCGGATCAAAGAGCTAAGATAGAACGCGTCAGCGGGAAGGAAGGCCCAGCGCCCGGCGCAGGGCGGCGTTGATCTGGGTGTTGTCGATGATGAGGCCCGGGTACCAGGTCCCGCGGTAGGCCGAGAAAACGCGGGCCGCGGCGCCCGTCGCGGCCAGGTTGACCAGCTCGTTGGTGTGCCCGGCGGTCCCGTAGGAGATATCGTCGTCCGGGTAGACGTTGGGAGAGGTATAGACGGGGGATTTGATAGCCGTGCCGTTCGGGCCCGTCCCCCGGTCGCTCCCCGGCGCTTGGGCCAAGCGCTCCTCCTGAAGGGGCAGGTCGCCCGCCCCGAGCGATCGCCCGGCTTCGAACCAGAGGCCGCCCGTGGCGTGGTCGGCCGTCACCAGGAGGACCGTATTGGTCCAGTCGAGGGCATCTCCCGGCCGGTCGACGAAGGCCAGGGCCGCCCGGACGGCCCCGTCGAGGTCGGCGACGCTTCCGATCATGGCCCGGAAATCGTTGTCGTGGTTGGCCCAATCGATATCGCCCTGCTCGACGACCAGGAAGAACCCGTCCGGGTCCCGCCCGAGAAAGTCGAGCGCGGCCAGCGTCGCCTCGGCGAGGGAAGGATTCTCCTCGGTGGCCGGCCTGACGAGCGGCGCGCCCGGCCGGTCCTCGGCCAGCGGGACTTCGAAACCGCCGCCCGGGCCGCCGAAGAGTCCGAAGAGCTTCCGGCCCTCGCGGGCCGCGGCGGCCGCTCCATCGGCGATGGCCCGGCCGCCGTCCCGGCCGGCCCGCCGCTCGACCAGGAGATACTCGGTCGAGGCCTGGAGGCTCAGGTAGAGGGACCTCGAAACATAGCCTTTCTTCGGGTCGAAGCCGGAATTGTCGAAGAGCGGATGCCCTCCGCCGATAACGACCTCGGGTTTCGTCCGGAAGATGATCTCTTCGGCCAAGCCCAGGCCTTTATAGCCCCGGTAGCCGGTGTAGTAGGCGCTGCGGCCGGTGTTATGGCTGACGAAAGCGGCCGGCGTCGCGTGGTTGAACGGGACCGTGCTGACGACGCCGATGGACGCCCCGCGGCCGGCCCGGAGGTCCTCGGCGATCGTGGGGAGCTCCCCGGACGGGGGATCGCCGGGGAGCCAGGCGATGTTGCCGGAGTCGGTCTTGTATCCTGTGGCCAGGGCCGTCGCCGCCGACGCCGAATCGGTCGCCGGGCCGGTAGGAAAGGGATGCCCGGCCTCCGGCCCCAGGCGCGGTCGCGGCCCGTCCGCCTTCACGTCGTAGCCGAGAAGCGGGGTGAACGATGACCGGGCAAAGGGAGGCCGGCCGGCCAGGCGGGCGTTGGCGTTGTAGACGTTGACGTCCCAGGTCGCGACGAAGGCCTTGGCCGGGAGCTTATGCCAGGCCAGCCCGTCGTCCCGGCCGTGGAGATAACGGCTGGCGGCGACCTCCGTCGAGGCCGACATCCCGTCGCCGATGAAGAAAATGACGTGCTTGAGGGCCGGCTCGCGCCGGCCGCAGGCGGCGAGAAGGACGAGGGCCGCGAGAAGGGGAATAGCCAGGACCCGCGGAGCGGGCGGCCGGGGCGAGCGACGGACGTCAGCCATGACTATCCATTATAGCCCGCCCCCGAAATCGCCGCGTCCTGCTCCCCCGCTCACCACGCGGCCAGGCCGGCCAACTTGAGGATCTCGAGGCTGTTGACGACCGCCTGGAGGCTCGAGCGCCGCTCGTGCTGGGCGTCGAGCATTTTCTTGATGTCGAGGGCGCTGTGGCGGCCGTTGACGAGAAGCTGGAGCTCGGCGCCGTTGGCCACGATCATGTCCCTCCCGGCGGTCGGGTACTTGGCCCGCTCGGCGGCTGGGACGGCCGCGAGATACTTCTGGTACTCGCGGTAGCCGCCCTCGCGGACCTTGGCTGTCGGCCGCGGCACGATCTTGGCCGCCCTCTTCTCGAGGTCGGAGAGGACGACCGGCCCGAGCTTGACGCCAAGGGCGGAAGCCGCCGAGGCGCCGTGGGCTTCGAGCGCGGCCAGGCCGGCCGTTCCGACGCCTTCGACCGCCTTCGCGAGCTGAGCGACGCGCGCCGCGAGATCGCGGGACGCCGGGGCCAGCTCGGCGATGGTGCCGAGGGTGTCCTTCTCGCCGATGACCGCGGCCTCGAGGATGCCCCGGGCGATCTTGAGGTCTTCGGCCAGGGTCTCGGCCTTGGCCCGGTTCAGGGTCTCCATGGCCAAGGTCAGCTGGTGGCCGAGGCGCCGGGTCGCGTTAGCGGCGATCTCGGCGGCGATCCGCGCGGCCGCGCCGGCGTCGGCCGAGGCCACCGTGTAGGCCCCCGCGGCGCCGATGGCCGCAGCCCGCTTGAGCTGGGTCGGATCGGACTTGTCGGCCGTGTCGCCCGAGGTGTGGTACCACTTGTCGGGCCAGGCGATCATCATGATGCCGGGGACGCCGACGCCCCAATCGTTGAAGACCTCGTGGTCCGAGGCGCCGTAGTGGGTCTCGATGGAGTAAGGGAACGGCTCGTTGGCGCCCGAGGGGGCGACGATGCGGACGGGGACGGCCGCCGCGGTCGAGCGGTTCTGGATGCGCTCGCGGTTGCCTTCCCCGACGTAGCGATAGTAGTTCTCCATGACGTCATTGATATAGTGGGCGTTGCCGTACGTCGTCCGCATGAGGCAGAAAAAGGACTGGTTCTTGGACAGCCATTCGCCGACCATGTCCATGTTGATGTTGCAG
>Ga0316630_10000051_pt1 | contig 25445 bp, 25 predicted proteins | sample OWC_May_M1_C1_D6_FD_207658 | JGI IMG/M metagenome (GOLD analysis project Ga0316630, IMG submission 207658) | Wetland soil microbial communities from Old Woman Creek delta, Ohio, United States - OWC_May_M1_C1_D6_A | ecosystem: Environmental > Terrestrial > Soil > Wetlands | place: USA: Ohio...
GACATCGCTTCGAGCGCCTGCAGCGCCTGCTGGCAGGGATGAGGCTGCCGGCGCTTGTCGGTGGCCAGATTCTCCTTCCGGGGACTCCGCACGATGCGGTCGTCGAACCGGAGCTTCAGGCTCAGCTCAGGCTGCTCGGCCGATGTCAGGTCGTGGTTCCACCCGATGGACAGGTCCGTGTCGGCCGAATCGTCGCCATCCGCAGCCGCCCATCCCGTCGGGATCTTCCACTTGATGTCCCCGGGGTTGATCTGGAAGAACACGGCATCGTTCTGTGGAGAGTCCGGCCATCTCCCTATCGGGTGCTCTGGGGAGATGTAGTTCGGGTCGAGCTGAAGATTCCCGACGATCGCCATGTTCTCCCCTTCTACAGTCCGGTCGGTCCCCGCCACGAAGTGAATGTTCCCGGTATCTTATCTGATGCCAAAGGAACCGACATCGAGGACGAAGGAACCGGACGAACCGGAGTAGGAGGAGCTGGGGCCTGATTTTCCCCGTCGATCGACACTCCGGAACTCCAGGTCTCAGCGACAACCTCGGATGCTCTCCAGGAGTCCGTGTACCGGATCTCCTGAAGAGCCACAGTCACCATGGCGGAGGTGATCTGTCTCTTGATGTTGGTGGACATCCTCAACGTGAACGATCTCCGGAGTCTCTCATCCTCCTCTACATCCTGGGTGTCGCCGTACCGGCGAACATCGATGCCGATCTCCTTGATGACGCAGGGATAGATCACCATGGACCCGAGCTTGACCCTGAGAGGAAACGGAGCGATCGGAGTGTTGAGCTTCGCCATCCCGTTCCGGGTTCCCACGTTTTCCAGCTCGTTCTTCTCGATGTACTTGCCGTACTTCTGCTGGACATTATCCTTCGGCCGGGAGAAGGTACTGTTCTGCAGGGACCGGGCGAAATCGGCCACCTGCTTCTGAATCTCCTTGGGAGTTCCCTTCTTCAGGATGATCTGCTGGGACTGGATGGTGATGTCCATGTTGGCCTCATAGGTCAGCATCGTAGCCCACCTGATGAGGGTGTTGATGGTCTTCTGCGCCGGGACCGGACACCGGAGGTCATCGAGGAGGGTCGAGAATTCCAGTTCCCTTCCCTGGAATCCGACGTATCGCCTGTCCTTGGGAATCCCGGACTTCCCCGCCTTGGTGGCCTCCTGCCACTTGGACAGGTACTTGATCTTGACCAGCATTCCATTGCCACGGGACAGGGCCGGGAAGTCCAGCCGTTCCGGGCGGCCATACGTCTGCGGAGGAGGGACGCTCTCCAGCGTGAGAATCTGGCTCGCCGGAAGGATCTGCCCCGAGTCCTCGGTCGGCAGGATCTGGAAGATCGACACGGTCCGGTCATTCTGTCCCACTCCCGGGCCGGCTGCGGGAGGCTCGGTCTTGGTGGCCGGCTGCTCCGATTTCTTCGGCTCGTCGGCCTTGGAGACGTCGGTGATGCTCACGCCTGGCCTCCGGACCTGATGGAATCGATGGACTTGCGCTCGGCGACCGCAGTGGCGATCTGGGCTCCGTCGAGATAGATCGGAGCCTGCAGGCTCACGTTGACCGGCGCGGCCGCTCCTCCGGCCCCTCCTCCGACCATCGACGCGACCTTCGAGGCGAACCCGCCCATCATGGTGGCAAGGTGGGTCAGCGGCATGACGATCTCGGGCTGCTTCTCGCCAGCCCACAGCAGCGACTTGCGGCTGACGACCTTTCCGGCCGGGGCTCCAGGGAGTTCTACCTCCCCGCCAGCCGCAGCAATCTCGCCGCCCTCAGTGGTAGCGACTCCAGGAACCCCACCCATGGCCGCCTCCTGCATGGTGTCGCTTATGCCCTTCATCCCGGCGGCCACGTCCTTGGTGGCCGCAACCCATGACGTCTCCTCTCCTTTGAGTCTCTTCCAGGCATATGCGAGTCCGATGATGACGGCGGCGAGAACGATGACTCCGGCGATGATCCATCCGAGGATGGGTAGCCAGGCTGCCAGTGCCGTGAATCCGGCCTTACCGAGAGCGTACATGGCGAGTTTCGCCCCGACGAGGGCTACAGTCACGTAGGTGATCACGTAGAGAAGACCCATGAAAGCGCCTATAACCGGAATGATCCACGAGAACTTGCTTTTGGTAATCGCGGCGAGAGCCATGGTAATGGCGCTCATAACCTCGGTCATAACAGCAATGAGTGGTCCTCCGGCCAGGGTCTTCATTCCTTGAATCGTGCTATCTAGCGACTTCAGAGTCTGCACGTAGGTTTCATTCATCTTCTGGAACATCTTCATGGTATCGCCCGCGCCCTCGGCAGCCCTCTTTCTGGCCGCCTCTCCTTCTATTACCATGCTGGTGTACTTCTCGACGTTCCTGGACATCGTGATGATGTCAGAAACGTAGTTTCCGTGCAGTCCGGCGGCGCGAAGCATATTCGAGGCGTCGACGCCGTGTGCCTGATTCAGCATCCTGAGCACTCTGACGAAGGCTTCGACAGGCTTGGTCCTGAACTCGCTGACGAACTCATTGACCGACCCGATCATTCCCCTCTTCTGGAGTTGTACTCCGAATGCCCGAGCATTGCTGGCGAGGAGCTGGCCGGCCCTGTTCACTCCGGTAGATCCGCGCCGGAGGAGGATTCCCGAGTCCGAGATCAGAGCGCCCAGCGCGAGCACCTCGACATTGCTTGCGCCCATCGCGCTCCAGAATGCTCCGAACCGCTCGGTGGCCTTCATCACGTCGATGGAGGTTCCCTTGATCTGCCAGCCTAGCTGGGTGACTACCGAACCGACTTCAGCCATCGACTGGGCAGTTGGATTGGCGATACCAAGCCAGGTGTGCAGCTTTCCGAGCCATTCGGCGGCCGCCGCGTTGCTCGTGCCAATGGACCGGGCGAACATGATTGACTGAAGGCTCATGTTCATAATCTCTTCGTTCGTCTTATTGGCGATCATGCCCATCTTGGCGAACTCAAGAGTAGCGTCGGCGACCTCCTGTGCCGACGCCGGAAGCCCGGCAGTGAACTGGATCAGGCTGGTGCTCAGCTTGTCGACTTCCTTCTGATCCATCCCCAAGATGACTCCGACTTGGGTCATCGTGGATTGGACCTTGGCCGCGTTGTCGATCATGTCCTGAGTGAGATTACCAAGAGTGTCGACCGCGACCTGGCCGTATCGGGTGATTTCACGAAGAGCCTGCGGGAACATACCGGCCGCCATGGCTCCGGCCGTTCCCTGATCCTTGACGGTCTCGGCAGCTTGACGGATGCCATTCCTGGTCACCCAGTTGAGCACCTTGAATTCGTCGGCGATCTTGTTCAGCTCGGCTGACATCTCGTTCCGAGCTACCAGACGAATGCCGAAGGTCACCAGCTCAGAGAAGGCCATCGGTCACCTCGCCTTACCCATTCCGCTCTTCATCGCGTCTACCTCGCTCTGCTGCCGGTCGTTGTGCTCGCTGGCTCGCTTGAGCAGGGCCAGGCGATCACGGTCCGTCAGATCCATCAAGTCGTGCCACCCGAATCCCGTGAACGTCAGGGCGATGTAGCACAACTGGTCCATCAGAATATCGTACTCGTCCTTGTCGCTGCCCTCCGGAGGGGTCAGCGTTGCGTCTTGAATAAAAAATCCACGTCCCCGAGATCGACCGGGGTCTCTCCCCCGCAGGCGTTGCACGTGATCCTGATGTTCCACTGCGGGCCGGGCTGCTTTGCCCGGTACTCCTTCTCCAGCCACTCGATCTCCGGTATCGTGAGGCTGTCGATGAACGCCATGGAGTTCGGCAGCTCGACCGGCTTGCCGTTCTTCTCCCAGGCGCGGATCAGCCGGCTCATCAGCTCGTAGTTGGCGGCGACAGGATCGGACTTGATCTTGTCGGCCAGGTTCACCTGATCGTGGCCGATCGGGTAGCGCAGGGCAGCCTTGATCCCCATCTCCTTGGATTCGAGATCGGTGATGGCGAAACTGCCCTCGATCCGGAAGTCCTTCTCGACCTCCAGCCGACGGATCTCCACGTCGTCGATGGGGATGTCGAAGACGATGGTGGTCTGGCACTTCGGGCAGACCAACTGCCCCGGCATGATATCGCCGATCGATATCTTCCGGAGCATCATCAGCAGGTAGTCCCGGTCGCCGACGATCATCGCGTTGATGAGCTGCGGCGACGCAGGAGCCGAGCCGATCAGCTCGCAGCACTGCGCCAGCATCGTGGTGATGCCGTTCGCCGGGTTCTTCTGGCTCTGCCTGTTGAGGATCTGGCGGCGGACGCCGGCCGTCATCGGCTTCAGAGTCACTTCCCGGATGACTGTTCCGCCCGACACGAGACCGAGAGGGAGGATGAACTGCTCGCTCACGACATGCCCCTTTCACCACTGGTCAAAGGACCGTTGGCGGTACCACCGCCGCGTCCGTCTACATGTTCACAGTCAGGGTCTTGAAGACCATCTCCATTTCGCAGATCCATGCCTCGTTGGCCTTGGCGTCGAGATCACCGATCTTGAGCTTCGTCGGCCAGCACTCGGTGAGGACGATCTCGATGCCCGGGGTATCGGCCTTGGGGCCGACCAACCCCGCCTTCGTGCGCATGCGCGCAGGCACCGACGGCTGCCTCGAATCGCCGATGAGCGTGGACTGGGACATCTGCTTGGTCGCGTTCATGGAAGGAGAGAATGCCTGCACCTTGAGGGGGACCCTGATCGACACGTCCCGCTTCTTGATGTATACCGGGGCGAATCCTCGGACCGCGCTCACGCAGTCCTGGAACCACGACAGGAGAGCGAACAGGACCGCCTCGGTGGTGATCCCTCGGGAGAAGGCGACCTTCTGATTGGTGATGGACTTGGGGACGTAGATCGGAAGAGCGTCCGTTCCGTCGTAGGTCTCCTCGACTATGATCTCCGTATCGATGCCGCTGATCTTCTGGAATCCGATCTGGTTGTCGGAATCGTCCAGGAGACCGTAGTCGCTACTGATCTCCTGGACGAGGACAGCGAAGTTGCAGTTGGCGATCGGGTCTGGCTTGTATCCGACGATCCCCTTGCCAGACGCCGATGACATCCCCACCGGTCACCGCCTGTCGCGATCTACTTCTTGCGCATCTCGAAGATGGACGCGATCTTGAGCGGGATCGAGCCGGGGGCCAGCGCCTCGTAGACGAACTCGACCTCCGTGAGCCAGATGTCGCTGGCGTTGGCGTCGAGGTCCCCGTAGCTCATCTTCCTGGGCCAGGCGTTGACCAGGACCAGCTCGAACTCCGGCAGTCCCTGCCGGTTCAGGACCTGGATGTGGACGTTGTGACGGTAGGTGTTCTCCTGACCGTCGATGGATCCGTACATCGCGGTGCTGCACGCCTCCTTCCACGCGAGCATCGCATGGAAGCCGGGGACGAGGGCGACTCCCCGGGCGAGGGTGCATGCGTCCGTCTTGATCAGCCCGGGGATCTTGCGCTGGGCGAGTGACTCGTCGCCCTCCCGGTACTCGATCAGCTCGGCCTCCTGGCCGATGCCGCTGATCTTCGAGAAGCCCATGTTCCCCAGCGCCGGGATATCCGGCACGAAGACCTGGAACTTCATCCCGCGAAGGGGATCCGGCTTGCCGACGAGGCCAAGGACTCCTGCGACCTCACCCATTGTGATCCTCCTTCTGAGGACGTACCGGCTACTCGGACACCGTCACGGTCCCGCCGACCCTCGACAGAGTCAGGACGATGAACTCGGCCGGGTACGGCGGGTTGAACCCGACCGTCACGTTCACCCGCCCCTGGTTGACTATGGACTGCGGGTTGTTCTCCTTGTCGCACTTCACCGAGTAGGCACTGGCCTTGTCGTCGCTCGGGAAGAGGTACCCGGCGCGCCAGATGCCCTGCATGAAGGTGCCGCAGGTGTTGCCGATCTGGCTCCAGAGGTTCGGGTCGATGGCGCGCATCAGGTACGGCCGGAGGCCGAGCTTGAGCGACTTCTTGATGAAGTTGGTCAGCAGGCGGACGTTGACGTAGTGCTTGCCGTCCTGGGCATTCTGCAGCGTGCGCGCGCCCATGATCCGGATGCCCTCGCCCGGGTAGACCCGGATGCAGTTGACCCCGATCGGGTTGAGGATGTCGTGCTCGCCGTCCGAGACATCGTGCATGACGCCGTTGACCCCGGCCAGGGCGATGTTGGCCGGCGGCGTGTGCGGTCCGCTCGACCTGGCGACGGCCGAGTAGACCCCCATGACGTGCCCAGACGGGGGCAGGTAGATATTCTGGCCGTCCACCTCGGGATCGGCGACCTGGATCCAGGGGTAGTAGAGCGAGGCGTAGCTGGTGTCGCGGTTGAGCGTGTTGAGCCGCCAGTCCCGGATTTCGGCGCACTCGTCCGAGGTCGACGGGGCATCGCTGATGAACTCGATGTCCTGGCGCAGGGTCCCGGCCGCGTAGTCGACGCCTCCCTGCTGCACGGTCGTGGTGGTCACGCCCGGCACCGACAGGAAGTTGATGTCGGTGATCTTGTCGAAGGCGTGGAGGCCCTTCCCGTTGACCTCGGTGCCGACGTAGTCGGCGTCCCCGGGAGCCGTTCCGTCGGTCCCTCCGGCCAGGGCCGTCCAGGTCACCGGCTTGGGGACCTGCGACCACCCGGTCGAGGAGGAGTCCATGTCCACCTCGATCAGGTCCGACTCGTCGTTGTCGCCCTTGAGCCTGGTCTCGACGTAGTCCTCCCTGTTCGTCGAGGAGGGCGAGAGGTAGGTGCTCGGCTGCGCCTCGATCCCCTGGTCGGAGGCGCGCATGATGAACTCCTGGGAGGCCACCAGCGCGTCCACCGCGAATCCGGGAGTCATGTCGGTCGACGCGAACATCACGTCGTTCCCGTTGATCCCCGTGACCGTCACCGTCTTCAGGGTCGTCCCGTTGGAGATGGTGAGGATCTGCCCGACCCGGACCGACGCCACGTTCCGCAGCGTCATCTGGGTCTGCGATCCGGTCGGGATGGCGACCGTGTTCTGGGTGATCACCCGGTGCTGGGAGGGGGTGGCGACTCGCGCATCGTCGGCGATCTCGGCGGCCGCCGTGACCGACGCGGCGAAGGTGATCGTCTTCGTCGACGGGTCGATGCTCTGGATGAGGGCGGTGATCGAGTCGACGCCATCGCTGATGAAGAGGATGTCGCCTCTCTCCAGGCCCTCGACGCTGTCCACCACGCAGGTGGTGCGCGCGCCTGCCGGGATCGCGCCGTTCAGGACGGTCTCGAACTTCGTGGTGGAATACTTGATGTAGTTGCCGTAGGCCCCGATCCACCTGGCGTTGATGTCGTAGGCAGTCGCGTCTCCACCGAAGTCGGCCGCGTCGGCGTCGGCCACGGCTCCAGCGGTCGCATTCATCGCCCGGACGACGTAGCAGCGGCTGCCGCCGTTGTCGAAGAAGCCCTTGACCGCGTAGGTCAGGTAGCTGTCCGAACGATAGCCGCCGAAGGTGTTCCAGTAGGTGGTGAAGCTGTCGCAGAGGACAGCCTCATCTACCGGCCCGCGCTCGGCGACTCCCAAGAAGGCCCCTGTCGACACAGCAACGACCGGCACGCCTGGCGGCGACTGCGATTCCTCGACATAGACGTCCGGGCGAAGCAGCTCCATGTTTCCCCTCCCTTATGAGCGTGAGCGGCTACTTCTTCACCGGGGCACTGCCCGGCGTCGCCACGGGCGTCACTTCCGTCGCCAGCTTCCTGTCCTTGAGGACCTTCACCGTGTGGAGGACGTTGACCGCCTTGGCCAACTCCTTCGACTTCAGCTCCGCTTCGGTCACTTCGGCCTCCCCGTGCCCGGGGAGGTGCAGCGATCTGGCGGGCAGATTGAACGTCTGCAGCGTCTTCTGGAGGCTCCTGATCTTCATTCTGGGTCCCCCTCCCCGAGGGCGTGAACGGCGTCCGATTACTCTACCACGGCACTTCTTCCAGTAAACACCTCTTTTGTCCAACTACGACTTCGAGTCGTCCGACTTCTCCAGCGGATCGAGCGCCGCCATCGACAACTTGAAGGCATCGAAATCGGTCCCCTGGGAGGCGGCCTTGATGTCCTGCAGGTTGTCCGCCAGCTTGTTCAGGACGTCGGCCAGGGCCTTGTTGTCCATGCTCGGAGAGTTGACCCGGGAGATACCCCGGCGGCGCTCTCCCATCCCGTGCGGGACCTTCACCCGCACCACCACCCCCAGGCTCGGGATGGTGTAGAGAATCTCGTCGGCTCCGATGCTGTACTCGGTCCCTCCGGGCTTCGAGGGGCGGGGGTTGTTGCGGATGCTGGTCGTGTTCCCCGCGATGGTCGGGGCCTGGCCCACCGCCCTGATCGGGGCGTCGGCCTTGATGCGTCCGCAATCCGCGCTGGTGCGGGTGGTCGACACGAAGTTGTTGACCAGCACGATGCCGGTGACGTTCCCAGTCCCCGCGCCGCCGCTCCAGTTCGCGTTGGCGGCCGTGGAGTCGACCGACGCGTTGTTCCGGCCGACGCAGTTGTTATGGCCGAAGAAGGCTGCAGTCCCGCCCTGAGCCACGCAGTTGCGGACCGTGGCAGCCTGGTTGTTCATGTTGAATCCGTACTGACATCCGAACACCGAGCAGTTCTCGTAGACGACCGTCGCCGAATAGGCATTCTGGTTGCTGATCCCCTGCTGGACCATCCCGGAAACCATGACGTTCCAGACGTAGAGCTGCGCGCCCGACGAGTTGGTGGGCTGGCAGTAGACGCCAAACCCGCCGTATCCCGTATTGGCCGAAGTGCAGATGAGGTCGTGCAGCCTCACGACGCTCGTCGCGGAGTATCTGATCCAGAACATCATTACCGAATTGGTTCCGACATAATTGCTCTTCGCGTGGAGGTTCTTGATCTCCAATGTTCCGCCAGTCGTCGTGCTGACCGTGAAGTAGAAGAGCTGGCTGGTCGCGTTCGGAAGATTGATCTTGTATCCTGCCGTCGGATTTCCGTAGTGCGGGCCGTTCGAGTTGAGCGTGACGGTCTTCCCGTTGAGCGACATCGTAATCCCCGACGGATTGCCGCTCTCGGTCGTGTCACTGATCTGGTTGTAGGTGTAGTTCCCGGACAGCGCGGACCCGGACGGGAAGTCGGCGATGGCGGCCGTCCAGTTGGTGTAGTTGCCGCCCGTGCCGACCGTATAGGTGCCGGGTACGGCCGAGTTCCAGTCGATGTCCGCCCACTCGACGCCCTCGGTCGTGGCGAAGATGCTCTCGGTGAGACCCGTGCCGTCGATGACGTCGACCGACTCCGCACCGCGCCACGCCCCCACGAGTTCCATGTTCCCGAGCGCGGCCGCGAGCAGCTCGATGTTGATGTACTCCTTGCGGATCAGCGCCATCTCATCCTCGATGATGAGAGGATCGAGAGACGCTTCCGCGCGAGCCCGGAGAGACTCGGGGAGGTCGATGATGGCGTACACCTTCCGCATGGTGTCGCTCATCATCTCCGTGGTCGGGAAGATCGCGACGATCATGCCTTCCTTCATGCCCAGCGCGCCGGTCTGGCTCCCGACCTTCAGGACTGCACGGAACATGCGTTAGCCTCCCTCGCGATGAAGCCTCTCAGGAATCGTTCATCGGTTCGCATCCACACGCTGAGCCGATGATGGATGGCATAGGCTCGCTCCACGAGCCCTGGCAGATCGTCCGGGGAGATGTTCAGAGTGGTGTACGGAAGCCTCGGAACATCCGGGAACGACTCCCGGGCCAGCCGCCAGGGTCCGTCGATGTCGAGGACCCGGTTGATTCTCGCTCTCGCCTCCTGGACCTTCTTGATGGCGCAGGCCAGCCACGGGTGCCCGGGCTCGGCTCCGAACCCGGCATTCTCGTCCCACTCGGGATCGAGGTTCCTCATGCTGGTGAAGGCCCGCTTCCCTTCGAGCAGCGTGTCGAGTGGCCTCCGGCACTGCATGTCGCAGTCCAGATAGATCCCTCCGAACTTGTGCACCAGCTCGATGCGCGCGACGTCGGACTGAACGGTGGGATTGTCCACCTGGAACACCCACTCGTTCTCCAGCGCCGGAAGCTCGTACCTGGACCAGAGCCTGATCTCCCAGTCCGGGTGCTGGGGAGCCCACGTGTCGAAGCACAGCCGGTACCGCTTCGGCATCTGGTCCAGGCCCTGCATCCAGATGAAGTGAAGAATCTTCGGGATCACTCCCGGTCCCTTCATGCCAGTGGGGGAGCACTCCGTGTCCGAGTGCTCCCCCAGGGCAGTCAGCCTCCGGCCAGGACTACGACACCGTGTGGTAGTCGAGATCGACGATGTCGTCCGTCTCCAGGTTGAACCCGGCGATGACGCCGTTCCAGTACAGCACGTCGGTCGCGATGATCGCCGAGAAGGCCCGGGCGGCGGCCCCGCCACCTCCCGCCACGGCGAAGTAGCAGTCCTTGGTGCGGACGCCGTCGCCGACCTCGTACTCGATCCCGTTGATGTTCACGGACACCCGCCCGCCGTTGGGGGTGTAGGTGATGGCGATGCCAGTGGTCGCGTAGTCGCCGGACGTCGCCAGCGGGGCCAGCCCGGCGTCGCCGGAGGGCCGCTTCCCGACCTTGAGCTGTCCGGTCGACGCGTCCCCGGTGATGGTCTTGTCGTCGACCTTCACCGCGACGCCGTTGGCCGTGACGCTGATCGCCTTGGCCAGGTTCGCCCCGCCAGTCGTATCGGGCTTGACCGACACGTTGTCGGTCACGATCTCGATGCCATTGCCGGCATTGACCTGCAGGTTGTTCGACCCGTCCTTGGAGAGTCCGGCCCCGGCCACCGCAGCCGCCAGCTTGATGCCGGTGATGCCGCCGTCCTTCACCCGGATGACGCCCGGCTCGTCCAGGACGTCCGTGATCTCCAGGGTCGACCCGTCGACCTGGACCTCGATGTCGTCGGCGTTGACCTTGATCGCGCCGCCGGGCGCTCCGGCCCCGGTGCCGTCCTTCTGCCCGACGTTCAGGGTGTTCCCGGTCTTGGTCAGACCGGCCCCGGCCTCGATCGCACCCGCGCCGCTGAACTGGGTGAACGCCAGGGAGTCGGTGTCGACCACGTCGTTCGGGGCATTGGTCGTACAGACCCAGCCCGTGTCGGCGTAGGTCGTGCCTTCCTCGACGAAGGTGAAGGACGACTTGGCGTGGCTTCCGGCCGCGAAGTCCGTCGGCCTCGTCCACGCGCCCGAGTGGGCGATCCAGATGCCGTTCTCGGTCGCCGGATCCTGCGCCGTCAGCAGGACGCGCTCGCCGTCGACGAGCGTCTTCTCGTCGATGGTCAGGAGACCGGTCGGCGTGCCGACGTCGGCGACCGCGACGACGCGGACCGAGCCCTTGATCTGGAGGCCCTGGGCCACCCCGTCGACGTAGCCCTTGTTGACTGCCGACGTCGCGCCGGCAGGGGAGTTGGCGACCTGGACGTCGCCTGAGGCGAAGTTCCAGGTCCCGGTCTTGTCGACGTTCCCTGCGGTGATCGTCGTGGCGGCGATCTTCGCCCCCGTGATCGTCGCATCCTTGAGCTGCTTCCCCTTCAGTAGGCGAGCCGCCATTTCCCCTCTCCCCTCAGATGTTGTACTCCAGGTCGATCAGGTCATCAGCTTCCAACTGATACCCAGCTATCGACCCATTCCAATACAGCCTGTCTCCTGACCGAACGTCATCCCGCGCACGCGGGGTAGTTCCACCGTCTCCCGAGAAGTAGCAGGCATCCAGCTTCGACGCGTCTCCCACCGATACGCCGTGACCGTTCACTCGCACGCGAACGGCACCCGTGGGAGTGTCGCTCACAGAATCCGAACTGGCAAGGCTTCCGTCCGAAGTAGTCGTGAGGGCCAGAAGGCCCTGTCCGCCCTTCGCCGGCTTCGAGATCCCTTCCCGCCAGATCGCGTTCCCCGGAGATGCGTCCACGCAGGTGAAGACGCGATCGTTCGAGACGTTGATCCAGCGTGAGCCGACGGCCCATCCTTGAGATGAGTCGTCCGAAGGTCCTGGATCCCGAGTGGCCTTGAACGTGCATCGAGGCCCCGAGATTTGTGATCGCAGCATGCCTCATGGTCCACTGGCCTCTTACCCGAGGCTCCACAGCTTCAATACCACACGCGGAGTCATCATGGCTCACGAGCACCTAGATTTCGTGCTCCTCGATGACGATCGTCCCCTCGACCGTGACCCCTCCTCCGGTCCCGGTCGCCACCAGTTCCACATCCGCCCCGATCGGGAGCGGGATCGCCAGCACCTGCGCCCAGCTCGCCACGGACACCGACCCGAGGTCGTAGGTCACCGGACCCCAGCCCTGTCCGTAGGTGACCCGGAGACTGAGGGCCAGTGTGCTCGGCCCGGCGACCTGCTTGATGCCGACAGACACGAGCTTCGACGGACGATTGACCTTGTTGGTCACCTTGAGGCTCAGCGCCGCCCCTGCGGCCGAGACGGCTCCCCAGACGTGCAGCGGTCCGACTGCCATGCGAGACCTCCAACCCTATGCGAAGCCGATGTACGCCGGGATCTCGTCGATCATCTGCGTCAGGATCGAATCGACTTCTGAGTCCCCAGTGCTCATGGCTCCCGCCTCGAACCGCTCGCGCAGGAGCGAAGGATCGAGCTTGTACGAGTAGTTGTCCGTCTTCTCGGAGACGATCGCCTTCTGGATCTCGTCGGCCTGCTCGTCCTCGTTGCCGATCTTCGGGACCATGAGCTTCGTGAGCTTCATGGTGCAGTACCGGATCAGATCCGGAGTCCGTCCGTAGGTCTGGATGATCTGGCCGGCCGTGACCGCCACCCGCAGCTTGTACGGATCGCCCTGGAAGAGCAGCCTGATGGGAGCCTCGGCGACCCCCGTGACGATCTGCTGGGTCCCGTCGGGGAAGATAGCGACGTCCCCCGCCTCCCATCCTGTGGTGCTGACGACCTGGACATCGCCGGCACCCTTGGCGGCGTCGGCTGCCACCGTGGCCTGCAGGTCCTTCGGGCTCTCCATCCAGCCGAAGACCCCCGTGAGCTTCACGTTCTGCCGGCCCTCGGGGAACCACACCTCGTCGTACTGCTCCTGGGGGATCAGCGCCAGGACCCCGGTCATGTCGGCGATCATCTCGATGAACCGGTTCCCCCGGGAGAGCTGGACGCCCGAGACGTCGACGTTGAAGACCCGGCGGTCCGGGAGCACCGACTCGCGCACACGGGCCGATCTTCCGGGCAGGATCTCGATCGCCGAGAGCTTGATGACTGGGACGAAGCCGGGCAGCCACACCATCGAGCTGTTCTGGCCGTCGACGTACTGCACATTCGACACCGGCCCGAACCACTGGCTGGTGTACATGTTGATCTTGGACGAGGCCCGTCGGATGAGCATGAGCGCCCGGTCATCCGAGCACTCAGCGGGGAGGATGTCCTCGTCCCGCAGGTCTTGGACCGTGCAATACTCGAAGTAGGCCATGGCCCGCTCCTACCCCTGCACGGCTCCTGAGGCAGTCGGGTCGCCTACTACTGCGGCTGATCGCTACCCGGCTTCTTGGTCGACTGCTGCCGGACTCGCTTCACCTTGAGCTTGGCCGGCTTGGCCGCCTCTGGAGCCGTCTGAGCCTCTACCGAGGCGTGCACCGCCGCTGGGACGGGCTCGACCTCGGCAACGTCCTCCGGGGAAGGAGTCGGCTCCTTGACCGGGGGCGTCGGTGCCTTGGTGCTCACGATCTTCCGAGGAGCGGCCTGGGCGGCCGGAGCCGGCTCAGAGGCTGGTGCAGGCGCGGGCCTGGTCAGCTTCACGTAGGACTTGGGCGGGACCATGCCGTGGGCGGTGAAGGCCATCGGGATCGCGCTCGGTTCGCCGGGAGCTTCGTTCCCGTTCGAGTCGGTCTCCACGAACATATCCTTCATCCCACGGAACTTCTCGATGTCGATCGGCTCGGTGATGGAAACCGGAGCCAACCCCGAGAAGACGTAGAGCTTCCCCGTCCTGCGACTACGGCAGTCGTACGTCGAGCCCGACTTCAGCTTGAAGAAGGCCACAGGTCACCCCTCTCAGATTCGCGCTTACGCCCGACTCCGGACCAGCTAGATCCGCGAGTCGTCCGACTTGACCAGCACGTCGAGCGTCGCCATCGCCACCTTGAAGGCCGCGAAGTCGGCGAGCTGCGACGCCGTCTTGATCGCCGCGAGGTTGACGGCCGCCTGGTTGAGCACGTCGGCCAGACTCGCCTGGTTGGACGAGCTGGCGCGGTCGATGCCCGCCAGGGCCTCACCGACGCGGTTCGGGATCTTCACCGCCATGAGTCCCCTCCTCTACCCTTTGGGGGGTGCGAGGATGTCCCCGCACCCCCCATCCGGTCCTGGTGTCCTGCGGACTAGAGCGCCTGCCGCCGGACGTTGATCCCCTTGACGATCGCGTCGATGTTCTCGACCTTGGCGTCCACCTGGTTGTAGACGATCGTCTCGATCCGGTCGTAGTTCTTGTTGAACTCCGAGAAGATCCTGGTCCCGGCGAGCATGCCGAAGATCAGGTTCATCGGGTTGGTCAGGAGGACGAATGAGCCCTCGTAGACCGTCCCGGCCGAGCCGGCGTTGTGGCCGGCGTAGGTGCCGGCGGTGAGGCCGGCGGTGGCGAGGAAGGTCGAGGCCCCGAGGATGATCTGGGCCGCCGCACCCGTGGTCGTCGTGTACAGCATCAGCCGACCCTCACCGTCGTCGGCGGCCTTGATCGTGAGGATGGAGTTGGCCACGAGGTCGGCGTTGATCTGCCGGGCGATCTCGACGGTCTCCAGCACCCCGCCGGTCAGCGGGACGACGCGGGTGGTCGTGCCGTCGCCGATGCTGATCTGGTGGTTGGTCCCGACCACCACGGTGAAGGGGCCGAACCGGTTGCCCTTGACCTGGCCCGGGGTGGCGACCAGGAGCGACAGGGCCTTGTCGTCCGGGATCAGCGGGACGGTCACCATCGGCTTGCCGAACGGGTTGAGCCCGGTGCCCTGGAGGGCGGCGTCGCCGGACGGCGTGCCGCGCTCGGACAGGAGGTTCATCCAGTCGTTGGCCAGCGTGTCGCTGACCAGCCACCGGAGACCCGGGTCCTGCTTGAACTGCTTCGGCATGGCCCGCAGCATGGCCGCGAAGAGGTTCTTCGACACCTCGTCGCCGTCGGCGTCCACGATGTGGGCGGCCGCCGTCTGGAGGTCCCAGCCGTTGAGCCTCTTGAGGAGGCGGCTGGTCGGGTCGGTGCCGACGAGGGACGAGTCGCCCTGGATGGAGAGCAGCTCCATGTCGGTCGCGATCCGCTCCGACATCGTCTCCATCAGGTGGTCCTCGAAGCCCGCGCGCTCGATGTTCGACTGGAGCGCCTCGGTGGTGATGTGCCAGGCCGAGCGGACCTTCTCCGCCGAGAGCTGGACCTGGTTGAACACGCCACCGGCCAGGTTCCCGGTGTCCGCGTTCTCCTCGACGGACTCGGTCACCGGCTCGCTGATGTGCATCTTGTCGATGTTGTACTTCGGGCTGGGCATGTTGACGAAGCGGACCATGCCCAGCAGCCGCGAGAACTTCTTGACGTAGGCGATGAACTGATCCTGCTGCGTCGGGTTCAGGTCCCCGCCCGTCAGGAACTTCGCGCTGTCGAACGTCTTCTCGATGATCTCCTGATTCGACGGCATGTGTGATTCCCTCCCCTATCTCGTGGCGCTACTTCCGCTCTCGGTGGAGCGCCTGCGAGAAGATCCCTGCGAACGTTCCCTTGGGCCGCGCCTCCTTGGCGGGCTCATCCTCCTGGCCGTCCGCCCCCTGGCGAACGCCACCGATCTGCTCGACCTTCTCCAGCCTGGCACCGACCTCGGAGAGGGCCTTCGCGAAGTCCCCGGACAGCGACTTCACCTTGTCGTCCACGGACTTGGTGATGGCCTTCTCGACGGCCTGCGTCGACTTCTCGATGTCGGCCTTGGCTCCCTGCTGGAGCGTGCCGAGCGACTTCTCGACGGTGGCCTGCACCGCCTGGGTCAGGGACGGACCGATGCTGTCCATGCTCTTCGTGAGCATCCCGGCGAAGAAGTCCTTCGGGGAGATCCCCAGCCCTTCGAGGAGCTGGTGGAACGCCGAGAAGACGTCCTTCGCCGAGAGCACCGGCTTCTGCTCGGAGGGCTTGGCCTCCGGCTGCGGGTCGGCCGGCTTCTCAGCCGGCTTCTCCGTCTTGGCGACGACGGGGGCCGCCTCGGCCGGCTTCGCCGGCTCGGCGGGCTTGATCTCCTTCTGGGGCTCCGGCTTCGGCTCCTCGGCCTTGGCCGGGGCGGGCGCGACCTGCTTGGCCTCGACCGCGTCCAATCGCTTGGACAGGCCCTGCACCAGGGCGACCAGCTCGCCCAGGGTCTTCTGGGTCGTCGCCGACATCTCGGCGAGGACCTTGGCCGTCTCGGACTGGACGGGGGCGGCCGGAGCGGGCTCGCTCTTGGCCACCGGGGCCGGCGTCGCCGGGGCGGGGGCCGGGGCTGCCGGAGCCTGGGCGGCGGGCTTCGGCTCGTCCTTCTTGACCTCGGCGGCCGGGGCGGGGGCGGCCGGTGCCGGCGCGGCCGCCGGCTTCGGGGCGTCCTTGGCGACCTCGGTCACCCAGATGGCCTTCTCGGTCTCGGGCACCTTCTCATCGCCCGTGACCTCGGGGTCCCAGGTCATCCACCACTCCTTGGTCATCCACTCCGGGGCCTTCTGGCCGGCCGTCTCCAGGGCGAAGGTGAACTCCTCGAAGTCCTTCTCGGCGAGCGACCTCGGGTTCGGGTGCACGATCTCCTTCTGCTCGGACCTGGAGAGCCAGACGCTCTTGAGCGGCGGGGCCTGGCGGCCGGCCGCCTCGTAGTGCTGGCGGAGATGGCTGTAGATCGCGTTCCGGCCGGCCTCGGACTTCTCGCGGCGGAAGCCACCGCGCGCGCCGTTCAGGGCGGCGGTCGCCGCGATGACGCCGCCCGTGAAGGTCTGCAGGCCGTCGCCGGCCAGCTTGTGATGGGGCAGGCCGTAGGCACCCTTGGTCTCGGGGGTCTGGCCCTTGGTCTGGTCGAAGTAGGTGTTGGCCTGCTTGAAGCGGCCCCAGTCGTCGCCCTTCGGGCCGAGAAGGGCAGAGCCGTCGGCAGCGGAGAAGGACCAGCCGGACTCGTTGGAGATGGGCCAGCTCTTGTACGGGACCGCCGACTTCTCGATCTCCCCCGCCTGACCGGGCATCGCAGCCTCCTTCTTGGCCTCGATCGCGAGTTCGGCGACGAACACGGTGCCGGACTTCACGATGCCGGCGGGCTTCACCCCGTTGGCCTCCAGCCACTGCTGGAAGTCCTTCTCGGGGAGGCCCGCGTCGAAGTAGAGCTGCCCCACGGGGGCGAAGATCGCGCCAGGCTCTGCTGTCTTGCGGTCCTTGCGGACGAGGGTGTGCTCGTGATCACCGTCACGCGCACACACGGCGTTCTCCAGGATCGTATGCTCCTGTCCCTTGACTGTCAACATCAACCCCTCAAGAATTTTTTCTCCCAACTCCTTCGCGGCCCACGCGTGGGTGTGTCCGTCGGGACCGGGGCTCGTGATCCCGAAGGAGTAAGTCTCCTTCTCGGCCCGCTTCCCCAGCCAGGAGTCGATCTTCGGGGAGAACTCGGCCTTCAGCTCCTTGGCCACCGATAGGCCGGCCACCACCGTCGCGGCCGACTCGGCCTTGGCCACCGTCACGTCGGCGAAGGCGATCTGGCGGACGAACGTATCCTTCCAGACCCTCGACCAGAGCGACTGGAGCTTCGGGTCCAGCTTCTTGACCTCGTCCGGCAGCTCGCGGCCGAGGATCCGCTCGGAGAACTTCAGGCCCTCCTTGGTGACCTCGACCCCGGCGTCGTCCATGGCCTTGTGGACCGCGTCCAGGAAGGCCGTCCTGGGGTTGGCCGCCCGGTCCTTCCGGGTGACGGCCACGTGGTCGAGGATGATGTCGTCGAGGACCCGGATGAGCTTCCCGTTCCGCTCCTCCAGGAATGCCGCACGCGGGTTCGTCTTGCTGAGCATGCCGCCGATCGAGAGCTGCCGATCGCAGTTCCCGTTGAGCACCTCGTCGAAGAGGACCTGCGACTCGGTGTAGCGGGGATCCAGCTCGAAGTCGACCACCAGCTCCAGGCCGTTGGTCTCGCCGTTCCGGCGGGTGTCCCCGTTCGCCGACTTCCCCATCTCGAAGCTCGACCGGTGGTCCGGGAGCAGCGGGATGGACCTGGAGACCTGCTTCGCCATCTCGTTGATGCACCGCTCCGAGATGACGTCGCCCTGGCGATCTTCGAGGCTGTCGGAGACCACCGCGCGAACGTGTGGCTTCCCGGCCGCGTCCTTGTAGACCTCCAGCTTGGTCGTCTCGAACCAGAAGCGAACTTCTCGGCTATTGACCGGCATTGGTTCCCTCCCCCTCCAGCGCCTGCAGTTCCATTCGGTCGAGGACCTCCCCGTCGGGCTTCTGGAGGATCAGCTCTGCCGACAGGATGTCTCGGCCGTACTTCTCCTTGAGATAGTCCCGGAGACCGACAGCCATCGCCAAAAGCTGGTTGATGTGGCCGTTCTTCTGGATTCTCAGAGGATCGATCAGAGGGTTCATCGACTTCCTGGCCGTCGATGATCCCTTCTTGGCGGGAGGAGGGGCGAACTCGGCCTTTGCCGAAGCCTTGGCCTGCTCGACCTTCTTCGTCTGTTCGAGCATGTTGGCCTGGGTATCGTCCCACGAGACCGGCCCATCGGGGGCGATGGCCCCCTGGTACAGGTAGCCCAGCTCCAGCATCGAGATCGCCAACGGTAGCGGGAGCTGCCCGTAGACGTACTTCGGCGGGAGCTTGGGGAGCCCCAGCGCCTGGCGGCCCTCGTTGATCGTCGCGAGCCCGGCGCGCGAGTACATGCCCTGGATCGTCGCCTCCTCCAGCTCGTCGATGCTGTCGGGAGGGATGTAGCGCAGCTCGGCGGCGACGTGGAAGTTCGCCTTCGCCTTGTCGGAGAGATCCTGGGTCAGGATGTCTCGCGTGATGGTCCGGTTGATCGTGTTCTGGTGGGAGTTCAGGTCCGGGATCAGGTCCTGCTCGATGGTGATCTTCCGGAGGACGTTGGCCGACGCCCGGTTGACGCCTTCGCTCGTGAAGAAGGGAGAGCTGAGCCCCGACGCCTCCCGGACCTCCTCGTCGTTGGACTTTCGGTAGCCCAGGAACGAGGCGTCCTCGTTGATGCCGACCGTCAGCGGGACGATGTCGATCTTGGTGCCGACGCCCTTGGCCGAGATGACCCTGCGAGGCTCGGCCTGGAGCACCATCACCCGGTGAGCCTTCTCGACGCCCTTTCCCTCCCGGTTCACGAAGTTCCTGATGTCCTGGGCTGACTGCTGGGTCAGCGCGCCCCCCGACACCACGATCGCCAGGCGGCCAACAGCATCATTCTCGAAGAAGGAGATGTTCCTGATGGCGGAGAGCCGAGAGCCCTGGATGGCCGCCACGGCCGAGATCCACCGGGGGATTCCGTAGTAGCTCGACCTCGACGAGTAGACGAAGTTGGGCAGCAGCTCGGTCGCCCGCTTGGCAGGACCGAGGTTCTTCGCGATCTCCCCGGTCTCCGAGTCGATCACGCGAGGATCGCCGAAGTGCTTGAAGAACCGCTTCTTCCCGCCCCGGATCTGCACGTAGCCGCCGGCCTTGAGAGCCCGGACCGTGTGGTCGGCGATGTTGTAGATGCCGTCGATCCGCCCGGCGTTGTCGCGGGTGACCTCGTAGTAGGCCGTCCCCATGGCCTCCTCATCGAACTTCATCCGGAAAGAGACCTCGGTGAAGTCGAGAGGAGTGGCCATGGCCGGCGGCATCCCGGCCACCCGCTTGTTGGGGTTCTCGAAGAGAGGCTTGAGCTGGGCCTTCTGGGCCTTGAACTCCTTGTCGGTGACGGGCTGCTCATCCTCCTCGACGGCGGGCTTCACGATCTTCCAGCCAAGCCCGACCGTGTTCCGAGCACGGATGTGGCAGGCCCGCATGAGCCTGGTGTTCAGCTCCAGCATCATCGCGAGCTTCAGGGGATCGTAGGGCGGCTCGACGATCTTCTTGTTCAGGCTCTGGAAGAGCTGACCGTTGGAGGTGATCTCTTCCTGGATCTGCTGGCTGACGCCCTTGGAGATCAGATCGTCTACCGTCTTGATGACGGCCTGAGTCTCGTCACCGAACAACTGGGCGATGACCGGAAGCTCTTCGGTCACCACCTTCTCGATCTTCTCGGGCGTCAGGACCCCAGGCTCACCCATTGTCATCCCGCCCCGGCCGGTCCGGCCTCCTGCGTCGCGCCCTCAAGAAATGCACACGCGGAGCCCCATTCGGACTCCGCACATGCCTCGAACCGGCCAGCGCGCGCAGGCGCGCTACAGCTTCTGCCGGCCGATCGGGAGCGACGTGCCGCTGACGCCCGTGCCCGCGTTCTTCAGGCTGGGCGTGACCGCCTGCGTCGCCCCGCTCTGCTTGCCCACCGGCAGGCTGGTGCCGCTGACGCCGCGCGCGCCGCCCTGGGGGGCGTCGTTCATCACCGGCCCGCCCCGGGAGATCGACGCACCCTTCCCCGAGGTGAACCCCGTGGACAGCGCCTTGTCGGAGGCCGTCGCCGGCCCGCCGGCCGCGACCGACGCCTTCTTCGACCCGGCCATCCCCTGCCCGTTCATCGCGAATCCGCCGAGAGCCATGTCAGATCCTTTCCACGAACGCTGCGGTCGAACGCAGCTCCGCTTCTGTCGGGAGGCGATTGTCCACGTCGTCCCGCAGGTTCCCCGTCACGACGATGATCCCTATGGAGGTCCACTGACCCTTCAGCGTCCCCCGCAGGAACCACTCGTAGGGCCGGACCACGACGACGAAGGCCGTCTCGGTCTCGACCACCACGTCCGTCTCGACGGACTTGCCGCTCTTGAAGTCGTACCGACGTCCGAAGGGGTTGTTCGAGAGCCAGCGGTTGACGTCTTCCCTGGTCGGGAAGACCACCTTGCGGAGCAGGAGGGCGCACTGCATCCGCCACTCGTCGCCCAGGAACGAGTCCTTCTCGATCCGTTCCGTGCCGAGCATGTTGCCGCAGTTGACGCACTTCAGCTTCTGTCCCTCGCCGAGGAGCTGCCAGGGGACGAAGGTGTCGACGCAGCACTTCTTCGGGTCCTGGAAGAAGGTTCCGACGAGAACGGTTCCGCCGCACTCCATGCACGACTCCTTCCCCCGGTACCCGTTCGCTCGTGCAGCGCGCTCCTGGCGCTTCGCCTGCGCGAACGCTCGATCTCGGGAGGCCGTATCTCCAGCGGCATAGGGATAGCAGTGGCCGGATGGCCCCCACTTATACCCCGGGCTTCCACCACTCTGGCAAGGCTGTACGGGCACGAACCACCGTCCAATCGAGTGGACGGACTACTTCACAGCGGGCGGCGTCGGCGGGGCCGGAGGAGCGTCCGGCTTCGGCGGCTCGGCCGGCTTCGCGGCGGCCTCGGGAGGCTTCGCGGCCGCCTCGGGTTGCTTCGGAGGATCGGCCGGTTTCGGAGGATCGGCCGGCTTCGGCGCGGCGACCGCTACCGGAGCGGCGGGAGCCGGGGGAGCCTTCTCCACATCGGAGGAGGTCTTCTTCTCGACGAGTCCGAGCTTTCCTCGAACGGCGTTGCTCGCGAAGATGTTCTTGAACACCGTGGGCTTCTCGGCCATTTCCTCCCCCTTCGAGTGGGTCCGTCGAAGAACATCTCCAGGTCAAAATAGCATTACATCGTTGTCTCTGTCAACGGGATTTTGTTCAACTGCCCCATCCTGTTGTGGTTGTGCAGTGACCCTCGGCGATGGCTGGGGTAGCTGCTTTCTGATCTCGGACAGCCGATCGACTCCTCCGGCCTGGGCTGCCTGGTGGATCAGATGTCCCCATCGCTCGACGAAGTCGATGGAAACGGTTGCGCAGAGGAGTGCGTCGGGTCCGTGGTCGTCGATCTTCACGGGCTTGCCGGTCTTGGGGTCACGCCGGTAGCTCTTGAGCTGGCCGATGAGCTTCTCGTTCTCGTCCAGGATCTCGATCTTCCCGTACACGAACATCTTGGTGAGGTTGAGGATACCGTAGTCCTTCATGGTGGAGAAATCGACCGGGGTGACGTCGAATCCAGCCTCTTCGAGATCGCTGATCTCGAAGGGATGCGATGAGTCGGCGAAGACTTCCAGATGCCCATACTCATCCTGCCACTCGTTGAGCTTCCTGATGTACTCCGAGACCACCTTCACCGAGAGGTAGTAGCTCTCGACGACCTGCGGACCCTTCAGCTTCGAGTCCTTGGCCAGGACGAGAACTCCCTCGTTGATGCCCCAGTCGATCCCGACGTAGGTGGGCTCGTTGTCGTCGATCTCCAGGTCGTTGTGGACTGCAGACTCGATCGACTGGAGACCGTAGATGGGGCCGCTGAACTGCGGCCGCTCGCAGACGAACTCGATCTCGAAGATTTCGGTGCCCTCGTTGAGCACCATGGCATCGATGATGTTCGCGCGCGGAAGGAACCCCTCGGCGTGGCGACCCTTGCCGTTGCACCAGCAATACTCGGTGCCGACCTGCGTGCCGCTGTCATCATAGACCGGCCGCTTCTTGGTCAGCGGGCAGCTATCCCGGCAGAATCGAAGAGCCTCGGGATCGTCGGCGGTGGCGAACTCCATTCCGTCGTCGCACTTCTCCATCACATCGAAGACGTTCCACTTGTACCTCGTGAATCCACGCTGCGGGGCGCTGTCCCAGGTCTGCTGGAACAGCCCGACCGGGATGTGGAAGGTCGAGAGCAGCACGATCACGTGCTCGGGTTCCGACATCGACATCTGCATGGCGGCGTAGAACGTGGTGTCGGTGTTCGCATCTCCCTGGCACGACTCGTCGACGATCAGCCCGGGCAAGTGCTTTCCTCGCGCCATCTTCTCGCTGGCCGCGATGCACTTGAGCTGAACTCCCGTGACCAGCTTGGTCATCGAGATCAGCGGGTCCTTCTCCAGGAGGTTCACCTTCATCTGGGGAACGCATTCCCAGAACGCGGAGACGTACTCGTAGACGACCTTCGACTGCTCCATCGAGCCGCCGAGATCGATGAAAGACATCCTCCGGTAGACCAGGCAGAGCCAGATCAGGATGGCCGCGCAGAGCGATCCTCCGCAGCCTCGGCCCTTCCACAGGATGGCCTGGTTCACCCGGCCGTAGAACATGTCGGCGATGAATTCGATCTGGGGAGCGACCAGCCTGATGTCGATCTTCCGGCCGTCCTTGGCGAAGAAGAGCTTCCGGTCCTTGATCATCTGCCAGAGCGAGTCGTTCTGACGCTTGGTGTAGTCCTCGTCGGTCTCCGACGAGAGAAGAGCCTGGCGGATGACGTTGTTCGTGTTGGCGTCGTAGACGCCGGGCAGCTCATCCTTCCCGAACATCAGGTCGGGAAGCCCGTAGATCATCGGGTTGGCCACCGCCTCGCGGCGGTGCAGCTCGCGCTCGATCTCCTCCAGCTCCGAGAGCATGTCCCTCTTGTCGCGAGTCGATATCTTCGACTTCGTACACGCGGAGGTAGGCTGCACCGGAACTGGGGCGGGCGTCGGGTCCATCAGTTACCCCGGGACTTGCTCAGCTCCTGGAGGAGGGTCTTGCGCCTGAGTTCGAGATCCTCGGTCGGGACTCCCTGGAAGCTGAGACTGATCTGGCCGGTGTGCCCCACCTTCGAGGGGACCTTGGCGACCACACCCAGATCCATCATCAGCTTGTTCCGCATCTCCTCGGCCCTGAGGGCGACCTGCAGGAAGCCCAGCTTGACGGCGTCCTTGTCGGCTTCGACGTAGTTCTGGTACGCCTGGTCGCGGAGCTTCTCGTAGTAGGCCAGGGACGAGCCGGACTCGGCGTCCGGGTCCATGTTCTTGTACGCCTTGGCCTGATCGCGCTTGGTGGCCGAGAGGTCGGCCCTGACCGTGTTGCGATGGACCTTCAGGATCGCGGCGATGGCCTGGATGGTCATCCCGCGCAGCTTCAGGTCGAGGACGATGATCCGGCGGCGCTCGATGCCGTCTCGGCCGACGAAAGGCTGCCCCTGGAAGTCGACGCCGCCGGACTGGGCCATGGAATCCTCCTACGCGTCCTTGGACGGCTCTTCCTCTTTCGAGCCGTCCTCGACCTCGTCCTGATCTTCGTCGAGGTCGATGTCCTCGGGATCCTCTTCGTCCTTGTCCCCGTCGGGGGACTCTGCGAGGGGAGCCATCCCCTTCACCTCGCGCAGCGTGCGAGGATCGGTCCCCTCCTTGTCCTTGATCTCGTCGAAGGATGCTTCGAGCGCACGACGCAGGAACGGATTGACGTTCTTGCCCGTCGTCCGCAGGTACTTCACGGCCGCCTCGATGAGCTTTTCGAGCTTCTCATCCTCCTGGACCATCAGGTGGAACTTGTTCTTGTGCCAGAAGAACACGAAGCCCTGGGGAACCGTGTCGCCGTACTGCTCGAAGATTTCGTTCAGGATGAAGGAGAGATTCTCGACGACCGACGACTCGCGCCGCTCCTCCTGCCGAGCGGCCGCAACCGAGCCCCGGTCGTCGCCCTCGCGCTCCTTCTCTTCGGCGATGAACTTCTCTCGGAACTCCTCCTCGCTGGAGAATCCGAGCATCCCCGGCATCTCCTTGAACGAGATGCCCTCGTCGTTCAGGCCGTGGACCAGCTTCGTGAAGCGGGTCTTGTCCAGGTCGCCGTGGAGCAGGTTGCGCCGGACCGTCTTGACCTTCTGCTTCTTCTCGTCGGTCCAGTTGTCCTTCACGATGCAGGGGATCTCGGGGATTCCCAGGACCCTGGCCGCCTGCCAGCGGTGCTCGCCGTCGATGATCCTGAAGAAGCCCTCAGGCTTGGTGGGGTGCTTCACCACGAGGACTGGATCGTCGAAGCCGTCCTCGCGGATCTCCTCCACGAGTTCGTTGAACTTCGGGTCCGTCATCCCCTGCGGATTCCACTCGTTGGGCTCCAGCTTGTCGATGGATACCATGATCTGACCGGCCTTGACCTCCGCCATCGCAGTCCCTCCCTCTCAGGTTCGCTCACGTCACCGTCCATGCCGTCTACCGGCCTCGCCTCCTGCGCTCGGCGCGCGACGACTGCCTGCGACGCGACGTCCTGGTTCGACGAGTCGAGGATCGCGTGGTGGCGCGGCGAGTCGTCGATCTCGTAGCCCTCGTCGTCCGTGCCGGAGTCCTGGTCGTGGACCTCCGGGTTGTTGATCCGCGCGTGGTCGAGCGGCGCGAGGTGCTCGTGCCGCTGGAGCGCCTGGCCTCGGCACGAGCGTTGGCCCTCAGACGGGATGCCGTCATCTTCCGGGTACCCGCGCTGGAGAGAACCCTGCCCTCTCTGAGCTGTGCCCTGGTGATCCCGCCCGGATGCGGACCGGAACCCTGGCGCACGAAGGACCTGACCTCGTAGCGTTGCTGGACTGAGTTGTAGGTGATCTTGGGGCTGGTGACGACCCCGACCCTCCGGGACTCGGCGCGGATCGCCCCGAGCTGGCTGGCCAGGGCT
>Ga0316630_10000053_pt1 | contig 24898 bp, 19 predicted proteins | sample OWC_May_M1_C1_D6_FD_207658 | JGI IMG/M metagenome (GOLD analysis project Ga0316630, IMG submission 207658) | Wetland soil microbial communities from Old Woman Creek delta, Ohio, United States - OWC_May_M1_C1_D6_A | ecosystem: Environmental > Terrestrial > Soil > Wetlands | place: USA: Ohio...
TGGCGTTCATTTCGCACGCGGCCTGCCGCCGCCACCAGATGGGGGACGGCCATCCCGAGCAACCGGCCCGGCTCGGAGCCATCGAGAATCAGCTGCATGCGCGCGGTCTGTACGACTTCCTGGTGCATCACGAGGCTCCCCGAGCCACCGTAGAACAGCTCGCCCAGGTGCACCCGCGCGACTACATCGAGCGGTTGAGCGCGCTGTCTCCCGCCGAGGGACTCGTGCGCGTCGATCCTGACACGGCGATGTGCCCGGAAACCCTGGAGGCGGCACTCAGGGCCGCCGGGGCCAACGTGCTCGCCGTGGATCTCGTACTGCAGGGCGCCGTCGAGCGCGCCTTCTGCAACGTGCGCCCACCGGGTCACCACGCCGAGCGTGACCGGGCCATGGGCTTCTGCTTCTTCAACAACGTAGCCGTCGGTGCCGCGCATGCGCTCACGGCCTACGGCCTGCGGCGCGTCGCAATCCTGGACTTCGACGTTCACCTCGGGAACGGCACGGAGGACATCTTCAGACACGACGATCGGGTGCTCATCTGCTCCAGTTTCCAGTACCCGCTGTATCCGGACATGAATCCAGGATCCGTGCCGGGCCGCATCGTCAATTGCGCGCTGCCGCCCGGCAGCGGCAGCGAGGAGTTCCGCTCCGCCGTCACGACGCGCTGGCTGCCGGCGATGGAGGAGTTCGCACCGGAACTGATCTTCATTTCTGCCGGGTTCGACGCCCATGCCGCCGACGAACTCGCCGAACTGCGACTGGTCGCTGCTGACTACGCCTGGGTCACGGAAGCCGCCTGCGCGGTCGCGGCCCGTCATGCCCACGGTCGCATCGTTTCGACGCTCGAAGGCGGCTACGACCTGGCGGCGCTCGCCACGAGCGCGGCGGCTCACATCGACCGGCTGATGACTACCTGAAGCTCCACCGCAACTCGAGAGCCCCGCCCGTCTGCAGCTCGACGCTCGTGCCAAAGCGGCGCCCTTCGCGATTCAGCATGTCCCGCAACCAGGTGGCGTCCAGCGCCGAAGCACGGTTCACCCTGAACCTGCGGATGCATGTCGGAATCAGCGTCAGGGACCGCAGCCGTCCGCTCGCGGGGTCGAGCTCGGACAGGTACATCAGGGACAGTTCGGGGCGGAACGATTCGTTCCCTCTGATCCCTTCGTAGTCATTCAGGAAATCGCCGCAGCCATAGAGGATGAGCTTGTCCCGGTAGACCTCGATCGGCCGCGGATGATGGGACGAGTGGCCGTGGACGACGTCGACTCCTGCCTCGTCGATGAGGCGATGCGCGAGTTGCCGGTGCTCCCGGGGCACGTCGTACCCCCAGTTCCCGCCCCAGTGGATGGAGGCGATCACCAGGTCGCCCGGCTGCTTCAATGCGCGGACATCGCGCGCGACGTGCTCCGCCGCATCGGGCGCGGATTCGTCAAGCACGTTCACACCCGCCCTGCGCGTGCGCGCGGCCCACGCCATCGGCACGCCCGCGCTCGGGCTTCCATAAGCAAAGACCAGCACCCTGACACCGCTCAGTGTGTCGATCGCGGCCGGCGCCGCGGCCTGCGCCGCGTTCGTTCCAGCGCCCACGGAGCGAATTCGCGCCGCGCGTAGAGTTGCAATCGTCTCCTCGAGCCCGTCGTAGCCCCAGTCGAGCACGTGGTTGTTCGCAAGCACGCAACAGTCGATCTTCGCGGCGACCAGGCACTGCACGTTGGCGGGCTGCATCCGGTAGTGGATGCCTTTCCCGGGCCACGCATCCCCGGCGGTCGTCACGGCAGTCTCGAGATTGACGAGGCGTACGTCCGGCCGCGCCCGCTCGAGTTCGGCCAGCGCATCTCCCCAGATGTAATCCGGCCCCACTCGCCTCGGGATGACGCCGCTCGCGCGCTCCGCAATCTCGACGTACTCGCGGGCGGAGTCCATGTATCGCTCGAAGAGGCGCGGGTTGCCGGGGTGCGCGAGGATCTGGTCGATGCCGCGACCGGTCATCACGTCGCCACACAGGAACAGCTTGACTCGACAAGCATCCTCGCGCAGCGTCCCGGTGATATCCGAGGACTCGGGTACTGCGTCTGCTGCGAAACCCCAGAGCATCGCTCCGCCGGCCTGCATCAGGAATCGCCGGCGAATCATGGCCGCAGCAATCGTCGGAGTTCGGCGAGCGGTCGCGTGTTCACGACGTCCTCCGGCTCGAGCCAGCCGCGGCGCGCCTGTCCGACCCCGAAACGCATCAGGTCGAGATCTGCCGCGCGATGGGCGTCGGTGGAGATCGCAATCCGGACGCCCGCGTCCTTCGCCATCCTGCAGGCCCGGTCGTCGAGGTCCAGCCGGTCGGGGTGGGCATTGAGTTCGAGGATCCGGCCCCGCTCGCGCGCGGCATCGAGCACACGCTCCAGGTCGATGTCGTACGGCTCGCGCGCGTTGATGAGTCGTCCTGTCGGGTGGGCCAGGATCGAGAAGTGCGGGTTGTCCATGGCGCGCAGGATCCGCTCCGTCTGTTTCTCGCGGCTGCGATTCAAGCCGTAGTGGATGGCGCAGACGGCGAAGTCGAGTTCCCGCAACACGTCGTCCGGCAGGTCCAGCGAGCCGTCGTCGAGAATGTCGACCTCCGCCGACTTGAGAACGACGACTCCGTGCAGCCTGGCATTCAGTCGGTCGATGGCCCGGACCTGCTGCAGCACCCGGCGCCGGTCGAGCCCGTGCGCCACGGTGACTCGCTTCGAGTGGTCGTTCACGGAAATGTATTCGTAGCCCCGCTCCGCCGCGGCCCTGGCCATGGTCTGCGCGGTGTCCTGGCCGTCGGAGTCCCGGGTGTGACAGTGCAGGTCACCGCGGATGTCGCCGAGGTCGACCAGTGCTGGCAGGCGCCTTTTTCGCGCCGCATCGATCTCGCCACGATCCTCCCGGAGCTCCGGCGGGACGAACGGCAGGCCCACGGCGCCGAAAACCTCCTGCTCGGTGCGGCCACCGATGCGGCGCTCGCCCCTGAACAGGCCGTACTCGTTGAGCTTCAGTCCCTTCGCCGCGGCAAGCCTGCGGACTGCGATGTTGTGCGCCTTCGATCCAGTGAAGTAGTGCGATGCGGCGCCGAAGCTGGACGGCGCGACAACGCGCACATCCACGTGGATGCCATTGCGCAATCGGACGGTGGCGCGGGTCGGCCCCTTCGCGGCGACCTCGACGATGTCCTCGTAGCGCACCAACCGGTCCATGACGGCCGCGGCCCGGGCCGCGCTAACCAGTACGTCCAGGTCGCCGACCGTCTCCCGCCGGCGCCGGAAGCTGCCCGCGACCTCGACGTCCCGCACCCCGTCCACGCTGCGAAAATGCCGGACCAGCGGCGCGACGAGTTCTTCCGCATCGGCAAGTTTGAATCGCGTCTCCGCCGACACGACCCGCGCGGCACGCTGCCCGATCAGTCGTTCGGTCTTCGGACCGAACCCCTCGATCTCGCGGATGAGGCCGCTGCGCGCGGCACGTTGCAGGTCCTCGATGCTGCGGATCCTCAAGGCCCGGTAGAGCGCTCGCGCACGCTTGGGGCCGAGTCCCTCGATCCTCGTCATCTCGAGCAGCGGCGCAGGAACTTTCGCCCGTACCTGCTCGAGCAGAGGGAGCTTGCCGGTCCGAACGATGGTGCGGATCTTTCCGGCGAGGTCCTGGCCGATGCCGGGCAGCTCTTCGAGGTCTGCGCCCTCGTTCACCAGCTCGGACATGCTGCGGGCATGCCCGCGGATGACCCGGGCCGCAGTCCGGTACGCACGGATCCGGAACGGGTTCTCTTCCCGGATTTCGAGCAGGTCGGCGAGTAGCTCGAACATGTCCGCGATTTCGCCGTTGTGGACCGGCATGGCTCAAGCGACCGTGGCATTGACACGCGTACCCTAACCCAGGCGCACGAATCTGTAATCCGCAGCTTCCACGCGGCGCCGTACCGATCGCCAGACGGCCGCGGGAAGTCTATAGTCCGCTGCAGTCGCCGGCTGGATGGCCGACCGCGACGCGACTGCAACAACGACACCAACGACACAGGGGAGAGACTCCGTGAAGATGAACACGACGAGGTTTGCCTTGCCATTGCTGCTCGGCGCCCTTTGGGCCAGTTCGACAGCGATCGCGCAGGAGCAGGACTCCTATATCTACGCGACCTACTTCTACTGCGACGTGACGCAGCAGGAGCGCGCCGACGAGATCGTCGAGAAACTCGACAAGCCGGTCTACGACGCCGCGGTCACCGACGGCAGCATCACCGCATGGGGCTGGATGGCCCACCACACCGGGGGCAAGTGGCGTCGGGCCGAGTACCACCAGGCGCCGAGCATCGATGCGCTTGTGGCGGCACAGAAGAAGATCGGCGACCAGATCGAGGCCAAGAACAAGGCCTTGAGTACGGAGGCCGGCAAGATCTGCAACTCCCACGACGACTACATCTGGAGGCGCGTCGCCGGCAACGCCGGACCCCGCGGCAAGGTCAGCTTCTCAGTCTATTACGTCTGCGATTCCGGGCGCGAGGACCAGGCCGACGCATTGGTCAAGCGGGTGTTCGCCCCCATGTACGACAAGCTGGTCGCCGAGGGCAAACTCATGACCTGGGGCTGGATGGAGCACATCGTCGGCGGCGAGTACCGCCGGCTGTCGACGATCACGGCCGCCGACGTCAATTCGCTGGTGGCCGCGCGGACCAGCATCGTCACTGCGATGCAGGATGACCCGCTCGCCGCAACGCTCGACGACATCTGCGGCTCGCACGCGGACTACATCTGGGAAATCAAGTTCGAGAAGCCGTAAGCCGACGACGGGTTTCGTTGCTGACAGGGGCGTAATTTCATGCGATATCCAGCGGTCGCCGGCCGCCTGATCTTGCGGGCTCTCCTCATCACGATCACCATCGGAACTCCGGCTTGGAGCGCAGCGGAGGACGCCATGACGCGCAGCTCGTACCAGGACCTGGTGGCGCTCTTCGAGGACTGGCGGGCATTCGAGCGCCCGCCCATGCGAGAAGGCGCGCCCGACTATACCGCCCAGACATTCGCGCGGAGGCACCGTGAATTGAAGGGCTTCCAGGCACGCCTCGCCGCGATCGACCCCGCCCATTGGCCCATCGAGCAGCAGGTGGACTACCAGCTGCTGCGAGCCGAGATGAACGGGTTTGATTTCAACGTGCGGGTCCTGGCGCCGTGGGCGCGCGACCCGGCGTTCTACGCATCCGTCTGGACTGCGCAGAGTGACACGCCCGCACACGAGGGTCCCACGCATCATGGGCTGACGGAACTGTGGACCTACACATTCCCGCTGACGCCTGCGGCCCAGACGAAGCTCGCCGGCGAGCTGCGGACGATTCCGCCACTGCTCGCCCAGGCCCGGCTCAACCTGGTCGGCAACGCACGTGACATCTGGATCACCGGGATCGGCACGATGCAGCAGCAGGTCGCGGACCTCACTGCACTCGCTGAGAAGACCGCCGGCTCCGGCCACGAACTCGCGAGCGCGGTGCGAGCGGCAGGAGAAGCCACGTCCGCTTTCGTCGCGTGGCTGGAGCAACAGGCCCCGTCGAAGACGGGGCCCTCCGGCATCGGCAAGGAGAACTACACCTGGCAGCTGCGCAACGTGCATCTCGTGCCCATGTCCTGGGAGCAGGAAGTCAGCCTGCTGGAACGGGAACTGGCCCGCGCGCATGCATCGCTGCGGCTCGAGGAGCAGCGCAATCGCGGTCGTCCGCCGATTTCGGTGGTGTCGAGCCCGGAGGAATACCAGCAGCGCTGCAACGAGGCCATCACGAAGTACATGGCCTTCCTCGCGCGCAACGACGTCCTGCCGATCCACGACTACATGGACCCCGCCCTGCGCGAGCGCATCGGCGAATACTCGCCGGAGGCCACGCGCAATTTCTTCGCGATGGCGAGCCATCGTGAGCCGATGACGCTGTTCACGCATTTCTACCACTGGTGGGATCTCGCGCAGATGCGCGAGAGTCCGCACCCGAGCCCGTTGCGTCGCGACCCCCTGCTCTACAACATCTGGGACAGCCGGGCCGAGGGCATGGCCACGGCGGTCGAGGAGATGATGCTGCACGCGGGTTACTACGACGACAATCCGCGTGCGCGCGAAATCGTCTGGATCATGCTCGCGCAAAGGGCGGCGCGCGGCTTGGCGTCGTTGTACGCACACGCCAACGAGTTCGACATCAAGCAGGCAAAGGCCTTCCAGGTGGAGTGGACGCCGCGCGGCTGGATGCGCCCGGACCTCGACCTGCTTGGTTTCGAACAGCAGCTCTACCTGCGCCAGCCGGGCTATGGTACGAGTTACGTCACCGGCAAGTACCTGCTGGAGGTGCTGATGAAGGACCGGTCGAAGCAACTCGGCGACGCTTTCGCGCTGCGAGGCTGGTTCGAGGAAGTGAACGCAGCCGGCCTGATCCCGGTGTCACTGCTGCGCTGGCAACTCACCGGGCAGGATGACGAGATCCGCGCCTTGACGACGACGGAGTGACGGCAATACCCGGCCGCGGGACGAGGATCCATCCGTGTTCGAGCTCGATGCGCTGCTGCTTGCACGGGTCCAGTTCGGCTTCACGATCTCCTTCCACATCGTGTTTCCGGCGCTCACGATCGGGCTGGCCAGCTACCTGGCCGTCCTCGAAGGCGCGTGGCTCTACACCAGGCAGCAGGTCTACCTCGACCTGTATCAATTCTGGTCGAAGATCTTCGCCGTTGCGTTCGGCATGGGTGTCGTGTCCGGCCTCGTCATGGCATACCAGTTCGGCACGAACTGGAGCGAGTTCTCGCGATTCGCCGGGAGCATCACGGGCCCGCTCCTGACCTATGAAGTGCTGACCGCATTCTTCCTCGAGGCGGGCTTCCTCGGGGTCATGCTGTTCGGACTGCGCCGCGTCGGCCCGGAGCTGCATTTCCTATCCACCGTCGTGGTCGCCGTCGGGACGTTGATCTCGGCCACCTGGATCCTGGCTTCGAACAGCTGGATGCACACGCCGCAGGGCCACGAGATCGTCGACGGGCGCGTCATACCGGTCGACTGGATGCTGGTAATCCTTAATCCGTCATTCCCGTATCGTCTCGCACACATGGTGGCCGCCGCCTACCTCGCGACCGCGCTGATGGTGGGCGCGAGCGGCGCGTGGCACATCCTGCGCGGCCGCACCGATCCGGCGATCCGCACGATGCTGTCGATGGCGATGTGGATGGTGCTTGCCACCGCGCCACTGCAGGCATACCTCGGCGACCTGCATGGCCTGAATACGCTGGAACACCAGCCCGCAAAGATCGCTGCAATCGAAGGACACTGGGAGAACCATCCGGGTGAAGGCGTTCCCCTCATCCTCTTCGGAGTGCCCGACATGGACGAGGAGCAGACGCAGCACGCCCTGGAGGTCCCGGCGCTCGGCAGTCTGATCCTGACCCACAGCTGGGACGGCCAGATCCCGGCGTTGAAGGATTTCCCGCGCGAGGACCGGCCAAATTCCACGATCGTCTTCTGGACGTTTCGCGTGATGGTCGGGCTCGGCATGCTGATGATCGCGCTGGGGGCCTGGGCCGCCTGGTCGAGGTTGCGCGGCCGCCTCCACTCGTCGCGGCCACTGCTGCGCTTCGCCCTGCTCATGGGGCCGGCGGGCCTCATCGCCGTCCTCGCGGGCTGGTTCACCACGGAGATCGGCCGCCAGCCGTGGATCATCCAGGGCTTGATGCGGACCGCCGATGCCGTGTCGCCTCACGGCGCCGCACCGATGGGAACCACCCTGGCCATTTTCGTCGCGGTGTATTTCGCGGTGTTCGGCGCCGGCACCGTGTACGGACTGCGGCTCATCCGCAAGGGGCCGAGCGCTGCCGCGGCAGAGGCGGAGCACGTCTACGGCGGAGCGCGCATGCGCGAGGTGACCTGATGGGCATCGACCTTCCGCTGATCTGGGCCGTGATCATCCAGTTCTCGATCATGATGTACGTGGTGATGGACGGCTTCGACCTGGGCATCGGCATGCTGTTCCCGTTCTTCCCCAGGAAAGAGGACCGGGACGTGATGATGAACACCGTCGCGCCGGTGTGGGACGGCAACGAGACGTGGCTCGTGCTGAGCGGGGCCGGCCTGCTCGCCGCGTTTCCACTGGCCTACTCGGTCGTACTGACGGCCCTGTACCTGCCACTGGTGATGGTGCTCGTGGGATTGATCTTCCGTGGCGTCGCCTTCGAATTCCGCTTCAAGGCCGAGGCGGGCAAACGGCGCATGTGGGACAAGGCCTTTGCGGCCGGCTCATTCACCGCGACGTTCTTCCAGGGCGTGGCCCTGGGGGGATTCATCGACGGCATCGCGACGCACGACGGCCGGTTCACCGGAGGTGCCCTCGAGTGGCTGACGCCATTTTCGATCTTCACTGGCGTGGGACTCGTGGCGGCCTACATGCTGCTCGGCAGCACGTGGCTGCTGATCAAGACCGAGGGCGCGCTGCAGGAGCAGCTGCGCCTGCGAACGCGGCGCTGGGTGTGGGCCCTGCTGGCGGTGATCGCGGCGATCAGCCTCTGGACGCCGCTCGAGCACCCGGCCATCGCCGAGCGATGGTTCAGCTGGCCCAACATCGTGTTCCTCGCGCCGGTCCCGCTGCTGGTCGCGGCGGCCACGTTTTTCCTCCTGCGGGCGCTCTCACGCGGCCGCGAGGTGAGCCCCTTCCTGCTGACACTTGCGCTGATCTTCCTCGGCTACAGCGGACTCGGCATCAGCCTGTGGCCCAACATCGTCCCGCCCGACATCTCGATCTGGGAGGCGGCAGGTCCCCCGCAGAGTCTCGGTTTCACGCTGGTGGGCGCCTTGCTCATCATCCCCTTCATCCTGATGTACACGGCCTTCGCGTACTGGGTGTTCCGCGGCAAAGTTCGCGCGGGGGACGGCTACCACTGATGGGTGCGGAACCCGAACGGAGCTGGTGGAAGCGAATCGGCTGGCTGCTGCTCATCTGGATCGCCAGCGTCGCTGCCCTGGGGTTCGTGGCAGCGATGCTCAGACTCGTGATGCGCGGCGTCGGGATGACGTCTTAGCGGCACCCACCAGTTATGCTTGCCATGACTCGCACGAATCCTCGTACGCGAGCCGGAGATGACGGATGCAGCAGGACAGGTCGGCGCGGATGGAAACACTGGTGCGCACGGCGGCGCGGGCGCGGGCCACTGGGGATTTCCGCGGCGCACTGGCCGTGGCGGACCAGGCGGCACGGGAGCGCCTGGCGCATCCCGTTCTGCTGCGCATCCAGGCCGAGGCGCTGATTGCTGCCGGCAAGTTCGCGGACGCGGGCCGGCTCCTCAACGCAGCGCTCTCGCTTGCCCCCAACGATGCCCCGACGATCACCGACATCGGCCGGCTGCTGATGGCCGAGAGCCGCACAGAGGACGCCATCCAGGCGTTCAAAGCCGCGGTGACCATCCGGCCGAATCTGCCAGATGCCTGGTTCGAACTTGCTTGCGCGCACGAATTCGCGGGCCACGATGATGACGCCCAGACGGCCTATCTGAAGGCTGGCGAATTGGCCCCAAACGAGGCCGGGCCGCCTGCAGGACTGGCCAGCATCGCCGTGCGGCAGGGGAAATACGACGAGGCTCGCAGTCATGCGGAGAAGGCCCTGGGACTTTGCGACGGCCACCCTGTCGCCAGCCTCGCGCTGGCCACTGCGGACCGGAACCAGCGCAACTTCGATGCAGCGCGCGTGCGGCTTGAGGCGCTGCTCGATCGCAAATCGCTCAATGACGAGTTGTCGCGCGTTGCGCTCGGCGTGCTTGGCGACGCCTTGGACGGTGTCGGCCGCACGACCGATGCCTTTGCCGCCTATACCCGAATGAATGAACTGATCCTTCGCCTTCACGCGCCCCGGTTCGGCGAGAGAGGGCCCGTCGAGAACCATCTGCATTTCGTACAGCGGCTGACCTCGTGGTTCGAACGGCAGGACCCGTCGATCTGGAGCGAACCGATGCAGGCCACCGGCAGGCCAGGCCCGGTCCGCCGACACGTCTTCGTGCTCGGCTATCCGCGATCAGGCACGACTCTGGTAGAGAACATCCTCGCCTCGCTGCCGGACGTGCGAGCCCTGGAGGAGGCCCCTACGCTGACGGACGCGGACCTGGCCTTCCTGCGGGACGACGAATCACTCGACAGGTTGAGCCACCTCGATCCGGCACTGGCCGAGCAGATGCGCGCGGCCTACTGGACACGCGTACGCGCCGAGGTACCGGATGTGGACGGTAAGACTTTCGTCGATATGGCGCCGCTCAACGGCGTCAAGCTGCCTATGATTGCGCGACTGTTTCCGCAGGCGATCGTCGTGCTCTGCCGCCGCGATCCGCGCGATGTGGTGCTGAGCTGTTTCAAACGCAATTTCCGGGTCAATGCGTCGACATACCAGTTTACGAGCCTCGACAGCACTGCCCGGCATTACGACGCAGTTCAGCGATTGATGGATCTGCACCTGCAGGCGCTGCCACTTCCGGTACACGTCGTGGACTACTCCAATCTCGTAGCCGACTTCGATGCGACGACCCGGGCACTGGCGGATTTCGTCGGAGTGCCGTGGTCCGCAGAGATGCGCGAGTTCAACCGCACGGCGGCCGAGCGCAATGTCCGCACGGCCAGTGCCCCGCAGGTGCGCCAGGGCCTGTTCGACGGGACACGCCAGTGGCTCGGCTATCGTGATCAGATGGAATCGGTCCTGCCTGTTCTCGAGCGTTGGGTAGTGAAGTTCGGCTATGAGATCTGAAGAATCAGGGAGAGGAAAGTGACGACCTACCAGGAGTTCCACACCCGCTCGATCAGCGACCCCTCCGGCTTCTGGGGAGAACAGTCGACCCTGATTGACTGGCACACACCGTTTGCGCAGGTACTCGAGTACTCGCGACCACCCTTCGCCAGGTGGTTCGTCGGCGGTCGCACCAACCTCTGCCACAACGCGGTCGACCGCCATCTCGAGACGCAGGGCGACGCCGCCGCGCTGATCTACGTTTCGACAGAGACGGGCGAGGAGAAGACCTACACGTTCCGGCAGCTGCACCGCGAGGTGAACCGCGTGGCGGGAATCCTCGGGGGGCTGGGCGTCGGCAAGGGTGACCGGGTCCTGATGTACATGCCGATGATCCCGGAGGCGGCATTCGCCATGCTCGCCTGCGTGCGCATCGGCGCGATCCACTCGGTCGTGTTCGGCGGGTTCGCATCGGTGAGCCTCGCGACGCGAATCGACGACGCCAGGCCGAAGGTGATCATCAGCGCCGATGCCGGATCACGCGCGGGCAAGGCGGTGCCCTACAAGCACCTGCTCGACGAAGCCATCAGCCTCTCGAAGTTCCCGCCCGCCAAGGTGCTGCTGGTCGATCGCGGCCTGGCCGAGATGGCGCGGGTCCCGGGCCGCGACGTCGATTACGCGAAGCTCCGCGCCGCGCACATGAACGACGAGGTGCCCTGCGCGTGGCTGGAGAGTTCCGAGCCCAGCTACATCCTCTATACGAGCGGCACGACCGGCAAGCCGAAGGGCGTGCAGCGTGACACGGGCGGCTACGCGGTCGCGCTGGCTTCATCGATGGATCTCATCTTCGGCGGCAGGAAGGGCGAGACCTACTTTGCCACGAGCGACATCGGCTGGGTGGTGGGCCACAGCTACATCATTTACGGCCCGCTGATCGCTGGCATGGCGACCATCATGTACGAGGGTACGCCGATCCGTCCCGACGGCGGCATCTGGTGGAAGATCGTCGAGCAGTACAAGGTCACGACGATGTTCTCCGCGCCCACGGCGATCCGCGTGCTGAAGAAGCAGGACCCGGGCCTGCTGAAGAAATACGACCTCTCCGCGTTGCGGCTGCTGTTCCTCGCCGGCGAGCCGCTCGACGAGCCGACGGCGCGCTGGATCGCCGACGGCCTCGGGAAACCGATCGTGGACAACTACTGGCAGACCGAGACCGGCTGGCCGATCCTCGCGGTCCAACGCGGCGTCGAGGCGTTGCCCAACAAAGTCGGATCGCCCGGCGTCCCGGTCTACGGCTACGACGTTCGCCTGTACGACGCGTCCTCCGGAGACGAGGTCGGCATCGACCAGAAGGGTGTCGTCGGCATATGCGGCCCACTGCCCCCGGGATGCATGACCACGGTCTGGGGCGACGACAAGCGCTTCGTCGAGACCTACTGGAACAGCGTGCCGGGACGCGAGGTGTACTCGACCTTCGACTGGGGCATTCGGGACAAGGACGGCTACTACTTCATCCTCGGCCGCACGGACGACGTGATCAACGTCGCCGGCCACCGGCTCGGTACGCGCGAGATCGAGGAGTCGATCTCCTCGCATCCGAACATCGCCGAAGTCGCGGTGGTGGGCGTGACCGATTCGCTCAAGGGCCAGGTCGCCATGGCATTCGCCATCGTCAAGGACGTGAGCATGATCGACACGCCTGAGAAGCGTCTCGCCCACGAGGGCGCCGTGATGAGGGTCGTCGACAACCAGCTCGGCGCCGTGGCCCGGCCGGCACGCGTGCATTTCGTGACTGCGCTGCCCAAGACCCGCTCCGGCAAGCTGCTGCGCCGTTCGATCCGGGCGCTCTGCGAGGGGCAGGATCCCGGCGACCTCACCACCATCGAGGACCCCAGCGCGCTCGAGCAGATCCTTGCTGCGGTCAGGGGCTAGAGCCGCAGCGAGCGCGATCGCCGCGCTGTTCCTGTCGGCCGCGGCTCCGGCGGCGGATGACGGTTTCACCGTGCCCGCCTGGCCCTACCCTGGAAACACGCCGCCCCCTGCCGCCGTGCCTCCGTCCGATGACACGACCTTGCTGCGCGTACCCAACAGCGGCGCGGCATTCACGCGAGCGCAGGTCACTGACCTGTTTGCCCCTCCCGACTGGCATCCCGACACGCATCCTCCGATGCCAGTGGTTGTTGCGAAGGGACGGAGGCCTTCCGTGTACGCCTGCGCCTACTGCCATCTGCCCGATGGCACCGGGCGGCCGGAAAACGCCGCGCTCGCAGGCCTGCCGGCCGACTACATGGCGGCACAGATTGCCGGCTTCCGCAGCGGAGCGAGACTCAGCGCATGGCACGGCCCGTACAGACCGACGGACCTGATGCGGTCGTCCGCGGAGAGCGCGACCGACGAGGAAGTCGCCGCCGCCGCGGACTACTTTTCGAAGCTGCCGATGAGACGTCGAGTCGAAGTGGTCGAAACCACGGACGTGCCGCAGACGCGCGAGATCGGCTGGCTGTATGTCCCCATCGAGGGTGCGGGCACCGAGCCGTTGGGGCAGCGCATCATTGAAATACCCCTCGACCACGAGCGCCACGAACTGCGTGACTCGGCATCAGGGTTCCGTGCCTACGTGCCGGAGGGGAGCATCGCCCGCGGGAAAAGGATCGTGGAAAGCGGTGGCGACGGGCTGACCGTCGCCTGCGGCAGCTGCCATGGCACGCAACTCCGTGGCGCGGGGCTCATCCCTCCCCTCGCCGGCCGGTCGCCGACCTACATCGTGCGACAGCTGCTCGCGTTCAGGACTGGCTCACGTGCGGCCGCGGCCGGAGAGCCCATGCGGCCCGTCGCAGAACGGCTTGCCGTCGAGGACATGATCGCGGTCGCAGCGTATGCGGCTGCGCAGGAGCCGTGAGCTCGTCGGGAAGCGCAAATGGCGTGGCTAGATCGGCTTCGCGCCTGACCCTCGCCCACCGCGCAGTTCGTACTCCTGCGTGCCGCGGTGATAAATGTGGTCGGTGTCGAGTGCAGCCGTCTTGGCATACTGGAATGCGGGCGCCAGCGATTCGTAGATCGGCTCGAAGCCGCGCTGCTCGGTCAGGTGAAACAATTCCCGGAACGACTCGATCACGAAGTAGGTCGCCTGCAGGTCCGAGATCGTGTAGTCGGTGCGCATCACCCGGTCGACGCTCAAGTGGACGCGGTTGGGTGAGCGGCCCTCGATGGAGAATACGGTCTCGGTCGGTCCTGAGAGGATGCCGGCACCGTAGATGCGCAGCTGGTCATCCTCGAGGATCAGGCCGAACTCCACGGTGTACCAGTAAAGCGCGCTCAACGCTTTCAGGCGGTTGTACTTGAGCGCCTTCCACCCTGCCCGCCCGTACGCCGCCATGTAGTCCGCGAACACGGGGTTCGTCAGCAGCGGCACGTGCCCGAACACGTCGTGGAACACGTCCGGTTCCTGGATGTAGTCGAACTGCTCGCGTGTGCGGATGAAATTGCCCGCCGGAAAGCGGCGATTGGCCAGGTGGTAATAGAAAACGTGATCGGGGATCAGCATCGGAACCGGCACCACGGTCCAGCCGGTCAGGCTCTTCAGCTCCTCGCTGATCGTATCGAAATCCGGCACGCCGCCGCGCCCGAGGTCGAGCCGTTCGAGGCCATGCATGAACTCCCGGCAAGCGTGGCCCGGCATCAGCTGCATCTGGCGCGCGTAGAGCTCGTCCCAGATACGGTGTTCCTCGGGCCCATACGTTCGCTGGGCAGGCTCGAGCCAGTCGTCGCCGAGACCCGCTGGCTTCTTGAGCGGCGCCACGTAAACGGTGGCAGGCAGGTCCGGAATTCGCGTGTAGTCGAAGTCGGCGGCCATGCGAACAATATACATTCTTATTGCCGCGTTGACCTACCCCGCAGCAGCGGCCGGAACGTGACTCATCGCGTATTCCGACATTGCGGTGATGGTCAGGGACGGATTGACGCCGGGGTTGGCCGGCACCGTCGAACCATCGCAGACGATCAGATTCCGGTAGCCGAACATCCGGCTCTTCGCATCCACGACCCCCGTCGTGACGTCGCTGCCGATGACCACGCCACCCAGGATGTGCGCCGTGGTCGGGATGTTGGCCCAGGCCTCGAGAACCATGCTCTGCGCATAGCCGCCCGTGTGCGCGGCCAACCACTCGGCGGCGCGGTTTCCGACCTCGATGAACGTCGGATTGGGCTTTTCCGGATCCTGCTCGGTCGTGAGCGACACGCCGCCAAACAAGCCGCGCGTCGCCCGGAACGAGATCGCGTTATCGAGACTCTGCATGACGAGGAAGAGCACCGATCGACGCGACCAGCCGACCGGCCAGAGCGTCTTGAGGAACGTGACGGGATGGCGCAGCACGTTGCCGAGCCACATCAGGGGTCGGGTCAGCCGGCTGCCGTTCCCGGTGATCAGCGTATAGAGCAGCGACATGAAGTCGCCGTGGCGACCGTAGGTGACGAACTCGATGTGCGTGTCCGGCCGTGGAAAGATGCTCGCGCTGATTGCGACGTCGTTCCACGGGCGCGCCATCCCTTCGGGTAGCGTGACCGCAAGGATGGACTCGCTGTTGGTGCGGACCAGTTGCCCGAGCCGGTCGCTGATTCGCGGCAGCGACCCGGCGAGCTTGCATTTCGCCAGGAGGCGATTCGTCCCCAGGGCGCCGGCGGAAATGACCACGCCGCCTGCCGTGAACGTCCGGCGCTCCTTGCGGAGCCACGCGCCAGGACGCTCGGTCGTCACCCGGTAGCCATCGCTGCCGTCCTCGGCGCCGAGGGGACGAATGTCGACGACCTCGCGCTCAGGAACGATCTGCGCTCCGCGCTTCTCGGCGAACCACAGGTAGTTCTTGAGCAGCGTGTTCTTGGCGCCCTCGCGACAACCCACCATGCAGGCGCCGCAGAATGTGCACCCGGTGCGATCCGGGCCCTCGCCACCGAAATATGGGTCCGGTACGGTGGTGCCGGGGTGGCCGAAGAAGACGCCCACCGGCGTCCGCTTGAACGTGCCCTCGACCCCGAACTCGCGGCCGACCTCGCGCAGCAACTTCTGGCCGTCGCTCTCCCGCGGTACGGTCTGTACACCGAGCATCTTCTCGGCCGTGTCGTAATGCGGCGCGAGCGCCGCCGCCCAGTCGTCGAGCCCCGACCACTGGGCGTTCACGAAGAATTCCGGGCTCGCACGGTACAGCGTATTCGCATACACGACGCTGCCGCCGCCGACGGCCGATCCGCTGGCAATGAACACGTCCTTGAATGGCGTCAACTTGAATATGCCGCGCAGGCCCAGGAACGGCGCCCACAGGAAGCGATTCAGGTCCCAGGTCGATTTCGCGAAGTCCTCGTCGCGAAAGCGACGCCCTGCCTCGAGGACCGCGACGCGGTAGCCTTTCTCGGTCAGGCGCAACGCCGAGACGCTGCCGCCAAAGCCGGAGCCGACGACCAGCCAGTCGTAATCCTGTGCACTGTCTGGACTGGTCATGTGGCTCCCGACGGCACGCGTACTCCCCGGCGGCGCCTGCCTGCACCGCAACCTCACGCTCGAGTCTGGCTGATACCACTCTGCGCTGCCAATGCAATGCCGGCTTACTCGTAATGAGTCCTGCGCATTGTCAGTCGGCGTCGTACAGGCTCAGCTGTGATACCGGCTGTCCCGGTATTTCAGTGCGGCTTCGAGTTCGAGATTCGCGTTCGTGACGTCGGCGAGGCGCCGACGCTCCTCGGATGTGAGCCGGCCGCTGTCGCCGTATTGCTCACGCACGTGATGGTACCTTTCTGCCATGCGATCGAAGTCATCCTGCAACTCGTCGCGTGGCCTGCCGCGCTGCATCTCTCCTGAGAAATCACTCGCGGCCGCAGCCAGTGCGCCGACGTCGCGAGTCTCGTGGCCCGTCGAGGTGTCGCGACTCACTTCCTGGTAGAAGCGTTGCGCATTGTCGTCGAGGCGGTCTGCAGCGGCGCGCGTCTCACCATGCGTCGCGTGCCGGCCCGGCTGCGCGTGTAGACTGTCGACGCGGGTGGTTCGCCAGGGCAGCCCGCCGTTTCATGCAGGGGACCCACAGTGACGCTGACATCGATCCGCCGCAGGCGTGATGCCAAGGTCCGTCGCGGAGCCGCGTTGTGCGTGCTCGCGACGCTGGTCCCTGCCTATTCTCATGGCGAGTCGACGTCGAGCGACTGGCAGTGGGGCGCAACTGTCTATCTGTGGTTGCCGACCCTGGGCGGCGAGACCTCGTTTCCTTCCGGTGGCGGCACGCCGTCGATCGACATCGGCGTCGACGATTTTCTCGACAGCATCAACTTCATCTTCATGGGCGCGCTCGAAGGCCACAGGGGAAGGTGGGGCCTTTCGACCGACGTCATCTACCTCGATCTCGGCGCTTCGGAGACGAAGACGCGCGACTTGACCATCGGCCAGATCGAGCTGCCGGCTTCCGTAAACGCCGACGCGAGATTCGACCTGCGCGGGTGGCTCTGGACGGTGGCGGGCAGTTACACGGTGCTTCGGCAGGAGAACCTCTCGATGGACGTGCTGGCGGGGGCGAGGCTGCTGGACCTCCAGGAGGACCTGATGTGGACCTTCGAAGGTGACCTTTCTTCGCTGCCGCTGGGCGGAGCATCGGGGTCCAGTCAGGCAGGTGACAGCCACTGGGACGGGATCGTCGGCGTGAAGGGGCGCGCCGTCCTTGGCGCCGAACGCAACTGGTTCATGCCTTACCACCTGGACGTCGGCACGGGCGAATCCGATTTCACCTGGCAGGGGATGATCGGCCTCGGCTACAGCTTTGACTCGATCGAAATTCTCGGAGTCTGGCGTTACCTGGACTACGAGCTGGGTTCGAGCACCCAGATAGAGTCGCTCAATCTGAACGGACCGGCGCTCGGAGTCACCTTCCGATTCTAGCTTGGGCAGGCGCACTGCCTGGCCCGCCCCAGGTGTCCGGACCACCCGCAGAACGAACAGCCGATTCCTAGCATTTTCGATTTCCGCAGCCATCTGGATGCAGTTGCCTGTCGGCAACCCCCGAAGCGGGGGATAACTCGGTGATTCCTGAGGCGGCTGCAGAAAGGCGGTGGCACAATTGTGGCGTGGGACCGGCCCGTCCAGCGAGCAGACCGCTGGTTCGATTCCAGCACGGTCCACGAATACTGCATCCCCCAACATCAAGGAAGTCACTATGAAGTACACGTTCCTCGGAGTCATGGCCGCAATGTTCATGGCCCTGGCCGTCCCGGCACAGGCTGACAAGACAGCGGGGGCCCGCGTCGACGACTCGACGATCCAGTCGTCGGTCAAGGCTGGTCTCCTTGCGGAAAAGGGCGTACCCAGCAATGACGTGAACGTCGAGACGTACAACGGCGTCGTACTGCTGAGCGGGTTCGTCAAGACGCAGGAACAGAAGGACGCGGCTGGCCGCGTCGCCAGCGGCGTCTCGGGTGTCAAGCAGGTCCGCAACCAGATCGCAATCCACGAAGCCACTTCGATGGGCACGAAGATGGATGACACCATGCTCGTAGGCAAGGTGAAGGCTGCTCTCATCGATGCAAGCGACGTCAAGGGTGGCCAGATCAACGTGGAAGCCAGGGGCGGCATCGTGCAGCTGGGCGGCTTCGTAACGTCCGGTACCATGCGTGACCGCGCCATCGCAATCGCCAAGGGTATCGACGGCGTCAAGCGCGTGGACGACGCACTGTTCGTAAAACCCCAGTAATCAGCCTTTGATCATCGTCATGGAGGCCCCGGCTCGCGGGGCCTTCATGGATGTGCCCATGATCAGCACCACCGTGCCCGACCGACGTCCTGCCACGCGTCTTCTCCCCTGGTTCGACACGATCAGGAAATGGTCGGGTTCCAGCTGTGCAGGCCGTCCTCGGCGAGCGCGGCCATCAACTCACGGTGCCCGAAGGCGCGAGTGGCTGGCTGGAAGCCGGTCGCCTTGATCTGCCCGTTCAGCAGGCGCTTGGCGGACTCTGCGCACAATGCTCCAGTCGAGAGATACGCGCAGGTCGTGTACAGCATGACGTGCCGGCCACAGTTCGTACCTCGGGCCCAGACCGAGATGATGTTGGTGTTGAGCGGAATCACCTCGCGTGGCGGAGTCTGCGCAATCGCCATGCCCCAGGCGTTGGTGATTTCCTCCATCTCCGCCGACGTCTTCGTGCCGGCGAGCTTCTGGTACTCGTCGATGCGACCGAGCACGAAATCGACTAGAGGGCCCTTCTCGAAGGCCACCTGCACCTGGCAGTTGAGCACGCGCGCGTCGTGCTCGAGCCAGATCGGCTCGAATCCGCCACCCCAGGGCAACCCGATATGCACGGTGTGACGGCCGGGCACCACCACGTCGGAGCGATGACCCGTCGGCCATGCGGCCATCTGCCCATACAGCTTCATCGGGTTCGGCATGCAGAGCATGCGCAGGAAGGACAAGGTCGACGCAACGGTCGGCATGGACTTCGGCGCGTACAGGATGTCGAGGGTGTGGATCGTCGGATCCTCGAGCGCAATCTCGGCGGCGATCATCCCGGCCGTCCACATGTACGAGCACCCGGGCGCACAGACCAGGCCCTTGTCGCCGAATGCCTTGCCGTACTTGTCACGGACCAGCACCGCCCAGTCCTGCTCGCCGGTCGTATCGAGGTAATGCGCACCTGCTGCCAGCGCTGCGCGCAGCACGGGCTCGCCGAGTTGTCCGAACGGGCCGACCACAGCGATCACGACCTTCGCTCCCGTGAACAGCTTCGTGAGCGCGGCTTCGTCGTGCTCGACCGCCTGCACGTCGGCCACGTGTACCCCCGGAGCTTCCTTCAACGCTGCCTCGAGGCGGCCACGGTCGCGTCCGGCCGCGACGAAGGGCAAACGGCGCCTGGTGAGGTATTCGGCGACGAGTTTTCCGGTGTAGCCACTCGCACCATAGACGACGATCGGGTACTTCGCGGTCATGCGTGTTCTCCTGGCCAGGATCAAGCGCCGGTCACGTAGATGCTGTCGCGGCGCGCGTTGAAGTCTTCGATCAGGAATCGGTCCTGCGGCTTCTCGGACGCAGTCTTGGGAATGGCGTCGAGGACCTGGATGTACGACGGCACCATGCCGGTCTCGAGCCGCGCCCGGCAGTGCTTGCTCAACGCCGCGGCGTCGAACGTTGCCTCGTCGGTCGGTACCACGGCGGCCACGACATCCTTCTCGCCCGGTGCGCCCGAACGCGCCGGCACGCCGTACACGTAGACGTCGTCCACGCCGGCGAACTCCGCGACCACCTTTTCCACGAAACCCGGACTCACGAACTCGCCGTTGCGTCGGATGCCACCGCCCTTGCGGTGCAGGAAGTAAAGCCAGCCGTCCCTGTCCTCGCGGACGACGTCGCCCATGTGCAACCAGCCGCCGGCGCATTTCTTCGCCGAGGCCTCCGGATTGCGGAAATACTGCACGGACATCGGCGTGCCGTCCGCGTTGCGGAACAGCAGTTCGCCGGGCTCGCCCCTGGGGACCTCGTTGCCGTCGTCGTCGACGATCTTGTGCACCAGCAGCGGAATCGGCTTGCCGATGCTGCCGATCGGTCCGATGCCGATCGGCTTGAAGGTCATTCCACCCTCTGCCGCGCCATAGAACTCGAGGAGCTTCACGTCGAAGCGGCTCTCGAAATCCTCCCAGATCGCAGCCGGCATGCCTGCGGAGAGCACGAAGCGCACCGGGTTGTCTGCGTCGTCCGGCTTGCGCGGCTCGCTGTAGATCGCGGTCGTCATGCCACCGAGCAGATTGAACGTCGTGCAGCCGTGCCTGCGCGTGATGTCCCACAGGCGCGACTTGGTGAATCGCCTCGACAGCACGCAGGGAAACCCGTTCACGAGGCAGGCACCGAGCGTCAGGACCTGCGCATTGGCGTGGGTGAGCGAAAGACCGGAATAAGGCCGCTCGCCCAGCTGCCAGCCGCAGAGCGTTGGCACGAGCAGTGCATTCGCCATCCAGCGCCCGTGGGGCATCATGATGCCCTTGGGATCGCCCGTGGTGCCCGACGTGAACAGCAACTGCATCGGCGATTCAGGTGCTGGCGGCGCGACCGAAACGTCGGGCGCCTTCGCCGCAAGCGCGTCTGCGTACGAGTCCACGGCGGCATCCGACTCGACGGCGCGCGCACCCACGCCCGTCGTGAGCCCGATCACCCACCGCAGGTGCCGCAGGGACCCACGGACCTCCGCCAGGTTGTCAAGGCTGTAGTCGGCAGCGATCACGCCCTTGCATTCGGCGTGGTCCAGCATGAACACCAGCTTGTCGCCCTTCGTGCGCGGGTCGATCGGGACGAACACTGTCGCAGTCAGGCAAGCCGCGATCATGGCCTCGATGAACTCGGGGTGGTTCGCCATCAGCAGCGCGAAGTGCTCGCCCGGCTGCAATCCTCGGTCGAGCAGCGCCTGTGCCAGCCTGCGTCCGTTGTCCCAGAGTTGCTGGTACGTGCGGACTTCATCCGGCCGGTTCGCCGCAGTGTCGAACGTGACGATGGCCAGAGCCGGGCTCTTCGCAGCCCTCTGGGCCACGACTTCACACAACAGCGGCACCCCAGCTGCGTTCACGTCCTCAACCCTCGCGCGAGAGGATGGTCGCCACGGTCGCCGCGGCGTCGAGGCCGATGGCCCCGCCGCCGTTGTGCGCCAGCGCCAGGCGTGCACCGTCGACCTGGCGCGGGCCGGACCGGCCCTGCAGTTGCTCGGTGAGCTCGACGATCTGCGCGCAGCCGGTTGCGCCCACGGGGTGTCCCTTGCGGAGCAAGCCTCCCGAGGAATTGACTGGAATGCGGCCGCCGAGACGCGTCACCCCGGACTCGATCAGCCGGGCGCCCTCACCGCGTGCGCAGAGCCCGAGGTACTCGTATGCGACGATTTCTGACGGCGCCGAGGCGTCATGGAGTTCCACGCAGGAGAGATCCGCCGGGCCAACGCCCGCCTCTGCATAGGCCTGCTGGGCGGCGTAACCGCCGACGCTCTCATCGCTGCGTTCGAAGTCCCAGCCGGAGACCAGCACCGACGCCAGGACGCGCACGGGTCTCTCGAGTCCGAGTTCGCGCGCCTTCCTTGCACTGACGAGCACGACCGCCGCGGCACCGTCCCCGATCGGCGAGCACATGGGCAGGGTCAGCGGCTCGACGATGGTGCGGGCATCCAGCACCTGCTGCACCGTCAGTTCCTCGCGATACTGGGCGCGCGGATTCATGCTGCCGTGGAACGAGTTCTTCGCAGCCACCATGGCGAAGTGCTGCTTCGTGGTGCCGTACTTCTTCATGTGTTTCTTCGCCATCAGCGAATAGATGTCCATGAACACCGAGCGCTTCTCGCCCGCGCCCGCTGCATTGAAGGACTCACCGGCCGCCTCCGCCATGGTGCGCAGCACCTTCAACGCGCCCTCCGGGTCTTCGACGTCCACCGCGCTCGAGAAGGCGCCCATGCTCCGCAACTTGTCCTCGTGGAACAGCTTCTCGTAGCCGCAGGCGAGCACCACGTCGTACAGGCCTGCACTCACCATCGCGCTGGCCTGCTGGAACGCGGTCGACGAGGAGGCGCAGGCGTTCTCGACGTTGACCACCGGGATGCGGCCGATGCCCATGCTGCGCAGCGCAACCTGGCCGCGGATCATTTCCTGACCCGTGATGACACCTGCCGCGGCGTTGCCCATGTACGCCGCCTGCAGGTCGCTGCGGTCGAGTCCCGCATCGCGCAGGGCCGCCGTGATGGCCTCAGCCGCAAGGCTCTTCAGGGTCCGGTCGAGGTGCCGGCCGAAGTGAGTCATGCCGACGCCGGCCACGTACGCATTCATCTTCATGATCGTCAGACCTTCAGGCGGTCGTGATCGACCAGGAAGCTGCCCCCCTTGATGGCGAGAATCTCGTTGCAACCGTCCTCGATCATCGATGAGCGCGCGTCGCGCATCAGTTTCTCGACCGGGTACTCACGGGTCACGCCATTGCCGCCGAACATCTGGATGGCGTCGGATGCGACCTCGAATGCCGTCTGCGTCGAGGTGACCTTGCTCGCGATCGAACCCTGGAGGGCGGGTACCGCGGCAGTGTTGTTGTAGTACTGCACTCGATGATTGAGCGCGCGCGCCGCCTCGACCTTGCGGAACATGTGGAACAGGCGGTAACGCACGTTCTGGTGCTGGATGATCGGCACGCCGCCCTGGCGGCGTTCGTGCGCATAGGCGAGCGCGTGCTCATATGCGGCGCGGGCCGCTCCCACCCATATGCTGCCCATGATGGCATTGGCCTCGGCCAGCACCGCGTAGATGGCGCGCTCATACTCGGCGCCGGGCGCGGCGACGAGGTGATCGCGCGGAATACGTACATTCTCGAAGTAGAGTTCGCCCTGCGGGAGCGCACGCTGGCCCAGCTTGTCGAGCACCTTGCCCCTGGTCACGCCGGGCAGATCGAGTGGCACGAGCACCCCGCAGTCCTGCGCCCGGCCCGACCCGTCGTCGTAGGCGCAATACAGGATGCAGAGGCTGGCGATGGGCCCATTCGAGATCCACGCCGCTTTCTGTCCGTTGACGACGATCTCGTTGCCGTCCGGGCGAGCGACGCAGTTCGCCTTGCCGGGGCCACTGCCCGGATAGGCAAGGTCGCGCCCGAAATCCAGCGTGTCGGTCCCGCGGTCCGGCTCGGTGATTCCCCAGCAGCCGATCCTGGTACCCTCCGGATATTTCTCGATCAGGTCATGGCGTCCCATGGCGTGCAGGACGATCCACGGGATCGCTGCGGCCCCGAGCACGATCGTGAGCCCGCCGTCGCCCCACCCCAGTTCCTCCCACATGATCGGAATCAGGCGAGCGCGCTCCTCGGGCGCCATCTCCATGATCGCGCCGACCGTCAGTCCGAGCTCGGCGAAGCCCGCCAGCACGGCCCAGAGTGGCGAGTCGGGCGCGATGGTCTGCTCCGGCGGCATGCGGTCAAGCGCCTCGCCGGCCGGCCGCATGACCGTCTGCGCGAAGCGACGTGCGTTCGCCTGCACCATGCGCTCCATTTCCGAGAGGGACGCCTCGAGCCCGGTCGGCTCCAACGCCACCCGAATCCGGGTCACTTTCTCTCCATCGAACTTGGTCACGGCGTTCATGGGTACCTCGCTCATGAGTCCGGCGGCTTGCGCAGGCCGCTTCACGCCCCCCAGAATCCCGGGCACCTGCCGCGCAGGTCGCCGGGAGTGGAGCGCGTGAGCGCGCCTGTCACATGCCGCTCAGTCTCATGAGCCGCCGATTCCGCCACCATCCCCCGAATGGGGGACCCGCGTGAGCACCCCCGTGCTGTTGCAGCGCAAGAGGACTGCCGTCGTCGCTAGCGCGACCCGTCGCGGCAGCAAGGCACCCCTGGTTGCGACGAAACTTCAGCCACCGCGCGTCGGCCCGCAAAGAATCGCGCGCGAGCGGCTGGACCAGTTGCTGTCACAGGCGTCGGAGCGGCTGCTCACGGTGCTTCGCGCCCCGGGCGGGTTCGGCAAGACCACCCTCGCCCTGTCGTGGGTGGACGCACTTAGGGCCAGGGGCGATGCGGTCGCATGGCTGTCGCTCGACGCCGACGACAACGAACCGCGCCGGTTCCTGCACTACACGATCCTGGCGCTGAAGCAGGCCTGCAAGGACATCGGGAAGGACAGCCTCGCTGCAAACAATGCCCCCTTGCGCAGCATCGAGGCGCTGCTCGTCAACGAGATTGCAGACTGCGGGGACGACCTGTTCCTGTTCCTGGACGACTTTCACTCGATCACGCATCCGGCGATTCACGAGACCGTGGCATTCCTGCTTCGGCACGCGCCGGCCAACCTGCGAGTCGTGGTGCTTGCGCGTGCGGAGCCGCCACTGGGCCTGGCATCACTGCGCGCCAGGGGCGCGGTGCTGGAGATTGACGCCGCGCAGCTGCGATTCACGCGCGATGAGACGCGCGAGTTCCTCGGACTTGCAGGCGGTCCCGACCTGGCGGCGACGGACATCGGCGTGATTCACGGCTTGACCGAGGGCTGGCCCGCCGCCCTGCGCATCACCGCGCTGTCCTTCGTCGCCGGCAGGGATCCCGCCCAGCTGCTGCGCTCGCTCGCCGGCGCGTCGCGCTCCATCGGCGGCTTCTTCGATGAGCTGTGCGCGCTCTACCCCGCAGACTCGATCGACTTCATGACACGCACCGCCATCCTCGA
>Ga0316630_10000055_pt1 | contig 24862 bp, 27 predicted proteins | sample OWC_May_M1_C1_D6_FD_207658 | JGI IMG/M metagenome (GOLD analysis project Ga0316630, IMG submission 207658) | Wetland soil microbial communities from Old Woman Creek delta, Ohio, United States - OWC_May_M1_C1_D6_A | ecosystem: Environmental > Terrestrial > Soil > Wetlands | place: USA: Ohio...
TGAGAGGCATCTACTTCGCCCGCCTCTTGGCGGTCTGCTTCGGCTTCGCCCACCCCTTGCGCTTCCCGGCGGGGTTGACGACCTTCTTGGGCTGTCCGCCGGGGTTCGGGGCGACCTTGCCGCGCTTCGGCGGCACCGGCTTCATGCCCTTGGTGGGCGGCTTGGACGGGGTCGGGGTCGGGGGCTTCACGGGCGCGGGCATCATCGGACGCGGCTGGGGCGACTTGCCCTTGGTCGGCGTCATCGGCTTGCCCTTGCCGGGACCCATGTTCTCGGGGATGCCGACGCGACCGGACGGCTTGGTCGGCTTGACGCCCTTCGCCCACCCCTTCGTCTTACCGGCGGGGTTCACGGGCGGCTTGATTTGACCGCCGGGGTTGCGGACGGGCTTGCCCGCCTTCGGACCGGCGTTCTTCGCAGCCATGAGCTTGTCGGCGGTGAAGCCCTTCGGGGCGGCACCGGACTGGAGCTGCTCGCGCTTGCGGGACGGCTGACCGTACTGCCTCGTTGCCATGCTAGTCACCCTTCTTCTCGCGATGCCGACGTGTGTGCTTCTTCTCGCCGCGCTCCTTGGTGGAGTGCTCTTCGAGCTTCTTGGTGGTGTCCTTGGACCGCCCCGCGTGCTCGTAGGCGATGGCGATGGCTTGCTTCTGCGGATAGCCCTCGTGGACGAGTTTGCGGATGTTCTCGGAGATGGTCTTGTCGCTCGAACCCTTCTTCAGAGGCACGAAAACCCCCCTTTCTGCATATATTGGGCTATATCCCCGTGTTTACGGGTACTCCTGTGCATCAAACCGGGGGTATGGGACCCTTCCGGTGCATCAGGAGGAAAGTGGGGGGTGAGAAATTACCGAGGGGGGGCTGAATCATTAGGAACCCACGGGAACCCGGAGAGGCGGGCGGGGGCGTCGCGGGGGTCGAATGGGGGCACGTGGGCGCGGGTCGGGTATCGCGTTTGCGCACGTCATCCCCCCTATCCGCCCGTTTCGGTATTCGGCTTTGGATAGGGCAGGGGGGGATATGCAAGGGGCGGGGGGTAGGGCGTGCGGGGCGGGGCGAATCGTATGCAATACACGGGGCACGGGAACCGTATCCCCGTACCGTCGTTGACCGTATCCCCAATTGCGCCGATGACGTGCCCGAATACCCCAAATCCCGAAACCGTTCCCGCTATCCCCCGTGTTCCCGATTCCACCCGTTCCACCCGTACCGTATCGACCGTTGCCGATGACGGTTCGACCCTTGCGCGTATAAGGGCGTTGCGCGTTCCGACGTCGGCGCGTATAGTGCGGGGCACGGGTTCCGCACGAGGAACCGCCACGGGGCACGAGACGCCCCCGACGAAGGGATAGGAAATGGGAACGGTTCCGAAGGGTTCAACGGTTCTAACGCAGGGGGAGAATTGCACGGTTCTGCTACTCCCCGCCGACCACGGTTTGTACTACCCCGATTATCAGCAGTACCGCACCCCCGACGGGCGTCGAATCCCGTTGGCGGTTCTGTACGGCGGGAATCTGTATCGGGTCAACGGGGACGTTCTGAACGCCCCGTACGGGACGAAGAATCTGCGTTCAGACAAGCGTACGGAAATCCAAACGCTACTCCCCGATGCTATCGACGCTTTGCCCGTTTCGGGTTCGACCGATAACGCCCCGTCGGTTCCGTCGGAACCCGACGCCCAACCGACCGAACCGACGCCCGTTTCGGGGTTGTTCGATTCCGTCATTTCGACCGCCGTCGGCGAAGCCGTTGCGCGGGGTATCGGTGCCGACGTTGCACCCGCCGTTGCACGGTACGTTATCGACCAATTGGGATACGAACCGCGCAAGGTCGAAATCACACGTCCCGACGGTTCGGTCGGAACCGTCGAAGGGATAACGCATGACGTGTTCGATGACGTCATCGCGTGGCTATTGGCGGGGGAAAACGTGTGGTTGAAGGGCGCGGCGGGTTCGGGCAAATCAACCCTTGCGTTGCAAGTGTCCGAAGCGTTGGGCGTGCCCTTCAAATTCGCCAATGCGATAACCGACGTGTACGCCCAATTGACGGGATTCCGTACCGCCGACGGAACCGTTATCCGAACCGATTTTCGTGACGGTTGGGAATTCGGCGGGTTGATTTTCATTGACGAATTCGACGCTTCAATCCCTGAAGCCACGACGTTTGTGAACACGGCTTTGGAGAACGGCTATTGCGCGTTCCCCGATAGGGTTATCGACCGCCACGAAAACGCGTTCGTCATGGTAGGGGCGAACACGTCGGGAACGGGTGCCGATTTGCAGTATTCGGCGCGGTACAAATTGGACGAAGCTACACGGGATAGGTTCGTTGAAGTCCACGTCGGCTACATGGACGAAATCGAAAACGGGTTGGCGGGAACCGACGACGACGGGAATCCCCGTTTGGACGTTGCCGACTTCGTACGCGATTTTCGGAACGCCCTAACCGAAACGGGAACCAACGCCCTTGCAACGCCCCGTGCTACCCGTCGTATCGGCAAATTGGTCGATACAATCCCCGACGCCCGTTTGGTTCAGCAGTCGATGACGAAGCATTTGTCGGTCGATGATTTGACCGTTATCCGCACGAAGATGACGGGTTCGGGACGTTGGTACACGGCTTTGGATAACGTCATCGCGGGGCGGTTCTAATGCGACACTTCGTGGAACACTTCGATAGCATTTCGGATTTGGTTCGGGCGAACGGTACACGGGGCGAATCCCCTGCGTTCCGTGGCGCGTCGAAATACTCCGACAATCCGCACGAATGGAATCCCGGTTGGGCGGGTACGAAATCCTATTCCGAAGCGTCGGAATTGCTTCGGTCGGGTTGGTCGGAACCGTTGGCGAAAATCAAAGCCGCCGTCATCGAATCCGACCGTTTGGATACCGCCGAATCCCTAACGCAAATGCAGATGATTCACGACGTGCGGGGTTCGTCGGTTTCGGTGCCCCGCTACATGACGGGGCACCCCCAATCCATGCGACGGATTCACGTCGAACCGTTGAAGCAAAAAACGGTTCTACTCGGCTACTGCATTTCGGCGAACGGGAACGTTGACGGCGATACGTTGACCAAATGCGGGATAGCCGTTCTAGCCGCCGTGAATCATTTGGAACGGCGCGGGGTGCGGGTTCGTTTGGACGTGTTCGACCAATCATGGGCGCGGTCGGGTTCGGGCGATAACTTCGGTTGGTCTCTAACCGTCAAAGACTATCGGGAACCGTTGAATCTGCTGAAACTTGCGTTCCCGATTTGCCACCCGTCAATGCTTCGCCGTATCGCGTTCCGTTGGGTTGAAACCGCGCCGATAGTTACCGACACTTCGTTGGTCGGCGGGTACGGTACGGCGATTTCATCGGCGAACGAATCCGACCGCAAAGCGTTCTACAATCTGCTACTCCCCAACGGCTACGTGTTCGACCCCGCCGACGTGCAAAGCGCGGGGTATAAGCCCGACGCGCTACTGGAACGGGCGGGGGTCAAAATCGACTAGCCGTATCCCCCAACGGTTCGACCGAATCCCCCGTACCGTCATCGGTGCGGGGGATTTGCTTTGCCCTTCGCCCCCCGTGCGCACGGGCGAAGGGTTCCGCTATCGGAATTAGCGTTTCGGGCGCGTGTAACGCCCCGTACGCCCCGTTCCCCCCGAATCCGTAGCCGTACCCTATTCCGCATACGGAACGCCGTAACGGGCGCGAGAATAGGCGCAAATCGAATTCGGGCAGGTCAACGGGGGTGTATTTTCGGGGTTTGACCGTGCCCCCGTGCCCCGTATCGGTTTCGGGATTTGCCCCCGTGCCCGACCGCGCCGAACCGCCCGCCGTGCAATCCGCGAAATGATGCAATCCAAACCGCGAACCGCCGAACCGTAACTACGTCGGCGCACCCTCGGCGGTCGAGGCGATACATCCCAAGAACCCGAGGAACCCAATTAGCTTGCCGTACGCGCACGCGCACGCGAGGCGCACCCGAGGAACCCGAAGATTTCTTTGAGGAAAGTGTTGACGTATCACACCGAGGGGGTATACTCCGACACACGAGACACGTTCCCCGAGGGGAACACGAAGGAAAGGAACGGTCATGGCACGAGACGCGAATGGCGTTCATGCCGAGATGGGTCTGCAATTCATGGCGACCCTCGTTGGTATGGCGCGTCGGTTCTATCCCGAGGAATGGGAAGCCGAGCCGCAGGTGGCGATGGTTCATCTGCTCATGTCGCACATGAAGCTGTTCGATGAGATGCCGAGCGGCTTGCGCAACAAGGCGTACGACGAGCTGGGCGACCTCTTTGACGCGGCGAACGAAGCGATGGGCGACGCGCTGGAAAGCGGCGAAACCCACGACCCGCGCTTTTCGATGTTGGAGTTTGGCTCCAAGCCCAAGCCGAGAAAGCGCAACCCCCGGTTCGATGACGTCATCGACTCCCTTGAATCCGAATTTGGCGACGAGGACGAGTCCGATGAGCTTCCGAATTAGGCAACAGCCCGAGACTCTGCGATTCGACAGGATGGTGGGAACCGTGGCGATTTGGAAGGGACGGGAGTACGGCTGCGGTTCTCGCACGTCCACGCGGGAGAGTCGGGTAGAACGCAAGGCGACAGGTCGGCGCACGGCACGAGACAGGCGCAAGCTATTCCGCATTTGGAAGGAACGGAGTGACGAGAAATGCTGACCGCGAGAGAGATTCTGGAACGGCAGATTTTCGTGGTTCGTGAGACGGTCGAGACGATTCACGCTGATGCGTGGGCACCGACCGCTTGCATCCACACGGTCACCGACCGCATGGCACCGATGCAGCTTCCCGAGATGCCGCCCACGCATGAGGCACGACGGGCGATGTTCGGTTTGCTGGGAGCGTTCGCGGCGGAAGAGATTCCCGAAGAGGTCACGTACCTATCGGTCATCGCCGAGGCGTGGGGCGCGACTATCGACAAAACCGTCGAGGGCGACGAGCCGTGGGAGAACGACGATTTCGTGAAACCCGAGGACAGACCCGACCGCGAAGAGGTCATGGTCATCGACGTGATTTCCGCCGATGGTTCGGTCATCGGTGCGATTCTCCCAATCATCCGCGACCCGCAAGGCAAAATCCGTTTGGGCGAACCGAGGATGCAATCCGCGGATGCCGACTGCGCCGATGACGGTATCGAGTCGCCGATGACGGAGCTGTTCTTCCCCGCGTACCACGCGGCGAAGGAAAAGGGCACGGCGAATTAGCGATGGACGGCAGCAGCGTCGTCTGCGTTGCTGCCGTTCTGCTCATTCTCGTCATGCTCCTAATGGGAATGAGAGGACGGCGATGAAGGAAATCACGACGCAGGAAACTGCGGAACGCTTGAAAACGACAGACCGCAACGTGCGCTACCTGTGCAAGCGAGGAACCCTGAAAGCACGGAAGGTCGGTCGGGATTGGCTGGTTTCGGAGAAAGCGGTTCGAGAGCGAGAGGCACGAGACGATGGAAACACGGTTGGCGTTGGAACAGAGGCAAGCGGTTCGTGAAGCGGTGAAGCGGGAATGTCGGCGGCTTTCCGTCGATTCCCCGTGGGGCACCGTGGACGACGTGGTTGATTACGCGTTCAGCGAGAACGAGGCGGTGGCAATCCTGCAACGCGCCGAGCCGCCGTTCCCGACCGCGCCGTACATGGTTTCGTATTTCGACGTTCGGACGAAGAGCTTCCACTCCAGCACGTACGATTTGACGTTTCTGGACGCGCTTCGGATGTTCCAAGCGAAAGTCGAAAGGGGCTACTGATGACGAGATGGATTGTGACATTCAACGTTAGGAGTCTCGGGTTCTCGGGAACCGCCAGCTATCCCGTGAACGCGCCCGATGCCGAAGCCGCGTTGCGACAGGCGCGGAAGCTGGCAAGCGTAGACCACATCCCCACCTACGACGCAACCGCGTCGATAGTGCCCGACTACGGAACGGATGAGGAAGATGAGTAGGTACAAGACCGAGACGAAGGGCAACATCACGCACGTCATCGACACGCAAGGCACCGAGGGCGATAGGGTCATCACGTCATTCCACGGAGCCGAGGGACGCAAGCACGCCAATCAAATCGCCAATGGCGCGAACGAGAACCGCGCCGAGCGGTGCCCCCGCTGCGGTCACCTGATTCCGAATGACGAAATGGCGGGGGTGTACTGCGGTGCGCTTTCCCGTCGAGACAACGAGACGGAGATTTGCTCCGAGTGCGGTTCGCTGGAAGCGTTTGAGGATTGGGAAGATGCCCACTACCCGAAGTACGAAGGCGAGCCGTACTGGATTGTCGAGCATGAGATAAGCTGACAACCGCAGACTCTTCGCCGAGTCGGAGAAACCCCCGAGCAATCGGGGGTTTTCTCTTTTCGACCGGCGGGACCCGGACCGGTTTCTATTTTCGTTTGGGACCGGGCGGGTCCTGTGATTCCACGACAATCTCCCAAACGGGATGTCGCTTCATCAACGTCTCGGGGGTTCGCTTGTCGGGGATGTCGAGGGTCATCCGCATCCCGTCGCCCGTCAGCACGAGGGTCTTACGGTACTCCCCGCGTTCCCACGACGTCTCTACGGCGACGAGAGAAGCCCGAATTGTGGCTCTCACGGGTCGGTGACCTCATCGAGCCGCTCATCGAGGTCTACGGGCGTCGCGTTGGGCACGAAGTACACGCCGAGCGCACCGACGAACGCAAGGGCGATGGTCGCCCACTCCTGCGGCGAAATGGCGTTATCCTGCAACGCCGAGACGAGCGCAGTCAAACCTGCGATGAGACAAGCGACGATGACGGCAACGATGAATTTCGCGTACTTGCTCACGAACCTCACCCCTTCCGCAAAACGATGGTATCCGCATCCTGCGAACTGATTTTCCACGTTGTCGGGGTCGGGGTCGGGGTCGGGGTCGGTGGCGGGGGAATCACGGGAACGGGCGGCGGAACCACTCCGCCAGCTACTTCGCAAATCCCGACTGCGATGGCGCGAGCGAACTCGTCGAGGGATTTCTTGATTTCGGTCGCTTCCTTCAGGTTGTCGTGGAAGGCGATTTCGATGAGCGTGGCGGGAGCTTTCGGAACCCGCAATTCGATGAACGTGGTGTTCGACTTGATTCCACGGTCGGCTTCGTTCGACGCTTTCGCGACCCGCTCGTAGACGTGCTGGCAAAGGTTCTTTCCTTTCACGGAACCCGTGTAGAAGAACCCTTCGGTTCCGTGACCGCCGCCAGCGTTGGAATGAACGGCGATGTACCAAGCCGCGTCCCATGTGTTCGCCGCATTTGCGTTGAGGGTCGGAGAGATGCTTCCCCCCATTTTGACGGAATGACCTGCCTTGACCAGCAATCCGCAAACCCGAGTACACAGGTCGCGCATCACCTGTTCTTCATTTCCGCCGCCCGAATAGGCGTTTGCCTCCTGCGTGCTCGGCGAGATGTAGATTTTGGACATGGGGAACCCCCTCCGTGAACTGTCGTGGGGGCGGTGCGGGGGCACCGCCCTCTCACGACGCGGTGTGTGCGCAGTCGGGAACCCGAGGAAGGGGGGGAAAGCCCCGACCGCAGCTACACGAAACCCCTCGTCAGGGGTTTCAACAAGGAAAAGAAAAACGAGCGACAAGTCGCTCGTGATTCCTGCGCTCTCACGGTCACGCCCCGACCAGCATCACCGAGGGTCTGTTGCCCGTCATGGGATTGCTCCCGACAGCCAGCTCACAGCCCTCTCCGCTGATACTCAAATTCTACAAGACGGAACGCTTTGATGCCATACGTTCGTCGGTTTTTCTCGCGATGTGGTCGAACAATATCCGTTTCGCTCGGACTCGATTGCGAACCCGAGAAAGGCGTTTCGGCTTCAGCATATCGACCGGTCGCCAATCCTCGAAAGCCCACGCCTTCGCCGCCGCCGAGAGCAGCTCGTCCTCGGCGTGAATCGCCGAAGCGAGAAGGCATTGTACGAACCCGAGAGCTTCGAGCGTGGAATCTCGGAACCCGAGAATGTCGTCAGTTTCGAGAACCCTTGTCGAAACGGATGGTGACGGCTTCCATCCCGCTCTCCGATTCGCGCACGTAACCAACGGGCTTGCGCAGTAGAACGAGTTTGTTCCCCCGTATGGAAACCGAAAGCCGAGTCTGTCGCAGGTGTCGCTTGCCCCAACGCATTGTGCAAATGCCCCCTCGGTCATCGTCCACGTTCGACACTCCATCGCCGACACCAAGCAGCAGAATTCCTCGGCGACGTTCGGGTCGGTGAGACCCGCAATCCTGAAATCCTTCATAGGTGGTCCCCCCCTCGGGGACCTGACCCAAGGGGGGAACCGAGCATAGCGTTGCGTGTGATGCTCCCGATTGCCTGTCCATGATGGTTAGGACGACAACGGTCGAGCGGTGTCGAGCATCGCATCACCCGTTCCTTTCCACCCATCACGAGAACATGACCTTGCCTGTGCCGTGACACGGGTCGCAATCGACCTGCTCCCCGTCAGCACCGAATACCCACCCGTTGCCCGTGCAATTCGGGCAATCCACGAGGTCGCCGGTTTTCGCTACGACCGGTCGTGGTGGTGGTTTCGAGAATCCCTCGTCCTCCCACCGCCGTCCATTCAGGAAGGTCGTCGGGTTGAGGATGTATTTCCCGTTGTCGCTCGTGTCGAAGGGGAAGCTCGGCGTTGCCGCGATACACGCAAGCTCATCGGCTTCGGTCAGCTTGGTGAGCCATATCTGTTCCGCCTTCTTCTTCTCGACCTTCTTCGGGTACAGGGACCACCACTCGGCGAACCTCGCTTTGCTTTGCCGTTTCGAGGTCGCCGATGGTGAAGTGTCTTTCTTTTGATTGATTGATTGATTGATTGTAGTTGCAACATCTGTTGGAACAGGTGTTGAAACAGGTGTTGAAAGAGCTGCTCTAGCAAGTGCTGACGCCTTGCCCGCCTTGCTCTTGGTCTGCTTGTACGCCTTGACCTGCTCTTTTGTCTGTTGGTACTCGGCGTAGTCGTGGATGACGTAGACGTCGCGTGGAACATCAAATTCCAAAATGCCCACATCAATGAGGTGTTTGACGCACCTCATTTGATGTTCATCGACGTACGTCTCTTTGAGGTAGATTCGAGGTATCTCGCCGTCGGTCAGGTGGCGGTGCGAATACCCGAGTAAGCACACGAAGATGCCCACCGAGCAATCGCGCTCGAACCCCTTCTGGATGCGCAGGAATTTCGGATGCGTGGCGATGTCATCATCGACCACGATGGTTCCGCTCATGCCTCGTGTCCCTTCCCCTCATGCGCTCCGTCGAGCGCACTCATCATCGTAGCTCAGAAGAGCGGGTCTTGGTCTACCGAATCTTGGTCGATTCGCTTCAATTTCGAGAGCGGCACGGCGAAGCACGCGATACGCCCGTTGCTGTCGCGAGGGCACTCCCGAAGGTCGCGACCGCTGATGTAGTAGCGACCGGGGAGCGAGGGGGCACGGGTGAAGATGATGTAATTGTGGTCACGCGCCTTGTTGACGGCGACGAGCACGACCTTGTCCTTCCAGCGCGGCTCCCAAATCTCGATGTCAGACATCGGTCAATTCCTCCCCGATGGACAGCAGCTCGCACACCACCCGCTTGTCCTCGTCCATCGCAAGGAACGCCATGAGAGCTTGATTGCGGTTCTTCGGGTCGCCGAGCGCGTGGCTCACTTCGAGCTTCTGCTCCAGCTTCTCGGGGCGGTCGAGCCGCACCATCATTTCGTCGAAACGCTGCGAGAGCTTCGCCTTCTCGTCGGCTTCGTCGGGGTTCTCGTAGACGGTGGCTTCCTCGTTCTTGTAGATGTGCCGCTGCACCCCGAACATCGAGAGGCACTTGCCGATGGCGTTGGTGATGGCACCCGACTCGGCGTAATTGCGTTCGCTGTTCTTCGACCCGCCCGTCATCGACCCGATGGTGATGACGACGCCGCCCTCTAGGGCGTACCAGCACCGCACCGTAGCCGACGCGCCGTGTTCGGTGATGGTCTTGCCGCTCTGCGCCTTGTACTGTCGGCTCCCGATGTACTCGTGCTCCAACAGCTCGTAGCCCCACCCGATGCCGAGCGGACCGAACAGCTCGCTCATCATCTCGTAGACATACGGCGGTTTGATGTCGGTGAGCTTTTTACCGCCGGTCGCGATTTCGGAATACGCCTTCGCGCCGAGGTCGGCGTCGATTCGCGCATACGCCTCGCCGAGCGTGATTCCGGTGAGCGTTTTCGCGGCTTCCCATACGTTCTCGACCTTCTTCGCCTCGAACGCGATGGCGGCATCCTTCTTCTCGGTCATTCCCGTTCCTCCTGTTCAGCGAAAATCTCGAATGACGACAGCGCATAGCTCGCGTCATCGGTGGACAGCTTGTGGCGGGAGAACAGCCGCAGCAGTCCACTCTTGGGCAGACAGTCGATGCTCCACGCCACGGGCGGGACGCTCTTAGGAAGCCCCTCGGGTGAGTACGGACTCCAATGTCCGAACCCGCCGATGCCGTTGATGTGGAGCACGTCCGAGCATCCCGACATTCGGCAGATGGCTTCGCCGTTCACGCACGCGACGAAGTCCATGCAGCGGTAGCCGCTGTCGTGGTGGCGTCGCTGCGGCAGAATCACCAATTCGGTGAAGTCGAACACCGTGCGGAACGGCAACGCCTCAAAATCAGCCCTTGTCATCTCCTGAACCTGCATCGTTACCCCCTCCGAAAGCGTACGTTTCCCACGCCGCGACCTCTTCGGGAAAACCGAGGCGCAGCTTCTCGCGGTTCATGCGGTCGGCTTTCGCGATGAGGCGGATGAGCCGAGCGGTGAACCAGTCATTCACGGGATTGCGCAGAATCTCTTCGATGTTCGCCTTGTCCCACTCACTCATCGCCACGGTGTTCCGCCGCTTCCATCGCCGCTTCCATGTCGAAGTGCCCGCCCTCGTCGCAGAAATTCTCGTCGAGGACGGGCTTGTCGATTTTGCCGCTGCCCCCGCAGGTCGGGCAGGGAAGGCGGTCGTCCTCGGTGGGGTCTTTCTTCAGCCCGTACTTCTCGGCGAAATCCGAAACCGAGAGCAGGTAGGCGTCCTCGTACGCGATTTGCGTATCCGCGACGTCCTCCCACACGCGGGCGAGGTTGTATTGCTTCGTCCACGGCAGGTCACGCGCCGACTCGCGGGGCAGCGTGGTCACGACCTTCTTCATCTTGGAGAGCGTGGAACCCGAGACGCCCGTCTCCGCAGCCCACTCCTTGAAGAAGTCCCGCGCTTCCGCGCCCTTGGTGACCTTCACCGCTTCCCACACCATGAGCCACAGCAGCTCCGCGTCCTCGCGCCACGCCTCGGACGTCACCGAGCGGTGCTCTTCGAGGATGGACTCGGCGCGGTTCAGGATTTCGCCGAGCTTCTCTTCCTCTTCGGCGGTCTGCTGCTGAATCGGCATGATGGGGTACATCAGCCCCGGCTTGTAAAGCCGTTTCAGGGCTTTGTGCCGCCGGTTCAGGACCTTGACGTATTCCTCTTTGGCGGACCATTTCCACGATTCGCCGGTCCACCGGAACGAAAGCAATTGATGATGAGCCGCGCCGTGGCACGCGCTCTTGTCCTCGTTGCCCACGCCGCACAGCGACAGCGTCGGCGATTCGTCGGTCGTTCCACCCATGCCCTTCGGGTCAACGTGGTGGTTCGATTGCGTCCTGCGCCCGCATACGACGCAGGTCGGTGATTTGATGCTTACTGCGTCACTCACTCTTGTCACCTTCCAGAAGAGACGTGAACGAGCGTTTCAGGTCGGCGGGAAGGTCGTCGATGGTCGCCCACCGCCCGTCCTTGCGCCGAAAGACAGCGTTCTGTGGCGCGTTCGTCTCACGCGCCTGTCGCACAATCATCTTCGTGTAGCTGTCCGATGAACCTTGGAGCTTGTGCCATTCGACGAGGGCGGTGTATTCACGAGGCATAGCTATCACCCCTTCCACCCTTATTGTACCCGCCGGTTTCCACGTGGAAAAGGGAAACCGGCGGGTGCAAATTCGATTTTTCTCAGAAGGGGATGTCCTCTTCCGAAATCGTGTCAGCAGGAGCGGATGCCACGCGGTCGGACGAGGTCGCTCCCCAAATCTCCATCTTCACTTGCGGCTCGCCCATGACCGTGAGCGTGTCGCCGTTGGCTGCGGGGGGCTTGCCCTTCCCCGTGACGCGCCAGCTCTTGCCGTACTCGGCTTCGTCCTTCAGGTCGAAGGAGAACCCTGCCTTCTCGGGGTCGTCCTGCTTCCACGCTGAAACGCGGGAAACCGTGCCACGAACCTTGACCTTCGCCATGCCTAGTCCTCCTTGATGTTGGCGAGACGCTCGACGAGCTTCATCTGCTCGATGAGTGCGCTGTTGATGAGTGAGCACGAGAACGAGACCTTCTCGATGTTCGTGTAGATGAGCGACACAAGCTGCCCGATTTCCTCCGCCTTGGTGGTCATGGGCGGGACGAACGGACGCTGCGCCTCGGCGGGTACGGTCATCTCCGACTGCCCCGCTTCCCATCCCGCGTTGAACGCATCCTTCGCGACGCGGGTCATCGTTTCGTCGAGAGCAGCATCGAATTCGGCAAGCGCGGGAGTCTCGGGAGGGGTGCCGTTGCGGATGATGACCGGCGGCTCGGCGTAGTGCTTCCAGCGCGGGTCGTTCTTCTGGATACGGGCGGGGATGAAAACCTCGTTGTCCTTCAGGTGGAACCTGTCGGGGTCGTTCGAGGGGTAGAGCATGAAGGCGTGGGAACCTGTGACACGCTCGACCTTGCCCGTGGCGCGGTCGTACCGCTTGAAAATCTTGTCCTCAAACTTCTTCTTGCGGAGCTGCTGGTTGAGTACGAGGTTGAGGTACTCGTTGAGCGGCTTGTTGAGGCGGTCCTCGGGTTCGGGCGCACAATTCAAAGCCAACGCGACCAGCTCGGCGTCCTCCGAGAGCTTCTTCAGATTGAACGGACGCCCGTCGCGCACGGCGCGTTCAATCTTCTTCCTCGCCATCTCGGATAGGACAGGTGCTACACCAGCCATTGTGAATCCCCTTCCTCTAGGGATGACAACGGGGGTATAATCCCGTTGTCTCGTGTCAGGCAAGAGGGTTGTGGTCGGGACTCCGTTCCCCCGATTGCGACCCTCTTGTCATTGATTATACCACACTCCGTTTTTTGCGACCAAAGAAAAAAAGCCCCCCGCCAGTCACGGCAGGGGGCTTTTCTAACGCTATTGGGGTCGTTTGGCTATCCGCCTCTGACGATTCTGCCCAATTCCCACACGACGCCAAGCAGGAGACCGACGATGCCGACGGTGCTCGACAACGCGAGCGTCGCCCACAAGGGGAGACGGTTCGCCAGCATCTTGCGCATCTCGGCTTGCTCACCTTGGATGCTCACGAGCTGCGACATCATCAGGTTGAACTGACCCTCTTCGCGGTGCTCGTGCTCGGCTCGCCACTTCTCCGCTTGCCGCTGGTTATCCTCGATGTCCCTTTGGATGGCGGTAATGTCCGCTCCCGCTGCGACAATCTCGGGGCAGCACATATCGCTGTGGTTTACCGCTGCCATGTCGCTCACCGACCGTTCGCAGACCAATGCCAGCGTTCGGCAGGGAAGTTATACAGCCCGTACTTGGACGCGTGCTTCTTCATCCAATTGAACTGCGATGCCGAGAGCTGCAAGTCAACGGCGATGCCTCGCTCGTGGTTCGACTGCCCCGGCTTGGCGGCGGGAGCCGTGCGGTTCGGGTCGTAGTAGATGGCTTTCTGCTCGGCGTGGGAACGGAAAGCGGAATTCACTCCCGGTCTCCCGACACCGGCTTTCTCCATCGCCTTGAACATCGCGAGGACGTTCGAGCCGAACTGCGGGCGGAGTCCCATGTACCCACCGTAGCCCTTGTCGGTGTACCCCTTGAAGTCATTCCCGAATTTCGCTTTCGCGTCCGGAGCGTAGTCCTTCGACTCGGCAGAGTTTGGGTCCTCCGGTTCGGGCGGTGACGTGATGTTGTTGCTCATCGCCAGCTTGGGCAGACCTAGCTCGCCCAGCCCCATGCTCTCGATGAGCATCCGCACTTTCTCTTCGGGTGGGGCTTGGTCGTAGTTATTAGTGGCGGTGACGAGGGGAATCCCCAAGTCACCGCCAGTAGGACCGACGTAGGGTTTGGGGACGACGGGAGCTGCCGCTGCTGCGGCAACCGCCTGTCTTGCAGCGACGTTCGCTGCGTCGTTCTTGCCCGTTCCGAGAATATCGACCGGCATCGTCCACCTCCTACTTCAGCAGGGCATCCAGCCCGACGGTCTGCTTTTCCGAGGTCGGAAGGACCATGCCCTCGTCTCTCGCTTTGCGAGTAGCGTTCTGCAATTGCCGGTTCTGCTCGTAAATCTGCTGCTCGGTGAAACGCTTCGTATCGAACGGCGTGAGCTTCAGACCGGTGAACTGGTAGAAGATGTCGTACACCTGACGGGGATTCTCATCGACCATCTTGCCGATTTGGTTCATCCACGGACTCATGTCCTGCATGAGCTTGACGACGTAGGCGTTCATCGCGACGTACTCTTCGCCTGTCTCGGAGTCCATCTTGGTGACCACACCGGTCGCTTCCTTGATGGCGTTCCAGAATTGCGAAAGCCCCGGAACCTGTGAAGCGATGTCGTCGAACGCCTGAACGTAGCCCGGAGCACGCTTGGTCGCACCCTGATACGGCGAAATCTCGTTTCCGTAGTAGATGGACCGGTTGGCAATCAGCTCGATGGGCGTACGGAGCAACGGGGAGAGCGAGAGCAGGGCTTCACGAGGCAGCTCGCCGGGACGCACGATGGCGGTGGTGAGCAGTTCCAGCTCTTGTACGGGGAACACGCCGCCCGTCATAAGCTGCGTGAAGTCTTGGTTCTTGTTCATCAGGGGCAGGGAGACAGGTACGTTCTCCTGCATCCAGTCGGGCATGACCGAGAGGTCGATGGGGTTCGCCGCTTGCGAGTTCTTCTGCAAGTGCGAAACCCACGTTACGGCTCGCGGTTTCGTGAATAGCAGCCGGGTCTGCTTGGACAGGTTCGACTTCGTCCACTTCTCGAACGGCAGCAGGTAACGCTGGATGATGCCTTTCTCGAACGCGGAGTACGCAGCCGCCGAGTAATTGAACAACGCCTTGTCTACCATCTCGGCTGCGGCTTGTCGGGTCACTCCCTTGCTCTCGCGCAAGGTGATATACGCGGAGAGCCGGGACTGATTCTCGACGAGCGTGTTGAAGTCCACGAGCTTCTGACCGAGCCAATGGAGCTGCTTGCGCTCCCCGAGCTGGCTCATCAGCTCGCGACCCGTCGCCCACACACCGTCGCTGACCGCCTCGCGGTACAGCTTCAGCTCTTCGGGCGAGAGGACGTCGGCTGCGACCTGACCTTCCTTCACCTGCATGAGCTTGCCGATGACCCGAGCTGCCTTCTTCTCACCGTGCAGTCCGAATACGCCGTCCTGCGCCATCAGAATCTTGTTGGAGAAGAAGTTTCGCAATTGGAAAGCGGGGAACCGGTAGCTCGTAGCCGCCCGCTTCCAGAAGTTCATCAGCGAGTCGTACATCTTCAGGAAGTCACGGGTCGCCGTGTCGTCGGTGAGCATATCCGCGACACCCATCGCCATCTTCTGCGCGATTTCACGGATGTCATCGGGCATCTCTTCGGGGTTCGTCGTGTTGGCGAGACCCTTGTAGATTTCAGCTTCCAGCTCCGCGTTGACGATGCGCTGTTGCTGCTCGGTGAACCCGCGCCCACCCACACGGGCGAGGTCCATTTCCGTTTGCAGCCCCGGCTTGCCCATCGCCTCTTCTAGCTCGATGGGCTTTGCCCTCGTCTGCACGAGGTCGTCAATCTTGATTTTGGTTTCGGGAACCGGGTACTGAACCTTCTCCCCGACGGTTATCGGGATTTCCTTGCGTCGCGTCACCATCGGTTCGAGGATGTTGGGCTTGTATTCCTCTTCCCAGATAGCCGAGATGTAGTCCTCCAGCGCAGAGGTCTCATCCTTCACGCGGTTACGGGCGATGCGTATCTCCTGCATGGTGCGAACGCGCTCCACCTGCAAGCGTCGCTGCTCCGATGCAGCCATCCCCGGCGTGCGGACCTCGTTGCTGATTTCGTCCAAACGGTCGAGCAAGGGCTGGACGACCTCCTGCTCTCGGAGAGAACGCCCTGCCCGCGACAGGTCGATGTTCGCGAGCCGTGGGTCGGCTTGGAACGCCGCCTCTGCCTCGGCTCGTGTCGCGAACGTCTTTGCCACCCCTTCACCCTTGCCGGGGAAGATGGGGCGACCCGCCTTGGTCTGCATCTCGCGCACGAGCTTGTGCATCATACGCTCGGCTTGGAATTCCTCGTGCTGCGATGTGGCTGCGACGTCGCCCATGTAGCGGGAGAGATTGAACCGGTTCTTCTCGACGCGCAGCTCATGGTTCAGCTCGTGCAAGATGACTTTGAGCAGGTTCTCCTGCTCCGCAGCAGTACCGGACACCGTGCCGTTGAGCATCATTTCCGCATTTGGCGAAACCGCAGCGGAGATGTAGATGGCATCGTCGAGGTCGTCGGGGTCAACGCCGAGCAGCGAAGCCCATCGAACGATTTGGTCCTCGAATCCCGGTGCCTCATCCCAGAACTCGCGAGGCGGGATGTACCATCCCATGACCTCTTGACCGGGTGCGTAAAGCCGCCCTACGAAGTAGGGCACTACCCGAACCGGAGTTTGGTCCGTGATGATTTTGCCGAAATCGTCGGTGATGTACTTATCGACCTCGGGGACGATGTCCTTGATGCGGAATTCTTTCCAGTATTCCTCCGGGGGCAGGACGTCCACGGTGTCTCGGACGGTGGCATCGAACCGCTCCATGCCCGCAAGGACTTGGTCGGGGATTCTGCCGTCCTGCGCCGTATCGAGGAATTCGTCCCAGAACTGCGCGGTGCCGAACGCCTCGGGGTTCATGCCTACGGGGAACGGGAGACCGCTGGCGTAGGCGTAGCCGTTATCGACCAGCCACTTGCCCGCCTCGTCCACGGTGTCGAATTCCTGAATGGTGCCGTCCACGTCACGGAGCGCGGCGAGCTTCCTGCCCTTGACCGCCTTGACGCGGTACTTGCCACTCTTCATCTGCACAGCGCGGTAGCCATCCACGTCGGGGATGACCGGTGGAGTGCCAAGAAGCTCCTTGTCCATCGCTGCGGTCACCGGACGTTCCTCGATGACCTTGCGTGGCGCGAGGTTGATGAACGTGCCGCTCTCGTCCTGCGCGAATTTCGCGGGGTTGCGAAGAACGGGTTCCGCCGCTTCCCCTGCCTCGTCGGTCATGCGCCAGAAGTCGCGGAGGTCGGGGTTCTTCAGCTTCTCGTAGATGACTTTCCAGTCCCACATACCCGGCGAGATGATTTTGTCGGTGGTTTCGGTGATTGCCGATGGAGCAACGATGAATTCGAGCGGTCGAGACGGCTCGCTATAAAGACGAAGCTCCTTCGGGTTCACCCACGCTGTCGGGATGTCGGTCCATCCGACCGGCTCGTCGGGGAACTGCGCACTCATGTCGTACTTGAACGGCGTGACGATTTCGCCGGGTTGCAACGGGAGGTCGTGCTGACCCTTCGCTTCGAGGCGGTACACCTCGACCAGCTCTTCGCCCTCGTCGTACATTTCGGGATTTCGGACGACGGTGACCGGTCCCCAATTGTCATTCAGCTCTTCAAACTTGTACGGATTGACGTTCGCCTCGAACTCGGATTGGTAGTCGTCGTACAAGTCATCTTCGGGATACGAACTGACGCCGTCGGTCCACTCGCCGTACTCGTCGTCGTACTCGTAGCCCTGCCGCCGTGCCCATTCCTCGAACGTCGGCTCGTCAGCCCACTCGCCTTCGATGAAGTCGTCCGTCTCACGAGCGGGACCTTCCCGCATGACGTCGTCGAAGGTGGTCGGCTCGTCACGGCTGGACAGCACACGTGCCCAGCGTTCGGCGGGAGCGGCAGGTTCGCCGATGACGGTCTCGTACTCGTGACCGTGCATCCCCCGCTTCGCGAGTGCCTCGAATTCGTCGTAGGTCTGGGTGCCGTTGACCACGTCGAGCAGCTCTTGGATGCCCGCTTCGTCGATTTCGGCTTTTGTCGCAACGGCTTCGCCCGGAATCTTTCCCGACACCTTCAGGGGAACGCCGTTCACGCCGAGCACCGGAGCGTTGCCGTAACGAATTCGAGATTCGATTTGCTCCAGCTCTTGCGTGAGCTGTTCGTATTCCGAAACGGATTCCGGAGTTTGGTTCATCCCACGGAGACCGAGACCGGTAGGTTCGGTGTCCATAAGCTGCTTGTTCAGCTCTTCGATGCGGAGGCGGAGCTTGTGCATCTCTGCGCCGAACGCCCGCTTCTCGCCGATTGACAGCTCTTCCCCGGCTTCATCCACGCCGAAATCAATCTTCTGCTGGTACTGACCAATCTGCTCACGCAGCTTGTAGATTTGCTGCTGGATTCCAGCTTCGGACGAGATGGTCGCGGGGATGGGCGTGCCATCGGGCATCGTGTCGAGCTGCATCCCGATTTCGTCGAGACGGTCCTTGATTTCCTGACGACGGACGATGTCGTCCGTGCGAGGGCGTGGCTTCAGCGGGGTCGTATGCTGCGCCGCCATCACGCCTTCGGGGTTCGCGCCGGTGTGCCACGGACCGTAATTCATCTCTTCGAGAAGGAAGGTCCGCGCCTCGGCGGGCGTGTAGGTCTCGTACAGCTTCGCGTTGTAGATGGTGTAGTAGACGTCCTTCGGCATCGCCTTGCCGACCACGGGGTCGTAGACCATCGTGGCGAGCTGCTCCTTCTGCGCAGCGGTAAGCTGCCCGAGCATCTCGTTCTCGTCGAACTTGGCGAGCAGGTCGGTGTCCACGTACTCGACCCATGCGTGAGCGTTCGGCGGGTTACCCGCACCTTGGATGGAGCCGTGGACGAGGATGCGGTTCGCCTCGTTCGCCGGGTCCTCCCACCCAATGTGTTTCGCCGAAAGCTCGTAGCACCGACCGAGCCGGTCCTCGAATCCCTCGGCGTGGCGGACCATCGTGAACTGACCGCCCTCTTCGATGACGTCGTCCGCCCCGGCAATCGGAATGTCGGGCGGTCGCTCAACGATGAGGTTCGCGGGTTCGACAGGTCGGTCCGAACCCCACTTCAGGACTTCGGTGGCGTGGGCGGGCTGCGTCCGTGGGATGACGACCTCTTGGGTCATGCCTTCCTCGGGCAACAGCTTGCCCGTGATGTCGAGCTTGGTAGCTTCGAGCTGTACCGCTTCTTTGCGACCGAGCGGCTGCTGCGTGAGCTGCTGCATCGTGCGCAGCTTGGTGTCACGGTCGATGCCGAGCACGCGGTCGGTCGAATTGAGATGTCGTTTCGAGGTTTCCTCGGCAGGACGGAGCGTGCCACGAGCGAAACGACCGGGCTTCTTCGGTCCGAGTAGCTGGTCGAGACCGACGCCGTACGCCTCTTCGGTGAATTGGGATAGCTTCTCGTACTCCTTGGTGGTGTTGCGCAACGGCGAGTAGCCGGGGACGTACCACCGAGCATCGAGACCGAACAGCGACGACCGCTCCAGTCCGAGGTCGCGCTGGGCTTCAGCGAGGTCATCGAATTGGCTCTTGAACATATGCAGAGCTTCGATGGCTTGGCTGATTTCATCGTCGGTCGCGTTGTGGTAGGTGCGGCTCGCTTCGAGGTCGCGCCGAACGATGTCGTCCATCTTCGCCCAACCGCGCTGATTCGCAGCGATGAGCTTCTGGCGGGCGACGGCGATTTTCTCGTCGGCGGCGATGAACCGCTCCCACGCGCCCTTGCGACCACCAAGCTGCCGCAGAAGGCGGGTGCGCTCACCCGATGCCTGTGCGATTTCTTGGCGGAGCTGGCGGATGCGGACGTAGGTCTGCTCGTAGATGCCGCCGCCACGGATGGGGTAGCCCTCTCGCAGCGCGTTGTCCGCCTTGATGGTCTCCATGTATTCCTGCAAGAGCTTGCGCTCTTCTTCGAGACCCTCGGTGATTTCACCGTTGAGCTTGCCCCGGTCGATTTCCTTATCCAGCCACGACTTGTAGGAACGCAGACCCTTCTTGGCGGTCGGCTGACCGGTGAATCCGTGGGCTGCTGCCTGTGTGTCGATGGTCGGCTTCAGCTCGGCGCGACGGGCGATGAGGGCTTCCTTGCGAGCCGCTTGCTCGGGGGTGAAGTAGATGCGCGGAGCTTCGTTGGACAGCTCGATGGTGCGTCGTGCGGCGGCGTCGGGAGCGGTATCGACGATGGAGATGTCGAACGGTTCATCTACCGCCTGTCGCCCCACACCGGCGAGCTGTGTGGGCTGTGCGCCCTTCTGCTGGTAGCGAGTGATGTCACGAAGCTCATCCTGCGCCGAAGCGAGTCGGTCCTTGGAGCGAGCGAGCAGGTCATCGACCCGCTCGATTTCTTGGACAGCGGCTTCGATTTTCCCGACCTCGTCGGGGTCCTCGATACCCTCGATGAGAACGCGGTACGCGGCTTGCCGGGAGTCAACGGCGGAGTCGATGTCGCGAAACGCCCAATAGATGTCGGGATATTCGTCGAGGAAAGACTCACCGTATGCCTTGGTGACCCACATCCGGAGCTTCTCATTCGGGATTTTGGACATGAGAACCTGTCCGAATTCCGAACCGAGCATCTCTGCCATCGCCTTGCGCCCTTGCGCGTTGCGGCGTGCGCCCTTGATGAAGGCGTTGATGGCTTCGTTGCCCTCGCGCATGATGCCGACGGCTTCTCCGGGCATATCGCCCATACCGAATGTCTGTTCGACCCACTCCGAGATGATGGGGACGCCACGGAGACCCTGCCGAGCAGTCACCTGCCCGTACTCGTTGGTCACCGACCGACCTTTGAGAGCGAATCCCAACGCGGAGAGACGCTCTTCGCCGCCGAGCGGGATGCCCATCCACTTGATGCCACCGGTGCCGTACGCCTTGTAGATGTCGGTCATCAATCGGCGACCTTCGTCGGCAGCGTTGGTGACGTCACCCGCTTCGCGCAGCGCGAACGCCTTCAGCCGACCGGCATCGTCGAAATGACCGAGCGCACGCAGCTCATCCAGCTTCGGGGTGATTTTGTTGACCATCGCGGCAAGCTCGTCGGCGTTCTTGGCGACGACATCCGCACCGTGGACCGTGGCATCGAGAGCGTCGTCGGTGAAGCCGAGCAGCACCTTAGCGACCTCATCCACGTTGTCCCCGTACAGAGCGAGACCGTGGAGCAGCGACTTGCCCGAGCTTTTCGCAAGCGCGGAGAAGCCCGTCGTGATGTAGGTGAGCGGGTCGGTCGCAATCGAGACGACGAGACCGCCGAGCATCTGCGCCCACTTGTTCTCGACGCCGAGGTCGGCAAGGATGTCCGACCCCTCCACACGACGCTCACCGCGAAGAGACTTGCCCATCTCTTCCCACGGGCTGACGTCGGGGTCCTCGACAGGATTCACGACGTTGTGAACAAGTGAACGAACACCTGTTCCCAGCACATCGAGCGGACCGAACAGCCGCTCCAGCGTCCCCGGCTTCTGCGAGGCATCGGGGACCGGCTGGTCTACCGCCTGAAGCTGCTGCGTCATGTGCTGGTTCGCCTGAATCGTCTTGCTGATGTCATCGACCCCGAGGACCTGCTGGGTCTTGAAGAAGGGTGAGGACGAATTGCTGAAAAACGGCGTTGCCATGTCCGTCCTCCTTCACGTCTAGCGGTAACCGCCCCACACCGGGTCTTTGACCCAATTGTTCGTGACCGCTGGGCTGGTCGTGGTCGGAATCCCCGCTTGCGAGCGGATGTAATTGTCAAACGGTCCCGAGCTGAACGAGTCGGGCGTATTCTCAAACCAATTCCGAAGTCCAGCAAGGCGATTCTGTGGAGGAACCTGTACGACCTCGTTCGACCCCGTCCACAGCGGGTTCGGAGCAGGAGCCACGGCGACGGCAGCACCGTTCACGCTCGCGCTGACGTTGCCGGGAAGGACGCTCTGCGGCGACGTCGCCCACGGGACCGGCGCGTTGCCGTAGGGGTTGTTCTTCGGAAGGTCGTAGATGCGGGTCGGGTTGGTCTGCCATGCGGTCGGACCGTAGATGTAGGTCATCAGGTCGGCGGCTTGCGAGTTCCCCTGCGAGGCGAGCAGAGGCAGGTTGATGCCGAGCGCGGAGATGAGCTTCGCTGTCTCGTCCGGTGTCGCCGCCCGCTGCACTCCAGCGGTGTTCGGGTCGGCATCGGAAGCACCGGCGATGGCGTACTCCGTTGCCTTCTGCCACAGCTCGGGCGAGAGAGCGGAAGCGGCGGTTGGGTCCTTCACGTACTTGCCGTTGACCTTCACGTAGCCCTGCGCAGCCATCGCCGCGTCGAGGTCCTTGATTTGCTTCTCTCGCTCCCACGCAATCTGCTGCCGAGCACGCTCGTTCTCGGCGGCAATCTGCTGCGCGAGCATCGCCTCGCGGCTGGCGCGGTCACGACGGGTGTCCTTCGACGCTTGCATCTCGAACTCCGGTCCCACGTACGCGGGACTGTTTATCGTCTGCGGGTTCGAGACCGGGTCGCCGATGTCCTGTCCTGTCGTGGCGGATGGAGCATCACCGAACGGGTCACCGGCGTTCTTCACCTGCACCCATGCGTTCTTCGCTGCGCTCCACTTCCACGTGTAGCCCTTCTTCGCTGCCTTGGTCGGCTTCTTGGTGGGCGTCACGACCGAACCGGCGAGACCGGCGATGCTCGAACCGAGCACCGGCATCTTCACGCCCTTCATGCTGCCTTGGAGCTGACCGATGTTCAGACCGATGGACGACAGCAGCTCGAACACGTCCTTGTTGTAGCCGGTGTTGTACTGCCGCTGCCCCTCGTTGAAGGTGTTCTGCCAATTCCCCTGACCGGTGTTGTACTGGCGTTGCCCCTCATTGAAGGTGTTCGCCCAATTGCCCTGTCCGGTGTTGAACTGACGCTGACCCTCGCCGAAGGTCTTGTCGAACTGCCGCATCTGCTCGCCTTGGGTCTCGGCGGCTGCTGCGTACTGCGCGTTGGTGCGAGCATCCTGACCGAGAGATGCGGTGGAGCGGTACATCCCACGCGACGCTTGCTGCGCGGCGTTCTGGCGAAGAGCTTCCTGCCAAGCAGGGGTCTGCTGCCTGACCGCCCACGAATACGTGTCGTCCCGTGGCTGCTCAACCGCCATGTTGTACCACGTGTTCGGGTCCGGTCCTGTGCTGGGCTTGTTGTACCAGCTCTCGGGCGTCGGGTTTGCCATGTCACGCTCCTTTCACCTGACGGGGTTCTGGATGTAGGTGTACGTCACCTTGTTGATAGTGAGCGGGGCGTCGGCACCACTCGCCGAGATGGTGGTCTGCATATACCTGCCTCGCGCCTGAACGCGCACGCGGGCTGGCTGCACGTCGTTCGCAGGACCGATGGACACCGTCTGCGTCACACCGGGGACATCGTCCGTCGTCGGAGCGATGGTCACGTCCTGCGGAGTCGGCGAATCAGCGGCAAGATGGATTTGGCGGAAAACCTTTGCCGTCTCATAGCCGCCGATGGGCACCGGAGGGAGCGTGTAGCTCATCGGGATGACGCTTCCGTCGTCGGTTTCTCCGTAATCCAGCCGGTACACGTCACCGGTCGTGGCGGAACCGCCGTACAGCACGTACTCGTCGTCGGTCGAAACGTAGAACACCCCGATGGATAGGTTGGAATACTGCGCCCATGCCTTCTTGTCGAGGTCGTAGACGAGCACGGTGTTGTTGGTCGTGTCTCCGTTGAGAGCACAGGCGAGCCAATACTTGTTCTTGTAGAACGCCGCTGCCGCCTTCGGCAGCATGGATGCCGAGATGCTGTCGAGCGTCGGCTGGATGAGCAGCGACAGATTCTCCAGACCGGAGCCGTCATCAGCCCCGATTCCCTTGATGAGTCCGTACGTGCGGACGCTCTTGTCGGCGCACAGCATGATGACCCCGTTGGGAGCGACGGCGAACGTCTTTGGTGCCACGCATCCGAAGCCCGTCACGGGATAGGCGAGTGCCGACCACGTCTCGGCGGGTCCGGAGACTTCGCAGGAGTACAACCGGTCCTTCGTGGTGAACCACAGCTTGCTGTCCCAAATCGTCAAACCGGTGCAATCCGCTTGCGCGTTCGGCGGTGCGACCCGGAACGCTTCACCGTTGACCCACGACGACCCTTCTACCCTGCCGACATCGGTGACCTCGACCATGCCGCTGTTCGGCACGTCGGTCCCCGTCACGACCGCTGTCCCCGTGAGCGCACCCGAGGTGAACAACCGGTCTTGGTATTCGACGAGGAAACCGCCCTTGGGCGTCGTGCCCGAGACGTCGCTGAACGTGCCGGTGACGGTGCATTTGTGCAAGTCCATCGACTCGGAGTTCACGTAGGTCACACCGTCGTAGGTCGCAAAACCGAATTGCGTCCCGGTCACGCTTCCCCGGTGTACCCATGTCGCTCCGTCGATGTGGAGGAACGAGGCGACGTCGATGCTGTTGTGGTTCACGTCCGCAACGCCGACATCGACTTCCATCGCCTGTGCGACGACGGTGAATCTCAGGTCCATGCCCGTCGTGTCCGACCACACGCCGCCCGAGTACGACTGCTCGGAACCATCGGCATACCCACCGGCACTATTTCGGTTGGTGTAGAACGTCGTGCTGCCGCCGCTGCCGATTCCCTTCAACCCCACTCGGTAAGTCGTCCCGCCGGGGATACGGACCGAGGGGAAGCTGAACGTACGCAAGCTGGCAGTCTCACGAGTCATCGTTACATTCGCCGATGCCAATTCCGTTCCGCTCAAAGTCATCAGGACAGCGGTTACTGTCTTGCTCGATTCGGCGGGGTTCTGGATGATGGCTTGGAA
>Ga0316630_10000057_pt1 | contig 24807 bp, 21 predicted proteins | sample OWC_May_M1_C1_D6_FD_207658 | JGI IMG/M metagenome (GOLD analysis project Ga0316630, IMG submission 207658) | Wetland soil microbial communities from Old Woman Creek delta, Ohio, United States - OWC_May_M1_C1_D6_A | ecosystem: Environmental > Terrestrial > Soil > Wetlands | place: USA: Ohio...
TCGTAGTCGCCGACCGAGACGCCGTCGGGCGGCAGGAACTTGATCTTGACCACTTCGTCCTTGTTCTGCTCGAGCGTCCCGATGAGGTCGGGCGCGATCTCGACCCGCCAATTGAGCGGCAGGTCGCAGAAGACGCGGACATTGTTGAGCTTCCGCGTGCCGGTGTTGCGGATGGTCACGTCCATCGCGATCGTGTCGCCGACCTTGATCTCGTGGTAGAGGTTGACGGCCTGGACCTCGACCTTGGGCACGCCGCGCGGGATGAGCTCGAGCTTGGCGAATCCCGCGTTGAGGCCCTCGATCGCGGCGAGGCCGATGCCGGCCGCGCCCCCGGCCCCCGCTTCGAGCCCGCGGAGCTTCTCCGTTTGGTCGTTGTCGAGGGCCAGGACGAAGAACTCGAGCGGCTTGTCGAGGACCACCCGCTCGTCCGGGTTCTTGGGCAGGTAGAGCTTGAGCTGGAGCTTCAGGCTGGTGACGCCCTCGCTGAATTTGATCTGCGACAGCCGGGCGCTCGTCGTCGGGTCGCTGAACTCGTAGGTGATCTGCGTCGGCAGGTTGACGGCCTCGAGCTTGAAGACGTTGGCCTCGCCGCTGAACTTCTCGAGCGAAAGATCGAAGGTCGCGGTGCTCTCGAGGTCGGCCTCCTGGGAGAACTGGGCCGAGTTGACGGTGACCATGTTGGCGCTGACGCCCTTCTGGAGGAAGACCGACGTCGTCTCGGTCTTGCCCGAGTAGGAGACGCTGATGTCGAGGTTCTCGACGTCCTTGAGGAGCTGGAAGGTGACGTCGCGCTGCGTTTCGATGGGCATCGAGGCGATGGCCTTTTCGTAGGGGTCAGAGATGATCTTGCCCTCCGAGAGGAGCGAGACGTAGACGTCCTTGATCTCCTTCATGAAGTCGAGCGGGAAGAGGTCCTCGGCGCTGATCTTGAGGTTGGCCAGCTCCTTGAGCTCCTTCGACGCGTAGCGCAAGGCCACACGGACGAACTTCTTGCCGCTCCGGTCCTGGTACTTGACCGCGCTCGCGACCGAGATGCGGGCCTCGCTGCCCATGAAACTGATCAGGGCCTGCTGGTAGTCGACCCCGGCCTGGAGGTAGGCCGTCTGGCGCTGGGCGAAGTCGGCCTCGGAGGCCAGGCCCTCCTCCTTGAGCTTGAGGTAGCGGTCGAAATCGGCTTTCTTGAGATCGAGCGCGAGCTGAGCGCTCTTCAGCCGGAGGAGCTTCATGTTCTGCGACTCCTGGGTCTGGGCGATCCCCGAGACGACGAGAACGAGGATCCCGGCCAGGACCAGCGCGGGTTTGAGGACTTTCATGGGCGAGCCTCCCTTAAAGGGCCTATGATAGCGCAAACGCGGTAAAATCCCACACCTTTGTATACGGGCCGGGACCGCCCGAGGTTATGAGGCGGCGGGGGCCGGGATCTCGCGGCCGAAGTGAACGAAATCGCCCGAAAAGCGTAATATAGAAGGAGCGCGTTCGCGCCACTTTGCCTTCCGGAGGACGGACATGAACAAACGGCGGATCGTCACAACCCTCGTCGCCCTGGCCCTGCTCGGCGGCTTCGGCTTCGGCCAGGAGACGAAGGACCTCTCCCTGACCCTCGAGGACTCGATCGTTCGGGCCCTGAAGAACAACCTCAACGTCGCCGCCGAGGTCATCAATCCCGGCTTGGCCTCGGCCCAGGTGTCGCTGGCCAAGCAGATGTACAGCCCGACCATCCAGCTCGGGTTCACGGGCAATGGCTATGAACAGCCCTCGACCTGGTCCCTCCAGAAAACGGGCGTATACGCTCAGAACACCACGGACTCGAGCTTCTCCGTCCTTCAGCAGATCCCGTTCGGGGGGAATCTGACCGTGGGCCTGGACTATACCTGGACCCGGACGAATCAACTCTTCCAGAACTTCAATCCGTCCTATACGAGCCGGATGAATTTCGCCCTGACCCAGCCCCTGCTCAAGAACTTCGGCTGGTCCGTCAGCCGCCGGGAGATCCTCGTCGCCCAGCAGAGCTTCGAAGCCTCCCGGAGCCAGTTCAAGGACGTCCTCATCGAAACGGTCTACAACGTCGAAGCGGCCTATTGGAACCTCGTCTACGCCATCGAGAACCTGAAGACCCAACGTCTGTCCCTCGAGAGCGGCCGGGACCTCCTGACCAAGACCAAGCGGGAGGTCCAGGTCGGCACGAAGGCGCCGATCGAGGTCCTCAACGCTGAAGCTACCGTAGCCCTTCGCGAGGCCAACATCCTCCAGGCCGAAGCCCAGGTCAAACGCAGCCAGGATCAGCTTCGGACGCTGCTCAATCTCGACGCCGATAAGGGAACCCGCAGCCAGGCCCTCCTCCCGGCCGACCAGCCCGAGTTCAAGCCGTACACGATCACGCTCGACGAGGCGCTGGCCCAGGCCCTGGCCCGGCGGCCGGACCTCGAGACCGTCAAATCGACGATCGCAACGAAGGCCGTCAACTTCCGTTTCGCCAAGAACCAGCGCTTGCCCCAGCTCGACCTCCAGCTGGTCAAGGCCAGCCCGGGCATCTCCGGCGCCCAGTTCATCTACGATCCCGACAATCCGTTCCTGCCGCCTACGATCGGTGACGCGGGCAGCGCTTCGCAGGCCTTCAAGGACACCTTCAAGTTCCTCTACAACAACTGGACGGCCGGCCTGACCCTGACCATTCCCGTAGGGGACGTCGTCGGCAAGGCGAATTACGCCTACGCCAAGCTCGACCTCGAGCAGGCCCAGGCCCGGCTCAAAACCCAGGAGCAGCAGGTCTTCCTCGAGGTCAGCGACGCCGTCCGGACGCTCGAGACCGCGGCCAAGAGCGTTGACGCTTACAGGATCGCCCGCGAGCTCTCCGAGAGGCAGCTCGAGGCCGAGATGAAGAAGCTCAACGTCGGCATGTCGACGAACTATTATGTCCTGGAATACCAGGACCGACTGGCCACCGCCCGGTCCTCCGAGCTCCGGGCCCTCGTCGACTACAACATCGCCCTGGCCAACATCGCCAGGGTGACCGGCACGACCCTCGAGACGCGCAACATCACCCTGAGCGACTACATCAAGTGAGAGGGGCTGTCCCTCCGGTTTCTCCTGTGCTAGGATAGGCGGGTGAGCCTGTTCCTTGTCGACGCCGGCCGCGAGTGGCGCGACAGCCAGCGCCAGATCCTTGTCGTCGCCCGCGAGCTCCGCAAGGTGAACGCCCCGGCTTACATCGTCGCCGAACCCGGGAGCGATCTCCTCCGCAAGGCCTCCGAGGAGGGCCTGGCGACGCTCCCCCTGCGCCTGCGCGGCCGGATGGGTTGGTTCGTGCGCAAGAGCCTGGCCCGGGCCATGAAGGCCCGCGGCTGCCGGCTGGCCCATTTCCACGACACGCTCAGCGCGGCCCTGGGCCTGCCGGCGGCGGCCGCGGCGGCCGTCCCGGTCCGCGTCCTCTCCCGGCCTTCGGATTCCTCGCCCCTCGAAGGCGGCCTGCCGTTCGACTCGATCGACGCCGTCGTCGCCGGCTCGGACGGGGTCCGGTCCATCCTCGTCCGCGGCGGCGTCCCCGAGGACCGGATCGAGGTCGTCCCGCCGGGCGTCGATTTCTCGCGGTTCACCAGCGTGCCGGCCGGCGACGCTCTCCTCCGCAAGGCGTTCGGGCTCGAAGGGGGCGAGTTCCTCGTCGGCGTGGTCGCCCCGCTCGAGGACGAGAAGGGCCACGAGGCGCTTCTCGACGCGGCGGCCCTGGTCGCCGGACAGGCGCCGAAGGTCCGGTTCGTCGTCCTCGGCGAAGGCTCCCTGCGGCTCGAAGCGCCCGGGCCGGACGCCGCCCGTCCCATGGACAACGTCCTCTACTATCTCGGCTTCCGCAAGGACGCGCCGCGGATCCTGGCCTCGCTCGACATGTTCACGGTCTTCAGCCATCTCGACGGCCTGGCCGGCTTCCTCATCGAGGCCATGGCCGCCGGGCTGGCCGTGGCCGCGGCCGACGTCGGCTCGGCCCGGGACCTCATCACTCACCGCGACAACGGCCTGCTCGTCCCGGCCCGCAACGCCCGGGCCCTGGCCGACGCCGTCCTCAAGGTCCATTTCGACAAGAACCTGGCCGCCCGCCTGGCGGCGCGGGGCCGCGAATCTGTCCTCGAGAAATATTCGCAGGAAGCCATGGCCCGCCGGGTCATCGGCGTCTACGAGTATCGCGCCCACCGCAAGGGCCTCAAGATCGGCTGAGGCCTTCAGGTCCTCTCCAGGAATTTCTTGAAACGGGCCCGATAGGCCTTGTAGGCCGCGGCCCCCGCGTCGGTCAGACGGACGAGGGTCAGGGGGATCCGTCCACGGTAGGTCTTTTCGATGGCCACATAACCCGCCTCCTCGAGCTTGGTGAGGTGGGAGGAGAGGTTGCCCTTGGTCAGGCCGGTCTCGCGCTGGAGGTAAAGGAAGTCGGCGCTCTCGACGACCGAGAGGATAGCCGTCAGGGCCAGCCGGGCCGGCTCGTGGATGACCCGGTCGATCTCGGCGAGCGAACGCAGGTCAGCGGGCATCAGGACCCTCCGGGCCATCGGGAGCGGGGCGCGGATTACGGCGCAGATAGACGACGAGGGCGGTCACTCCCGATAGGATCATGGAGCCGCCGATAAGACCGAAGGCAAGACCGATGCCCCTGGCGCCCCCGATCCCCGCCGCCGTGAGGGCGAAGCCGATGACGGCAGAGAGGGCGGCGAGCACGAAGAAGCGAGCGACGCCGGCCTTGTTGGCGATCTTGAACGCTATCATCGCGAGGGGGAAGCTGACCATGATGGGAAGGAGGGCGCTGAGCGAAGGAGCGAGGGTGAGCAGGGGGACGAGGAGAAGACCCATGAAGCCGCCGAAGAGACCCGCACGGCGTCGCTTCCTGGGGCTGACAGGCTGCTTCTTGAAGGCCACGTAGCCGGTCCGAGGGTAGGTGATCCGGCGCTTGAGAACGCGGATGATCCGGTTGACGAGAAAGCCGGCCAGGAAAATGACCCCGATCAGGGCAACGCCCATGATCGCGGCCAAGGCCGAGCCCTTGGGAAGGGCCGTCTGAACGTATAAGTAGCCTCCAATGAGAACGAAGACGAATCCCGAGGCGATCTCGAACGACCCGTCGTCGTAAAAGCTCCGGACCGTTCGTTTCTCGATCCTGTCGATGTCGATCATGGGCTTTCCTTTGCTAGGTTTGTTTCACAAACTAGTCTGTATAATAGCATAAAAGCGGGGCTTGTCAAGAGGCTCCGGGATATTTTTTTCGTCCCCTGGGCCCGCCTTGAACGCCGGGGCCTCCTGGATTATGTTAGGCTGGATCGCCAATACGGAGGACCGCCGATGGCCATCGAACGGATCGAGATCGATCTCCTCAAGCTTCCTTACGTCCACTTCTTCGAGACGAGCTTCGGCCGTTCGTACGACCGGACCTTCAGCCTGGTCAAAGTCTTCGAGGACGACGTCTGCGGCTGGGGCGAATGCGTCGCCGAGGAGGCGCCCCTGTACAGCGGCGAGACGACCGAGACGGCCTGGCACGTCATGAAGGATTTCCTCGTTCCCCTCGTCCTCCGCAAGGGGATCGTCGAGCCGGAGGACTACGCCCGGGAGGCCGCGGTCTTCCGGGGCAACCGGATGGCCAAGGCCGGGATCGAGCTGGCGCTCTGGGACCTCAAGGCGAAAAAGGCCGGCCTGCCGCTCCACAAGCTCTACGGCGGCGTCCGGACCGAGATCGAGGCCGGCGTCAGCTGCGGCATCGAGGATTCGCTGGCGGCCCTCGTCGCGCGGATCGGGCGGTATCTCGACGAGGGCTACAAGCGGATCAAGATCAAGATCAAGCCGGGCTGGGACGTCGCGGCCTGCGCCGCCGTGCGCGCCGAGTTCCCCGATATCATGCTCCAGGTCGACGCCAACGGGGCCTACGGACTGAAGGATTTCGAGAAGCTCAAGGCCCTCGACGCTTTCGGCCTGCTGATGATCGAGCAGCCCTTCGCGCCCTACGATCTTTGGGATCACGCCAAGCTGCAGCGGGAGATGACGACGCCCATCTGCCTCGACGAGAGCGTCCTCTCGTTCGACGCGGCCCGCGCGGCCCTGGAGATGGCGAGCTGCCGGGTCATCAACATCAAGGTCGGGCGGGTCGGCGGATTCGTCGAGACGCGCCGCATCCACGACCTCTGCGAATCGCGGGGCGTTCCGGTCTGGTGCGGCGGCATGCTCGAGTGCGGCATAGGCCGGGCCCACAACCTCCATATCGCGTCGCTGCCCGATTTCAAATATCCGAACGACCTCAGCGCCAGCCGGCGCTATTACCAGGAAGACGTCATCGACCCGTTCATCGAGCTCAGCGGGCCGGGCCGGATCAGCGTCCCCGACGGGCCGGGCATCGGCGTCAACCCGGTGGGATCGCGCATCGCCAAGGCCTCCCTCCGCCGGGAAGTCTTCAAATAAGAAAAGAATTCTTAGGCGTTGCGGATATCGACCGGATCGATGGCGGCGCCGCAAGCGGCGCAGGCCTTCCAGTCGTTCTGGACGGGCTTGCCGCAGGCGGGGCAGGCCTTCCTCAGGCCCTTCCCGCAGTAGGGGCAGAACTCAAACCCCGCCCCGAGCGGCTTGCCGCAGCTCCCGCAGGTCACAGGCGGGGCGGCGGCCGCGCCCTGGTCCTTCCGCCGGAGCGGCGTCTCGCTGCGGACGATGGCGTAGATCAGAAGCCCGATAACGTTGCCGATGAGGACGAGAAGCAGCCAGAGGATGCCGCTCATGCCCCGCTTTTCGGCGTCCCGGTAGACCCAGAGCAGGACGGCGCCCCACAGGAAGATCAGCACGACGGGGAAAATGATGAAGGGGATCGAGGCGAGCGGTCCGAAGCCGTCGAACCAGCCCCGGAACGAGTGGCCGACGTCACCGACCGAGCGGGCCAGGCCCGGGAAGACCCCGAAGGGCATGAGGAAGAAGACGGAGCGGAAGGCGAAGAGCGCCAGGACGACGAAGATGATGACGAGCGCGATCGACTTTCCGTTGTTCGAGACTGTCATTTTGACCTCCTGATCAGACGGCGCGCCGCGCTCCTTCGCGCCGGGCCCTGAACGTCCGCAGGACGACCGGCGCGAAGAAAAGCATGAGCGCGTTCTGGACGATGATGAGAATGGCCGCCAGCCCGGCGACGGGCAGGTCGGCCAAAGTCGTTTCGGGGGTGACATCCGCGAGGGAGACGGCCAGCCAGACGCTCGTGACGATGGTGACCACGGCCAGCGCGACCAGGACCCAGGCGGGGACCGCCGCCGGCGCCGCTTCCGGCCCGTTCTGCCGGAGCGCGCGCCGCGTCCTCCGGTCGAGCTCATCGGAGAGCGCCGGCCACGGCACCGACGCGATCTCCCGGCGCACGACGTCCCGGTCGGCGGCGAAGGCGCGGCATCGCCCGCAGCCCCGGAGATGGCCCTCGACGAGGCCCCGTTCCGCCGCCGAGAGCCCGCCGTCCTCACGGGCGACGAGGAGCCGCTCGATCGCCCGGCAGCCCGCTTTCTTGGTCATGACCGCCCCTCCCCGAAGGCCGGATCTTCCGCCGGCTCCGGCCTGAATTCGGCCAGGTCCCGCCTCAGCTTCTTGACCGCCCGGTGCAGCAGGGTCCGGACGGTCGCTTCGGGGATGCCGAGGAGGCGGCCGATCTCATCGTGCTTGAAGCCTTCGATATCCTTGAGGACGAACACCCGGCGCTCCCGGCCGGGCAGACGCGAGACGGCCCGGCGCAGGCAGAGCCGGATGTCCGACCGGGAGGCGCCGTCCTCCCGGGACAGGACCGGAAGGTCCCAGCCGAGGTCCGCGTCGCCGTCACGGCCGCCCAGGGACTTCGCTCTCTCCGCCAGGAAAAGCCGCCGAACGCGTCTTTTACGGAGCAGGTCTTTGTGGGCGTTCGCGGCGATGGCGTAGAGCCAGGCTTTGGCCTCGTCGCCCCGCCCCGCGAGACCGGCGGGAGCGGCCTTGACCGCCCGCAGCCATGTCTCCTGAAAGAGGTCTTCGGCGTCCCGGGCGTCTCCGGAGAGGGCGCAGGCGAAGCGATAGACCGGCGTTTTATACATGTCGTAGAACTCTTCGAAGGCCGTCATGCTGTCGTTTGCCTTCATTCCGTAAGACGCGCGGCCGCCCGGATCGTTTCAGATAGACTCCCGGGCCATCGGGGGATAAGCCCCCTCAACGGATCGCGGCGGCGGCCCCCCCTAGGCCTCGACGGTGAAATGCTCGGCCAGGATGTCCTGGGCTTCCGCGGCCCGGTTCGCGGGGACGAGCAGGGACGCGACGCCCAGCCCGTCGACGGTCATCCCGAGAACCTTGCCATAGGCTTCGGCGCTGACCCGCGCGGGGATGCCGAAGGACTCGAGCATGTTCTTGAGGATCTCCGCCTCCGTGACTCCATTGGACCTGTGGACGATGACCCAGTTCATATCCTCATCATAGCACACCTGTCCGCGGCTTGCACTCGGCCGTGGTGTGGCGTATCTTTGGCCCGTGAAATACGGCGCCCACTGCTATCTCTTCACCCGGAGCTGGTCGGATGCCGACGTCCACTTCCTCGACCTGGCCCGCGAGATCGGCTTGGACATGTTCGAGCTTTCGGTCGGAGATGACGTCGTCTTCGATCCCCGATCGACCGCGCGCCGCGCCGCTTCGCTCGGCCTCGACCTCGTCGTCGGACCGGGCGGCCGTTGGCCGCTCGACGCGGACCTCGCCTCCGACGACGCCGCCGACCGCGCGCGCGGCCTGGCCTGGCATCGCCGCCAGATCGACCTCTGCGCCGAGCTCGGCGCCTGGGCCTACGCCGGGTGCCTCTACGGGCATCCGGGCGTCGTCAAGCGCCGCCGTCCTCCGGCCGAAGAGCTCCCCCGGGCCGCGGAGGGCCTTCACGCCCTCGCCGATTATGCCGCCTCGCGCCGCGTCACCGTCGTCCTGGAGCCGATGAGCCGCTTCCGGACCCATCTCGTCAACACGCCCGCTCAGCTCATGCGCCTCATCGGGCTGGCCGACCACCCCGGCCTCAGGGCCACTTTCGACACCTACCATGCCGTCACCGAGGTCCGTGATTACGCCGAGGGCCTGCGCGCCCTCGGCCCGCGCCTGGCCCTCGTCCACGCCTGCGAGAACGACCGCGGCGTCCCCGGCGGCGGGCTCGTTCCCTGGGAGGCCGTCTTCCGGACGCTGGCCGAGATCGGCTTCGACGGCGCGATCGGCCTCGAGACCTACAACACGCGCCTCGGGGATTTCGCCTTCGAGAGAGGCATCTTCCAGGACCTCTGCCCGGACGGGCGCGCGTTCGTCGAAAAAGGGATCGCCTTCCTCCGGGCCCTCGAAGCCCGTTTCTCCGGGGCTACTTCACAATGTCCTTGATGGACTTGATGTACTCTTCCACCTGGGTCCGCAGGGGGCCCGCCTCGATCTTGGGCAGGATGGCCTCAAAGACGGCCTTGGCTTTGGCCGGCTCGTTGCTGTTGAGGTAGGCGATGCCCAGGTTGATGTGGAGGCCGACGTCTTCGGGGGCGAGGACGAGCCCGGCCTGAAAGCTCCCGGCGGCCTCGGGGTAGCGCCCGAGCTGGTTGAGGGTGACGCCCTTGAGGTTGTAGGCCTTGGCGCTCTTGGCGTCCTTTTGGATCGCGGCGAGAGCGTATGTCAGGGCCTCTTCGTATCTCTTGCCGTTGTAGCAGACCTTGCCGAGCTGATAAGCGGACTCGGAATCGTCCTCGGCGGCCAGGGCTCTTTTCAGGGCGGCCTCCGCTTTCTCGAGATCCCTGAGCTCGATGTAGGCCAGCCCGAGGCCTCTCTGGACACCGGCGGACGCGGGCTTGATCGCGGCCGCCTTCTCGTAGGCCTCCGCCGATCGGGCGAAATCGCCTTTCGCGTAATAGGCCGATCCGAGCAGGTTCCAGCCGTCGAAATGGTTCGCGTCGAGCGAGACGGCCAGCTGCCCGTAACGGATGGCCTCGTCGGTGAGCCCGTAGCGCAGGGCTACGACGCCCCTCTCGTACTGCGCTTGGGGGTTCTTCTCGTCGGGCAGGGCCTTGGACTTCTTCTTCTGCGGGCCGACCGCGGCGGGCCCGTCGCCCGTCCCGGCCGACGCGGCGCATCCGGCGGCGGCGAGGCCGGCCGCGAGAAAGAGGGCCGCCGCGGCCCTGAAGATCCTTTGTCGGCTGTCCATGCGAACCTCGGGAGTCTATGATGTCACATCATCCGGGGACGGTCAAACCGCCGGCCTTGCCGGCGCCGGCCGTTCGGTTTAGAATAGAAAGCCTGGGAGACGGACATGGACAAGATCCCCCTGACCGATGAAGAGATCGCCCGCCTGAAGCGGCGCGAGGCGGAGATCCTCGTCCGCGTCGAGCGGCTCAAGTCGACCATGAGCGAGACCAAAGCGCTCGACACGATCGCCTTCAAGGCCAAGCTCCTCAAGGAAGCCCAGGCCGAGCTCCACCGCGTCCAGGACAAGCTGGCCGGCCTCGAAGAAGAATAAAGTAGGTTTGACCCGCTTTTGTAAAGTCCGTTTACAGCCCGCGCGGCTTCCGATCTCCCCGGGATCGCGCTTTCCTCCCTATTTCAGGCGGGAACCCCCGCCGCCGGCCCCGGCGCGCGGTTTGGCCCGGAGTTTGCTGCATCTTGATCGACGTCGGCCTGCCAGCGTGAGCTTCCCGACGGGGAGGTGCTTCCGATGAAAGCCTGGAAAGCTGTCCTGTTGCTGATCCTGACCGTGCTGCTCTTCTTCCTGACGGCCGCCGCGGCCAGGCGGCCCGCCCCTGAGAGCCCCAAGCGCGGCGAAGCGGTCGTCTGGTACCTCGGACATTGCGGCTATGCCGTCCGCACGCAGAACCACCTCCTCGTCTTCGATTACCAGGAGGAGCGCGACGGCCAGCAGCCCAAAGCGAAGCCCGCCGAACGCTCCCTTGCGGCCGGCTGGATCGATCCCGCCGAGATCAAGGACCTGAAGGTCCGCGTCTTCGTCTCCCACTCGCACGGCGACCACTTCGATCCGGTGATCTTCGGCTGGAAGGGGACGGTCGCCGATATCGCCTATCACTTCGGCTGGCAGGCCTCGGACGACCCGGCCTACCATTATTTCGTCGGCCCCCGGGCCGGGCTCGAGTCCGGCGGCCTCCGGATCGCCACGATCAACTCCCATCACTCCGGCGTCCCCGAGGTGGCCTGGCTGGTCGAGGTCGACGGCCTCGTCATCTACCACAACGGCGACTGTCAGCCCGACGACGCGGCCGCGGAGCACGCGTTCCTGAGGACCAAGACGGACCATGTCGATCTGGCCTTCGTCTTCCCCGTCATCAAGGAGGACGCGAAATACACGGTCCAGGAGCGGGACTTTTTCAGGGCGTTCCGGGTCGGGGCCGCTTTCCCCATGCACGCGACGGCCGGCGACGCCATGTACCTCGAGTTCCAAAAGGACTTCCAGTCGAGGTTCCCGGGGCTTGCCATCCACGTCCCCATGAAGATGGGGCAGCGATTCGACTACGCCGGCGGGAAGATCCTGAAGTGAGAGCGGAGGAGACCGTGAAAAAGATCCTTGGCCTCGTCCTGGCGATCCTCGTGGCCGCGGCGGTCGCCCGGCCCCAGGAGGTCTTCGATCTGCTCCGGAAGGGCGACGTCCCGGCGGTCCGGGCGCTCGTCGAAAAGACGCCGGCTGCCGTCGACTCCCGCGACGCCGACGGCCGGACGCCGCTCCACTATGCCGCGTCCGGCGGGGACGCCGGGCTCGTCGCGTTTCTCGTCTCCAAGGGCGCCAAGCTCGAGCTCCAGGACGCCCATTACAAGACCCCGCTCCACCTTGCGGCGACGAACGACCGCAAAGACGCCGCGGCGACGCTCCTCAACCGCGGGGCGGCGCTCGAGACGCGCGACGACTATGGACGGACGGCCCTTATCCTCTGCGCCCGCGAGCGGGGTCAGGCCGCGACGGGACGGGTGCTCATCGAGGCCGGCGCGGACGTCAACGCCGTCGACAAGTTCGGCGAAACATCTCTGGGTCTCGCGGCCTGGCGCGGCAAGGGCGAGCTCGTGGACCTCCTGCTCGAGAAGGGGGCGAACGTTCCGGCCGACGGGCCGAAGTGGCGGCAGCTCCTGTCCCTCTCCGCGTCCGAGGGCCTTCCGAGACTTTTCGTTCGCTTGGTCTCAGGGGGGCAAGACCTGAAGTCCGCCGACGCCGAGGGCTCGCTCCTCCACGCCGCGGCGGCCGGCGGCTCGGCCGAGATCGTCAGGGTCCTTCTCGATAAGGGCTCTGAGACGTCCCGGGCCGACCGGTTCGGCTGGACGCCGCTCCACTACGCGGCCTTGAACGGCCGGGCCGACGCGGCCGGCCTGCTCATCGGGCGGGGCGCGCCGATCGACGCCCGGACGCTCATGGGCCAGACGGCCTACAACGTCGCCCGGGAACGGGCCATGGAGCCCGTGGCCGCGCTGCTCGCGGCGAAGGGGGCCGACACGTCAGCCATCCGGTTCCCGGCCCTTCGGGGCGACTATGCCGGCCAGAGGCCGCCCGCGGCGGGCGCGGCGCTCTTCGCGCCGGGCATCGTCTCCTCGATCTGGGGCCTTCACAGCACGGCCGTCTTTTCCCCCGACGGGAACGAGGTCTATTGGGCCCCGATGATGAGCTTCCCCGGGGAGGTCTATTCCCGCGGCGGCCTGCTCATGATGAAGCGCGTCGACGGGCGCTGGACGCCCCCGGCCTGGGCCCCGTTCTCCGGGCCCGACGTCAATGACGACGTGCCGTTCTTCTCGCCCGACGGCCGGCGGATCTATTTCATCTCGGCCCGGGCCATGCCCGGCGTATCGGGGACCGGTGCCGAGGGGATCTGGTTCGCCGACCGGACGGCCGGGGGCTGGTCCGAGCCGCGGCCGCTCGACGCCGGCGTCAACGAGCACGACATGCACTGGCAGTTCTCGCTCGACCGCCGGGGGAACCTCTATTTCGCCGGGCAAGCCCTCGACAGCCTCGGATCGGGCGACATCTATCTCGCGAAGCGCTCGGGCGATAAGTACGAGAAGCCGGTCAACCTGGGCCCGCCGATCAACTCCGCGGCGGGCGAAACGACGCCCTTCATCGCGCCCGACGGCAGCTATCTCCTGTTCTCGCGCCAATATGATCTTTGGGTGAGCTTCCTCGGGAGGGACGGCGCGTGGTCCGAGCCCGTCAAGCTCGGACCCGAGTTCAACAGCCCGTCGATCGAGCTCTGCCCGATCGTCACGGCCGACGGCAAGCATCTCTTCTTCCTGAGCCAGCGCGACGGCGAGAGCCACGCTTATTGGGCCCCTGCCGCCGCGATCTTCAAGCTGCGGAAATAACGGATAGGGTCAGGTCTACTTTTTACTCGCTTTTTGAGAAAAAGTAGACCTGACCTCTTCTTGGACCCTCTGGGACGGCGGGGCGTGGTATAATCTCCGACCGAGCGAGATGACATCATGAGCGCCATGGCCCGGCCCGCGAGAAAGTCGAGGAAGCACGCCTCGCCGACCACGCGGCTCCGCCGGGCGGCCGACATCTCCCTCATCGTCCTGGCCCTCGCGGCCATCGGCCTCTTCGTGGCCGTCAAGTTCATCGGCGGACGGGCCGGCGACGGCAAGGCCGCGAGCGGGGCGAACGGCGCGGGGGCCGGCGCGGCATCCTCCAGCATCGGCCCGGAGGGCGCGTCCGGTCCGTCCGGCGAATTCGCGGACCTCGAGGCCGGGCCCGACGAGTTCGAGGGGAACGGCGACGACCAGCCTCTGGCCGGGCCGGCCATCGTCTCCGATCCTTACGCGGCCCGCCCCTTCTCGCCCGTCGACGACCCGCGCCTGGCCGCCGTGCTCGACCCCGAGATCGAGCGCTCGCTCAAGGTCGGCCGCATCCCCTCCATGGCCGTCGTCTGCGTCTCCGGCGACCGCGTCGTCTGGACCCGCTCGGCCGGCCTGGCCAACATCCGGGTCAAGACCCCGGCCGCCTGCGATACGGTCTACCTCATCGCCTCGACCTTCAAGACGATGTCGGCGACGGCCCTCCTCCAGCAGATGGAGCAGGGCAAGTTCAAGCTCGACGACCGGGTCAACGATTACCTCGGCAGCCTCAGGATCGAGGGCGAGAACAAGCGCTATCCGGTGACTTTCCGCCACCTCCTGACCCACACGTCGGGCCTGCCGACCGATTTTGGCCGCCACGCCGTCTGGGAGGACGTCTCCCCGCCGGCCCTCGCCGACTATCTCAACGGCCGCCTCAAGCTCTGGCGCCGCCCCGGCACGCGCGTCCTTTACTCCAACATCGCCTTCACCCTCGTCGCCCACCTCGTCGAGAAGTTCTCCGGGATGCCGTTCAGGGAGTATATGCGCAAGAACGTCTTCGCCCCGGTCGAGATGCGCGATACCGCGTTCGAGCCCCGGGCCGACATGGCCGAGCGCCTGGCCATCCCCTATATGCCCGTGCGCCGCCGGGCCGGCATCTACCGTCCCGTCGACTGGGTCAAGGCCGACGCCTGGCCGGCCGGCGTCGTCTACGGCACGGCCGTCGACCAGGCCCGCTGGCTCATGGCCAACCTCAACGGCGGCGTCTACAAGGGGCGCCGCGTCCTCGGCGAGGCGGCCTTCCGGGAGATGATGAAGCGGCAGTACGACCGCTTCGCCGGGCCGATCAACGGCGGCTGGCTCAACGAGACCTCCGGCTACGGGCTGGCCTGGTGGGTCTCGACCCTCGACGGCCAGACGATCATCGCCCACAGCGGCAGCGTCAGCGGCTACACGGCCTTCCTGGCCGGGAACCTTCAGCGCAAGACCGGCGTCGCCATCCTGACCAACGGCAACAAGTCCCACCGCTGGCTCTACTCGCTGGCCCTCAAGGCCCTGGCCGCGCTCTAGGGGCGTTGACTCCCTCCGGCGCGTTTGTTATCCTCAAGGCAGTTCCGAGAGCCTCCAAGGGGGATCCGGCGTGAAGTGTTCCCGTTGCGGCTTTGACAGCCCGCCCGAAACGCGGTTCTGCGGACGCTGCGCCGCGCCTCTCGCCCCCGACGGCGCCTCCCCGACGCTGACCGGGACGTCTGTCGCCGCCGTCCGCGAGCTCGAGACCGGCACGACCTTCGCCCGCCGCTACCAGGTCATCGAGGAGCTGGGCAAGGGCGGCATGGGCCGCGTCTACAAGGTCTTCGACACCGAGGTCCGGGAGAAGCTGGCCCTCAAGCTCCTCAAGCCCGAGATCGCCACGGACGCCGCGACGATCGAGCGCTTCCGGAACGAGCTCCGCCTGGCCCGGACCGTCTCCCACCGCAACGTCTGCCGCATGCACGATCTCGGCCGCGAGGAGGGGACGGGGACCTACTTCATCACCATGGAGTACGTCCCTGGCGAGGACCTCAAGAGCCTCATCCACAGCATCGGGGCCCTGCCCGTCGGCAAGGCCGTGACGATCGCCCGCCAGGCCGCCGAAGGACTGGCCGAGGCCCACCGGCTGGGCGTCGTCCACCGTGACCTCAAGCCCCAGAACATCATGATCGACCGCGAGGGCGCCGTCAGGATCATGGACTTCGGCATCGCCCGCTCGGTCGGGGCCAAGGGGATCACGGGCGCCGGGGTGATGATCGGCACCCCGGAGTACATGTCCCCCGAGCAGGTCGACGGCAAGGAAGCCGACGCCCGCTCGGACATCTACTCGCTCGGCGTCGTCCTCTTCGAGATGCTGACAGGCCGCCTCCCGTTCGAGGGCGAGACGCCCCTCAGCGTCGCGGTGAAACAGAAGAGCGAGCCGCCCCCCGACCCGCGTTCTCTCAACGCCCAAGTCCCTGATGAGCTGGCCAAGCTCGTGCTGAGGTGTCTGAAAAAGGATAGGAGCGAGCGCTTTCATAGCGCCGACGGCCTCGTGGCCGAGCTCACCCGGATCGAGAAGACCCGGCCCGAGACGACGGGCCCGCTGCCGGTCCGCAAACCTCAGACATCAAAACAGATAACGGTCCGCCTCCCCTCGAAAAAGATCTGGATCCCAGCCGCCGTAACCCTCGTCGCCCTGGCCGCTCTGCTCGTCTGGCAATTCATTCCCGAGAACGAAGGCTCCAGGCGCACGCTGGCCGTACTCGGCTTCAAGAACCAGACCGGCGACGCGGGCTTGGACCATCTCCGCGAGATCATCCCCAACCTTCTCATCACCAGCCTCGAGCAGTCGAAGCACATGCGGGTGACGTCTTGGCAGAGGCTGCGGGACCTTTTCCGGCAGGCCGGCCGGGACGAAAGCGCTCTTTACGACGAGGAGGCCGGTTTCGACGTCTGCCGCAAGCAGGGCATCGATGCCGTCATCGTCGGATTCTTCAGTCAAGCCGGGGAGACGTTCGTCACCAACGTCACGGTCCTGGACGCCGCGACGCGGGAGTCGCTCAAGAGCGCTTCCGCCCGGGGCGAGGGCGTCAACAGCGTCCTCAGGTCCCAGGTCGACGAGATCAGCCGCGAGGTCGGGAAGGGCATCAGAAAGCCCCTGCTCAAGCTCGAGGCGCCCGCCCGGCCGGTCATGGAGCTGACCACCAGCTCCATGGAGGCCTACGAATACTACCTCCGAGGGCGGGGCGAATACGAGAAGTACTATCACGTCGAAGCCCGGCAGCTCCTGGAGCGAGCCATCGCCCTCGATCCCGAATTCGCCATGGCCCATCTGCTCCTGGCCCGGACGGCCGTCGTCCTCTTCGACAGCGACCTCGCCCGTGACGCCATGGAGAAGGCGTTCCGGTATTCGGCCAAAGCGAGCGAGAAGGAGCGGCTCACGATCACGGCCGGGTACGCCGAGATCGTCGAGCGGAACCCCGACAAGCAGATCCGCCTCCTTCGCGAGATCGTCCGGAAGTACTCGGACGAAAAATACGCTCTCTTCGATCTGGGACGGCTCCATCAAAGGCGCCGGGAGTACACCGAGGCGGTCGCCGTTTTGGAACGGGCCGTCGCCCTGGATCCGGACTTCGGCTTCGCCGTCAACCAGCTAGCTTATTCATACGCCATGATGGGTGACTTCAACGAAGCCCTCCGCCTGTTCGCACGCTACGCGGAGCTCAACCCCGGCGACGCCAATCCGCTCGACTCGATCGGAGAGACCTACATCCGGATGGGCCGGCTGGCGTCGGCGGAGGAAATGTTCCGCAAGGCCCTGGAGTTGAAGCCGGATTTCTTCTTCGAGTACGCGAGCCTCCTGTACGTCGCCTGTCTCCGGGAGGATTACCCCGCGGCCTATCATTGGCTCGACGAGCTCGACAGGCGGGCCCCGTCCCCGTCGGCCCGTTCGGTCGGCGTCTGGCTGAGGGCCTTTCTGGATTACTCCCTCGGCCGGTGGGAGGCGTCCCTGTCCCGCTTCGCGGAGATCCGGAAACAGGCCGAAGCCGCGGGCGAGGCCCTGGCCGCGGCGAACGTGGATTTAATCACGGCCTTCATCCTTCGTGACCGGGGGGAGCTCGACGCCGCGGGCGTGGCGATGCAGCGTTACTTCGACCAGATCAAGATGAGCGGCTCAGGTCATTCCGCGATCGACGAGGTTGGCGGGCTCTTTTTCCAAGGGTTGATCGATCTCGTCAGGAACAAGCCCGCCGACGCGGCCCGACACGCGGCCGAGATGGAGCCTTGGCTTTCCCGGGTCGATCCCGCCGATGCGCCCCAGGCGACGCTCTTCTCCCGGCTGCTGCGGGCCGAATCGGCGCTGGCCGCGAACGACGTCGAGCGCGCGATCTCCTTCGGGCTCGAGATCGTCCCTCTCGACCTTCCGAGAATGGGTTTCGACACGGTCCCGGTCTACAACATGCCTTGGCTCAAGGACGTCCTGGCCCGGGCCTATTGGAAGAAGGGTGACCTGGACGCGGCCGCGGCGGAATACCGGAAGCTCATGACGATCGATCCGTCGAACCAGGTCCGCTGGATGATCTCCCCGCTCTACCATTACCGGCTGGGTTGCGTCCTCGAGGAGAAGGGCGACAGGGCCGGCGCCGCCGTCGAGTACAAGAAGTTCCTGGAATACTGGAAGGACGCCGACCCGTCCCACCCGGAGCTCGCCGACGCCCGCCGGCGCCTGGCCGCGCTCTAGTCCGGCTCCCGCGACCCCGGCCGTCCGATCCGCGTCGCGATCGTCAAGCCCCAGATGATGTCGTTGTCGCCGCCCGGCAGATGGACCGTCAGCGCGAGCCTGGCGGGGCCCATCAGGAGGCCGGCCTGGAGCTTCGGGACGATCTTGCTGTCGGTCTCGACGGCCCACTCCGGGACCCTGTAGGCGAGGCCGCCGCCGACGAAGACGCGGTTGAACCGGAGGTTCATCGTGATCCCGGGGATGACCCTGATGGAGCTTCGGAAGGAATCCTGGATCCAGAGCGCGACGTCCGGGTTGATCGTGAGGGGTTTGGCCAATCGCCATTCGAGCTCGGGGCCGAGCGCGAGCCAGTGCGGCGGCTCGTTGAGGTTGATGTAGCCGATGTCGATGTAGAGGCCGAGGGGGCGCTCCGTCCTCTCCGGCTGGGCCCAGACGGAAGGCGCAACGGCCAGCCCGAGGACGAGGCCGGCTATGGTCATGAGCATGAACGCATTCTTGGACATGGGTATATTATACTCTCCGTCCGGGTCAGCCGCCTTTCTTATAGAGGACCTTGCCGCCGATGATGGTGTAGAGGACCTCCGTCCCGGGGATGTCGTCCTCGGGGCAGGTCAGAATGTCCCGGGAGAGCACGATGATGTCGGCGAGCTTGCCGGGCGTCAGGGAGCCCTTGGTCCCCTCCTCGAAGCCGGCGTAGGCGCCGTTGATGGTGTAGGAGCGGAGGGCTTCCTCGCGGGTCATCTTCTGATCGGGGAAGAAGGTCGTCCCGTCCTTGAGCTTGCGGGTGACCGTGGCGTAGAAGCAGGCCATGGGATCGATGGGCTCGACCGGCACGTCCGTGCCGTTCGAGATTGAGGCGCCCGAAGCCATGAGCTTGCGCCAGACGTAGGCGCCCTCTTCGGCCCGCTTCGGGCCGAGCCGCTTGTACACCCAGGGGGCGTCGGAGGTGCAGTGGATGCCCTGCATGGCCGCCAGGACGCCCAACCGGCCGAAGCGCGGGATGTCGTCGAGGCTGAGGTGCTGGGCGTGCTCGATCCTCCAGCGCAGGTCGGCCTTGTCGGGGTGGGCCTTGAAGGCCTCCTCGTAGATGTCGAGCGTCTCGCGGTTGCCGCGGTCGCCGATAGCGTGGGTCGCGACCTGGAAGCCGTTCTCGATGGCGAACTTGGCCGTGGCCCGCATCTCCTCGAGGGACTCCGTGTTGAGGCCGGTCGACGACGGCAGGTCGGCGTAGGGTTCGAGGAGCCAGGCGCCGCGGGCTCCGAGCGCGCCGTCGACGAGCCGCTTGATGGTCCGGACGGTCAGGTGGTTGTCGACGGCGCCGATCATCCGGTAGGCCGCGCCGCGCTCGGACAGGACCTTGCTCCCGGCGCTGAGCATGACGTAGAGGCGGACGGGCAGGGTCCCCTCCTCGGCCATCTTCTTGTAGATGTCGACCGTGCCGAACATGGTCCCGGCGTCGTGGAAGGTCGTGACGCCGTGGACCAGGCACTCGCGGGAGGCGAGCTCGACCAGCTTGCGGGTGAGAGCGGCGGCCTCCTCGGGCGTATAGTGCCCGGCCTCGTAGCGGACCAGGCTCTGGGCCGTCTCGAGGAAGGCGCCGATGGCTCGGCCCTTGGCGTCGCGGATGATCTCTCCGCCGTCGGGGTTCGTCGTCGCGGGCGTGATCTTCGAGAGCTCCATGGCCTTGGCGTTGGTCAGGGACGAATGGCCGCTGGCGTGGGTGAGCAGGACGGGATTGCCGGGCGTGACCTTGCTCAAGGCGTCATGGACGGGCAGGCCGTTGACGTTGGGCTCGGGCGCGCGGTCCCACTTGTCCTGGTGCCAGCCCCGGCCGCGGATCCATTCGCCGGGCTTGGCCGCCTTGGCGGCTTCGGCGACGAGGGCGACGATCTCCTCCCAAGAGCGGGCCGCGGTCAGGTCGAGGATCGTTTTCGACTGGCCGAGGCCGGTGAAGTGGCCGTGGCTCTCGATGAGGCCGGGGACGGTCAAGGCCCCGCCGAGCTCGACGATCTCGGTGGCGTCGCCGACATAGCGGGCGTAGCCCTTCGGCTCGGAACCGAGGGCGGTGATGCGGTCGCCGCGGACGGCGAGCCAGGCGGCGGCGGGGGCGCGCTCGTCGACCGTGACGATCTTGCCGTTGACGAGGATGAGGTCGGCGGGCTCGACCGTCTGCCGCACGCGGCGGTTGACCAGGAAGAGGACCGTGAACATAGAGACGAGGACGACAACGAATCCCAAACGGCGGTTTCTGGCGGCCATGGCGTTTGTCCCTCCCGGCCGGAGATGTCCGGCCTGTCCCCAAATTATACCGGCTGTCCCGGCCTGTCAACCGGGGGGTTGCCATCGGGGCCCCCCCCGCATAAGATAGCCGCATGACCAACCACGAACCGAGAACATCCCCAGGTCCGGCCCCGTCCGGCGGCCCCGCCCAGCCCGGCTTCGTCCGCTGTCTCGGCGCCGGCAGCATCACCGCCATCGTCGTCGGCACCATGATCGGCTCGGGCATCTTCATCGTCCCGGCCACCGTGGCCGCCGGGGTGAAGGCGCCGCTCGTCATGCTGGCCGTCTGGGTGGTGGGCGGCATCGCCTGCATGTTCGGCGCCCTGTCACTCGCGGAGCTGGCCGCGGCCTTCTCCTCGGAGACCGGCGGGATCTACGTCTACCTCCGCGAAGTCTACGGCCCGCTTGTCGGGTTCCTGTTCGGCTGGGCGCTGCTGCTCGTCATCGACTCGGGGACCATCGCCACGCTGTCGCTGGCCTTCAGCACGAAATACCTGCCCTACTTCATCCCGCTCTCGCCGGTGGGCCAGAAGGTCGCCGCCGTATTGTTCATCCTCCTCCTCGTCGCCATCAATTACGTCGGCGTCCGGCAGGGCGCCTTTCTGCAGAACGTCCTGACGGTGCTCAAGTTCGCCGCCCTCTCGGGGATCATCGCCGTCGTCTTCCTGTTCGCCCGTGGCGACTGGGGAAACCTGGTGACGCCCAAGCCTTCCGGCCTCGGCGGCGACCTGGTCGGGCAGTTCGGGTTGGCCCTCGTGGCGGCCCTCTGGGCCTACAAGGGCTTTGAGATCTCCACGTTCAACGCCGGCGAGACCAAGAACCCGTCCCGGACGATCCCCCTCGGCCTCATCGCCGGCTGCGGGCTGGTGACGATCCTCTACATCCTGGCCAATGTCGCCTATCTCTACGCCGTACCCGCGCCCGAGATGGCCGGCTCCGACCGGATCGCGGCCGCGGCCATGAACGCGGCGGTCGGCCCGGTCGGCGCCTCCATCGTCGCTTTCATCATCCTGTTCTCGATCCTGGGCGCGGCCAACGGCCACGTCCTGACCGGGCCGCGGGTCTATTACGCCATCGCCAAGGACGGGCTCTTCTTCCGCAAGATGGCCGAGGTCCACCCGAAGTTCCGGACACCCCACGTCGCCCTCCTCATCGTCGGCGCGTGGAGCATCGTCCTCAGCCTCGGCCCGGGCGGGAAGTTCGAGGAGCTCCTCAAGTTCGCCGTCTTCGGGGCCTGGATCTTCCTGGGCCTGGCCGTGCTGGGCGTCTTCATCCTGCGGAAGAGGCGTCCCGACCTGCCGCGGCCGTACAAGACCTGGGGTTACCCGGTGACGCCGGCGATCTTCGTCCTGGCGGCGCTGTTCGTCCTGGTCAACACGATCGTCAAGAGCTTCTGGAACTCGTTCGCCAGCCTGGCCCTCATCGCCCTCGGCGTCCCGGCCTATCTCTACTGGAACAGGAAGCGCGCGAACGCGAACTGAAGCCCAGTCAAAGAACTCTTGTCAGATATTTCGCAGAAGTCCGGCTTCGTGTATCTCCACCGGACTTCTGCCGTCCGCTCACGTGCGTTCGCTTCCGTCGGATGGCGGCCGAGCGGCCGCCCCTGGACGATCGAAGTGACGCGGTAGGCTACTTCCTCTTGCGGATGTAGATGTCTCCGCTGAAGGTGTTGAAGGAGATCTCCCGTCCGCCGCCGTTGACGAGCCCCAGGAGGGACTTGTCGAAGGAGATGCGGAACTTGCCCGCCTCGGTCTTCTCGGCCGCCTCGGTCCGCGTCGGCTGGCGGGTCATGTCGATGTCGAAATCGGTGTAGACCTCGCCCTGGTCGGTCTTCATCTTCAGGTTGGCCTTGACGTCGGCCGGGAGGGTGATGTCGATGTCGCCGCTCATCGAGCTGAACGACAGCGGCTTGTCGGTGGCTACCCGGGCGTCGCGCGTCAGGACGGCCTCGATGTCGCCGTTGACCGTATGGACGAGCATGTTGCCCGAGACGTTCCGCAATGTCACCGGGCCGTTGATGTTGTTGATGTCGATCTCGCCGCTGACCCCTTCGACGACGACGGCGCCGTCCATGGACGAGCGGATCTCGAGCGAGGTCGCGACCGGCACCTGGATGACGAGGTCGGTCGCCGCCTTCCAGGATTCGGTGCGGATCTCGACGACGTTGTCCTGCTCCTCGATCTCGAGGCCCGACGTCGTCCCCGTGAGCTGCTTCATGCCGGCGATCTTCTTGGCCTTTTCCTCGCGCTGTGTCTTCGAGTCCTGGAGGTACTCGTCGTAGAGGTCAACGGCCCTGGCGTAGCCCGTGATCTTCTTGGCCAGCACCTCCTGGTCGGCCAGGGTCCGGGCCAGGTGCTCTTCGATCTCTTTCTGTTGTTTCTCGTCGAGCTCGCCGGCCCTTCTCCTCGGCGCGGGGGCAGGTGCGGTCGCGGAGACCGGGGCGCCCGGGGGGGCCGGGGTCACGGGAGGCGCGGCGACGGCGTAGTTAAGGCCGGTGGTGTAGGCTTGGGCCAGATAATTGGACAGCGCCTTCTCCCGCGTCCGGGCCTCGACGACGATGTCCTTGCCCTCGTAGGCCTTGACCGTGATGCTGCCGCGCATGACGGAGACCTCGATCTTGGCCGGTTTGCCGGGGCTCGTCAGGGGGACGACCGCCCGGTCAGGGGGCTCCTGCTTGGCCTGGGCGGCGGCCCAACCGCAAGTCCCGGCCGCGAGAAGCGCCAGGACCGCGATCCTCGCGATTCCCTTGTTCGTGGTCTTGTTCATGTTCATATTCTCCTCCTTGTCCTTGTCAGGACGTTGATTTCGATCTCTTGGCGATCAGGATGTCGCCGGTCAGGGTTTCGAGCTTGATCTCGGGGCCGCCCTGTCCGACACGGACCCCGTATCCGCGATCGCTCCGGTAGACGAAGCGGCCGCCCTCCTCCCGGCGCTCTTCCCGGACCGGCGGCGTGTTGGCGAGGTAGGCGACTTCGAAGTCGGAGTAGACCTCCCCGTTCATGGTCTTGATCCGGAAGTCGGCCGAGGGCCGGTCGGGGAGGTTCACCTCGACGTCCCCGCTGACCGACTTGAAAAGGCACGGCCCGGCCGGCGGGCGCCGGAAGTCGACGGTCACCCCGGCGCTGACGGACGAGGCTTCGCCGGCGCCGCCCGCGTCGACGAGGCGGACCCGGCCCACGACGTTGCGGACGTCGAACGTACCTTCGATCCCGCGGACCTCGATGTCGCCGTCGAGGACCGTGGCCAGGACGAGATCCGTCCGGGCCGGGACCTTGAGGGTGAACGCGTAATGGACCATGTAGCCCGGGTCGCGGCGCATCTGGACTCGCCGCCGGGCCCCGGGATCGTCGCTTTCGCGGAACGGGCCGTCGACGTAGGCCTCGATCGTCTGGCCCTTCTCGGCGATATCGAGCTTGACCTCGGCTTCGGCCTTGCGGGCCCGGGCCTCGTCGCGGGCATAGACGGTCTTTTTCGCCTCGAGGACGACGTCGCGCCCGGCGTGGGCTTCGACCTTGATCGGGCCGGAGAGGTTGTCGACGACGACCTCGCCGGGCTTGGCCGGATCGGCGAACCTCAGGGTCCTGGCGACGGTCTCGGTTTGGAAGGGTTCCATGCCGTGGCGGCCGTCCCAGCTCTTCTGCGCGGCGGCAACGGCCGTCAGGGTGAGCGCGGCCGCGGCGACAGCGACGGCCAGCGCGATCATGGTCATCGTCTTCTTCATGGGAGACCTCATATGGCGATCTGCTTCAGGCCCTGCTCGGCGTGCGACTTGACCTCCGGCGTGAGGTCGCCGCCCTCGATGAGGCTCTTGAGGGCATCGGCCGCCCGGGCCTCCCGCACCTCGACCAGGAAATCGATGAGGGCGACCTGGACGAGGGGATAGGTCTGGACGGACAGGGACTTGACCAGGCTCTCGCGGACCCCGGGACGGTCCCGGAAGAGATACAGGGCGTCCACGGCGGCCAGCCGGACGTTAGGATTGGGATCGCTGTCGACCGCGTTGAACAGGGCGGCCAGGGTCGTGCCGCTCGGGTTCTTGACGGCGGCGCTGTAGCTGACGCCCTGGATACGCTCTGTCGCCGAGGGCTGGTTCAGGAGCGAGAGGGCGTATTGCTGGCGCATGTCCTGGACCTCGCGCGAGAGGCCGGCGCGCTTCATCTCGCTTCCGCCGCCGGCGAACCAGCCCGCCGCGGCGCCGGCGAGAAGGAGGAAAGCCGAGAACGACGCGGCGAACGCGGGGCGCTGGAACGTGAACCAGGCTCTCCAGCCGCGTCCGCTTTCCAGCCGGGCCGCCTTCTTCTCCGCCTCGAGCCCGCCCTTGTACTCCTCGAGCATCGTGTAGAAGCGGTGGCGCAGTCCGCCGCCCGGCTGCTCTTCGGGCAGGACGCCGAGCTTGGCCCAGATGACGGTCAGGTCCTCGAGGTCCTCGCGGCAGGCGGGGCAGGCGAGGATGTGCCCCTGCACGTCGGCGCGGCCGGCCTCGTCGAGGTCCCCGGTCAGAT
>Ga0316630_10000059_pt1 | contig 24740 bp, 26 predicted proteins | sample OWC_May_M1_C1_D6_FD_207658 | JGI IMG/M metagenome (GOLD analysis project Ga0316630, IMG submission 207658) | Wetland soil microbial communities from Old Woman Creek delta, Ohio, United States - OWC_May_M1_C1_D6_A | ecosystem: Environmental > Terrestrial > Soil > Wetlands | place: USA: Ohio...
ACTCGCGGCGGTCGGTGCGTCTTCGGCGCTGGTGCAGGGCGCCGTGGTCGGTCCCCTGGTCCGGCGCTTCGGCGACCGTCGCGTGCTGCTCGCCGGCCTGCTGTGCGGCACCGTCGGCTTCTGTGCCTACGGCCTTGCGCCGACGGGCGTGCTGTTCCTCGCGGCGGTGCCGGTGGTCGCGCTGTGGGGACTCGCCTCGCCGACGGCGCAGGGACTCATGTCGCAGCAGGTCGGCGCCTCGCAGTACGGTGAGTTGCAGGGCGCGGCGGGTGCGGTGATGGGGGTCGCCACCATGATCGGTCCCGCGGTGTTCGCCGCCACCTTCGCCTGGTTCATCGGCGAAGGCGCGCCGCTGCACCTGCCGGGTGCGGCGTACCTGCTGTCGGCCCTGCTGCTCGCGGCCGCCACGGCGCTCGCGGCGCGCGTCACCGCCGTGGAGGTGGTCCGATGACCCCGCCCATGGACCTCGACCTCTCCGCGCTTCCCATCCTGCTGCGCCCGGCCCTCGAACCGCGGCTCGCGCAGATCGCCGAGCGCGGCGGACTGCCGCCGGGCGAGGACGCGGCCGAGGTTTCTCGCAGCCTCGCCCGGGTTTGGGCGTGCAGCGACTTCGCGTCCGACGCGTGCCTGCGCGATGCCGCGCTGCTGCCGTGGCTGTGCGAGCCGGGCCGGCTGGACGCCACCGCCACCGAGGAAGTTCTCGAGCACGAACTGTACGACGGTCTCGTGCAGGCCGACGACGACGCGCGCTTCATGGACGTGCTGCGCCGCTTCCGCCGCTGGCAGCTGGTGCGCATCGCCTGGCGCGATCTCGCCGGCCTCGCGGACGTCGAGACGGTGCTCGGCGAGCTGTCGCTGCTGGCCGACGTGTGCATACGCGCCGCCTGCCGGCGCGCCGTCGCTGCGCTCGAGGCCCGGCACGGCACCCCGCGCGGCGAGGACGGCGCGCCGCTCGAGCTCATGGTGCTGGGCATGGGCAAGCTCGGCGGCGGCGAGCTCAACTTTTCCTCCGACATCGACCTCGTGTTCCTGTTTCCCTCGCACGGCGAGACCGGCGGTCCGCGCCCGATGGAATACGAGGAGTACTTCGCGCGGGTCGGTCGGCGCGTGGCGCAGCTGCTCGGCAGCGTGACCGCCGAGGGCTTCGTGTACCGCGTGGACCTGCGGCTGCGGCCCTTCGGCGAGTCCGGTCCGCAGGTGGTGAGCTTCGACGCCTTCGAGGACTACCTGCAGCACCAGGGGCGCGACTGGGAGCGCTACGCCTACGTCAAGGCGCGGCCAATAAACGGTGCTGGCCCGTTCGACGAGCTGTACCGCAACGTGCTGCGTCCGTTCGTGTTCCGCCGCTACCTCGACTTCAGCGTGTTCGAGTCGCTGCGCGGCATGAAGGAACTGATCGCACGCGAGGTCGAGCGCCGCGAGCTGCGCGACAACGTCAAGCTCGGCCCGGGCGGCATCCGCGAGATCGAGTTCATCGTGCAGGCGTTCCAGCTGATCCGCGGCGGCGGCAAGCCCGCGCTGCAGACGCGCCGCCTGCTCGAGGCGCTGCCACTGCTCGCGGGCCAGAAGCTGCTCACGCAACGCGCGGTCGAGGAACTCGGCGACTCCTATCGCTTCCTGCGCCGGGTCGAGAACCGCCTGCAGGAGCGCAACGACGAGCAGACCCACGACCTGCCGCAGGACGAGGCGGGCCGGGCACGCCTCGCCCTATCCATGGACGCACCGGACTGGGCCACGCTGGCCGGGGAGATCGAGCGGCACCGGCAGCGCGTGAGCGCTCACTTCCAGGCGCTGATCTTCGGGCCCACGGAGCCGGGTGCCGGCGCCGCCTCGGGCCGTGCGCTCGTGGCCCTGCTCGAGCCTGGGCTCGACGACGCGGGGCGCCGCGAACTGCTCGGTGCCGTCGGCATCGCGGAGGCCGCGGACGTGCTCGCACGACTCGAGGTGCTCAGGCAGAGCGCTTACTGGCAGCGGCTCGACGAAACCGGCCGGCGGCGACTGCAGACGCTGCTGCCTGAGCTGCTGCAGGAGATCGCGGGTGGCGCGGGCGAGGCGGTGGCGCTTGGCCGCCTGCTGCACGTCATCGAGCGGATCGGCGGCCGCACCGTGTACCTCGCGCTGCTCAATGAGAACCCGGTCGCGCGGCGTCGTCTCGTGGAGATCTGCGCACAGTCGCAGTTCCTAACCGACCAGATCGCGGCCTTCCCGCTGCTGCTCGACGAGCTGCTCGACGAGCGGCTATTCGACGCCGTGCCGACGCGGGCGGAGTTCGAGCAGGACCTGCGCGCGCGCATGGCGGGGGCGGGCGCGGACGACCCGGAGCGGCAGGTGGATCTGCTGCGCGAATTCCAGCGGGCCGCGGTGTTCCGCGTCGCCGTGCCGGACCTGACCGGTCGCCTGCCGCTCATGAAGGTGAGCGACCGGCTCACCGACATCGCGGAGCTGATCTGCGCCGAGGCGCTCGCGCTCGCCTGGGAGCAGATCGTCGCGCGCCACGGCCTGCCGCGCTGCGGGCCGGATGCATCGACGCTCGTCGAGGCGGGCCTCGTCGTGGTCGCCTACGGCAAGTTCGGCGGCATCGAGCTCGGCTACGGCTCCGATCTCGACCTCGTGTTCCTGCACGACTCGGCCGGCGAGGTGCAGCGCACGGACGGGCCGAAGGCGGTCGACAACGGCGTGTTCTTCATGCGGCTGGTGCAGCGCCTCGTGCACCTGCTCACGGTCCACAGCGCGGCCGGGAGGCTCTACGAGGTGGACACGCGCCTGCGCCCGAGCGGCAAGGGCGGGCTGCTGGTCCAGGGCCTCACGGGCTTCGGCGAGTACCAGCGCAGCGAGGCGTGGACCTGGGAGCACCAGGCGCTGCTGCGCGCCCGCGTCGTGGCCGGCAGCCCGGGCCTGCGCGAGCGCTTCGAGTCGCTGCGGCGCGACGTGCTCCGCTACGCGGTGCGTCGCGACACGCTGCGCGAGGACGTCCGCGCGATGCGCGAGCGCATGCGCGCCGAGCTCGCCCACGCCGGCGCGGACCAGTTCGACCTGAAGCGCGACCCCGGCGGCATCACCGACATCGAGTTCCTGGCGCAGTACTGGACGCTGCTCTGGGCCGAGCGTTACCCGGACCTCGTCACCTACTCGGACAACATTCGCCAGCTCGAGAGCCTCGCCTCGGCCGACCTCGTGCCGCAGGCCACGGTCGACGTGCTCACGAGAGCGTACCGCAGCTACCGGCAACGGCTGCACCACCTGTCGCTCGAGGCCGAGAAGAGCATCGTTCCCGCGACCGAGTTCACGGCGGAGCGCTCTGCGGTGACCGCGATCTGGGACGCGGCCTTCGGAACTTAGGGCGCCGCGGCCGGTTTCCCTATAATCCCAGCACACCCCGCGAACCGAGGCTCCACATGGCCGAACTGATGGTGCCGATCTCCCCGGGCGAGCTGATCGACAAGATCACCATTCTCGAGATCAAGTCGCAGCGCATGACGGACGCGGCGAAGCTGCACAACGTGCGCACGGAGCTCGCGCTCCTGACCGACACCTGGCGCGCCTCGCCGTTTGCGGCCACGGACATCAGCGCCGAGTGGGACGCCCTGCGCGAGGTGAATGGCAGGCTCTGGGACATCGAAGACCGCATCCGCGACCAGGAGCGGGACGGGGCGTTCGACGAGGTGTTCATCGGGCTGGCCCGCGCGGTCTACGTGACCAACGACGAGCGCGCTGCCGTCAAGAAGACCATCAACACGAAGCTCGGCTCGACCCTGGTCGAGGAGAAGAGCTACGCCGACTACACCCGCAAGGCGTGAGCGTCAGTCCTTGAGCGTGTATTCCGCGGAACAGTAGGGGCACTTCGCCCAGCCGGTCTTCTCGATCGGCAGGTACACCCGTGGATGGCTGTTCCACAGCTGCATGCCGTGCATCGGGCAGGCGAGCGGCAGGTCGTCCGCCGTCACCTCGTACTGGTGCTGGGCGTTCGTCTGGATCAAGGTCTCGCTGGCTCGGGCACCCATTCTGCTGCTCCTGGCGCGTGTCTCCTCGGCATTATCGCCCGCCCAAGGGCGCGCCGTCAGCCGCCCGGCGTGCGCGGCGCGCCGGCGGCGAGCAGCGCGTCGAGCCGCTCGATCACGTCCGCGACGGTAATGAGATCCATCACACCCGGTTTTTCGATCTTCGTGGTCCACGGCAACTCGGCGGCAGGCCGGCCGTGGAAGCGCCGCGCGGCTGCGTCGTAGCGGTCCACGCACCACTCGCGGCTGTAGTACGGACCGCTGCGCGCTGGGTTGGTGGCAGCGTAGAGGCCGATAACCGGCGTGCCGACCGCGGTCGCCATGTGCGCGGGCCCCGAGTCCGGTGTCAGGACGGCCGTGGCGCGGGCGAGGGTCGCTAGCAGCTGGGTCAGGGTGTCCTTTCCGACGAGGTTCACGCAGGCACTGCGCATGAGCGCGGCAATGCGGGTCCCGTACTCGAACTCGAGCGGACTTGGGCCGCCGCAGATCAGCACCCGCAGGCCGTGCCGCGCCGCGGCGTGGTCGGCCACAGCCGCGTAGCCCTCGGGCGTCCAGTTGCGCAGCGCGTGGCTCGAGCAGGGACTCAGCACCAGCGTGGCCTCGTCGTCAGGAACCGCGCGGCGGGCGTGGTCGAGCGCCGACTCGGGCAACGGGATGTCCCAGCGCATCGAGCGGCCCGGCACGCCGAGCGCCTCGGCGAAGCCGAACAGGCCGTCCTGCACGTGCTCGCGGCTGCGCGGCGCGATGCGCTCGTTGGTGAACAGCCACTGCAGCTCGCGCGCTCTGGCGCGGTCGAAGCCGATGCGCCGCCGCGCCGGCACCTGCGCCGCGGCGAGGCTGGCGCGGAGCGCGAGCTGCATGTGCAGCAGCGCGTCGAAGCGACGTCCCGTCAGGCGGCGGCGCAGCTCGCGGTAGGCGGCCACGCCCGCCTTCTTGTCGAACACCACGAACTCGACGTCGGGCAGGTGGCCGAGCAGCTTGTGCTCGAGGCGCCCGATGATCCAGGTGATCCCGACGCCGGGCCAGGCATCCTGCACCGTGCGCACCACCGGCAGCACGTGGCACACGTCGCCGAGCGCCGAGAGGCGCAGCACGCACAGGTGTCGGGACGGATCGGTGGCGGACGGGGGCATCGCGGTCGGGGCTGTAGGCAGCGGGTGTCCGATGGTGAACAATCCGACCTGAGGATCCAGCGAGGAAGGTCGAACGGCGTGAGCGCAGGCCCGGAAATCGTCGCGCCGACCGCGGGCGGCGCGATGCTATACGATGCCTCGCGCAGCAGCCAGCCGGACGAGCGGATCTTCGAGCGCGGCCACTGGCGCGCGTGCGGCAGCGTGGAGGAAACGGCAGGCGGCCGCGGCACCGTCGCCTTCCTGCACGACGGCGAGCGCCGCTGGGTTCTGCGTCACTACCGCCGCGGCGGCCTCGTGGCCCGCGTGGCCGAGGACACCTACCTCTATACGGGCGCGGCGCGCACGCGCTCCTTCCGCGAGTTCCGCCTGCTGCGCCAGCTGCGCGAGTGGCGCCTGCCCGTGCCGCACCCGGTGGCGGCGCGCTACGTTCGTCGCGGCCTGCTGTACCGGGCGGACCTGCTCACCGAGGAGCTGCCCACGCGGCGCACGCTCGCCCAGGCACTCGCCGCCGCACCGCTCGCCGCGGCGGCCTGGCGCGCCGTCGGTGCCTGCATCGCCCGGCTGCACGCACGCGGCGTGCACCATGCCGACCTCAACGCCCACAACATCCTGCTCGGCGACGACGGCGCGGTGTACGTGCTCGACTTCGACCGCGGTCGCCTGCGCGCGCGCGGAGCCTGGGAGCAGGCGGTGCTCGAGCGCCTGCGTCGTTCGCTCGCCAAGGTGAGCGCGCCGCTGCCGGCGGATCGCTTCGACGCCGCCGCCTGGCACCAACTGCGCGCCGGCAGCGAGGCCGCCTGATGCGCGTCCTCTACGTCGTGCTCACCTACCTGCTCGCGCCGATCGTCATCGTGATGGAGGGCTGGAAGGCGCTGTGGAACCCCGAGTACCGCGGGCGGCTCGGCCAGCGGCTCGGCTTCATCGCGCCGCCGCCGGATCAGGGCGGCCTGTGGGTGCACGCCGTGTCGGTGGGCGAGGTGCAGGCGGCGGTGGGACTCATCCGCGCGCTGAGCCAGCGCTTCCCGGGAATCCCGGTCGTGCTCACCACGGTCACGCCCACGGGAGCACAGCGCGCCCGCGCGCTGTTCGGCGAATCGGTGCGACACTGCTACCTGCCCTACGACCTGCCGGGGTCGGTGCGACGCTTCCTCGACGGCTTGCAGCCACGCGTCGCCATCATCCTCGAGACCGAGATCTGGCCGACGCTCTACGACGCCCTCGGCCGGCGCGGCATCCCGCTCGTGATCGCGAGCGCGCGCCTCTCGACGCGTTCGGTGGACCGCTACCGGCGCATGGCGTCGCTGTTCAAGGAAACGCTGTCGCACGGCATCGTGATCGGCGCACAGACGGCCGCCGACGCCGAGCGCTTCCGCGCCATCGGGGCGTCCGCCGGCCGCGTCCAGGTCACGGGCAACGTGAAGTTCGACCTCGAGATCCCGGCTGCCACGGTGGCGGAGGGGCGGGCCTTCCGCGGGCGCTGGGCCGGGGGACGGCCCACGTGGATCGCGGGCAGCACGCACGAGGGCGAGGAAGAGGCGACGCTCGCCGCGCACGTGACCGTCCGCGAGCGACACCCGGATGCACTGCTCATCCTGGTGCCGCGCCACCCGCAGCGCTTCGAGGCCGTGCGCGCGCTGCTGCGACGGCGCGGCCTCGCGTTCGCGCAGCGCAGCTCAGGGCTGGGGCCCTCGGCGGGCGATGCGGTCTATCTCGTCGACACGCTCGGCGAGCTGCAGCTCTTCTATGCGGCGGCCGACGTCGCCTTCGTGGGAGGCAGCCTCGTGCCGATCGGCGGCCACAACCTGCTCGAGCCGGCGGTGCTCGGACTGCCGATGCTGTCCGGCCCGCACACGCAGAACGCGCAGGACGTCGCGGAACTCCTGCAGCGCTCGGGCGCACTGCGGATCGTGCGGAGCCGCGAGGACCTCGCGCAGCGCGTCACCGACTGGTTCGACCACCCGCAGACTGCCCGTGAAGACGGCGCAGGGGGCCTGCACGCCGTGGCGCAGAGCCGCGGCGCGGTGGAGCGACTCGTGGCGATGATCGTGCCGCTGCTCAGCCCGCCGGGCGGGTGATCTGCAGCGGCGTCGGCCGCGTCAGGAACTCGTTGATGTAGGCGAGATCCTGCGGCACGAGAATGCCGGCGGCGGACTTGAGGCGCACGAGGTTGATCAGGTAGTCGTAGCGGCTGCGGGCGTAATCGCGCTGCGCCTCGAACAGGCGCCGGCGTGCGTCGAGCACGTCCACGGTCGTGCGGGTGCCGACCTCGAAGCCTGCTTCGGTCGCCTCGAGCGCGGTCTCGTTCGAGGTCACCGACTGCTTGAGTGCGTTCACGCGCGCCCGCTCCGCGATCACGCCGAGGTAGGCGTCTCGCGTCTCGCGCTCGGCGCCCCGCAACGCGCCGTCGAGCTTCTCGCGCGAGGCGCGATGGCGGTACACCTGCTGGCGCACGCGCGACTGGGTGGCGCCGCCGCTGAAGATGGGCACGTTGACGCGCAGGCCGATCACGTCGTCGGTGCGGTTCGAATCCGCGGTACCGGCCACCGGGATGGGATCCGGCACGCCCGGAGCGTCCGAAAGCTGCAGGCGCGTGTTGACCTGGTCGGCCGAGCGGTCGTTCTCGAAGCGCTGAGCGAAGAGGTCGACCGTCGGCAGGTGCCCGGACTGCGCGATCTTGACGTCGCTCTTGGCGGTTTCGACGCCGAGGCGCGCCGCGATCACGGCGAGGTTCTGCTCGACCGCCTTGGTGACCCACTCGTCCTCGTTGGCGGGCTGCGGCTGGTCGAGCGGCATGTCCTCCGCCGGCTTCGCGAGCGTGTCGTAGACCTCGCCGGTCAGCTCGCGCAGCAGTTCCTGCGTGCTCGCGAGCGCGCGCTTCGCTGCGATGACGCCGGCCGTCGCGCTGTCGTAAGCGGCCTTCGATTCCTGCACGTCGGTGATCGCGATCAGGCCGACCTCGAAGCGCTTCTCGGACTGCTCGAGCTGACGGCTGAAGGCCTGCAGCGTTGCCTCCGCTGCGGACAGCGTGTCCTCGGCTGCGAGCACGTCGAAATAGCGCCGCGAGACGCGCACCATCAGGTCCTGCTGGGCCGCACGGTAGTTGGCCTCGGCGAGCGCGACTTCGGAGTCGGCGCGCTTCAGGGTCTGCCACTGGTCCCAGCGGAAGATCGTCTGCGTCACCTGCGCGGTGTAGTCCCAATACGTGTCCGTGTCGGTCTCGTTGCGGTTGCCGACGGAGATCACTTCGCCGGTCGTGGTGTCGACCTGCGGGAAGTAGGACTCGCCCTCCGATTCGCCCGTGTACACCTGCCCGCCGAGCGAGATCTGCGGCAGCAGCAGGGCGCGCGCCTGCGGCTTGGCCTCCAGCGCAGCGAGCCGGTTGGCCTCGGCCTCGCGCACGATGGGGTCGCTCTTGACCGCGGCCTGGTACACCTCGAGCAGGTTCTCGCCCCGCGCGGCGGACGTGCCGAGGGCGAGCGCGACGCAGCTGGCGAGCAGGAAGGACTTGTTACGCATGGATTCACCGTCTGGCGAGCGGGTCGCCGCTGGTTCAATTAGTGTTGTAGCACACTATATCACCCGCCGGGCCAATGGAAACCCCGGCCGGCGACTGGCGTGCCTCAGAAGACGAACTTGGGCGGCTCCGCGGCGTGGACCAGGGGATCCATGGCCGTCTCGAACAGGCTCTCGCGCCGCCAGTCGCCGGGCCCCGTGCAGGTGATCCGCCGCGCCTCCATGACGTGGCCCTTGCCCACCACGGCAAAGAGCCGGCCGCCCTCGAGCAGCAGCGATTCGAAACGGGGGTCGTACACCGGCAGGGAGCCGGTCAGGACGATCACGTCATAGCGCGAGGCGTAGTCGCGGCCGAACGCATCCACGTTCTCGACGCTCACGTTGCTCGCGCCCGCGCGCGCGAGGCACTTACGGGCCGCATCCGCGAGGTCCGCGAAGATCTCGAGCGAGGTCACCGAGCGGGTGAGCGCGCCGAGGCAGGCGGCGAAATAACCGCTGCCGGTGCCCACCTCGAGCACCGTATCGTCGGCCCGCAGCTCGAGCGACTGCAGGATGCGGCCTTCCAGCGTCGGCGTGAGCATGTGCTGGCCGTGGCCGATCGGCACGGCCATGTCGGCGAACGCGAGGTCTCGGTAGGCGGGGGGCACGAACGACTCGCGCGGGACGCGTCCCATGGTCTCGAGTACGGCGGCATCGAGCACAGCCCAGGCACGGACCTGCTGCTCGATCATCTGGCGTCGGGCGAAATCGGAGTCCAGCATGGGCTTGCGTACCACGGTGCGTCGAGGAAGCCCGGGCGAAAGTCGATGCGCGGGTGGCCGGAAAGGTTATGCGCTCCGCCGCCGGGCGACAAGGCGTGAGGCATGCGGCATTATGGTGAAAGCGCCGGGTGCTGGCGAGCCGTTCCGCTATGCTCCTTACGACGCAGGATATAACGACAACACCGAGGAAAACGGGCGCGCTCCGCGCCCCTGCAGGCCCAAGGACGACCCGGATCACGCCATGCTGACCGTCGCGCTCATCGCCGTCGGACTGCTGGCAGCGCTGCTCGCAGTGCTGCTCGCCGTGCGCGTGCGCGAGATCGGCAAGGTACGTGAGTTCGGCGAGCGTCTTGACGCCGTCGCCCAGGCCGGCGAGTTCGCCTTGCCGCTCGCCGCCGAGGCCGGTGGCGGCCCGGCCGGCGAGGTGGCGCAGAGCGCCGAGAGGCTCCTGGCGCGACTGCGCAGCGAGAAGGAGGCGCAGGCCGAGCGCGGGGCGCTCTACCGGCGGCTTGCCGAGGCCATGCACGAGGGCGTGGCCGTGGAGCGTGGTGGCATCCGACTCGCCAATGCGCGGTTCGCCGAGCTGTGCGGCGCTGCTTCGCCCGCGGACCTCGTCGGGCGGACTCTGAGCGACCTCGTGCACCCGGATTTCAGCGAGCTGCTGGCCGGCCACCTGCGGCGCCATCACGCCGGCGAGCCGGCGCCCGCGCGACTCGAGGTCGAGCTGCCCGCAGCGGCCGGCCGTTCGTCCCGGGTCGAGCTTGCGCTGTCGCGCACCACCTACGAGGGCGCGCCCGCGCTGCTGGTGTCGGCCGTGGAGATGAGCCCGGCGCCGCGCGAGCCCGTCCGCCGCGCGCACGCCAATGCCTGGGAAGCGCTCGACGCGCTCGGCGAGGGCGTGATCACGACCGACCTCCAGGGACACATCGCCTACGTGAACCGGGCGGCCGAGGCACTGATCGGCCGGCCGGCCGCGGACGCGCACGGTCGCACGCTGCTCGAGGTCATCGATCTCGTCGAGGAAGGCGATCGCAAGGCGCTCGGCGATCCGGTGCGGCAGTGCCTGACCAGCGGCGGCCGCGTGCACGTCGGCCGCCGCGGCATGGTCGTCTCTGGCAACGGCGAAGGGGAGCGCTCGATCGAGCTCAGCGTGTCGCCGCTGCGCGACGCGTCTGGCGACCTCGCCGGCACGGTCATCGCATTGCGCGACGTCACGGACCTGCGCGGCCTGACGCGCCAGATGTCCTACCAGGCGAGCCACGATGCGCTCACCGGCCTCGTCAATCGCCGCGAGTTCGAGCGCCGCCTGCAGGAATCGCTCGAGGAGGCGCACGCCGGCGGGGCCCGTCACGTGCTCTGCTATCTCGACCTCGACCGCTTCAAGTCCGTCAACGACGAGTGCGGGCACAGCGCGGGCGACGGCCTGCTTCGCGAGGTGGCCGGGCTCATCAAGGACGCCGTGCGCGACTCCGACACCGTCGGGCGCCTCGGGGGCGACGAGTTCGGCATCCTGCTGGCCGGCTGCCCGCTCGAGAAGGCTCGGCAGATCGCCGACGACGTGGTGCGCACCGTCGGCGAGTTCCGCTTCGTGTGGAAGGACAAGATCTTCACCATCGGCGCGAGCGTCGGTCTCGTCGAGATCTCGCGCGAGAGCGGTTCGCTCGAGGACCTCATCGGCGCGGCGGACTCGGCCTGCTACGTGGCCAAGAAGCAGGGCGGGCACGTGCACGTGTACTCCGCCCGCGACGAGGCGGCGGCGCGTGGCCGCGGCGAGATCCAGTGGCTGCAGCGGCTGCAGACGGCGCTGCGCGACGGGCGCTTCGAACTGCACGCGCAGCCGATCGTCGCCGTGGACGAGGCCGCCACGCGCGGGCCCGGCCTCGAGGTGCTGCTCCGGCTGCGCGACGAAGACGGCGTGTTCGTGACGCCGGCCGAGTTCATGGTCGCGGCCGAGCGCTACCGGCTGATGCCGCACGTGGACCGCTGGGTGGTGCAGACCGCGCTCGCGGCGTTCGCCCGTGGCGTGCTCAAGCTGCCGCCCGGCCGCAGCCTGTGCATCAACCTCTCCGGCCAGACCCTCGGCGACGGGTCGTTCCTGGAGTTCGTGGTCGAGTGCCTCGACCGCACCGGCGTGTCGCCCGACCGCATCTGCTTCGAGGTCACGGAGAATTCCGTGATCACCAATATCGAGCACGCGCGGCGCTTCATCGGCGTGCTGCACGGCATGGGTTGCCAGTTCGCGCTCGACGACTTCGGCCGCGGCCTGAGCTCGTTCGCCAACCTGAAGAACCTGCAGCTCGACTACCTCAAGATCGACGGCTACTTCATCCGCAACCTCGCCTCCGACAGCGTCAACCAGGCGATGGTCACCGCGATGATCAAGCTCGCCCGCTCGCTCAACTTCCAGGTCATCGCCGAGCACGTCGAGGACCTGGCGGCCGCGGATTCCGCGCGCCGCATGGGCGTGGACTTCCTGCAGGGCTACCAGACCGGCCGCCCGCAACCGCTGCCGCTGGCGAGCTGAGGCGGGGCGCATTCCGATCGGTTAAGGTGGCCGCGTGATTACGCTCGCCTCGCTGCACGTCTATCCCGTCAAGTCGTGTCGCGGCACTGCGCTCGAGGAGGCCCGGCTGACCGAGGCGGGCCTCGAGCATGACCGCGAGTGGATGATCGTGACTCCCGAGGGACGCTTCGTCACGCAGCGCGAGCTGCCGCGACTCGCGCTCGTGGAGGCCCGGCTCGCCGCGCACGGGCTGATGCTGTCGGCCGCCGGCCACGGCTTGGTCAGCGTCCCGTTCGATCACGCCGGCGGCCCGGTCGAGGTCACGGTGTGGCGCGACCGCTGCCGCGCCTTCGACCAGGGCGAGGCGGCGGCGCAGTGGCTGAGTATGTTCGTCGGTCGGCCGCTTAGGCTGGTGCGCTTCGATCCGTCCCGCCCCCGCGCGAGCGAAGCGGCCTGGACCGGTGGGCTCACCGCGCTCAACCGATTCTCCGACGGCTTCGCGCTGCTCGCGATCTCGCGCGCCTCGCTCGCCGACCTGAACGCCCGGCTCGCCGTGCCGCTGCCCATGGACCGCTTCCGGCCCAACCTCGTGCTCGACGGACTGCCTGCTTACGGCGAGGACGAGCTGCAGGACCTCGTGGCCGGCGGGGTGCGCCTGCGCCGCGTGAAGGCCTGCACCCGCTGCCGCATCACCACCACCAACCAGGCGACGGCCGAGGTGGAGGGCGAGGAGCCGCTGCGCACGCTCAAGACCTATCGCTGGAACGCGGCGCTCAAGGGCGTGGCGTTCGGTCAGAACCTGATCGTGGTGGCCGGCAGCGGCGAGCGGATGAGGGCGGGGATGGAACTGCACGACTCGCGGGCCTGATCCGCCCAGCCCCGTCACGCCGCCGGCGCCGCCTTTGGTTCCATCACGAGCTGGGTCTGCAGCACCAGCGCGCAGAGGCGGCCGTCCTCGCGACGGATCGAGGTCTGCCACACCATCGTGGTGCGGCCCTTGTGCAGCGGCACCGACTCGCCGGTCAGCACCTGTCCCTCGGGCGCGGCCGCCATGAACTTCGTGCTCGACTCGATCGTGGTGGTCGTGGCGCCCGGCGGCATGTTGAGGAACGTGCCGACCGCGCCCAGGGTGTCGGCGAAGCCCATCACGGCACCGCCGTGCATCATGCCGCCGACGGTGCAGATCTCCGATCGCGCCCGCAGCCGGCCAACCACGCGCTCGGTCGTGGTCTCGACGAGCTCGATGCCGAGCAGACCGGGGAACTGCTTCGCAATCACCTGCTGCACGAGCGCGGGCGACATCGGGTTCATCGTCATGGTGTGTCCTCCGTCGCCGGCCAGAGGTCCGGCGAGCGATACGCGTAACGATACGCAGCGTAGAACGCGGGTGCGATGAGCGGCAGCAGGAAGCCGGCCACGACGATCGCGGCGGGGCCGGCCACCAGCACGGGCCACAGCGCGACCAGCGTGGCGACCAGGACGACCCAGAAGGCCGGGCCCCAGTAGCGGTGCGCGCCGATCGGGCGGCGCAGTGCGTAGCCCCAGGTGGCGATGAGCAGCACGGCGCTCAGCACCCAGTTCGCCGGCGTTCGTATATCGACCGCGCCCTGCACGACGTTCGCGGCCTCGCCCAGCACGATCAGCCCGGTCAGTGCTGCGGCGTAGGCGGTCCAGCCCTTGCGGATCACGGTGCGGTCCGTCGCGGCGATCAGTAGTGCGGCGGGATCTCGACGGGCGAGGCATCGGACGCCCGGCCCTCGATCTCCTGCAGCTGCTGGCGCAGGCGCTGGTTCATCGCGAGTGCGGCGTCGAGCTGCCGCTGCTGTCGATAGACGACGTCGCTCAGCTCCTGCACCGCGCGTTCGAGGTGCGCGAGCTTGACCTCAACCGTCTCGAGCCGGTCGCTGCCCGCGGCTGCCGACCGCTCGACCCCGAGCGCGACCTCGAGCGCGCCGTCGTGGCACAGGCCCTGTACACGCGCTTCCACGTAGGCGCGTGCGGCGTCCGCCGACAGGTGCGACGGCGCTTCCTCGATTTCGTCGGCGGGCTGCATTGCGGGCGGGCTCCCAGGGGTCGCGGTGGCCGGGATAGTGCCGATCACGGCGGGACGGCGCAAACGCTCAGCGCGCCGCGCTCCGCCCCCCGCGCAGCAGGAACACGCACACGACGGCCGCCACCGCGAGCGCCACGAGCTCGCCGGTCAGTCCGCCGAGCCGCGGGTCCATCGCCTTCGGCGCGAGGCCCGCGGCCACGAGCCCTGCCACCGCCACCCCGGCGAGGCCCTCGCCCGCCACGAGGCCCGAGGCCGCGAGGATGCCGGGATCGCTGTCGCCCTCGGCGCGCGGCGCGCGGTTGCGTTCGACGAGCGCGCGCACGCAGCCGCCCACGAACAATGGCGCCATCGTCGCGAGCGGCAGGTATACGCCGATCGCGAAGGCGAGGCCCGAGACGCCGCAGAGCATCGCGCCGATCGAGAGCCCCGCGCCGGTGAGCACGAGGTCCCAGGGCAGTGCGCCCGCGAGCACGCCCTCGATGATGGTCTTCATGAGCGTGGCCTGCGGCGCCGGGATTTCGCGCGAGCCGAACTCGTAGGCGTGGCCGAGCAGCATCACGGTCGCCGCCACCGCCCAGCAGGCGAAGGCCGCGCCGATGAGCTGGCCGAGCTGCTGCCGCGCGGGCGTCGCGCCCACCAGCCAGCCGGTCTTGAGGTCCTGCGAGATGTCGCCCGCCTTGCTGGCCGCGACCGCGACGATGGTGCCGACGGTGAGCACGCCCGCCTGCGCGCCCGGGCCCACCCAGCCCGCGGCCGCGAACACCGAGGCGGTGGCGAGCAGGGTGACGAGCGTAATGCCCGAGGTGGGCTGCGAGGACACGCCCACGATGCCGACGATGCGCGCCGCCACCGTCACGAACAGCACGCCGAACACGCCGACGCCCGCCGCGAGCACGGCGCGCTGCACGCCGCCCATGTCGCCCGCGAACACGCCGGGCACGAGGCCCGCGACCAGCACCACGAACGCCACGCCGCCGAGCACGAAGCCGCCCGGCAGGTCGCGGTCGGTGCGCTCGACGGCGCCCGTGGCGCTGGCGCTGCCGCCGCCGCTGCCGCGCACGCCGCGGGCCACGGCGAGGAACGCGCCCGCCATCGTCGGCAGCCCGCGCAGCACCGTGAGGATGCCCGCGGTGGCCACCGCACCGGCGCCGATGTAGCGCACGTACTTCGACCAGATGTCGCCCGCCGACATCTCGGAGACCAGCCGCGTCGTCTCGGGATAGAGCGGCGTCGTCATCGAGCCGCCCATCCACGCGATCAGCGGCGTGATGGCGAGTGCGGAGATGATCGCGCCCGCGACGCACACCGCCGACTGCCGATAGCCGAGGATGTAGCCCACGCCGAGCAGGGCGGGTGCCACCTCGAGCGCGAGCTCGGCCTTGGGCAGCACCGGCAGGGCGGCGCTCAATTCACCGGGGATCAGGTAGGCGAGCGAGATCGCGAGCTTCACCGCCGCGCCCACCGCCATGCCGCGGAAGATCCAGGCGCTTGCGCTCGTCGCGCGGCCGTCCTCGCGCACCGTCGCGCGCAGCACCTCGGCGCAGGCCGTGCCCTCGGGGTAGGGCAGCTCGTCGTGCGCCTGGACGATCAGCAGGCGCCTCAAAGGCACCATCGCGGAGATGCCGAGCACTGCACCGAGGAAGGCGAGCGCCACGACCTGCAGGTAGGGCGGCACCGCGCCCCACAGGAACAGCGCCGGAATCGTGAAGATGGTGCCGGTGGCGAGCGAGGTCGAGGCGGAGGCGACCGTCTGCGACATGTTCGCCTCGAGCAGCGTCCCGCGAGAGCGCATCAGGCTGAACACCGCCACGGTCATCACCGCCGCCGGGATCGACGCCGAGACCGTCATGCCGACGCGCAGGCCGAGGTAGGCGTTGGCCGCGCCGAACACGATGCCGAGCACGATGCCGACGACGATCGCCTTGAGGGTGAATTCGGCGACCTCGCCGGAACCGGTCTGCATGCCGCGGATCATGACTCAGCGCCGGGCCCAATTGAAATCGGCAGCGCGCGTCCGGGATGGCATCATCGCGGCCCGCGTTCCGCCAGCCGCAGACAATCATGATCGAGAGAAGACATCCGCTCGTTTCGCCGTCGCCCGGCACCCACCGCGAGCTACTGAGCCTGCACTACGGCCCGACGGGCGTGGGCCCCAAGGCCACGATCCAGGCCTCGCTGCACGCCGACGAGGTGCCGGGCCTGCTGGTCGCGCATCACCTCCGGCAACGACTCGCCACGCTCGAGGCGCGCGGCGCGCTGCGGGGCGAGGTGGTACTGGTGCCGTTCGCGAATCCCATCGGGCTGTCGCAGCGGGTGCTGCAGTCCGTCGAGGGACGTTTCGACCTCGCGAGCGGCGAGAACTTCAATCGTCGCTACCCCGACCTTGTGCCGCGCGCCTGCGAGCTGCTGCTGCCGAAGCTCGGCGGCGACGCGCAACCTTCGGTGGCGACGGTGCGCGAGGCGCTGCGCGAGGCCTGCTCCGAACTGCCGGCCGCGACCGAGCTCGACAGCCTGCGTCGCACGCTGCTCGGCCTCGCCATCGACGCCGACGTCGTGCTCGACCTGCACTGCGACAACGAAGCCGTGCTGCACCTCTACACCACGCCCGAGCTGTGGACGGACATCGAGCCGCTCGCGCGCCTGATGGGTGCGCGCGCCGTGCTGGTGGCCGAGGCCTCGGGCGACGAGCCCTTCGACGAAGCCTGCTCGATGGCGTGGCCGCGCATCGCCGCCGAGCTCACGAAACGACTCGGCCGCAGCGTGATGCTTCCGTCCGCCTGCACGGCGGTCACCGTCGAGCTGCGCGGCGAGGCCGACGTCAGCCATGAACTCGCGGCTCGCGACGCCGAGCGCATCATTCAGTACCTCGCGGTGCGCGGCCTCGTGGAGGGTCCGCCCGCGAGCCTGCCGCCGCTGCTGTGCGCGCCCACGCCGCTCGCAGGCTCGCTCCCGGTCGCGGCGCCGTGTGGCGGCGTGGTGGTGTGGGCCACGGAACCCGGCTCGGTGGTGCGGCGCGGCCAGCCGCTGGCTGAGATCATCGATCCCATGAGCGGCGACGCCAAGATCATCGCGAGCCCCACCGACGGCGTGCTCTACGCGCGGGAGAGCCGCCGCTTCGTGCCCGCGGGCACGCGCATTGCAAAGGTGGCGGGGCGCGAGGCGGTGCGCAGTGGGCGGCTGCTGTCGGACTGACGCTCGCGCGGTCCTGCGGACATAATTTCTAGGCATTCATCACGACTTCCTGTTCATCGATCCCGACTGGTCGCCGCTGCACAGGGGTATAGCGTGCGACATGTGGGGACCGATGAAGTGCCATTCCCGACACCTCCGATCCCTTCACAGGAAGGAGGGTAGTCATGAAACGGATATTCTTCGGTCTCGCCGCGATCGGCCTGGCTTTTTCAGCAATCGCGGCTCCGCCCAACGGGGCGCCGCCGCTCGGCACGGTGGACGTGAACGTGGTCAATCCGGTCCTGCCGGTGGAGGTCACCAACGCCGACCCGATTCCGGTCACCAACGTGGGGCCGGTGCCGTCGCTGGCGGTGGCCAACGTGAGGCAGTACTTCCAGGGTGTTACCGAAGTCACGCCGGGTGCGGACTACACGGTCGTCGGGATCGACGGTCCCGGGCAGTTCATCTCCGCGTACGTAACGAAGCAGGGCGGAGCGACCGACATCACCTCGATCGAGCTCTATCTCGACGGTGTGCGTGCGGCCAGCGTGAGCTACGCGGGATTCAAGAACTTCAACCTCACGCAGGGCAATCCGAGCGGGTTGATGGTGGCCCCGGGGGCGAGCGTCGATGCCATCGACACCGCAGTCATCGGCTTCCCGTATCCGCTGGCGTTCAAGACCGAGATGAAGATCATGATCCGGGTCGGCAGCTCGGATACCGGCATCGCCCAGTTCCTGGTTAACGTGATCGCCGCGACGGAGTGAGCCTTCAGCGGTCCTGGCGATCCCGGCGCGGATGCCACTCCCAGCCGGGGATCGCCAGGTTGTAGTGCGTCGAGCGGCCCGCGGCCCCTTCGGCCCGCGCGATCACGCCCTTCGCGACGAGATCCGCGATGTGGCGCGAGGCGGTGATCCTCTGGGTGCCGGTCAGGGCCTGGTATTTGCGCGGCGCGGCGCGCGTCCTGTGCCAGCGCAAGGTCGATGATTGCGCGGCCGATGCGTCCGTTGCCGTCCTCGAAAGGGTGGATCGACTCGAAAAGGGCTGGTACATACCCTCCCGCCCCGAGGAACCGGCGGGAGAAAACACCACCTGGTACGCCGCGTTCTGGGCGTTCGCCGCGCAGTACCTCGAGAGCCGCTTCGGCGAGGGGTGGTGCCTGAGTGCCGACCAGTCCCTGCTCCTGCATGTCGGCGACCGCACGGTCCCGTCGCAATTGCTGGTGCGCGCGCCGAAAGGCGGCAACAAGCCAACGCCGCTGCCGCACGACACCTCCGTATTCGACGTGAGGCTCGAACTGCCGGCGGGGGAGGAGCGCACCACGATCGGGGGCCTGCGGGTGATGACGCTCGCGGCCGCGCTCGCGCACTGCTCCCCGGACCTGTTCCGCGCCCGCCCCGTCGAGCTGCGCGCTGCGCTTGCGATGCTCACGGACGCCGCGGACCTGCTGCGCTGCCTGCTGGAGGGCGGCAAGAGCAAGGTCGCCGGTCGCCTCGCGGGCGCGCTGCTCGCCGCGGAGCCCGAGCCCGCGGTGCGCGTGGTGCTCGGCCAATTCCTCTTCGTGTACGTGCATCCGTACTTCGACGGCAACGGCTGCATGGGACGGTTCCTGATGAACCTGATGGTCGCCTCCGGCGGCTGGCGCTGGACGCTCGTTACCCTCGACACGCGCAATGCGTACAGGTCAGCGCTCGAGCAGGCGAGCGTGCATCGCGACATCGCGCCGTTCACGCGCTACCTGGCCGCGCGCCTCGCGGCCTCTGTGCAGCTGTGATGCGCCGGCCGGCGGGGCCCACGATCGGGACATTGACATGGCGCTCTTGCGTGGAGATTTTAAAGACCTCTTTCGAGGTGCCCATGACGACGAAGGAGCTACCCCAGTACGAGCCTGACGGCGGTGCGCTCATCCCAGCGCAGCTCGAGCAGATCAGCCAGCTCGCCGGGAAGGTCGATACAAGCTTCGTCCGCTCCAGCCTGTTCGGCGACGACTCCGGTTGACGGTAATGGCTCGGCCCGCACCACCGGCGGCCGCCTTTCGCGCCGCTCGACTCAAAGCTTGAAAGTCGACAGCAGCAGGCTCGTTTCCGTGCGCGAGATGCCCTCGAGCTGGCGGATGCGTCCGAGCACGCGGTCGAAGGCCTCGAGGCTGTCGGCGCGCAGCTCGGCGACGATGTCCCAGCGGCCGTTGGTACTGTGCAGCGCGCCCACCGCCGGTTCGCCGCGCAGCGCTGCGATCACTGCCTCGACGTGGTTGCCCTCCACCGCGATGGTGGTGAACGCGCGGATGCGTTGCTCCTCGACGTCCGGGCGCAGCCGCACCGTGTAGCCGACGATGGTGCCGTCCGCCTCGAGACGGGCCATGCGGTTTTGCACCGTCCCGCGAGCCACGCCGAGCGCTTCGGCGAGCGAGGCAACCGTGGCGCGGGCGTCATGGCGCAGCAGGGCGATCAGTCGCTGGTCGAGGTCGTCCATGGGCAGGGCCTCCACGGCTTGCCACAAATCGGGCATATCGCCAACGTTGGCTGGCGATATGCAACAAAATACGCCCAGATTGTACAGAGTTATGTCTTTTAATTGGCCGACCCCCTGCGGAACACTATGGCCTCGCGGGCTCGACGGGCCACGCAGGGAGAGAACCATGGTCGACTACACAGGCATCCAGCGCGTCCAGGAACTGGTGAACCGCACCGGCACCGCCGCCTTCATCGAGGCGCTGGCGGGCGAGATCGAGGCGGACTACCGCCGCTGGAACGAATTCGACAAGTCGCCGCGCCACGCCGCGCACTCGAGCGTGGGCGTGATCGAGCTGATGCCGATCACCGACGGCACGCTGTACTCGTTCAAGTACGTCAACGGCCACCCGAAGAACACCGCCGAGGGGCTGCTCACCGTCACCGCGTTCGGCGTGCTCGCCGACGTGGCCACGGGTTACCCGATCCTGCTCTCCGAGCTCACGCTCACGACGGCGCTGCGCACCGCCGCGATGTCGGCGCTGGCCGCGCGCTGGATGGCGCGCAAGGACAGTCGCACGATGGCGCTGATCGGCAACGGCGCGCAGAGCGAGTTCCAGGCGATCGGCTTCCATCACCTCATCGGCATCCGCGAGCTGCGCCTCTTTGATGTGGACCCGGCCGCCACCGCCAAGCTCGAGCGAAACCTCGCCGCGCTCACGCTCGAGGGCCTGCGCGTGGTGCGCTGCGCCTCGGCGGGGGAGGCCGCGCGCGGCGCCGACATCGTCACCACCGTCACCGCTGACAAGCGCAACGCCATCATCCTCACGCCCGGGATGATCGAGCCGGGCATGCACTTGAACGCTGTCGGCGGCGACTGCCCGGGCAAGACCGAGCTCGCCGGCGCGATCCTGGCGCGGCCCGACGCGCGCGTGGTCGTAGAGTACGAGCCGCAGTCGCGCGTCGAGGGCGAGGTGCAGCAGATGCCGGCGGACTTCCCAGTCATCGAGTTCGCCGAGGTGGTGGTCGGTCGCGCGCAGGGGCGCGGGAACGACGCTGAAGTCACGATCTTCGACTCCGTGGGCTTCGCGCTCGAGGATTTCTCGGCGCTGCGCTACGTGCATCGCCTGCATCGCGAAGAGCTCGGTCGCCGCACGACCATCGACCTCGTGCCCGAGCTCGCCAACCCGAAGGACCTGTTCGCACTGCTGGCGCAGCGCCCGGCCCTCGCGCCTGTGGCCGCACCGGCGGCTGCGGCGGATGCAACCCCGCGGCGGGCCACGGCATGAGCCGCCATCCTCGCACCGCGGCGCTGATCGGCGCGCCCACCGACGTGGGCGCGAGCGAGCGCGGCGCCTCGATGGGCCCCGAGGCGTTGCGTGTCGCGGGGCTCACGCGTCGCCTCGAGGAGTACGGCCTGCGCGTGGTGGACCGCGGCAACCTCGCCGGCCCCGCCAACCCGGGCCGTCCGCCCGAGGTGGGTTACCGACACCTCGCCGAGGTCGTCGAGTGGAACCGCCTCGTGCACGACGCCGTGCTCGACGAGCTGCACCTGGGCCACCTGCCCGTGCTGCTCGGCGGAGACCACTCGCTCGGCATCGGCTCGATCAGCGCGGTGGCGCGCCACTGCCGCGACACCGACCGCCGCCTGCGCGTGCTGTGGCTCGACGCGCACGCCGACTTCAACACTCACGCGCTCTCGCCGAGCGGCAACCTGCACGGCATGCCGCTCGCCTGCCTGTGCGGCTTCGGTCCGCCGGAGCTGTTGACGATCGGCGGCCGCACGCCCGCCATCACGCCCGACGTGCTGCGGCAGGTCGGCATCCGCAGCGTCGACCCGGGCGAGCGGCGCTTCGTGCACGAGCTCGGCGTCGAGGTGTTCGACATGCGCTACGTGGACGAGGAGGGCATGCGCGCCACGATGGAGGCCGCGCTTGCCGGCCTCGACGCCGACACGCACCTGCACGTGAGCTTCGACGTGGACTTCCTCGACCCCGAGATCGCGCCCGGCGTCGGCACCACCGTGCCCGGCGGCCCGACCTACCGCGAGGCGCAGTTGTGCATGGAGATGATCGCCGACACCGGCCGGCTCGCCTCGCTCGACATCGTCGAGCTCAACCCCGCGTTCGACGTGCGCAACCGCACTGCGTCGCTGGCGGTGGACCTCGTCGAGTCGCTGTTTGGAAAGAGCACACTGATGCGGCGGGCTGCAGAGACGGATGGGGCGGAAAAGGGCGCGCTACACTTTTCCAGTCGACCTGCAGTCGGACGTCTGCGGGCAGCGCGGTAGCATCGGGGTTACGTCCTCTCTCCCGGGAAGCACGCGGGTATCATCCGCCTGATCAACGCGCGAGCGGCTACCCGGCGAGAAAAGCACCTCTATGAAGAAGGCTAAATCCGCGAGGGACACGCTTCGCAAGGAGTACACGCGCGCGGACTTTCCGGATGGACTCCTGCGTGGCCGATGCGCGAGTCGCATTTCGGAAGGCACGAACATCGTGCTTCTCGACCCGGAGATCGCCGCTACCTTTCCGACAAGCGAGGCGGTCAACAAGGCATTGCGGGGCCTGCTCGAGACGGCCCGAATCGTCAATCGAAGGCGGGCCGATACGCACGAGCCGCTGGGCCGCCTCAAGATCGTCGATGATTTCCTGCCGCCGCCCGAGCGCCTGGTCGTCATGCGCACCGGCTCAGGCGCGACGGTGAACCGCGGCAAGAAGAAGGTCGCGTCGCGTAACCGAGGTCGCAGGCAGAGCAAGTGAGCACCGCCGAAGTGGTGCGGTGGATGCGCGAGACCCGGCGTCAAAGCAGCTCGATACGCGCCTTCACCACGCCGTCGTCCACGAAGCCCAACTCGCGTGCAGCGGCGTGCGAGAGGTCGGCGACGCGGCCCCGCACGTAGGGCCCGCGATCGTTCACGCGCACGACCACGCTGCGCCCGTTCTCGAGGTTGGTCACCCGCACCTGGCTGCCGAAGTCGAGCGAGCGGTGGGCCATGGTCAGGTCGTGGGTGTCGAAGATCTCGCCGTTCGCAGTGCGCCGGCCGTGGAAGCCCGGCCCGTACCAGGACACCGGACCCTGCTGGATCCACTCGGGCACAGTATCCGGGAACGCCGGGCCCTGGCCGGTCGGCGCGGCCACCATAAGAGCGGCGAGCGCTGCCAAGGTGACCCGCACGGGTACCCGGGGCGCGGGACGGGTCTCCGGCTGCTCGTCGAGGCAGGCGGGGAGGGTGAGGACGCCTGAATGTTGCATTGCAACATAGACCGTCCCCGGCCGGGATGGTTCCCGGGCTTCGAGCAAGGCTGCAGTTCTGGAACTGACAGCAGCTCGGGAATCAGCATACTTGCGCCGTCAGATCAGTTGTTCCAGGTCGAATCGGTTACGCCACACGACTACCGGAGAGGTTGAGCATGAAGCCGTATCGGGCCGCGAAGCGCCGGGTCGAGGTGTCGGTCGGCGAATCAGTCCGCGTCATCCGAGACCTGCAGGGGCTCAGCCGGAACCAGCTCGCCGTGCTCACGGGGATTCCCCGGGCGACGATCTCCGCGATCGAGAACGGCCGGGTGCGGCTTGGGCTCGAGCTAGCCAAGGTACTGGCCAGAGCACTGAAGTGCCATCCGGCGGTGCTCGTGTTCCCGGGCTGGGACCTGAAGGAGACCTCGGTCGCCTGAAAAGGGACGCTTCCCTTTTCCGATCGCCTGACAAGGCCACGGTCCCATTTATCCCGCTGCGCGTCGAGCAGCGGCAACCCCAGCACCCGTCGCAGCGCATCGCGCAGAAGTAACGCCTCCACGCCGGCGACTCGAGCTCGCACGTGTCGCCCGTGACGAGGACATCGGCTTGGCGCTGGATCGCCGCGTCCGGCCGAGATCGACCAGTTCGTGCACCGGACTGATCGGTGAATATCCGGCCAGCAAGAGGACATTTGCGTCGATGAACAGTCGCAGCACGGGTATCAGCCGTTGGCGGTGTCGACTGCCTTGCACGCTGCAGCCCGTGTGTCTGCGTCGACCTCGCGCTCGAATTCCGCGATGCGTTCAGACGTGTACATCTCAATCGGCAACGCTGCAGCCGGATGCAGTTGAATGACACCGTCGTCCGATACATCGAGCAGCAGGATGTCGTCGCCCTGTAGGTGAAGTCGCTTCATGACCGATCCCGGCAACGCCAACCGACCGTTCCGTCCCAGCTTCACGATGTCCATGGAGATTTCCGGATCCGAGCTGCCAGAATAGTGAACTTCCGGAAAGATCCAAACCATGCCTTGGTTAGGTCATGGAGCCGACCCGCTCGACCGCTGGCCGGTCCACTCGGCAAGGTGGAATTCCTGCTTCCGCAGTGAAATGGTCGGCGACTCCTGATTTGGGGTCAGGCAATGAGCAAGCGCATCAACATCGCGATCGACGAAGACAACTGGCAGATACTCGATGAGATGGCCGCCGGCGAGCGAAGCCGCGTGGTGAACCTGGCAATGCGCGAATGGGCCGTGCGGCGCAATCGAGTCGATGCCTGTCGCGAGATGGACGAATTGCACAGGGTCTTGCCGCCGGCTAGCGCCGTGGAAGTAGCCGACTGAATTCGCCAGGATCGAGCCCGACATGGCTAAGTCTTCGAGCAACCCGCTTCGCCGCGAGTACGCACGGCCCGAGCGCCGCCTCAAGTGTCTCCCGGCCGTGCTTTTCCCTCGGAGTAAGGAAGGGACCGAGTCGGGCGCGATTCGGGCCGGTGTGGCCCTGGCGGAGAAGCGCCGAACGCAAACGCTTGCGGCCCTCAAGCAAGTAGACGCGCGCCATGTCGTCGGGCACCGCGAGGTCGATGCGTGGGTACGGGACCTCCGCGCTGCGCGGAGATCCGGTTCCGGCGGACGGCGTCCGAGCTATCGCTGGCCGGTTCCGCTGACGTCGCCTACATCAGGTCATCGACGTCCACCTCTATCGCATTCGCGCGTTCCCCGAGACGCGACGCCAGTTTGCGACCTCGTGCCTCAAGAGCGACTTCCTCATCGAGATCGTCCCCGATCATGCACGGCGTGCGGCGCTGTCTGCGGATTCCCACGGTCGGAGTCTAATCGGACCGCCACCCCCGCTAGAATCCTCGCTCTCCCGCCGCCCTACCCGGAGCCGCCCCGCCCATGTTCCTGCGTCGCCTCGCCAGT
>Ga0316630_10000061_pt1 | contig 24713 bp, 20 predicted proteins | sample OWC_May_M1_C1_D6_FD_207658 | JGI IMG/M metagenome (GOLD analysis project Ga0316630, IMG submission 207658) | Wetland soil microbial communities from Old Woman Creek delta, Ohio, United States - OWC_May_M1_C1_D6_A | ecosystem: Environmental > Terrestrial > Soil > Wetlands | place: USA: Ohio...
GGCGACATGGTGCGCCTGCTCGGCTCGGGCAAGGACTTCGGCGAGGACGTGCGGTTCACCTACGTCTACCAGGACCGCGCGGGGGGCATCGCGGAGGCGCTCTCGCTCACCGAGGGGTTCGTGGGCGAGGACGACGTGGCGGTCCTGCTGGGCGACAACATCTTCGAGGACGCGTTCACGAGGCACGTGAGGGCCTTCGCGCGCGACCGCGCGAGCGAGTGCTACCTCTTCCTCAAGCGCGTGGAGGACCCCGGCCGGTTCGGCGTGGCCGAGCTGGACGCGGAGGGGCGCATCCGCCGCATCGTCGAGAAGCCCAGGCGCCCCCGGTCCGACTGGGCCGTGACGGGCCTTTACATCTACCGCGCGAACGTGTTCGACGCCATCCGCGAGGTCGTCGACCGCACCGGATACAGCGCGAGGGGCGAGCTCGAGATAACGGACGTCAACAACGTCTACGTCAGGCGCGGCACCGCCAAGGGCATCGAGGTCAAGGGCTTCTGGTCGGACGCGGGCAAGTTCGAGACGCTGCTGCGCTCGGCCGACTTCGTCGCACGGAGCTCGCGCAAGGGCTAGCCCGTCGGGCGCGTCGCGCCCCAGGCTCCCTATGGAAAGTACAAAACCCGTTATTGGGTAATTCCCAAGAAATGGGTAATTTCGGCTGTAATATTATCAACTTCCCTCGCCTCGCCATCCGTCACGGGGCCGGGGAGGTCAGCACGAGCATGTCCGCGATGCCGCGACCCTCGTCGCCTCCCCTTCCCGCCGTGCCCGCGGTGGACGCGACCAGGGATGTGTCAGGATGGCAGGCGAGGACGCGCAGGAGCTCATCACCTTCTTCAGGGACGCGGGGTGCCTGGTGGACGACGCGAGCGCGGCGGCGCCGAGGCCGCTGCTCGAGGGGCGCAAGGCGCTCGTGACGGGCGCCTCCAAGGGCATCGGCAGGGAGATAGCGCTCGCCCTCGGGCGCGAGGGCGCGGACGTGTTCGTGAACTACCGGTCGTCCGAGGCCGAGGCCGAGTGCGTCGCGGTCAGGCTCGACGGCCTGGGCTCGAACTCGTGGATCTACCCCGCAGACGTCGCGGACCTCGAGCAGGTGCGCAGGATGCGCGACGCCGTCGAGCGCCGGCTCGGGCGCATAGACGTGCTGGTCAACAACGCGGGCATCAACGTCGACCGGATGTTCGTCAAGATGGACCAGGAGGCCTGGAACAGGGTCATCTCGGTCAACCTCACGGGCGTGTTCAACACCACGAGCACCTTCGTCGACCACCTGACCGGCTCGGGCCGCGGCCGCATCGTCAACATCACCTCCATCGTGGGGCAGATGGGCAACGTGGGCCAGGTCAACTACGCGGCCTCGAAGGCGGGCGTCATAGGGATGACCAAGGCGCTGGCGAGGGAGCTCGCCCGCAAGGGCGTGACCGTGAACGCGGTCGCGCCGGGCTTCATCGACACGGACATGGTGCGGGGGATACCGGAGCAGGTCAGGGAGAAGGTGCTCGCGCAGGTCCCCCTGGGGCGGTTCGGGCGGGCGGAGGAGGTGGCGCAGGCCGTCGTGTACCTCGCGTCCGACGCCGCCTCCTACATCACGGGCCATGTGCTGAACGTCAACGGAGGGATGTACATATGAACACGGACGGGTCCGAGGGAAGGGCACCGGAGAGAGCGGCCGGGGCCAGAGCGGACGCCGGCGGGGCGCAGGACGTGGCGGCGGCGTGGGCGCGCATGACCGACACGATGGCGCGGACGGTGCAGTCGACGATGGACCTCAACGCGCGGAACTACAGGCGCATGATGGAGGCCTGGTCCGGGGCCACGGGCGACATCGCGGCGCGCATGGGCGCGCTGGACAGGGCCGACCCCGACGTCGCCGAGGCGTGGAACGTGTGGCGCAACTACTCCGCGAGGCTGGCGCGTCGCATGGACGGCGCCGCGCGATCGAGGAGGGAGGCGCTGGAGCGCATGGGCCGGGACTGGGCCGCAGCCTCCGCGGAGCTGGGCGCGCGCGTCGCCGACGCGGAGGCGTCGGGCAGCGCCATGGCCTTCGAGGCCGCCTACAGGGCTTGGGTCGACTTCTCCAGCTCGTTCATGAGGCAGCTCGGGGAGGGCATCGGCGCCGGCGGCCGCGAGGTCGGCGACCTCGCGACGGTCTGGTCTGACTTCACGAGGGACATGGGCGCGGCCATGGCGCGCCTCGAGGGGAGGAGCGACGCGGCCGTCGAGGAGCTCGGGAGGGCGTGGGCATCCCTCGCAAGGACCATGGGGGAGCGCGTCTCGCGCGACTCGGCCCAGGTCGCCGGGGACATGATGGAGCTGCACGCCGCGTGGGCGAGGCAGAGCGACGAGATGGGGCGGCTCATGAGGGGGACGATGCGCCGGCTCGAGGCCGAGCTCGAGCAGCTCGCGCGCGACTACGGCGGCTCGAGCGCGTGCCTCGCGTGCGAGTCCTCGTTCGAGCGCTACCGCGGTGAGGCGGAGGGCACGGACGCGGGCGCGGACGGGGGCGCGGGCGCGGAGGGGGACGATGACGCGGACAAGGACGAGGACGAGGGGGAGGAGGAGAGCGCCGACGAGCACGGCTGGGCCGAGGAGGTCGCGCGGCTCGGCGCGCGAGTCGAGGAGCTGGAGCGGGAGTTGGCGGTGGCGAGGGCCGCCCCGACGGGTGGCCGGTTGGTGACGGGCATCGACGACCCGAACAGGACAAGGAGCTGATGGCATGACCGAGACGAACCCGATGGAGGGACTGATGGAGGCCTGGTTCGACCTGTCGAACGAGATGGGGCGGGCCTGGGCCGTGGCTGCGGGCGCGGGCGGCAAGGAGGTCGCCAGGGCGTACAGGAAGTGGACCGAGAGCACGGCCGAGATGGGCCGGCTCGTGACCAGCATGATGGCGGGCGACCCGGCCGCCGCGAACAGCATCGCGAGGTCGTGGGAGCGGTGGTCCGAGGAGGTGTCGAGGGCGATCAGGGACGTCCCCGGGGCCGACCCGGCCGCGATGCGGGACCTCCAGGAGTCCTGGAGGAAGGGCTACGACCGGATGTCCCGGCTCATGACCGACTCCGCGATGGCGCAGATGAGAATGGTCTCGAGGATGGGCCTCAGCCCGGAGCCCGAGGGCCCGACGGCCTCCATGCCGGCGCTGGCGGACATGCCGGGCATGGGCATGTCCAGGGCCACCTCCGACTACTGGATGGACCACTACCAGGAGGCCATGGACCGGGCCACGCGTGCCCTCGAGGGCGAGGGCGACGCCGCCGGGAAGGGCCGCGAGGTGTTCAACGTCTGGTCCGACTTCTACTCGGGGCTGCTCAAGCAGGTCATGGCAACCCCCGACTACGCGCGCACCATGGGCGCCGCGCGCGACGCGGGCATGGACGCCATCAAGCGCTCCCGCGAGGCCAGCGAGGCCGCCCTCAAGGCCATGGGCGCGCCCACGCGCTCGGACATGGACGAGGTCCACCGCGCGCTCAAGGACCTCTCGATGGACATGAAGGAGCTGCGCTCGGACTTGAGGCGGTCCGGGAGGGCCTCAATCGGAGGCGGCGGCACGGCACGGGGCAAGGGGAAGGGCAAGGCCACGACCCAGGGAAGGGGCAAGGGCAGGGCCAAGGGCAGGGCCAAGGGCAAGGGACGGGGCAGGGACGCGGAGCTCTGAGCGACCCGGCGCCCCCCAGGAGGTAGGAACATGGCATCGACGGAGGCGAGCGTCCCCACCGCAGGGGACGGCATGGAATCGATGGCGGACGCGGCCGCGAGGGCGATGAGGGCGCAGCTCGTGCTGCTCTCCCCCCCCGAGGTCGACGTGGGCACCACGCCCTCGGACGTGGTCTACACCGAGAACAAGCTGAGGCTCCTGCACTACCGGCCGCTCGCGGAGGCGCGTGCCGGCACGCCGGTGCTCGTGGTCTACGCCCTCATCAACAAGCCCTACATCCTGGACCTGCAGAGCGACCGCAGCGTCGTGCGCTCGCTGCTCTCGAGGGGCCTGGACGTCTACCTCATCGACTGGGGCGTGCCCTCCGACGCGGACAGGCACCTGACCCTGGCCGACTACGTCGACGGCTACATCGACAGGAGCGTGGACGCGGTCCGCGAGATGTCCGGCCACGACCGGGTCTCGGTGCTCGGGTACTGCATGGGCGGCACGCTCTCGGTCATGTACGCCGCGCTCCACCCCGAAAAGGTCCGCAACCTGCTCGTCATGGCCGCCCCCATCAAGGGCGACACGGGCGAGGGCCTCCTCCACATCTGGTCGCGCCCCGAGCACTTCGACGTGGACCGCGTCGTGGACGCGCTCGGCAACGTGCCCGCGGAGTTCTTCAACCTCGGCTACAACATCCTCGAGCCCGTCCTCAACAACGCGGGCAAGGTCGCGCGCCTCATGGACATCGTCGACGACGAGGAGGCGGTCAGGAACTACCTGCGCATGGAGCGGTGGGTGGGCGACGGCATCCCCGTCGCGGGGGAGACGCTCCGGCAGTTCGTGAAGGACGTCTACCAGCGGGACGCGCTGGTGGGAGGCGCCATGCGAGTGGGCGGCCGGCGCGTCGACCTGGGGCGCATCGACATGCCTGTCCTCAGCATCATCGGCGAGCGCGACCACCTCGTGCCCCCGTCGTCGAGCCGACCTCTCAACGGGCTGGTCGGCAGCGACGACAAGGACATGTTCGTCCTCGACGCCGGCCACATCGGGCTCAGCGTGGGCTCGAGGGCGCACAGGGAGCTGTGGCCCAAGGTCGCCGACTGGCTCAGGGCCAGGTCCGACCCCCCGCGGAGAGGGGGGCGCGGCGCGCACGGGGGCGCTCGCGAGGGAGCGGCGCGGGGGGAGTGACGATGCCCGCGGCACCGACGTTCGGGTCGGCCGGGACGGCGGGCGCGCGCGCGACCGCCTCCGCGCCGGAGTCCGCCCCGTTCTCCAACATAACCGTCGCCAAGGAGGCCAGGGTCGCGGTCGTTAGCCTGAGCGCGCCCCGGGGCCTCAACATCCTGAACGGCGAGACCCTCGTCGAGCTGGAGCGCGCGCTCTCGGCCATCGCGGCCGACGAGTCGGTCGACGTCGTCCTGCTGAGGAGCGCGCACCCAAAGGTGTTCACGGCCGGGGCCGACATCAGCGAGATGAGGCAGAAGGACGTCATGACCGCCCGCGAGTTCAGCGAGCTCGGCCACCGCGTGGCGCGCGCGCTGGAGACGCTGCCGCAGCCCGTGGTCGCGGCAGTCCACGGCGCGGTCATGGGCGGGGGGCTCGAGTTCATCCTCGCCTGCGACATCCGCATCGCCGCGGACGACGCGGTCTTCGCCCAGCCCGAGGTAGACATCGGCATCATCCCCGGATGGGGCGGGACGCAGCGGCTGGCGCGCATCGTGGGCGTCGGCATGGCCAAGGAGCTCATCTACACGGGGAGGCGCATCGACGCCAAGGAGGCGCTGCGCATCGGCCTCGTGAACGAGGTCGTGCCCCGCGACAGGCTCGACGACGCGGCGCTGTCGTTCGCGCAGGGCATCGCGTGCAAGAGCCGGCCCATCCTGCTCGCGGCCAAGCGCGCCATAAACAAGACCATGGAATCACCCCTGCCCGTCGGCCTGGACTACGAGGTCGACGCCTTCGCCAACGTGTTCGCCACCTCGGACCGGACCGAGGGCATGTGCGCCTTCCTGGAGAAGCGGCCGCCGCGCTTCGAGGACAGGTGATGGCGCGAGGCGCGCGGGGAGCTCCGGGGCACGGGCGGCCTAGAGCTTGTGCAGCAGCAGCGACGCCACCGCCGCGACGCCCCTGGTCGGCCGGCGCGCCGCCCGCGCGACCAAGGACAGCGCGGCCTCCTGGTGCATGCTGAAGTAGGCGCCGACGATGATGGTCAGCACCGAGGCGACGACGATGACCGGGTAGAGGAAGGGGGATGCGACGCCCAGCGCGGCCCCCTGCCTGGCGATGATGTAGGAGAACTCCCCCATCACCACCATCGTCATGCCCACCCGCAGCGCGGTGCCCCCGTCCTCGCCCATGACCCTGGCGCCGACGGACGCGAGGACGCCCTTGGCGGCCACGAAGACGGCCGCTATGACGGCGATGGGGAGCCAGTGCTCCAGCGCGACGGCCGTCTCGAGCAGCATGCCGATGCTCACGAAGAAGACCGCGGAGGCCGCGTCCCTCACGGGCCCGACCTCGAGCTCGAACCGCTCCCTGTCGGGGCATCCCCCGAGCACGGCCCCGGCGACGAAGGCGCCGATGGCCATCGAGAAGCCCACGAGGTGGGCGAGCATCGCGAACCCGAAGCACAGCCCCAGCGCCGTCAGGAGGTAGACGCGCCGGGACCCCGACGACGAGGCCAGCGCCGCGGAACGGGGCGCCACCAGCAGGGCGACGGCGACGAGGAGCATGACGAGGACGGCGATGTTCGCGAGGGTGACGACCATGCTCTGGAGCCTGAGCTCCCCCGAGACGGCGAACCCCGTCATCGTCGCGAGGATGAACACCGCCACCAGGTCCTCGACGACGAGGATGCCCGCGACAATCCGGCTCGAGCGCTCGCCCTGGGCGCGCCGGTCCAGTATGCCCTTGGTCACGACCGCCGTCGAGCTCATCGCGACCATCGCGCCGAGGAGGAGCGCGTCCATCCGCGACCAGCCGAACGCGAGCCCGACCACGCAGCCCACCGAGACCATCCCGCAGATGGCGAATGCCCCGGCGAACGAGGACACGAGGCCGGTGCTCCTCAGCCTCCCGAGGTCGAAGGTGAGCCCCACCGAGAACATGATCACGACGATGGCGACCTCGGTGATGGCATCGACCAGCTGCACGCCCCCGACCGTCGGGAGAATCGGGAGCGCGGGGGCGATGAGCGCGCCCGCGACGATGTAGCCGACGACCATCGGCTGACGGGTCCGGCGGAACAGGAGGAGGACGAGCGCGACGGCGGCCAACGTGACGGGAAGCTGTACAAGCAGGTACGCCTCGGCACCGGCCATCGCTTGACCGAACGATGGATTCCGTATATATATCCAGACAGCCTAAAAATCACGGATAATTCTCAAAGGATGAGCACAACCGCCTGCCGTGGCTCGCGCGTCAGCCGTGGCCGTGCCGGTGATGGGTGTCGGGCCAGTGCGGGTGCTCGTGCACGACGGGCGCGTGCTCGTGCTCGTGCGTGTGCGGCTCGGGCGTGCCGGGGGGGTGCTCGTGGCCGTGGTGCAGCTCGCCGTGAACGTGCTCGTGCGTGTGGACCGTGGCCTCGTGCGCGTGCCCGTGCGAGTGCCTCTCGAGCACGATGAGGGCCGTGCCCGAGGCCATGAGCGCGGCGGCGGGCAGCATCGCCCACGCGAGGCCCTCGCGCAGCACCGCGAGGGCGACCGCCGCGCCCACGAAGGGGGCCATGCTGAAGAACGCGCCCGTCCTCGACGCGCCCATCACGCGCAGCGCGCGCACGAACAGCACCAGGCTCGCGCCGTAGCCCAAGGACCCGAGGAGGAGCGCGTACATGACGCCCGGGGCGGCCGGCACCCCCGCGCCCAGGGCGAGCCCCAGCGCGAGCGAGGCCGAGCCCGCGACCAGGCCCTTCACCATCGCTATCTGCACGGGGTCGCGGTCCGAGATGCGGCGCGTGAGGTTGTTGTCGACGCCCCAAGCGGCCCCGGCCACAACCAGCAGGGCCGGGCCCGCGAGGCTGAGGCCCCCCGAGGACGGGTCCCAGCTCAGCAGCACGCCCCCCGCGGTCATGCACGCGAGGGCGCCCCAGAGCCGGGGCCCAGTGTGCTCCGCGAAGACCAGGGCCGCTATCAGGGCCGTCGCCACCCCCTCGAGGTTGAGCAGCAGCGACGCCGTGAAGCCGGTCGTCCGCTCGAGGCCGGCCATCAGGGCGATGGGCGCGATGATGCCCCCCGAGACCGTAGCGCCCGCGAGCCACGGCACGTCCTGCCGGCGCAGCCGAGAGCCCGCCCCCCCGCCGCCGCCGCCGGGACCGTCGCCGCCGCCGCGCGCCGCCATCGCCACGACGGTCACCAGGGCCATGCCCGCGAAGGCCCCGAGGTAGAGCAGGCCCGCCAGCACGACCGGCCCTGTGCCCCCAACGAGGAGCTTGGCGAGCGGTGTGCTCGCCCCGAACAGCGCCATCGAGGCCAGGACGGTGGCCAGCGGGCGGGCCGCGCCGAGGGGGTCGCGCATCCGGCCAGGTCAGCGCTCGGCGCGATATTAGGCCTTTCCCCTGCGACCCGCGGTGGTCGGGAGCGATTTAGATATACGTCCGTGCGATAATCCGAGTTACCGCGTCCTATGGCCGGGGAAGGGCCAGCCCCCTTTCATCGCCCAAAGGACGGGGGCGGCTGGGTCGGATCGATGGTACGGGTCGTGCACGTCGCGCCGTTCTTCCCCCCCCATGTCGGGGGGCTCCAGAACCACGTCGACGTGCTCACGAGGGAGCAGGCGAGGCTCGGCCTGGAAGTGACCGTCGTCACCTCGTCCATCGGGGACGGGACCGGCGAGGCGGTGGACGCGCTCGGCAGGCGCATCGTGCGCCTCCCATCGCTGGACCTCGGCGCGGATGCCCTCTCCTTGGGCATGCTGCGCCGGTGCTCCGCCACCAAGGGGACCTTCGACCTCGTGCACCTTCACGGCCACCTCTTCCTCAGCACGACCGTCGGGGCCCTGTGCAGGCGGCTCTCGCACGTGCCCACGCTCATGACCTTCCACGGCGACTTCGAGAAGCTCACCGCCGCCGGCCGCGCGGTCAAGGCCATCAGGGACGCGACGCAGGGCCCGTTCATCCTCGGGGGCCTCGACGCCATCGTCGCCCTAACACGACACGACGCGGGCCACCTCGAGGCCAAGGGCGCCGACCCCTCGCGCATCGTCGTCATCCCCAACGGCGTGGACCTGGGCACGTTCCGACCATCGACGGCGGAGGCGGTCGCCGCGTTCAGGGGCGCGTACGGCGTGCCTGACGGCGCGAGGACCGTCTTCTTCGTGGGCCGCATGTCGGAGCAGAAGGGGCTCGAGTGCCTCCTGCGTGCGGTGCCGCTCGTGCTCCGGGAGCACCCCGACGCCTACTTCGTCGTCGCGGGCATGGGCCACCTCCTCGCGAGGTACATGCATATCGCGCGCGACCTCGGCCTCGATCGCTCGCTCACGTTCCCGGGACTGCTGCCCGGGCCCGACCTCGTCGCGGCGTACGGCGCGAGCGAGCTTGTGGCCATCCCCTCGCTCTGGGAGGGCATGCCCCTTGTGGCCTTGGAGGCAGCCGCCTCCGGCAGGCCGGTGGTGGCGACGGACGTGTCGGGCATGTCCGAGTTCGTCGCGCAGGGCGGCACGGGCATGCTCGTCCCCCCAAGGTCGCCGGAGGCGCTCGCATCGGCCATCGGCGAGGTCCTCTCGGACGGCGCCATGGCGAGCAGGATGGGACGTGCGGCCCTCGAGAAGGCGCGCTCCGAGTTCGACCTCGGGACACAGGTGCGAAGGACGGTCGAGCTCTACGGGAGGATGGTCGATGGCCATGCCGTCCAGGGCTAGGACGCTCGCTGTGCTGGCGGCCGTGCTCGTGGTCGCCATCGCCGTCAGGGCGGTGCCCGCCGCGAGCACCCCCAATCTCTACGGGTTCGACCCCTACGTCCACTACTACTACGCCGGCTTCGCCCTCGAGCATGGCGCGGCCGCGCCGTTCGCTGGGTTCGAGAACGGCATCGAGGACGACCGTGCCTTCTGGCCCGGCCTCCACCTGCTGACGGCCGCTGCGTCCTCGGTCACGGGGGCGGGACTGCTCGGTGTGTTCAGGGCGCTCCCCCCTGCCCTGGGCGCGCTCACGGTCATGCTGGTGTTCCTCCTTGGGCGCCGCCTGCTCGGCGACGGGCCGGCCATCCTCGCGGCCGCCCTCTACGCGGCGGCCGACCACGCGGCCTTCCAGCAGTCGTGGCTGGTGCAGGAGACGCTGGGGATGCCCCTGTGGGCCGCGTTCCTGCTCGTCGCGCTCGCGATGCGCCCGTGGGCGGACCGCCGCGCGGCCGCGCTCGTCGCGCTGCTCTACATGGCCACGCTCGCGACCCACCACCTGTCGCACGCCGTGCTAGTCGCGTCGTTCGCGACGATAGCGCTGGTCGCACCGCACGCGCTCGCGAGACGGAGGTTGGCGTACATGCTTGCGGCTCTCCTCCCGCTCACCGCGGCCTGGTGGGCCATCCTCGGGGGGAGGACGGGCAGCTTCCCCGACATCGCGGGCCACCTGGCCGACCTCGCCGCCTCCGCCGGGGGCATCGTCGCCATCGCCGTCCTGGCGTCGGGCGCCGTCGCCTTGCTCCTGGCGGTCCATCGAGGGTCGAGGCCAATGGCATGGGCCTGGGGCACGACGGAGCGGCTCTCCGCGCGCCTGGGACGGAGCAGGCCCAGGCTCGCCCTCGTGGGGCTAGCGGCGGCGGGGCTCACCGCCATCGGGCTCCTCGTGGTCTCGACATCCGCCTCGCGCGTGGAGGGCATAGGCCCCTCCCAGGTAACGAAGTACGCGCTAGCCTCGTTCGGTGCCGTGGGGGCGGTCGCCCTCCTCGCCAGGCGCGACGGCGCAGCGTACCCGCTGCTCGCGATAACGATCCTGTTCGCGGTCGCCTTCGTGGCCGTGCTGTCCGTCCTCACGTTCCTGCCCCTGCAGCTGCGACTGTTCGACTTCTCCTACGTCCCGCTTGCGATGCTCGCAGGCGCGGGTGCGTGGAGGATGGCGGTCGCGGATGGTGCGGCGAGGCATGCGCGCCATCGCGCGCGGCCGTCGGCCGGGGCAGCCATCGCCGTCGCGCTGGTGGCCGTGGTGCTGCTCGCGATGGTCGCCGATGACAATGCCCGTACGACCTCCGACCTCAGCCGGCGGTACTACCACTCGGACGCCGAGCTCGAGGCCGCGCGGTGGGTCAGGGACAACACCGAGCCCGAGGCCATCGTCTGCGAGTCCTTCGGCGTGCAACCCGTCGTGATGGCCATCGGCGAGCGGAAGACCGACGTCGTGGTCGTTCGCGAGGCGATGGACGGGGGCGGCTGGACGGCCGCGATCTGGGAGCTGCAGCAGTTCAGGCAGAGGTGGCCCACCTACGTCATGTTCACGACGGACGCCACCAAGTACGGGGAGACCGAGCGCGAGGACCACACGCTCGAGGAGGTGTTCCGCGCGGGCGGGTCCTTCCTGGGCGCGCCCGCGCTTTTTGAGTTCAAGTACCTGAACGAGGAGGTCCTCATCCTCGAGGTCAGCGCGAACATCACGGGGGGGTAGCGTGGAGGCCACCTCCAGGTTCACGGGCTACAACCTCGCGGGCTTCGTCATCTCCACGCTCGCGGGCTTCGTGGGGGGCATCGTGATCGCCCGCACCGTCCACGGCGTCGGGGTCGGCCAGGTCGCGGCCGCCTGGGCGGTGGTGGAGCTCGCGAGGCCCTGGGGCGCGCTGTCGACCGTCCCCGCCATCAGGAGGTCGTTCGAGGAGCGCGACCCCGCGCGCGTCTGGGGCACGAGCCTCGCGATGCACCTCGCCGCCATGGGGCCGGCCGTCGCGCTCCTGGTCGCGCTCTCGGGACCCCTCGCGGATGCGCTCAACAGCACACCAGCTGCGGTGGCCATCAGCGCGACGTACCTGCTCGCGTTTATCCCCGCGAGCGTGGGGCTCGCTGTCCTGGACGCGCGCAAGGACTTCGCACGGCGCAACGCGATCGTCGTGCTCACGAACGTCTCGTACCTGGGGCTCCTCCTCGCCTTCACTGTCACGTTCCCGTCGGTAGAGAGCGTGGTGGCGGCGAACGTGCTCTCGACGGCGATCGCGTCCGCGGTCTGCCTGCGATACATGGCGCGTCCGCGGTTCGACAGCGCGACGACGTCGTACCTGCTGAGGGCCGGCTCACGGATGGTCGTGATCATGTTCGCGGGCCAGGTCGTGCTGTGGCTGGGCCCGGCCATCGCGACCGGACTGGTGGGGGCGAGCGACGGAGGCACGTACAGGGTCGCCTCCGCGCTGGCGGTGTACGCCTACCTGCTCCCCGAGTACGTCGTGCTCACCTGGACCGTCCCAGCGGCTTCCGGGACGGCCGTGGCGGGGGGCGACCTCAGGGCGCTCTATGTGCGCTCCACCGCCACAGCCGTCGGGCTGGCAGGCGTCGTGCTCGCCGCCATCGCCGTCGCTGGCGGCCCGCTGCTCGGCGTCTACGGCGAGGAGTTCGTGGAGGGCTACGCGCTCATGGTCGCGCTCGGGGGGGCCTTCACGCTCGCCTCGTTCGGCGTCTCCGCCACGGGGGTGCTGTACGCGCTCGAGCGCACCGATTCGGTCATGTGGGCCGCGGTGGCGAGGGGCTCCATCTTCCTCGGGGTCACGCTCGTGCTCATCGGCGCCCACGGCCTGTGGGCCATCGCGGTGGGCGTGGCCGCGTCGAGCGCGGTGTCGGCCGTCGCGCTCCTCGCCCTGGCGGCCGGGGCGCTGGGACGGTCCGGGGCCGTCGCGCGGGCACGGTGAGGCCGGTCACGCCTCTCCCCGGTCACGCCCTCACAGGCGCTCCATCGTCACGAACAGGTGGTCCCCGAGCCTCCGCAGGGGCGCCACGTCGCGCGCGGCGGCCATGTCGAGGAACCGTGGGAACCTGGAGGCCACGTCCTCGAGATATGGCGGGGGGAGGAGGCCGTACCCCCTGACGGACGTGACCCTGAACGATGGCGCGAACGCACGCTCGAGCGCGCCCATCGAGTGGTACCGCACATCGAACGGGCGACCCGCGATGGGCGCCCGCTGCGGAGAGAGGCGCCGGAGCGCCCTGCCCGGCCTCAGCGTCGCCGCGTAGACCGCCATCTCCCAGAGGCACGCGGGGCCCAACACGCTCATGAGGAGCGGCGCTCCCGGCCTCAGCAGCCTCCCGAGCGCCCCCGCCACCGGCGCGAGGTCCACCTCGCAGTTCAGCGCTCCGAAGGAGGAGTACGCCCCGTCGAGCGCGCGCTCGCCGAGCTCGTCCGCGAGCGTACCGAGGTCGCGCGCCGCCATCGCGCGGCCCTCCACCAAGTCCCCGACGCCTGCTGCGGTAGCCCTGGAGAGCGCCGCCCCCACCATCCCGGGCACAACGTCCACAACAATCACGCAGACCCCGCGGCGGGCGAGGTTGACCGCCTCCACGCCGGTCCCGCAGCCGACGTCCAGCACCCGCGCCCCGCCAGGGAAGGCCGCCCTGAGCGCGCGCTCCGATATCTCACGGTAGCGGGCGAAGAGCGGCCCCGAGGTCGCACGGTCGTACATCTGGGCGACCGCTCCGGCATCGGTCCCCGTCATGGCCCTCCCAGCTCCCCCCTCTCGCCCGCGAGCAGGACGGACACGGCCCTGCACGCCCTGTCGTAGAGCCTCATCACTACCGAGCCCGGCCCGGCCACCCTCCTGCGCAGCATCATGGACGTCCTCATCCGGAGGATGGTCCACCGGTAGAAGAGCCGCGGGTACCTGTTCTTGAACATCAGCCGCACGTCCACGCTCTGCCTCCAGGCCGATGCCGTCAGGTCGCGCTCGACCTGGTCATAGAGGCGCGTCCCCTTGATGGGGTAGGCGACGGTGGTCGAGAAGCTGTCGGGCGCCATCTCGAGGAGCAGCGCGATCGTGGCCTCGACGTCCCGCCGTGTCTCGCCGGGGTATCCAAGCATGATGAACCAGTGCTGGTCGATGCCAGCGCGTCGCGTGGCCTTGCTCGCGCGGCGCAGCCCCTCGACCGTCGTGCGCTTGTTCATGGCGTCCAGCACGCACTGGCTGCCTGACTCGACGCCGTAGTAGACCTGGCGGAAGCCAGCCGCCCTCATAGCCGCCAGGACCTCGTCGTCCATCAGGTCGGCCCGGCACAGCGCGTGGTACTCCATGTCCAGGCCCGCCCCCCGGATGGCGTCGCAGAGGGCCACGATCCAGTCCCGGTCGATGGCGAGGATGTCGTCGGTGAACCAGACCCTGTCAGGGTGGAAGGCGCCCTCGATGGCGAGGAGCTCCGCCACCACGCCGGCGACGGACCTCGCCCTGTATAGCGACCCGAAGATGGGCCGCGAGCAGAAGTTGCACGCGTACGGGCAGCCGCGGGAGGCGGTGATGGAGGTCGAGAAGTAGCCGTGGCGAGACCTCCATGCGCGCTCGTACCGAGCCATGTCCACGAGATGCCGCGCGGGCAGCGGCATCGCATCGAGGTCCTGGATGCGGGGCCGCGCGGCCGTGCGCACCACGACGCCCTCCCTGAGCACTGCCAGGCCCGCGACGCCCCTCCACTCGCGCCCCTCCGCGACGGCGGCGACGACCTCGCGCATCGTGCGCTCGCCCTCGCCCATCACGACCGCGTCGAAGTGCGCGAGGTATGCCTCGGGCTCGACGTTGGCGTCCGGCCCGCCCGCGATGGCGAGCATGCCACGAGAGCGCGCGGCATCCCCCATCGCTAGGGCGTTGGCCTTGCTGAGGAACGTGGTGTACACCCCCACGACGGCGGGCCTCCACGAGGCCAGCAGCGGCTCGAGCGCCTCGGCCGAGGGCTCGAAGGTCGCGTCGAGGACCCTCACCTCGTGCCCCGCATCGATGAGCGATGACGCTACGTAGAGCGTGCCCAGCGGGGGGTAGAGGTGCATGAACCGCATCTCGTGCCCGTCCTCGCGCAGAACGTAGGGGTTCGCGAGCAGGACCCTCACGGCCGCATCACCCCTCGCCGCCGTCCCGGGGCAGCTCGTACAGGCCGTAGGGGTGCTTGAGGCGCTCGTAGTAGGCCGCGCGCTCGAGAACCTCGGGCCGCCTGCCCAGGTACATCCTCACGACGCGGTCATAGCCGAACAGAGCCCCCCGGGCGAGGCGCTCGACCGTGCCCTCGGGGGCGTGGCTCCGCGCGCCCGGGCGCGGCGGCGCCTCCCGGGGTGCGCCGCGGCCGTCGAAGGCCTGCGGGAAGACGCGCCACAGCCACGCGTTGTCGTCCAGCAGCTCGCGGTAGCGCTCCCGTCCGTGCAGGACCTCGCAGGCGAACAGCTCGTACGCCATCTGCTCGTCGCGCCTCCTGAAGGGGCGCGTCTCGCGGTCCTCCCACACTATGTTCAGGCACATGAAGATGGGCAGCCTGTACTGGTCGGTGGGCTTGAAGCCGATGGCGGTGCCGTGCTTGAGCGCGTACACGCGGTTGAGCGCCGTGCTCGCGGCGATGGTGGTGTATTTGCGGCCGTCGTCGACCACCAGGTTGAGGTCCAGGTCGTCCCCCTGGCACAGCCCGCCCGTCGCGGCCGAGCCAGCGAGCATTACGCACCGCACCCACGGGCACGCGCGCACGAGGTCCGCCGCGTAGGCGGCCGCTATGCTGTGATAGGCGTCCTGCAGCCTCCCGTTGGACTCGACGCGCGGGCGGCACCTCTCCACGAGCCGGAGCCCGTCGGGGAAGACGAAGCCGTCCTCGACCACTATGCCACGCATCGAGGGGAGGCGCGCCTCCAGCTCGGACCGGTCGACGCCGCCCCCTACGAGCATGCGCGCGAGCATGTCGACCCTGGGATTGTAGCCCCTGTCGGCCATGATGGCGAGCGTGCGCTCCACGCGCGAGCGCAGCTCGGGCGCATCGACGGGCGACACGGTCACGCGGGCATCCCCTTCAATCGTCCTCCCCGGGTCCCTGGGGATGGTGGTACGGAAGGAGGTAGGCGCGTTTTAATGCTTTTCGCCGAAGCCCTTCGCCCCGTCAGCTCACGGGGCGCGCCGCCTCCGGGCCACCGCCGCCGCCACGCCGACGATGGCGATGGCGGGCACGACGAGGAGGCCCCAGCCGCCGGGCATGCCCCCGCCCTCGCGCTTGACCGTCCAGGACTGCGTCCCCGGGTTGCCCGCGGCGTCCTTCACCTCGATGTCGATGGTGTTGGTGCCCTCCTTGAGCTTCAACTCGAGCGGCCCCGCCGGCAGCGCGGCCCACTGGCCGCCGTTGAGGCGCCAGAGGCCCGTCGGGGACGGGTCAAGCGCGTCCGAGATCGTCAGCTCCAGCCTGATGCTCGAGGACGAGGTCTTCGAGGGCGGGGCCTTCGCGGCGGTGACGGCGGGCTTCCCCGTGTCGAGCGTGATGGTGCCGTTGAACGGGACCGAGGTGACGTTGTGCGCGGCGAGCAGCTGCATCCACACCTGCTTGGGCCCGTCGCCGGCCACGAGGTCGAAGGGGTAGGACGTGGTCTTGATGGCCTGCCAGACCGCCGAGCCCAGGTCGGTCTCGGTGGTCGCGAGCCGGACCTTGGTCGGGGCGCCGTTCACCTCCGTGACGCGGACCTCGATGTGGGATATCCGCGTCCAGCCGGAGCCGGTGCCGAGCGTCAGGTTGCCCGTTGGCCTCTCGGAGGCGTACCAGATGCCGTCCGTTGCGACCGTGGTCCTGCCGGACGAGTCCGTCAGGCGGACGTACAGCGTCTTGAGGCCGTCCGTGCCCGCGAACGTGAACGTCCGCGCGGTCGGTTCGATGGTCGCGGCGCCCGCGAGCGCGACGACCTCAGCGCCCGTGAACGACACGTCCTGGGCGAAGGCCGCCTCGACGAGCCCGTTGGTGTCGGACGCGGACCACCTGAGCGCGACCACGGGCGAGAGCGTGTTCTCGGCCCCGCCCTCGATGGTGACGGACACGACCGGGTCGGTGAGGTCGAGGACGATGGAGTCGGAGCCCGACCACACGTTGCCCGCCATGTCCCTGACCTCGGCCCAGACGGTCCGCTCCCCGTCCTGGTTGCCTATGTCCCACGAGACCTCGGGGGCGAAGGGGTGCCAGTCCTCCGAGGACAGGTCCGGGGAGTTCCCCGTGCGCATCTCTCCGAGCTGGTACGCGTCCGTGAGGTCGAGATGGAGCGTGACCACCTGCGACTTCGCGAACTGCGCGCCCCCGTCGATGCCGAGCGTGCCGGCGGGCGCGGCCGTGTCGAGGATGATGCTCGCGTCGACGAGGGTCGTGAGGCCCGCGCGGTCCGAGACCTCCACGTAGAGGTGCTTCTCGCCGTCCGGCGCCGCGACCGTCCACTCGAACGCGCCCTCGAAGGGGCCCCAGGGGACGCCAGAGAGGTCGCCCGAGGCCGACCGCCTCATCTGATGGATGCCGGACGTCGCGTCCGTGCCCGTGACGGTCGTGGCCAAGGCGGTCGAGCGCGTGTAGGGCGCGCCGCCGGCCATGCGCACGACGACGGACGGGGGCGTCGTGTCGAGCAGGACGCTGGCCTTGGCGCGCGCGACGTTGCCGGCCGCGTCGATGGCGTAGAGCTCGACGGACCTCGAGCCGTCCTGGCCCGTGGAGAGGCTCCAGTCCATCTCGGTGTGGTTGGCGAAGGGCTCGAGGTCGGACTGGCCGGGGTCATCGGAGTTCCACAGCCTCGCCATGACCGGGCTCGCGTCCTCGATGTCCACGACGAGGCGCACCTCCCGGTCGGTCGTGTAGAGGGAGCCGCCGTCGATGCTCAGCCCGACGGCGGGCAGCGCCCGGTCCATCACGATGTCGTCGGCGATGGTCGTGACCCACCCCAGCTCGTCCATGAGCTGGACGTAGACCGTGCACGTCCCGTCCGTGTCGAGCAGCGTCCAGTTGACGAGGGCCTCCGGGTCCCTCCACTTGGCCCCGCCGAAATCGGCCCGGTTGGAGATGCGCATCGACGCGACGCCCGTGAGGTCGGTCCAGGAGAGCGAGAGCTCAATGTCGCGGTTGTTGGTGTAAGTCGCGCCGCCCGCGATGGAGACGATGCCCGAGGGCGCCGTCGTGTCGACGGTGATGGTGTCGGAGAAGGGGAGGCTCTCGCGCCCCGCGCCGTCCCTGTACTTGACGTAGACAGTGGCCGTCCCGTCGACGTCCGTCCACGGGATGGAGCCCGTCGCGGCGAACGGGACCCAGACGGCGGAGGCGAAGCCGGGGTCGGTGGACACCATCATGCTGCTGATCCCGTGCGTGTCCGTCGCGGCCGTGGCGTAGCGCAGCGTGGTGGAGTTCGTAGCGCTCGCGCCGCCCTCGAGCGTGATGTTCCCGGTGGGGCGGTAGAGGTCGACGCGGATGGGGATTATGCGCTGGGCCTGCTTGCCGACCGCGTCGGTGGCGCAGATGTACAGGTCGAAGTCGCCGTCGGTGAGGTTGAGGTTGATGGTCCACATCGCGGGCGTCCCGTTCACGGGCACCCAGTTCCCGAAGCCCACGCTCACCGCCACCTCCTTGACGAGCACCGTGTAGTCGAACGTGGCATCGTTGAACCGGGGCCTCAGCCAGTCCTTGTAGGAGGCGAAGGAGGCCATGTACTGGAAGAACTGGCCCCTCGCGCCGCTGTGGTTGAACGAGCTCGCGTAGGAGTACCAATCGCCGGGCAGCGCGGTGTCGTTGAACCAGCGGACGAAGTACGAGATCGATGAGCCCGCCGGCACGTCGGCGGAGAACCTGACGTCGTTGAGCGCGCAGATGCCCCCACAGTTGAACTCCCTGGAGACGAAGGACCCCATCATGCTCATGCGGTCGACGCGGAACGCCCCGTAGGTGCGGTTGGTGCCGTTCACGCACAGCATGTTCATGTAGTAGTTCGCGCCGGTGTCGATGTAGTCGGTGTACATCATGTCGTCCTCGTAGATGCTGCCCGGGCTCCGCTGGAGGATGGCCGCGCCCGAGTCCGTCCAGGTGGTCCCGTCCGTCGACGTGATGTACCCCAGCGAGCGACCGGGCGTGCCGCCGTGGCCGAGGAGGCGGAACGTCCCCGAGAACTCCTCGAGCGTCGTGAAGTCGTAGACGCCCTTGTTCCACCCGGCGGTCTCGCCGCGGTAGAGGGGGTTGGAGCCCGACTCGGTCCAGCTGGTGCAGTCCGTGGAGATGGCGAGCCCCAGGTAGTGCACGCCGCCCGAGCCGAGGCCGCGGAAGTACATCGTGTAGTTGCCGGCGCGCAGCGCCACGTCGCAGGGCCTCACCTCGTAGCCGTTCCAGTCGGAGTCGCTCGCCCCGTTCGCCAGCACCGGGTTGGAGGAATGCTTGGTCCAGTTGTAGCCGTCGGTGGAGGTCGCGTAGCAGATGCTGACGTCGGTGGAGGAGGCCGCGCCCGAGTACCACATTCGCCAGGTCGAGCCGTCCTTCATGACCACCGGCCAGTCGAGCCCGGACTTGTCGTAGGAATCGACGCCGGACGCCAGGACCGGGTTCTTCGAGTACCTCACCCACTCGATGCCGTTGTCGCTCGTGGCGAGGCCGATCTGGCCGGCTCCCGAGCTGGACGAGGCCGCGGCGTAGTACATGTAGTATGTGCCCTGGTAGCGGACGAGGTGCTTGTTGAGCAGGTATCGGTCCCAGTCGGTGCCAGAGCCGGGTGTGAAGACGGGGTTCCCGGCGTTGAGCGTCGTGAAGTTGAGCGTGGGCTTGAGGGTGACGGAGCCGTCCGAGACCGACACCGCCGTGGCAGTTCCCTGGAGGAGGTCGGTGGTGCTGCTGTCGGTCCAGTTGGCGGTCGACGGCGTGGTCGAGCCCGACAGCACCAGCTCGTTGTCGAGGATGTACGCCGGGATGTTTGTGTCGACCGTGAGGGTCAGGGCCATCGTCGGCGCGGCGAGGGCGCACAGCGCTAGCATGATTACGAGCGTTCGCCTGAGCATCGGACCACGGCGCGCTTATCCGCGGTTATGGATAAAAATCTTTTCAATATCGTTTTAAGCCAGCACCCCCATGTCGGGGCGGGCGGTCAGAATGCAGGGGGGCAAGGCAGCCGGGTGGGAGCGGGCGGCCCGAAGGACGCGCCTCGGCGTCATCGCGGTCACCGTGGACGACGACGACGTGGTCGCCGTCGACTTCGTCAAGGCGCGGCCAGGCAGCAAGCGCGCGCGCAGCCCCGTGCTGCGGAGGGCACAGGCGCAGCTCGACGAGTACCTGGCTGGGCGGCGCAAGCGGTTCACGGTGCCGGTGGAGCTCTGCGGGACGCCGTTCCAGCTCGTGGTGTGGAGGGCGATACAGCGCGTCCCCTACGGGGAGACGCGCACCTACGCCCAGCTGGCCGCGTCCATCAGGCGGCCCGACTCGGCGCGCGCGGTCGGCGCGGCGTGCCGCGCCAACCCGGTGTCCATAATGATACCCTGCCACAGGATAGTCGGCAAGGGCGGCGAGCTCACCGGCTACGGCGGCGGGCTGTGGAGGAAGAGGTGGCTGCTCGAGCACGAGGCGCGCGGCGCGAGGCCGAAGAGGCGGTAGCGGGCCGGCCCCCACCACCGCCACCACCCACCCACCCACCTCGCCCCCGCGCTTGGCGCGGGCGAGGCCCCGCCGGGGGCCATCGCGGGAGGCGCAGGGACCGCCCGCTGACCAACATTTAATACGGCACCAGCGGTTCCAGCAGCGGTGCGCAGGTACGTCATCGTGGGCGCAGGCGTCGCGGGCATGACCGCGGCCGCGGCGATACGCAGGCGCGACGTCGAGGGGGCCGTCACGGTCCTCACCGACGAGCAGCACCCCTTCTACGCGAGGATCAGGCTGCCCGAGCTGCTCTCGGGGTCGGTCACGCCCGAGCAGCTCGTGCTCAAGCGCCCCCAGTGGTACGAGCGCAACCGCATCGAGCTGCGCACGTCCGAGACGGCGGTGGACGTGGACCCGGCGGCACGCGAGGTGGAGACGTCGAGGGGCGCGCGGATGCCCTACGACGCGCTGCTGCTCGCGACGGGCGCGCGGCCCAACGTGCCGCCCATCGAGGGGGTGGACATGCCAGGCGTGTTCACGCTGCGCACGATGGCCGACGCGCTCGCCATCAGGGCGCGAGTGGGCGCGGGCGGGCGCCGCGTGTGCGTCATCGGGGGCGGCGTGCTCGGGCTCGAGGCGTCCTACCACATGATGAGGGCGGGCAACGCCGTGGAGGTCATCGAGTTCTTCCCGCGGCTGCTGCCCAGGCAGACAGACCCGGAGGCCTCGGCCATGTTCCAGCGGAGGCTCGAGTCCCTGGGGCTCGCCTTCCACCTGGACGGCAAGACCAGGGCCATCGCCGGGGGCGACGGAGCGCCCGAGGCGGTCGTGCTCGAGGACGGCCGGCGCGTGGCGTGCGACACCGTGCTCATCTCCGCGGGCGTGAGGCCCACAGTCAAGCTCGCGACCCGGCTCGGGCTGAAGGTGCAGCGCGGCATCGTCGTCGACGACCGTCTGCGCACCGGCGTGCCCGACGTGTACGCGGCGGGCGACCTCATAGAGCACCGCGGCGTGACCTACGGCATCTGGCCGCCGGCAGAGAGGCAGGGCGAGGTCGCCGGCACCAACATGGCGCTCGGCGACGCGACTTACGGGGGCAGCACGATATCGAACACCCTGAAGGTCGTGGGCGTGGACCTGTTCGCCGCGGGCGACATAGACCCCGCCGCCATCAGGAAGAGCATCATCGTGCGCGATCCCCAGAGGGGCGTCTACAGGAAGCTCGTCCTCGACGACGCCGGCCGCATCGCGGGCGCCATCCTGCTCGGCGACGCCACTGACCAGAGGCGCGTGCTGCGCGCGATGGAGGCCCACCTCGACGTGGGGCACGACCTGGAGGCCCTCGCTCGGTGGGACCTGTCGTGCCTGGACGCGGCCGGCGGGGGACCGACTGGCTCGCCGCCCGTCGAATGACGACCTACCCTTTCTCGGGTTAAAAATCGATTATGGGTATATGTTGAAATACGACCGGGGCATCGCCAGCCTCGCAAGGGTGGAAAGATGCGTTCATTGCAGTGGCTGTCCGAGAAGAGGAACCCGAAGCGCGATGCAGAGGAGAGCAAGGACCTCTCCGAGCACAAGGCCGACTCGCACGACGTCTGTCGGACGGATTGCCAGCAGATGCGGTCGGCGCCGATACGCAACATCCGGTGAGGCGCCGTCCCCTCAGGCCTCGCCCACGGGCTGCCTGATGACGGTCCTCCACTTGGACTCGGGCACGCGCCTGGGGTCGCTCAGGTATATCTCGTGGTGGTGGCCGCGCAGCGGCAGCCCCAGCGCCTTGGCGTGCTCGTGCATCCGCACTATCTTCGGGGTCTCGTCCCTGTAGGGCCCGACGTGCATCATCTGGACGGAGGGCCCCTCGCGGAAGCGCTCGAACCTCACGCGCGCGAGCCCCGCGGGCACTGGCTCCTTCCTCTTCCTGGACCTGGCCGCGATCTCCGCGACCGCGCGCGCCACGTGCTCCTCCGTGACGTGGTCGGGCTGCATTATCATCAGCCTGAAGCGCCACTTCTCGCGGGCGACGTAGTCGAACCCCCCGCCCTCCTCGCGGGTCCACCAGAGCCCCTCGAGGGGCGGCACCTTCCAGTCCGGGTGCTTGCCCTCCTTCTTGAGCATGAACTTGAGCGTGTAGGCCAGCGAGTAGAGCGCCTGCACGCCGTCCTGGAACTCCTTGGAGGTGTTGGGGTCCCCGATGCCGTCCACCATCAGGAACGACATCTCGGGCACGTCCACGAGCGCGACGTCCTTCTCCGAGGGGAGGTAGAGCGCCTTCAAGTCGCGCTTCACGTCGCCGACGGCGGATTTGCCCCGTCCCCGTCTCGCGGCCTTCGCCTTGACGGCCTTTGCGGCCGGTCTCACGACCCGCTTCGCGCCCGGCCTCTTGCCCCGGGCCTTCTTCCCCCTCACCGCCATGCGCGCATCACCTGAGGTCCGGAAGGTGTCATGGCGCAATTAATGTATTGCGTCCCCGCCGCCGGTGAACGACCGGCCAGCGGCCCGGTGGAGGCACGGCTGGACACGGTCGCTATTCAAGCACGGCCCCGGGGCGCGGTGGGGCGCCTACCGCTTCTTCTTGGGCTTGTCCTTGAGGGACGTGAAGAAGTCGTGGTGCTCCTCCTCGTCCTCGAGGATCTCCTTGAAGATGAAGGCGGTGGTGATGTCGCCCTCCTTCCTGGCCACGTCGATGATGCCCCTGTACATCTCGATGGCCTCCTCCTCGGCCTTGATGTCGTTGTCCACCATCTCCCACAGCTCGCCGCCGACGCTGATGGGCGCGGGCTTGGTGGTGGGGGGGACGTTGCCGAGGTACCACAGCCTCTCCGCGATCTTCTCGGCGTGCTTCATCTCCTGGACGGCGATGGTCTTGAACTCGCCCGAGACCGCGTAGTGCTCGACGCCCATCCACTGCACGTGCTGCCACATGTACTGTACCGAGACCTGGACCTCGCGGGCGATGGCCGCGTTGAGCAGGTCGAGGAGCTTCTTGGATGTCATGCCTTTGCCTCCCTGAGGATGCCCTTAAAGCCTCCCCCGCCTGGGGCGAGGATGTAGCGAATGCCCGCGAAGGGCATTTATACTTTTTCCAGGCGCCGTGCGGGGGACGTCGACCGGGCGGGCGGTGGGCCCGCGCAAGGTTAATGCCCCCGGACGCGGGATGCGGGCAGGCCCGGTGCGCGCCCTGGCGGCCGCGCGCCGCGGAGGGCGGCAGGGGGGGAAATCCATGGTCGGGATGTCGCGCGTCCATTCGATGCGGCTTGCGCGCTCCCACCTGGAGCCCAGGGCCGGCCGGCGGCAGCTCGCGCAGGTCGTGGCGGACGTGTGCGGGGTGCAGGCCCAGTTCGTCCCGTCCGCGGAGCTCGCGCTCCTCGCGCGCGTCGACGGCCTGCGCAAGGGCGACATGGCCCGCGCGATGTGGGAGGACCGGACGCTCGTCCGCACGTGGACGATGCGCGGCACCATCCACCTCCACACGAGGGAGGGGCTGCCCGTCTACCTCAGAGCGCTCGAGCGCAGCCGCTCGCGCGTGGACATGTCGTGGCTCGGCAGGAAGGGCATCGCGCCGCGCGACGTCGACCGCGTCGTGGAGGCGGTCGTGGACGCGCTCGCGGGAGGGCCGTTGACGCGCGTCGAGCTCGGGCCCGAGGTCGCGGCCCGCGTCGGGGAGTGGGCGCGCCCGCTGGTCGAGGACTCATGGGGAGGGGCCGTCCGGCTCGCGTGCTTCAGGGGATTGGTGTGCTTCGGGCCGGTGCGGGGCAGGTCGGCCACGTTCGTCCGCACCGACCGGTGGCTGGGGCCCCTCCGCGACCTCACCCCCGAGGAGGCCCAGGACGAGCTCGTCACCAGCTACCTGCGGGCCTACGGCCCCGCGACCGTGAAGGACCTCTGGAGGTGGGCCGCGCTCCCCATGTCGGAGGCGCGGCCGGCGTGGGAGCGCGCGATGCCCGGCCTCGTGGAGGTCTCGGTCGGGGGCCGTCGCGCCTGGGCGTTGCGCGACGACGCGGCCGCGCTCGGCCGCCCGTCGCCAGGGCGATGGGGCGCGGCCCGCCTGCTGGGCAGCTTCGACGGCTACCTGCTCGCGCACGACGACAGGTCGCACCTGTTCACCAAGGAGCAGGGGAGGAGCATCAGCCGCGGGGCGGGATGGATATCGCCGGTCGTCCTGTCCAGGGGCAGGGCCATCGGGACCTGGAGGCAGGGACCCGGCAAGGGGCTCGCCATCGACGTCGCGCCCTTCGGACCGCCCGGGAGGGAGGTGCGCGCCCAGGTCGCCCGTGAGGCCGAGCGCCTCGGCAGCTTCCTCGGCCTCGGGGCCCGGGTCGCGTGGGGCGGCCGGGGGGGCCGGGATTAGCCCACCATGCGCTGCCGCGCGCGCTTGGAGATGACGAAGGCCGCGAAGGCCAGCGGAGGCGAGAATATCATGCCCGCGATCAAGTCGCGCTTGAACGAGAGGTTGTCGAGCGTGACCGACCTCACGACGAGCACGTAGTCCGTCCCGACGTCCGTCGGGCCGTAGGGCTCGTCGAAGGCGCCCCGCTGCAGGAAGTGGATGCCCGCCTCGGTCGTGAGCGCGACGTGGGAGCCGTCCGCCTTG
>Ga0316630_10000062_pt1 | contig 24265 bp, 5 predicted proteins | sample OWC_May_M1_C1_D6_FD_207658 | JGI IMG/M metagenome (GOLD analysis project Ga0316630, IMG submission 207658) | Wetland soil microbial communities from Old Woman Creek delta, Ohio, United States - OWC_May_M1_C1_D6_A | ecosystem: Environmental > Terrestrial > Soil > Wetlands | place: USA: Ohio...
CCCGCCGAAATATGAGAGGTACCTGACCTCATCACCTTCAGGGCTCAGTATCATGATATAGGCGTCCAAGGCCGCTGCCTTCTCGCTCTGATAGGCACTGGCTGTCGTCGCGAAGCCCTTCTGCTCGGTGTTACCGGTGACCATGATGCCCCCATCTGATAGCGTCGAGATTGCGGCGGGATTGTTGTCCGTGTATCCGCCTATCTCATTCGAACCGAAGATGGTCGAGAACAGGTACTTCGAGAGCGTGGGCTCGAATTTCATGACGTAGCCCACGGCCCCTCCTGTTTCATTCGGATATAGTCCGCTCGTGCGAGGGAACTCAGCGGACCTCGTGCAACCAGCGACGAGGATATCGCCCTTGGGATCGATCGATACCGTCCACAGGGCATCCACGCTCTTGCCACCGATGAAGGTGCCATATTCCAGACCGGGATCGATGACGACGGGAGTTCCCGCCTGTATCCTTGAGGGTATGCGGTAGCCTGCGGACGTAGGCCCGGTCATCACGAACTCTGCATCGAGGTGCTGGGCTGTCGACGGAACCACGACGAAAGGCCTGGTATCCCTGAGGACCCCCAGGGGCGTGCGGACGAGCAGGTCCCCGGTGAGCGCCTCCACCTCCACGCCGTCGACGCCCTCGTACCTCAGGCATATCCTCTCGACGACCGTGGCGCTCTCCAGCCGCAGGTCGTACTTCAGGCGGCCGTCCAGGACATAGAACCGCATATCCACCCCGTCGTAGAGCCCGGTATACACGACCTCCTCGAAGCCCGGCACGCCGCTCGCCCACCGGTCACGGTCCCTGCCCACGAAGAAGTTCGACCGGCACGCGACCTCGCCCCGACCCTCCGGGGCCGTGCCCAGGCAACCGTCGAAGACGAGCTCGAAGGAGAAGACGTCCATACCAACCGGAGGGCGGTCCCCGGGCAATCCCTCCTTCTCAGCGGAGTTTCTCATGACGAGCACGAGCCTGTCCCGACAGAATCCCACCGATAGGGAGGCCCCATCGATGTAGAACATGATGTCGTCGCGCTCGAGCTGCCCCCTGTTCTCGAGGAACACGGTCTCGACCTCGGGGAGCATCGGCATAGGCGCCATGACGGGCGCCTCCCCCGCTGGAGGCGGCGTCCCCTCCCGTTCCTCCAGGTACCTCTCCTCGCTCGGCACATCCATCGTCGCCAGCGGCGACGCCATGAGAAGTACCAGGCACGCTGACACCAAGAGCATCTGCTTCCTATGCATCTCCACGACCCCCCTTTTGCACCAGAGCATGAGCACCAGGAACCTGCGCATCCAATGCCTCGGACCGGCAATAGCCTCGGACCGTCCCCGAGCCTGAGGGCAGGCGCAATGCTAGCCGTCCGCCACGGAAGCGGCTGCCTCGCCCTGTCCTGTAGGATCGCTTACGACTCCTCTGACCCCTTCCCCGAATCCCTCTCATCCTCTGATCCCCCCTTCTCCTTCCCCTTGGCGCCCCTAATCCCCCCGAGGAACTGCAGCGCGAGCAGCAATAGTACCACGACTATCAGGACCACGATGATGACCGCCATCGGGTCCCAAGCCTCCTTGACCCTCAGGCTGACCGGCGGCGCCGGGTCGCTCTCCCCGGCATCGCTGCGCGCCACCACGGAGTAGTAGTACGTCCGCCCCGCCGCTAGGTCCCTGTCGGTGTACGTGAGCACGTCCCCCAGCTCGGCGATGATGACCAACCTGTCGCCCGAGGGGCCCCTCATCACGTTGTAGCCGGTCACCTCCGCGCCCTGTCCCCCGGGCGCCACCCACGTGAGGGTCACGTCATCGCCCTTGAGCTCGACCTCGAGCTGACCTGGCGAGCCCGGTGGCGGCAGGGGCGTCACCGACAATGTCTCGGTCGCCGCCCCCGCGCCGACCACGTTGACCGCCTGGACCGCGTAGAGGTAGGTCTGGCCGTACACGACGTCCGGGTCGTTGTACTCCCGCGTGAGCAGGCGGGCTATCTCCGCCATCCCGCCGGCCGAGAGCCCCCTCAGCACCACGTACGAGAGCACGGGCGCACCACCGTCGCTCGCGGGCGGCGACCAGCTCAGCAGGACTTGCCTGTCCCCGATGACCGCCGTCAGGCCCACGGGCGCCCCCGGCAGGTTCGGCATCAGCACCGTCACCTCGTTGGAGGGCAGGCCCAAGCTCGCGTCGTTGAGCGCGACGACGGTGTACGTGTAGGTTATGCCCTTGGCCGCGGACGCGTCCGTGTACGTGGTGAGCTCCATCACCTCAGCCAGCGGCTCCTTCGCGTCCCCCGTGCCACGCAGGATGCGGTACGTGAGGACCTCCGCCATCCCGAACTCCAGGGGCTCCTTCCACGTGAGCGCGATGCCCCCCTCGGTGGCCACGCCCGCCAGGTTGGTGGGCGCGCCGGGGACGCCATAGGGCGTCGCCGAGACGGGCGACGAGGCCGGGCCCGCGCGCACCTCGTTCACCGCCAGCACACGGAAGTAGTAGAGCTGGCCGTTCGTGAGGCTCGTGACGGTCGCGGTCGCCACCGCGCCCACCTCGAGCGTGGACGCGAGCGCGTCCGGCAACGTGCCATACTGGATGATGTGCCCAGTGATGGGCGCCCCGCCGTCCGATGCGGGCGCCATCCAATCCAGCCGCACCTGCATGTCACCCGCCCTCGCGACCAGGCCCTGCGGCGGCGTGGGAGCCCCGCGCGGCATCGCCGCCACCGCATCCGTCCTGGGGCCCTCGGCCACCGCCGTGAACGCCGAGACCGCGTAGTGGTAGGTGACGCCGTTCGTCACGTCGAGGTCCTGGAGGAACAGCTCGGTCGGGAGCCGGTGCGACATGAGCGACATCGCGTCCGGGGACGTGCCGCGGTAGACGCGGTAGCCCACGACGGTGGCGCCCCCGTCGAACGCGGGGCGGCCCCATGTGAGCATGACGCTGGACTCCCCCGCCGTCGCGACGAGGCTCGTGGGCGCTCCGGGCGCGTCCTGGCACTTCACGAACGCCAGGTCGCTCATCTTGCCGGGCCCGCGCTCGTTGCGCGCGGCCACGGCGTAGAAGTACGAGGTGCCCACCAAGGCCGTGCCGTCGACGTAGGACGAGACGGCGCCCACCGTCGAAATCAGTGCCAGGTCCTTCACCGTCGAGCCCCGGAGGATGTCGTAGCCGACAAGCGTGCCCCCACCCAGGTCCTCAGGCGGAGACCAGGTGAGCGTGACCGTGCCGTTGCCCGACTCGCCCACCAGGTCGATGGGCGGGCCCGCGAGGGCCATTGGCACGGCGGAGACGACCGGGCTCCTCGCGGACTCCCCAGCGCTGTTATTCGCGGTCACCTGGTAGTAGTACCTCACGCCGTTCGTGAGGTCCTCGTGCAGATAGTGTGTCTCCTTTTCCACATCCACGGCGGTCGTGATGTCACCGGGAGAGGTGCCGTAGTAGAGGTGGTAGCCGGTGGTCAGGTAGCTCTCGTCGTCGATTGCGTCCCAGGACACGTTCAGCTGGGCATCGCCGAGCTCGACGCCGAGCCCGGTGGGGGCCCCAGGGACGTCGACGGGACTGGGGTCAATCGTGACCACGAAGAGGTCGTACATGCCACCCTGGAAGGTGCTGCAGAAGGCGCCGGTGGTGGTCGGGAAGTCGGGCGAGTTCGTGCCTCCCGTGAGCGTGAGCGAGCCGTCAGGGTTCTCGATAACCGGAGGCTTCCACGACACCAGGTCGACGGTCGCCCCCCCGATGTAGGAGGAGTAGACGATCCGTTTCGATACGACATCGTACTTAACGATGACAGTGTCGTAGTAGCTGATGAGGCCAGGCGCGTAGCTCCCCTTCGTGGTCGGGACGTCCGCGGAGTTGGTGAAGAACGTCAGGAAGAGCATCTGGTCATCGACGTTGAACGTATGGCCGCCGCCCCACTCGGTCGCCGCACCACCGAGGTAGGTTGAGTAGAGCAGCCCTCCGTCGCCGTCGACCTCCACGATGGCGGTGTCGACGAGCCCCGAGAGCTCGCCGTCGGCAGCATCCTGCGTGACCGGGAAGTCCTGCGATTGCGTTGAGAAGAAGGCGTGCGCTCCCCCCGATGAGCTGGGCTTGATCCCGAGGCACTCGTCGTACAGACCGCCGCCCAGGTAGGTCGACCATAGGACCTGGGAGCCTGCGGGGTTCAGCTTCATCAAGTAGGCGTCCTGCGCCCTCGGGGGCTCCGGGGGCTGGTAGGCGGCCGCCGTCACCGGGAAGTCGGGGGAGTACGTCGGTCCAGTGACGTAGACGTTACGCGTGGCATCCACCGCGACGTCCCAGCCCGATTCGTCCAGGGAACCGGGGATGAACGTGCACCAGGCGATGGCCTTGTACGGTTGAGGCATCTTCATGACGAAGCCGTCCACGCCACCGCCCAACGTCGTGCAATAGGCCCCCGAGGTGACGGGAAAGTCTACCGAGTTGGTCTCGCCGGCGAGATAGAGCGCGCCATTATCATCGAGATAGGCGCCCAGCACCATGTCCCAGCCCTCGCCGCCGATGAGGGTAGAGTACACAAGGTCCGAACCGTCCGCGTTCAGGATGAGCACCCCAAGGTCCGTGACCCCACTGTGCGTCATACAATAGGCATCGCTCGTCACTGGGAAGTCCGACTTGAACAGGCAATGGACCATCAGGATGTTGCCGTTAGGAAGGGCTTTGATGAGCGGCATGAAGGGCAGCTCCGTATCGTATGACCAGCCGTTCGGCACCCCGATGAGCGTGCAGAACACGAGCGAGCCCAGGTCGGGCGACATCTTGACGATGTAGTACTTCACCCTTGCGGGGGTGACATCGTACGCACCAGGCGTCACGGGGAAGACGGGCGATGTCGTCCGCCCGCCGAGGTAGACGTAGCCCTCGTCGTCGACGTCGAGGAGCTCCGCGTCATCGTAGTCCGTTCCTCCGAACATCGTGCTCCGCATAAGGCCCGGGTCGATGATGAGGGGCAGTCCCGTGTCGTACCAATCAGGGAATGTGAAGCCCACTCGCAGATCCCCCAGGATGTCGAACCGCACAGGGACATCCGCGCGTCTTCCATCGACCATCTGCGACGCGACCGGTGCGGAGTCCTTGAAGACCCCGCAAGCTGTCCTCACAAGCAGGTCCCCTGTCGTCGCATCGATTCTCATGCCATCCGCGCCCCGGTACTGGAAGACGACCTTCCCCACGCAGGCGCCGGGCTCCGCCTCGACATCGTACTTCAGGCGGTCGCCCTCGAACCGGAACACGATGTCGACGCCATCATAAACATCCTCGTAGACGACCCTCTCGAAGGATTCCGCCCCACTTCCCCATAGAGACCGGTCATTGCCTACGATGAGGCTCGTCCTGAAGCCCAGGGGGTGGACACCCATGGGCACCACCGCGTTGCAAAACGCGAAGTCAAGGCGCACGACGGACATCCCCACCTTCGCCGGGCCGTCCTCCTCCGCCATGAGCGTGAGCATCGCCCCAGTGCGCGTCAGACCGACCGATAGAGCGTCCCCCTGTGTATAGAAGAGGACCTCCGGGTTGTCGACCTGCCCCCGGTTCTCCGTGAAGAAGCCATCGAGACCATCCAACGCTGCGGCCGCTCTCCTTTCGTTGATTGCCTGTTCAGCTGGCATCGCCTCGTGTACGATGGTGTCCTCGCTCCGCTCGCCACGCTCCGACACCTGCATCCCCGTCGGTGCAACGAAGAGCAGCGCGACCAACAGACATGCTAATGCTCCCCCTTTCATTACGCCCACCCTCCCAAGATGCGCATCGATTGACTGGACGGATATTTATAGGCTTCGATTGAATGAAAAGCCTGGGGCCCCGGGAGGGGGCGTACCTTTTGGGCATGCGCCCACTTCACGCGCCCATCCCTATTCCTTCGGTCTGCCATGACCTCGCCTCCATCTCATGACTGCAACCATTGCGATAGCGACCATTGCCAGGAGCACGATGGCCAGCACAAGTATTGTCCCGGTGCCGCCCCCGATGGCCACCTCGAGCGCCTGGGACCGGTCCCCCTCCCCGACCGAGCTGTTGGCGGCCACGCTGTAGTAGTAGGTCCTCCCCTTCGCGACGTCCTTGTCCGTGAACTCGCGCACATCGCCCAGCTCCGCCACGGGGGTGAGGTCGTCCTTGCCGGTGCCCCTGAAGATTATATAGCCCGTGACGGGTGCTCCCTGGCCCAGCGGGGCCGACCAGGTCAGCCTCACCGACGCGCCTTCCACCGAAGCCCTGAGGTCCCACGGTGCGGGGGGCCTGTCCATCGGGGTCGCGATGGCTGCCGTCGCTTGGGGGCCCGCGCCCATCAGGTTCGCCGCGGACACGGAGTAGCGGTAGGTCTGGCCGTTGACGACGTCCTCGTCATCGAACGCCGTACTGCCGGAGACGACCGCGTACGGTAGCACCTCGGCATCGCCGATGCCCCTGAGGACGGTGTAGTTCAGCACCGGCGCCCCGCCGTCGTCGGCGGGAGGCGCCCAGGAGAGGTGGACGATGCCATCGCCCGGCCTCGCGGTGAGCTCCCCGACAGGGCCCGGGAGGCCCGGGACGGCCGCGACCAGCGTCTCCGTCGGCTCCCCGGGGTTCCCCAGGGGATTAATGGCAAGAACGCGGTAGTAGTACGTGCTCCCCCGCGCGACCGTCATGTCCAGATAGTCGGTCGTCCCGTCTATCATCGCGAGCATGCCGAGCGCCGTGGGCGATGGCCCCCGCTCGACGCGGTAGCTCACCGAGCTCGCGCCGCCCAGCCTCTCCGGCACGGTCCATCCGAGCATGACGCCCTCGGCGCCGATGGTGATGTTGAAGTCCCTGGGCCTTGATGGCGGCCCGTAGGGCGTCGCGCCGACGATCGCGCTCATCGGGCCCTCTCCCATCTCGTTGACGGCCGCGACCGCCAGGAGAACCTCCTCGCCGTTCGCGAGGCCCGATAGGTAATGGCTCGTGACCACCATCGTCGACGACCTGAGCGTCAGTCCCCCTGTCGATGGCCCTGCGTAGACGCGGTAGCCCGTGAGCGGCCGGCCCCCGTCGTTGACAGGCGGCGACCATTCCAGGAGCACCTGGCCATCGCCAGGCGATGCCTCCAGGCCCGCCGGCGCGCCCGGCGGCCCATAGGGTGTCGCGCTAAGGGGGCCCGCGAGCGCGCTCTCGTTGACCATCGTGAACGCCCGCACGCCGTAGAGATAGGTCGTTCCGTTGACGACGTCGCTGTCAGTGTGCGAGAGCTCGCCAGGGAGCATCGTCCTGATGACGATCATCGAACCCACGGGGAGGCCGCGCAGCACGAGGAAACCCAGAAGCGGCGCCCCTCCCGTCTGCGACGGTGCCTCCCATGCCAGGTCGACGCGGCCAGGGCCGGCCGTCGCCGTTAACGAGACCGGCGCACCGGGCGGGGAGGTCACGGTCACCTCCCTCGCCTCGGAGGCCGTTCCGTTCCCCCTCTCGTTGAATGCCACGACCTGGTAGTAGTACCGCTCGCCGACCGTCACGCCCTCGTCGGTCCACGATGTGACGTTGCCGAGCAGCTTGAGCGGACGGACCGTCTCAAGCCCGTCGCCCCTCCAGACGTGGTAACCGAGCAGCTGCCCGCCCCTCGTCGTGGCCGGGGGGGACCAGGCGAGGTGCACGGTGCCGTCGCCCGTCGTGAGGGTGAGGCCCAAGGGCTCTGAGGGCACGCCCATCGGGCGCGCCTCCTGCGCCTCCGAGGGTGGCCCAGCCCCGGCGCTGTTCCTCGCCGCCACCCTGTAGTAGTACGTGACCCCGTTCTCGACGCCCCAGTCCGTGTAGTTGAGGCCCTTCACGTTGATCGCCGTGGGCGTCGACGGGTCCTCCCCCTTGAGCAAGACGTAGCCCGTCGTCACGTACGACTCCGAGAGGACAGCCGACCAGTTGATGGTGACGTATCCGTCGCCCGCCTCCAGGCTCACGCCCCCTGGGGGTGGTGGGGGCTCGACCGCATGTGGGTCGAGCACGAGCAGCACGCCGTCGGTGGAGCCCCCGTTGTAGCTCCTGTCCAGCGCCTTCGAGGTCGTGGGGAAGCTGGCCGAGAACGTGGAGGCCACCAAAAGGAGGCTCCCTTCGTCCTCTACGAGCATGCCGGGCCCGAACAGCCTGTCCGCTGCCGCCTCGCCGAGGTAGGTGCAGTAGGCGAGGGACCTTGCCCCGAGGTCCACCGACATGACGAACAGGTCGCTGACGCTCCCCCTGAAATCGGGGTCATAGCATCCGGGGGTGGTCGCAAGGTCGGTCGAGGTCGTGTAACCCGCCAGGTGGAAAACGTCGGTGGCACGGTCGTACGTCCCTGAGACCGGCGTGTCCTTCCCGTCCCCGCCCAGATAGGTGCTGAACGCAAGCCGCGGGGCATCGATGTCGAGCACGGACAGGAAGCAGTCTATCGTGCCCGACAGCTCGTCGTCAAGGCAGTCGGCCGTGACGGGGAAGTCCGAGGAGAACGTGTAGCCGACCACGGCCATGCTCCCGTCCGGTCTGACCGAGAGGAGGTATGGCCAATCCCGTCCCTGTCCCCCGAGATAGGTACAGTAGATGACCCGCGAGGCGTTCTTGTCCATCTTGAGCACGAACGTGTCCTGGTTGACGGAGGCCACCGTCCGGCAGAAGGCGTCGGGGGTCGTCTGGAGGTCGGTCGAGTCCGTCTTGCCCGTGAGGTGGAGGTTGCCGTCGCCGTCCACGGCGAACGGCCGCAGGGCGCCGAGCTCCTCGCTCTTCGACCCCCCGAAGTAGGTGCAGAACACGATGGTGGAGAACGAGGCGTCCAGCTTCGCAATATATATGTCCTCGAGCCCCCTCATCGACTCCTGGAACGCCCCTGGCGTCGTGGGGAGGTTCCCCGAGCCTGAGCTGCCGACGAGGTAGAGCTCGCCGTCAGTCGTGAGGTGGTGGCAGGTGTGGCCGTCCCAGTAGGCCCCGCCGAAGTAGGAGCAGTACTCGACCTCGCCGCCGTCGGGGCTCAGCGCGAGGATGAAGCCGTCGGTGTCCGCGTCGTATGCTGATCGGACTGCGTCTGGGGTGACAGGGAGGTCGTCCACGACGGTATCGCCCGTGATCAGGAGACTCCCGTTGGACCTGACCGTCATCATCTGCGGCCGCGTGGGCGGCGATTCGTATATGCTCCTCGGGTTCCGGCCGCCGCAGTAGGTCGCGTAGACGACGTGCATGAGCTCGCTGTCCAGCTTGACCACCAGGAGCTCCCCGAGGTTGAAGACCGTGTCGTAGGCGCCGGCCGTGACGGGGAAGCCCGGACCGTCCGTCGCCCCGCAGACGTAGACGCAGCCGTCATAGCCCCTCTGGACGTCGAATGGGTAGTCGTTTCCCGTCCCCCCCAGGAAGGTGCTGTAGAGCAGTCCGGGGTCGATGACCAGCGTATGCGTCCTGTCATACGGCCCGACGGTGAGGCCGGTACGTTCTCCCGCCATCAATGCGAGCGAGCACGCGACACTCACCCTACGCCCGTCGAGGTCCTGGAAGGCGACGGGGGCCAGGTCCCTCAGCACGAGGCCCGCCCTTGTCGTTATGACAAGGTCACCGCTCGCGGGCTCTATGGTCAGGCCGTCGGTGTTGGCGTATCGCATCACGACGTTCTCGACGCTCGCCCCCGGGCTCACCACCAGGTCGTACTTGAGCATCCCGTCCTTGAAGTAGTAGCGGAGGTCTACGCCATCCCATAGCTCCTCGTAGACGACCTCGCGGAAGCTACGCGCGCCACGGACCCACTTTGAGTGGTCGTTGCCGACCAGGAAGTTCGTCGGGTATCCGACCTCATCGACGCCGACGGGTGCCACGTCGCGGCAGCCCTCGAACGCCACCCCGAGGACCTCTGGAGCCTTTGCGTCCGGCCCGGACCGTGTCACCTCGGGGCTCGTGGCCGGGCGGTCCTCGAGGACCATCACGACCCCGCCGCGGCGGAAGCCGACGGACATCCCGTCGTCCACGGCGTAGAGGAGGACGTCGCTCCCGCCGAGCTGGCCATCGTTCTCGAGGAAGCACGGGCGGATGGAACGCATTATTTCGAGGGCGTCCAAGCTTTCCGGGACCGACGGGGCCTGGGACGGCGACGGGGCGATCCCTGCCATCTGAGGGAACGGTGCCGGCGGCACGGAAAGTGGGGCGAGCGCGCCGAGCATGGCCGATACCGCGACAATGACCGCCACCGCAGCCTTCATCATAGCTTCCCCCCTGCCATTTCCACCTGTGCAGACCTACTTCTCCTGGTCCCCCTTGGGAGCCTCGGGCTTGTTTGGCCTCCTGCGCAGCCAAGCGACGAGCAAGGCCGAGAGAACGATGATGAGTATGACGAACAGCACCGTGACCAGCGCCAGCGGGTCCATGCCCTCCTCCACAAGGAGCCTGACCGGTGAGGCGGGGTCGCTGTCCCCCGCATCGCTGCGCGCCACCACCGAGTAGTAGTAGGTCCTCCCACGCTCGATGTCACTGTCCGTGTAGTTGAGGACCGGCCCAAGCTCGGTTATGATGCCCAGCCTGTCGCCAGAGGAGCCCCGCAGTACGTAGTACCCCGTCACCTGGGCGCTCTCGCCCGTCGGCGCCTCCCATGTGAGCGTCACCTCATCGCCCTCGATGGAGACCTTGAGATGCCCGGGCGACCCTGGCGGCGGGAGCGGCTTTACCGCGAGGGACGGCGTCGCCGCGCCGTGACCGACCGCATTGACCGCGCGCACCGCGTAATGGTACATCAGCCCGTACTCCACGTCCGGGTCCCTGTACTCCGTGATGACCACGAGCGCCACCTGGGACATGGCGTCCTCCTTGAGGCCCCTGAGCACCGCGTACCCGACGACGGGGGAGCCGCCGTCGGACTCGGGCGGCGCCCACCGCAGCAGCACCTCGCCCGGACCCACGAACGCGGCCAGGTCCATCGGGGCACCCGGCACGGCGGCCATCAGCACCGTCACGGCCGCGGTCGGCTCACCCTCGCACGCGTCGTTCAGCGCCTGGACCTCGTACTCGTACATCGTGCCCGTAACGACGGACGCGTCCACGTACGATGTCGCGTCGGTCACGAGGCCGACGGGCTCGAACGGACCGCCCGTGCGGCGAAGGACGCGGTACATGAGGGAGTCGGCCTCGCCGAGGTCGGTCGGCTCGTGCCATGTCAGGGAGATGCCGTCCTCGGTCGCGATGGCCGTGAGGTCCCGAGGCACGCCGGGGACCCCGAACGGGGTGGTGGAGACCACAGCGCTCGGGAGGCCCTCGCCCTTCGCGTTCAGGGCGGTCACCCTGATGTGCTGCCTCATGCCGTTCGCCAGGCTGGTGATGGTCGCAGACGTGACCGTGCCCACCGACATCGTCGAGGGCATGTCATCGGGGGATGCCCCGTAGTAGAGCCTGTATCCCGTCAGCGGCGTGCCGCCGTCGCTGGTCGGGGCGGCCCATGCCAGCGAGACCCGGCCGTCCCCCGGCGTCGCCTGGAGGCCCGTTGGCGGGCCCGGCGGGCCAAGCGGCATGGCCGCCACCGGCACCGTCCTCGCCCCCTCGGCCACGCCCGTGAACGCCGAGACCGCGTAGTAGTAGGTCACGCCGTTCTCGAGGCCCGCGTCGCTCAGGTAAAGCTCGATGGGGAGCCGGTGGGCGACCAGGGACATCGTCTCGGGAGACAGGCCGCGGTAGACCCTGTAGCCCACGATGACCGAGCCGCCGTCGTTCAGCGGGTGCCCCCACGACAGTGCCACGGCCGAGACGCCGGGCGTCGCGACGAGGTCGGTGGGGGCGTCGGGCGCGGTCTGGGCCTTGATGTAGACCATGTTGCTACGCGGTCCAGGGCCGCGCTCGTTGCGCGCCATCACCGCGTAGAAGTAGGAGGTGCCGGCGACCACGTCCGCGTCCAGATATGACGTTTCATCAACGTCTGTGCGGAGGACCTTCAGGTCGTCGACCGAGTCGCCTCGGAGGACGTCATAGCCGAGGATGGTCCCTCCACCGAGGATCCTCGGGGGTGACCAGGCGAGCGTGATGGTGCCGTTGCCGGATTCCCCCTCGAGGTCCTGGGGCGCGCCCGGGAAGGCCATGGGCACGGCCGATACGACCGGGCTCCTCGGGCTCTCGCCCGCGCTGTTGTTCGCCGTGACCTGGTAGTAGTAGCGCAGCCCGTTGGCCAGGCCCTCGTGCAGGTAACTGGTCTCGGTACCGGCCTCGAGATTTCCGTCGATTTTGTCAGGCGCAGTGCCGTAGTATATCGTGTATCCCGTCGTCATGAACGTCTCGTCCGTGATGGCCTCCCATGAGAGGTTGAGCTGCCCGTCGTCAACCTCGACCTCGAGCCCCGTCGGGGAGGCCGGGACGTCGACCGGCCTGGGGTCGACCGTGACCACCATGCCGTCCCATCCCCCGCCCTGGAAGGATGTGTTGAACGCGTCGTGGGTCGTCGGGAAGTCGTACGAGACGGTGACGCCGACGCTCGTGATGTACCCTTTGGAGTTCGGCACGATGCACCTCCCCCATGCGAACCGGTCCTCGGCGCCTCCTCCGATGTAGCTGGAATAGACTAACCGCCTCGATACGACGTCGTAGCTCATTATGAGCCCGTCATAGAAGCCGTCGTTGGACGGCGCGTACCCTCCCTTCGTCGTCGGGAAGTCGTACGAGTTGGTCTGGCCGGTGAGGTAGAGGTACCGTCCCGCGGGGTCGTATCCGTAGCCCATGAACATGTCCCACCTCGAGCCGCCCAGGTAGGTGGAGTAGACCAGCGCGCCGTTCCCGTCGACCTCGACGATGCCGAAATCCAAACTCCCGGAGAGCTCGGGGTCCTCCGCATCGACGGTCACCGGCATGTCGTCCGAGTTCGTGAAAAGCGCTATGCATGCGCCCCCGGAGGCGGTGGGGACGAGCCCCTGGGATTCGTCCGCTTGCGTGCCGCCGATGTAGGTCGAGAAGATGAGGCGCGAGCCCGTGGGGTCGAGCTTCGTGATGTAGGAGTCCATGCCTTCAGGGGGACCGTCGGGCTGGTAGGCCCCTGGTGTGACCGGATAGTCCTCCGAGCTCGTGGGCCCGGTCACGTAGACGTTGCGCGCGCTGTCCATCTCCATGGCCCACACCGTCTCGTCCCCCGTCCCGCCCAGATACGTGCACCAGGACAGCGTCCTGTAGGGGTAGGGCATCTTCGCGGCGAAGCAGTCCTGCCCGCCATTGTATGCCCTGCGATAGGCCCCGGGGGTGGTCGGCAGGTCGGTCGACCAGGTCTCGCCGGCAAGATAGACCGATTGCTCGTCGTCCACGCTTGCCCCCATCGTGAAGTCCCAGTCCGAGCCGCCGAAGAACGTCGAGTAGAGCAGGTCCGAGCCGTCGGACGAGAGCATGAACAGGACAGTGTCCACCCATACGCCGGTGTACGTCCTGCAGTACGCGTCCTCCGTCACCGGGAAGTCCGGGTTGAGGGTATTGTCAATGACGAGGACGCTGCCGTCCGAGAGTGGCTTGATGAACGGGTCGAAGGCCCAGTTTTCCTCGCTGCTTGGCGACCCGATGAAGGTACAGAAGACGACCGTGCCCAGGTCCGGCGTGAGCTTCGCCACGAAGATCCTGAGGACCTCCGGCGGAGCGGTGTTGTACGCGCCTGGCGTGACCGGGAAATTCGGGGAATCCGAGATGCCGTAGATGTAGACGAAGTCGTTGCTGTCAACGTTCACCATGTTGACCATGTCGAAGCCCGTGCCCCCGAAGAACGTGCTGTACCGCAGCCCGGGGTCGATGACGAGCGGCAGTGCCTCATCATACCCGGCATCCAGGGCGAAGCCGACCCGTGGGTCCCCGAGGATGAGGAACCGCGCGGGGACCTCGACCCTGTTGCCATCCACCACCTGGAAGGCCACGGGCGCCGTGTCCACCAGGAGGCCCATGGGCGTCGCCACGAGCAGGTCCCCCGTCGATCCGTCGACCCTGAGGGCCTCCACGCCCTGGTAGCCGAGGACGATGTCGCCCGCGGATGCGCCGGGCCCGACAATCAGGTCGTACTTGAGCCTGTTGTCCTCGAATCGGAAGGTGAGGTCGACCCCGTCATAGAGGTCCTCGTAGAGGACCTCCGCGTAGCTCTCCGCGCCCCTGACCCACTGCGACCGGTCGTTTCCGATGAAATAGCTCGTCCTAGGCCCAAGAGACCCCGTGCCCCTTGGCTCCACGGGATTGCAAGAGACGAAGTCCATGCGGACGACCGACATGCCCCCCGCATCGGCGGCCCCGCCGGCGACCATGGTGATGATCATCCCCGAGCGCGTCAGACCGACCGAGAGCGGGTCGCCGCGCGCGTAGAAGAGGACCTCCCTGTTGGCGACCTGCCCCGCGTTCCTTGTGAAATGGCCCTCCAACCCCTCGAGCGCGGTCGCCATCGCGCTCTCGCCGGCATCCTGGGTCGACGTCGACCGGTCCGGTCGGGGCTGGGCGGCTGCCGGTAGCTGGGTCTGTGCCCCTGGGAGGGGACCAAGTGCGCATGCGACGAGCATCACCACCAGCAGACCGCAGAGGATGCCTTGCCTCAAGGAGCGGCACCTCCCGCCCTGGAACCGGCGGGACCTTGGGCCCATCTGCTCGATGCAGGGATGCTCGCGTACGGCCGAGCCGGCAATCTCCGGACCCGTGCTTCGTGGCATGGTCTACTCCTCCTTTGGGGGCTCTGTTTTGCCATGCGTACGCCTCATGAGAGCGACCACAATCGCGATGACCGCGACCACGAGAACGACAAGAACTAGGATGGGGCTCCCCAGCCCGTTTCCGATGGGCACATCGAGCGTCTGGGACGGCTCGCTCTCGCCCACCGTGCTGTTGGCGACGACGCGATAGTAGTACGTCTCGCCCCGGCCAACGCCATCATCGGAATACTCGAGCCTTTCCCCCACCTCGGCCACCAGCGAGAGGGCTTCAGGGTCCGTGCCCCTGTAGACGAGGTACCCCGTGACCGGAGCGCCCTCGCCGAGCGGGGATTTCCACCGGAGGGACACCCTTGAGCCATCCACTTCGGCGGTGAGGTCCCAAGGCGCCAGCGGCCTTTCCAGCGGGGTCGCGCTGACGGATGATGAGGGCAGGCCCTCGCCCATCAGGTTCTCGGCGGATATCGTGTACCGGTAGGCCTGGCCATTGATGACATCGTCATCCGTGAAGGAGGAGTTTCCCGCCGCGACGCGGTATTGAACGAGGTCCTTCTCCCCGCTGGCCTTCATGATAATATAGCCCAGAACGGGCGCGCCCCCATCGTCAGCGGGAGGCCCCCATGCGAGGTGCACGATGCCGTCGCCGGGTCTGGCAGCGAGGCCCACCACGGGTCCCGGGTAGCTGGGCACGGCCACAACGAGTGTCTCCGTCGGCTCCCCCGCGTTCCCCAGCGGATTGACCGCCAGCACACGGTAGTGGTACGTCGTCCCCATCTGGACCGTCGCATCGAGATATCCGGTAGCCGCCTCCACGGTCATGATGGCGGTGAGGGCCGTCGGGGACGGCCCCCTCTCCACGAGGTAGCTCAGGTCGTGCGCGCCGCCCATCTGCTCAGGTGCCCCCCATCTCAGCATGACGCCGTCGGCGCCCGCCGAGAGGGTGAGGTTCAGGGGCTTGGACGGCAATCCGTAGGGGGTCAGGCCGATGGCCTCGCTGGCCTGTCCCTCGCCCATCTCGTTGATCGCCGCGACCGCGACCACGACGGCCTTCCCGTTGACGAGCCCGGCCAGGTAGTGGCTCGTGCCCGTGGACACCGTCGCCGCGACCGAGAGATCCCCGGGCGAGGGGCCAGCATAGACGCGGTACCCCGTGACGGGCCGTCCGCCCTCGTTCGCGGGGGGCGACCACTCCAGCAGCGCCTGGCCGTCGCCAGGCGTGGCCCTGAGGTCTGTCGGGCCCCACGGGGGCCCGTAGGGGGTCGCGCTCACCGGGCCCGCGGGCTCGCTCTCGTTGACCACGGTGAACGCCCGCACGCCGTACAGGTACTGCGTCCCGTTGACGACCTCCCGGTCGGTGTACGACAGCTCGCCGGGCAGCGTCGTGCCGATGACGGCCATCGAGAGGGCGGTGGGGCCGCGCAGCACGCGATAGCCGATGAGGACCGCACCGCCGGCGTACGTCGGGGGCTCCCAGGCCAGTCCCACCTGCCCGGGGCCCGCCGAGGCCGTGAGCGACTGAGGGGGGCCGGGCGGGGACGTCACAAGGACGTCCTTGACGTCGGACGGGGTGCCGTTCCCCCTCTCGTTGAAGGCGACGACCTTGTAGAAGTACCTGGAGCCGACGGTCACGGCGTCATCGGTCCACGTCGCGACCACGCTGACCGTCTTGACGGGCTGCATCGCATCCGGCGCCTCGCCGGCCCAGATGTGATAGCCCAGGAGCTGCCCGCCCTTCGTAGTCGCCGGTGGGGACCATGAGACGCGGACGGTGCCGTCGCCCGTCGCGAGGGCCAGACCGATCGGGGCCGACGGGACGCCCATCGGGACCGTGAACTGGACCTCCGAGTGCGGCCCGACGCCGGCGCTGTTCCTCGTCGCGACCCTGTAGTAGTACCTGCGACCGTTCTCGAGGTTGTTGTGGGTCCACCTGAGGCCTCGAACGTTCACCGCATTCGTGGTCGAGGGGTCCTCCCCCCAGTACACGACATAGCCCGTCGTTACGTATCCTTCGTTGATTACAGGGGTCCAGCTGATGTTGACATGCCCGTCGCCTGGCTCCAGGAAGAAGACATCTGGAGGTGGTGGGGTCGGGACGGGGCGGGGGTTCATCATGTACAGGATACCATCGTCGGCGCCGCCGTTGTACGTCCGGTCGATGGCGCCCGAGGTGGTCGGGAAGTCTGTCGCCGACGATGCTCCCACACATAGGAGGCGCCCATCGGCATCGATATGCATCCCGAGGCCCCATTCCATGATGTCCTCGGTGTTCTTGCCGGAGCCGCCAAGGTAGGTGCAGTATGCCAGCGAGAACGAGCCGAGGTCGAAGGACATCACGAACAGGTCGCTCGCGCCCCCCGAGTACGAGGGGTTGTAGCACCCGGCGGTGCACATCAGGTCGGTCGATGTCGTGGTCCCCGTGATGTGGAGCGTGTCCGAGAGGACGTCGAGCTCCCCCGCGTGCATCTCGTCATCGCCGTTACCGCCCAGGTACGTGCTGTACCTGAGGTCCTTGGTGCCGGTGTCCACCACCGTGACGAAGATGTCCTGCGCGCCGGAGAGCTCGTCATCGAGGCAGCCCTCGGTTACCGGAAAGTCGTCCGATTGCACCCATCCTGCGACCATTATCGTCCCATCGAGCCTGGCTGACACGACGAACGGCCAGTCCTGCCCCGAGCCCCCGATGTACGTGCAGTAGAGCACATCCGACAGGGTCGGGTCCATCTTGAGCACGAAGACATCTCCGTCGGTCGATGTCCGGGTGGTGCTGAACGCGGTCGGGGTCGTCACCAGGTCGTCCGAGAATGTCAAGCCGACGATGCAGACGTTGCCCTCCGCATCGATGTCGATCGGATGCGGTATTCCGACGGCCTCCCAGCCTGAACCCCCGAACAGCGTGCAGTTGAGCACGGTGGTCAGGGTCGGGTTGAGCCTCGCGATGTAGACATCGTCGCCGCCCAGGCTCTCGCGAAGGTACGCCCCAGGGGTGGTCGGTAGGTCGCCACCGTCCGACCAGCCGACGAGGTAGACGTCGCCGTCGTCCATGAGACGATGGCTCATGTAGCTGTCCCAACCGCTGCCGCCGAAATAGGAGCAGTAGCGGACCTCGCGGCCGTCAGGGTCCATGACGAGGATGAAGCTGTCCCAAGAGTAGGACTTGCTCGCCTTCAGCGCGTCAGGGGTCACTGGAAGGTCCATCACGACGGTATCGCCCGTGATGAGGAGGTCACCGTTCGGCTTGATGGTGAGCGCGCGGGGTATCGTCGGCAGCTCCGCGAACCCCATAATGCGGCTGCCCCCGAAGTAGGTGGCCCAGACCACACGGGTGAGGTCGGGCTCGAGCTTGATGATGACGCACTTGCCGAACCTGTAAATGGCGTCGTAGGAGCCGTTCGTGACAGGGAAGCCCGCCCCGCTCACGGGGCCGCAGGCGTAGACGTACCCATCCTCGGCCCTGTCGACGCACGTGAGAATCTCGCCGCTCTTCCCGCCGAGGTACGTGCTGTAGATGAGGCCCGGGTCGATGACGACGGTGGCCGTGGGGTCGTACAGGCCGAGGCGGTATCCGACGCTGTCATCACCGACGAGGACATAGGAGCACCCGACCGCCTCCTCGCGTTCCCCGATGACCTGCGACGCCATGGGGGCGAGGTCCTTCAGCGACGAGCCGCCCTCCAGACCGATCAGCAGGTCCCCGGTCGCGGGATCGATGCGCAGCCCCTCGATACCGGAATACCGCATCACGACGTCGCCGACGCGCCCGCCGGGCCGCACGACGACGTCGTACTTCAGCACCCCGTCCTTGAAGTAGTACCGGAGATCCACGCCATCCCATAGGTCATCGTAGACCACCTCGCGAAAGCTCTGCGCGCCGCTCACCCACCTCGAACGGTCGTTGCCGACCAGGAAGTTGGACTCGTATCCGATCTCGTCGACGCCGACGGGGGCGACATCGCGGCAGCCGTCGAAGAGCACATCGATGACCTTCGAGTCGCCGGCCTCCGCTTCCTCCCGGGCGACCGCGAGGTCCGTCCTCGGCGCTGCCTCGAGGACCATCACGACCCCGCCGCGGCGGAAGCCGACGGACATCCCGTCGCCCTCGGCGTAGAGGGCCACGTCGCTCCCCTGCATCTGCCCCTTGTTCTCCAGGAAGCACGGACGGAGGACCTCGCCGATGGCGGTTTCCTCCCCGACACTGGGCAACATGAGGTCCCGCGGGGGCGCTGTCGTCGGGGGACTCACCGTGGCCTGCGACCGGTCCCGCATCATCATCGGCGCAGGCAGCAGGAGCATGCAGCAGACCGCCAGGCACACCACCGTAGAGATCTTCATTGAATTGTTCCCCCCTTCGAGCGATTATCATGAGCGGCCAATCCCAGAGGAGTTGGGTCTGCCGCACGAGCAGGTCTCGACCATGTCCCCGGAGACGGGTCACCAGAGACCACAGCCTGGGGCGTCAGGCTGACCCCGGACAGACCATTCCGATTCCCTTCGCGCCAGATCGTCTTGGAGGCCATACCGTTCATGACCGTCATGCCCCCGTTATCCCGCCTATTCATTTTCCCTGGACGTTCCTTCGTCCGGGCGCCCCTTCCTCCCTCTGACGAGGAGCACGGCCAGTAGCAGGACCACCACGATGACCAGGATGACTACCACCAGCACCATCGGGTCCATGCCCTCCCCCACGGTCAGCTTCACCGGCGTCGCCGGCTCGCCCTCGCCCGCGTCGCTGCGCGCAACGACTGAGTAGTAGTACGTCCGCCCGCGCTCGACGCCCTTGTCGGTGTACGTGAGCACGTCGCCCACCTCGGCGATTATGACTAGCCTGTCACCGGAGGGCCCCCGCATCACGTAGTAGCCCGTCACGTTCGCGCTGTCGCCCGCGGGCGCGGCCCAGGAGATCGTCACGTCGTCGCCGCTCAGCTCCACCTTGAGCGCCCCGGGCGCCGAAGGTGGTGGAAGTGGCGTGACCACTAGCGGCGTGGCCATAGGGCCCGCGCCCGCGGCGTTCACGGCGCGCACCGAGTAGTGGTAGGTCTGGCCGTAGGCCACCTCGGGGTCCCTGTACTCGGTCGCGACGATGGTGGCTATCTCTTCCATCTCGTCCACGGCGAAGCCCCGCAGGACGACGTACGACCTCACGGACGAGCCGCCGTCCGCCGCGGGCGGCGACCATCTGAGCGTCACCTCCCTCCCAGCCACGACCGCGGTCAGGCCCACGGGCGCGCCGGGGACGTCCGGCATCAGGACGGTCACCGGGTCGGACGGCGCGCCCTCGTTGACCTCGTTGAGCGCCGCGACCCTGTAGGTGTAGGTGGTGCCCGCTGCCGCGGACGCGTCGAAGTAGGACGTGGCGTCGGCGACGAGGCCGATGGGCTCGAGGTCGCCCGTCGTGCCCCGCAGGACGCGGTACGAGAGCGTCTCGGCCTCGCCGAAGTCCGATGGCGCCCTCCAGGAGAGCCCTATGCCGCCCACCTGTGCGACCCCGACCAGCGCCGTGGGCGCCCCCGGGACGCCGTAGGGCGTGGCGGACACGACGTCCGTCGGCAGTCCCTCACCTATCTCGTTGATCGCGGTCAGCATGAAGTAGTAGGTGACGCCATTGTCCAGACCCCCGACCGTGGCCGTCGCGACCGGCCCGATGTCCATGGCGGACGGGAGCGACCCGGGCGAGGTCCCGTACACCACCCGATATGCGGTGACGGGCGCGCCGCCGTCGCTCGCTGGCGCGCCCCACTCGAGGCGGACCTGCGCGTCGAGGGCCCTCGCGACGAGCCCGGCAGGCGCGTCGGGGGGCCCCCTAGGAGTGGCGGGCACGGGGCCCGTGCGGTTGCCCTCCCCCACGCCGGTGAACGCCGAGACCGCGTAGTAGTATGCCACACCGTTGGTGACCGCGGTGTCCTGGTAGAAAAGCTCGGTGGGCAGCCGGTGGGCCAGGAGCGCCAGCTCCCCTGCCGACGTGCCGCGGTAAACGCGGTAGCCCACGATGGTGGCGCCCCCGTCGAAGACCGGGCGGCCCCACGAGAGCATCACGCTGGAAACGCCCGCTGTCGCGACGAGGTCGGTGGGCTCGCCGGGGGGCTCCTGCACCTTGACGAACACGACGTCGCTCCACGCCCCGGGGCCCCGCTCGTTGCGGGCGGCCACGGCATAGAAGTAAGACCTGGTCGTTGTGACGGCGGCGTCAACGTACCTGTCCACGGGGCCGAGGCTCGCGATGGTCTGCATGGCGCCCACTGTCTCTCCCTTGAGCACGTCATAGCCGACCAGCGTGCCGCCCCTCAGGTCCTGGGGCGGGAGCCACGTGAGCGTGACGTTTCCGTCGCCCGTCTCCGCGACAAGGCCGAGGGGGGCCGTCGGGAGCCCCATGGGGACCTCCGAGACGATGGCGCTCCTCGGCCCCTCGCCCATGCTGTTGACGGCCGACACCTGGTAGTACTGCCGAACGCCGTTGGTGAGGCCGGTGTGGAGGTAGCTGGTCAGCACCCCACCCGGCTCGATGAGCGTGCCGATGTCGTCGGGGGAGGTGCCGGTGTAGAGCCGGTAGCCGAGCGTGCGATAGCTCTCGTCGGTCGAGGTGTCCCAGCTGACGGCGAGCTGCGAGTCGCCCTGTGCGGCCTTGAGGCCCGTGGGCGCGGGAGGGACGTCGACGGGGCGCGGGTCGAGCCTGAGGACCCACGAGTCCCACGCGCCGCCGCTGTAGACCGTGCTGTAGGCGCCCGTCGTGGTGGGGAAGTCGGGGCCCATCGAGATGCCGGTGCAGTAGACCGTGCCGTCTCCCATGAGCTCGATGCACTTACCCTGCATGCCCACCTCCTCGTACTTGTCCCCGAAGTACGAGGAGTACTCAATGGCCCGCGCCGTGACATTGTAGACTAGGACGACGGCGTCCCCGTACTGGCCGCCTCCGCGCCATTCGGGGTCGTAGCACCCCGGCGTCGTGGGGAAGTCCGGGGACGTCGAGTATCCCAGGTTGTAGAGGACGCCCGCAGCCTTGTCCAGGGTGGCCGCTCCGCACCATTCCAGCCCGGAGCCCCCGATGTAGGTGCAGTGGTCCAGCTTCCAGTCGGTGTCGAACTCGATGTACGTCATGTCATCGGTGCCGTTGAAGGTCTTGTCCGCCGCGTCGCTCGTGACCGGCAGGTCGTCGGAGGTCGTCCATCCCATGCTGGCGACAGCTCCGCTCTCGAGGAGGTGCACGGTGCTCGTCTCGTCCCACCCCGAGCCGCCGAAGAGGGTTGAGTGGACCAGCTTCGTGCCCGACCTGTGCATCTGCGTCAGGAAGCCCTCCCTGCCGCCCTTAAGGGTGCTCTGGTAGGCGTCCTGCGTTACCGGGAAGTCGTTCGACGTCGTCCATCCACCAAGGAACAGGTCGCCCTGCGCGTCGAGGTCAAAGTGCCCGAGGATGTCGTCGCCGCTGCCCCCGAAATAGGTGAGGAAGGTGAGCTGGGTGTACGGGCGCTCCAGCTTCGCGACCCACCCGTCGTAGATGCCCCCGCCGTGCGTGGAGCAGAACGCGCCCGGGGTCGTCGGGAGGTCGGGCGATTTCGTGTCGCCCGTGATGTAGAGGGCCTCGGAGGCGTCCAGCCTGTCGACGTAGCTCGAGTCTCGCTCTGAGCCGCCGAGGTAGGTCGCGTAGGAGATGTCGGAGCCGTCGGCGGTCACGATCGCGATGACGATGTCCCCCTCGCCGCCGTTGTAGGTCGGGTCGAGTGCGTCGGGCGTGGTCGGGAAGTCCTCCACGTAGGTGTAAATCACCATCAGGATGGAGCCGTCCCCGAGCACGAACAGCCCCGGGACGTTCCAGCTATCGCCGATGATGCCGTCCTTGGGGCCGATGAACGTCGAGAACACGATGCCGCTGAGGTCGGGCTCGAGCTTCACCAGGAAGAAGTCGAACCCCGAGGACACGTTGTCGTACGTGCCCGGGGTCGCGGGGAAGTCGAACGAGTACGTGCCCCCGCTCGCGTAGACGTAGCCGTCGTCGTCCACCTCGATGGCGGTTAACCCGTCGTAGCCTGACCCCCCGAGGTACGTGCTGTACTGGAGGCCCGGGTCGATGACCAATGGCAATCCCGCATCATGGCCACCGGGCAGCCGGAACCCCCAGGTCGATTCTCCAAGGAGCACGAATTCGACCGGCATGTCCTGCTCGACGCCGTCCATCGGTTGCCACGCCACCGGCCGAGCGTCCCTGATGACCCCGCTCGCGGTCCTGATGAGCAGGTCGCCCGTGGCGCCGTCGATCGAGAGCCCCTCGGCGCCGGAGTAGGAGAACCGGGCCTCGTCCAGGGAGGCCCCCGGTGCCAGGACGACGTCGTACTTGAACTGGCCCTCCTTGAAGTAGCACCGCATCGAGATGCCTTCGTAGATGTCGGGGTAGAGGACCTCCGGGTAGCTCTCGACGGCGCGGAGCCATCCCGAGCGGTCGCTGCCGCGAAGGAAGCTCGTGCTACGGGCGGGCGCCCCCGCTCCCACTGGCTCGACCGGCCCCGCCCCGGCGAAGAGCATCCTCAGGACCGTCGTGCGGGACGACGCGATGGACCGCGCGCCGTCGATGTCGGCCGTTGCGAGCCGCGCCTCCGTGATCGTCAGTATGAGGCCGTCAGGTGCGAGCCCCACGGACATCGGGGACCCTGGAGCGTAGAACATGACCTCCTCATTAGGCACCTGCCCCGCGTTCCTGATGAACCAGCCCTCCATCACGGACGCGAGCTCTGGCAGCGCGTCGCCTTGGGCCAGACCCTCGTGCGTCGCATCGGCCCCGATTTCCCTCTCCACGGCCAGTTCGTCCGCTGGGGCTACCGCCTGTAGCGAGAGCGCCAGGCAGATCAGGATGCATGCAGTTGCGCTGAAAGCCCTCCCATACATACTTCAATCCCCCCTCTTGATGACCTCGATGGATTTCCCTCATGAATCGTGATGCGCGCAAGCCCTGAGGCCGCTTTCTCGTGCGGACCCTCGGCGGCTTCGCCGCCGCGCGGCTCCGTCCCCGGTCTCCCCCCATCCTGATCGGAGGCCTGAGCGCGTCGGCCCCTTCGCCTGAGGACGAGGAAGAGCGCGATGCCGACGAGGACCAAGGCGATTACTATGACGAGCGGCGCTGCGACGACGCCCCCGCCGACCTCCGCCTTCACCGCCTGGGAAGGTTCCCCGGCGCCGACGGTGCTGTTCGCGATGACGCGATAGTAGTAGGTCGTCCCCCTGGCGACGTCCGGGTCCGCGTAGATGAGCGACGGTCCTACCTCGGAGATGCGGACCATCCCGTCCCGCGAGGTCCCGCGCATGATGATGTAGCCCGTCACGTTGGCCGACTTGCCTATGGGCGCGGCCCACCTGAGCGACACCTTTCCGTCACGCTCGCTCGCGCCCACGTCCCAGGGCGCTCCCGGCGCGTTCATTGGGGTGACCGCGAGCTCCTCGGAACGCGCCCCCGCCCCCATCACGTTGATGGCCGCGACAGCGTACCGGTAGGTCTGCCAGTTGACGAGGCCCTCGTCGACGTAGGCGGTCCCCTCGACCTCGGCGAGCTCACGCAGCGAGCTGCCCGGCACCGCCCTCATGACGACGTATCGCAGGATGGGCGCGCCCTCGTCCTGCTGGGGCGGGCCCCAGGATAGGAACGCCCTGCCGTCGCCCGGGAGGGCCGCGAACGACATCACGGCCCCGGGAAGCCC
>Ga0316630_10000063_pt1 | contig 24264 bp, 18 predicted proteins | sample OWC_May_M1_C1_D6_FD_207658 | JGI IMG/M metagenome (GOLD analysis project Ga0316630, IMG submission 207658) | Wetland soil microbial communities from Old Woman Creek delta, Ohio, United States - OWC_May_M1_C1_D6_A | ecosystem: Environmental > Terrestrial > Soil > Wetlands | place: USA: Ohio...
TCAGGACAGTGTGCCTCCTGAACAGAGCTTCAGGATGGGATGACTTCAGGTCAGCAATCAGTACGTTCAGGTCAATAAGTCAGAATATTGCTTATGCTGATGTTGATGGGAATATCGGACTCTCAACAGGAGGAGGTATTGCCATCAGAAAAGGTGACGGATCAATTATCAGAAACGGAGAAACCGAAGAGTTTGACTGGAAAGAGTTCGTCCCTTTCGAGCAACTGCCCTATAGTTACAATCCTGAAAAAGGATATGTTTCTTCAGCCAATAATAAAACAGTTGTTGAAGGGTATCCATATTATATAAGCTCAAACTTTGCTCTCCCCTACAGGATCAACAGGATCAGACAGATGCTTGATGAAAAGGAAGTTTTTACGCTTGAGGACTTTAAAAGGATGATAACTGACCAGCATTCTGATTATGCTGCATTGATGACACCCTTCATACTGAGACTGACTGATAGAAAAGATAAGCTTACTTCAGCTGAAACCGATGCACTTAACACTCTTGCAGATTGGGACTATGAAATGAAGGCAGATCTGGTTGCACCTTCAGTCTTTGAATTTTTCAGGATCAGTTTCATCAGGAACCTTCTTTCTGATGAACTGCAGGAACTTTTTGACAATATGATTTCTGTTTCAAAAGATTACTATATATACAGGATCCTTAAAACAGGACCGGATGAATGGGTTGATGATATTAATACGCCTGAAAAAGAGACTCTTGATGATATAATTCTGAAGAGCTTTAAGGATTGTATTTCATCAATTACTGTTCAGTTCGGAGAAGACCAGTCAAAATGGAATTGGGGCAATATTCATAAGATCCGGATTGAACATCCTCTGGGATCGGTAAAGATACTCGATAGGTTGTTTAACCTGAATTCAGATTATTATCCGGTTGGCGGTAGCGATCATACAGTGTGCCCTTACTCTTTCAATCCCGGATTTATTATAAGCAGCGGAGCTTCAGAGAGGCATATTTTCAATACCGCTGACTGGGATGAATCATATACTGTTATTCCTACCGGGGCTTCAGGGATACCTGCAAGCGAGTTTTATCTGTCACAGACGAAAACTTATATTGAAGGGAAATTTTATAAGGATGCGTTTACCGATGGTGCTGTGAAAACAGCAGCGAAGTACACTTTGAAGCTGATGCCCGGGAGATAGGAGCTCATTCTCAGCCCCATTCTGAAATTGTACTTCACCCCACCTTCCGGAGCTGCCCGGGGACTCCCATCTCCTGCAGGAGAGAGTGTAACAGGCAATATATCAATAAAATACCCCCTTCCTCGTGGAAGAAGGGGGCAAGGGGGATAAGGCAAATACCTTACTTACACCGTCATTACATCCTTTTCTTTCATCGCCATTACTTTATCGACCTTACTGTTAAAATCAGTGGTCATCTCCTGGACTTTTTCAACAGCATCTTTTTCCAAATCCTCAGGTAAACCATTTTTGAGCAATTGTTTAAGCTCATCGTTTGCAAATTTGCGCGCATTGCGGACGCTGATCTTTGCGGTCTCACCCTCATTGCGAACCTGTTTGACAAGCTGATGCCTTCTTTCTTCTGTCAGGGGAGGAATATTTATCCGGATGACCTCACCATTGTTTACCGGGGTGAGTCCGATATTTGCTGCCATTATAGCCTTTTCAATAGTGCCAAGCATGGTTTTCTCCCAGGGTTGTATCATTATTGTCTTAGGATCGGGAGTGTTTACATTTGAAACCTGTGTAAGCGGTGAGTTGACTCCGTAATAGTCAACTGTTATTCCGTCAAGAAGGGCTGGTGTAGCTCTGCCGGCACGGAGTCTGGCAAGCTCATGTTCGAGATGGTCGAGGGCTTTTCCCATTCTGTCCTTTGTCTCTTCTAATATCAGGTCAACTTCTTCATTCATATAAAGCAGTTTTACTGGATTAACAATCTGATTTTCTAAAATAAAATATTTAATTAATAATCCAAAGTATAGCAAAAATAATAAAATAGCCGGAATTATAATTTTCTTTTAGCTACAAATAAGAGTTCCTGTTTTGGACCCATTGATAAGCTTCATAAGGTTGCCGGACTTATTCATATTAAAAACCACTATAGGCATATTGTTGTCCATGCACATGGTAAAGGCTGTCATATCCATAACTTTCAGCCTGCGATTTATCACTTCCTCAAAAGAAATTTTGTCAAACTTTTTTGCATCAGGATCCTTTTCAGGATCGGATGTATAAACTCCGTCAACCCTGGTACCTTTAAGCAGCACGTCTGCTCCGATCTCAACAGCCCTCAGGGCCGAAGCAGTATCCGTTGTAAAGAAAGGATTACCGGTGCCACCTGAAAGTATGCATACTTTTCCGTTTTTCATTTCTTCAACAACTTTATCCCTGTTATAGAGTTCTCCGACGGGTTCCATTCTTATAGAAGTAAAAAGAGTTGCTTTACCGCCATGCTTTTTGATAGCGCTTTCCAGAGCAAGGCTGTTTATAACAGTTGCCAGCATTCCCATCTGATCACCTTTCACCCTGTCATATCCCGATTCAGTGCCGCTTAATCCACGGAAAATATTCCCTCCTCCAATCACTACGGCTACCTCGCAACCCTTTTTTGTAATCCCGATAATCTGATCTGCATAATCTTCAAGCATTTTTTCGCTGATACCATGGTTCCCTTTTCCGGCCAGTGATTCACCGCTGAGCTTCAACAATATCCTTGAGTATTTCATTTGAATAGGTTTATATGGAGGATTGTGACGAAATTAATAAAAATTTAGCGGCCATGAAAGCTTTACATTAGTGTTCCAAAAATCCGCATAAAGAGCACCAGGGAAGTGCATTTAGAATTCACATAAAAAAAATGGCGCCGGGAAGCGCCACAAGAGTATTGAATTATGAATTTACGTTTACAGGTTAAGTGTAAATCTTTTAAAGGTTGTTACTTTAAGATCTTTATTAACAGACTGTAAATATTGTCCGATAGTTACTTTGTTGTCTTTTATGAACTCCTGATTCAGCAGAGTGCTCTCTTTAAAGAATTTACCCAGCTTGCCCTGAGCGATTTTTTCAAGCATTTCTTCAGGTTTACCATCACGCCTTGCCTGTTCTTTACCGATCTCTAATTCCTGAGCAATAATTGCCGGAGGAACATCATCTTTGTCAACAGACACCGGATTCATAGCAGCGACCTGCATTGCTACATCCTTATAAACCTGCATATCAAGACCTGCTTTGGTAAATCCGACAAGGGTTGCAAGCCTGTTGCCCGGATGAATATATGCATGAACATGGGCAGCTTCGACTTTATCAAAATATGAAAGCTGAAGCTTTTCACCTATAATACCAATATATTCAATGACCTTTTCTCCAACCTTACCTCCATCCAGAGGAAGCGATTTAAGAGCTTCGAGATCTGATGGATTTTTTAAAAGAGCCACATCGAGTATTTTATAAGCCAGACCGATAAAATCTGCATTTTTAGCAACAAAATCAGTTTCACTGTTAAGAACTATCATCACGCCCAGCTTTCCATCGGGAGTCACTTTAGACAGTACAACTCCTTCAGTTGCTTCTTTATCAGCGCGTTTGTTTGCAACAGCCTGTCCTTTTTTACGTATTATTTCAATAGCTTTTTCAAAATTGCCATTAGATTCTTCAAGCGCTTTTTTGCAATCCATCATACCGGCTAAAGTCACTCTTCTCAGTTTTGCAACATCTGCAGCACTTATTGTAGCCATTCTATTTCTTTTTTAAAACAATAATTACTATAATTCTTCTTCAGTATCACCAGCTATTTTGACATTATCCTCCTCATCTGATTTAACTGCAGCGATTTCATTATCATCAGCTTCAACTTCTTCTTCCTCTTCCTCCTGCTCTTCGTCTTCCACGATAGCTTCAATTATTGCAGCCGGGATATCTTTTGTCTCAAGCTCTTTTCTTATGATTTTCTTGTCTTTCTGTCCTGGTTCCTTGTCCTTTTCAATTTTTCTCTCATTAAGGCCTTCATCAATAGCCTGGCACAATATGTCTGTAATCAGTGAAATTGATTTGGATGCATCATCATTTGCCGGAATCGGGAATTCAATATCTGAAGGATCTGAATTTGTATCGACCATTGCGAAAACAGGTATTCCAAGTCGTTTTGCTTCCCTGACAGCAATATGTTCCTTGCACACATCAACAACAAACAAGGCGGAAGGGAGCCGTGTAAGATCAATTATACTGCCAAGGTTTTTCTCAAGTTTAGCTCTTTGCCGTGTGACCTGGAGTTTTTCACGTTTTGAGAGGTTCATAAATGTACCATCAGTAGCCATTTTATCGATGGATCCCATCTTCTTGACAGCTTTGCGGATTGTCGGGAAATTGGTAAGCATACCACCTGGCCAGCGTTCAGTAACATAAGGCATGTTAACCTTTTTTACTCTTTCGGCAACAATTTCTTTGGCCTGTTTCTTTGTAGCAACAAATAATACCTTCTTCCCCGATCTGGCAATATGCTTCATCGCGGAGGCAGCTTCATCGAGCTTTACAATGGTTTTTTCAAGGTCGATGATATGAATACCGTTACGCTCCATGAAAATATAAGGAGCCATTGCAGGATTCCATTTTCTTTTAAGGTGTCCGAAATGCACACCGGCATCTAATAATTCTTTGAAATTTGTTCTGGGCATTTATATTATTTTAAGTTTACTTTCTTTACAATCAATTGCAGAGTAGCCCCGCCTTGCGGGGATCTTTGCAATTTAGATACTAAACTTGCATCTCTGTTCTCTTGTTTATAATTTACTAACGTTTACTGAACTGGAATCTCTTGCGTGCTTTGGGTCTGCCAGGTTTTTTTCTTTCAACTTCACGGGGATCGCGTGTGATAAAGCCATTTGCTTTAAGGGCCTTCTTGTTTTCTTCATCAATCTTAACCAATGCCCTTGTGATTCCTAAACGAAGAGCTTCTGCCTGTCCTTTAACACCTCCTCCATCAATATTCACAACAATATCATATTTTTCAGTAGCATTTAAAAGAAGCAGCGGCTGAGTTACGACATAATGAAGGGTTTCTGAACCGAAATACTCTTTGTAATCCCTGCCATTAACAGTAATTTTACCTTTGCCATCATTTAAATATACTCTGGCAACAGCTGCCTTTCTTCTTCCAATCGCATTGATTGCTTCCATATCTGTTCTTTAGTTGTTTTTAATTTCAATTTTCCTCGGTTTCTGTGCTTCATGAGGATGCGATGCTCCAGTATAGACATGCATATTCTTATAGATAGCCCTTCCAAGACGGTTTTTCGGAAGCATACCCCTTACAGCATTCTCTACCAGGCCTATAGGATTTTTCTTCAGCATCTCTTCTGCAGTTGTGAATCTCTGACCACCAGGATATCCGGTGTGTCTGACATACTCTTTTAAGGACCATTTTTCGCCTGATAACCTGACTTTTTCAGCATTTATCACAACAACATTGTCACCGCAATCTACGTGGGGAGTAAAGTTAGTCTTATGCTTTCCTCTCAGCATACTGGCAACCAGGCTGGCAAGGCGGCCAAGGATCTCGCCTTCAGCATCGATGATTACCCATTCCTTGTTGACAGTTGTTTTGTTTGCTGATACTGTCTTATAGCTTAAGGTGTCCACTTTATCTTAATTTTTAATTGATACACTTATACTTAACCTCAAAACCCTCTGTTTTCGGGTCTGCAAAAATACAATATTTTTCTGTAAAAAAAAGAATATTGGATAGAATTTATTCCTGATAATCAAAACTAAGTTTATTTTTACTTTCTGTTTAATGCCTACTTTCATTGTATGACAAAACCGGATATGAAAAGGGATAAATACTTGCTGGGAAGAGCAGTCGAAATAGCAAAGGACGGGATAAAAAAAGGAAGAGGTCCCTTCGGAGCAATAATCTCAAAGGACGGGGAAATTATTTCAGAAGCAAATAATATGGTTGTGCTTTCCGGCGATCCTACAGCACATGCAGAGATCCTTGCCATACGGAATGCATCATCTGTCTTAAAATCACATGATTTAAGCGATTGTGTAATTTATTCATCCTGTGAACCCTGTCCGATGTGTCTTGGGGCAATATACTGGGCAGGGATCAAGAAGGTAGTCTACGCTTCTGATCGTTCTGAAGCTGCAGCCTCAGGATTCAATGACAGCATGATTTATGATGAAATAATCCTCAGTCCGGGTGAGAGGAAAATTAATTTTCTCCGGTTACCGGATGCAGGAGGCCGGGAAGTATTCAGAAAATGGGACGAATTTGAAAATAAAATCCCCTACTGATTTTGTAAATGAAAACCACAGATTGTCACGAGAGTTTTTTATCCGTGATGTGCTTTCTGTTGCTCCTGAGCTTATAGGTAAGAGACTGGTAATCAGATCCGGGAACAATACTTTTCATAAATTTTTTATAACTGAAACAGAAGCATACAGGGGATCGGAAGATAAAGCATGCCACGCAAGCAAAGGCAGAACAATACGAAATGATGTCATGTTTCAACCGGGCGGGAAAATATATGTCTATTTTGTTTACGGTATGTACTGGATGCTCAATTTTGTCACCGGAGAGGAAAATAATCCGCAGGCAGTCCTTATCAGAGGAGTTGAGGGGTATGATGGTCCCGGCAAACTGACAAAAGCCCTGGGAATTGATAAATCATATTACGGTGAAGACCTGGCTTTTTCGAACCGTATCTGGATTGAAGATGCTGGCTTCCATCCTACAGTTAAAACAGGACCAAGGATTGGGATCAATTATGCCGGTGATTACTGGAAAAATAAACCATGGAGATTTTTTATTGAGACTTAAACTGATGAGGCTGTCTCCAAAGCAAGAGACACGGATTACAAATCCGCGCCAGCGATCAGGAGAGATAATCTTCAGCGAGCCCGACGAAGATAAATCCGCTCCAACGGCTTGTATAGCTATATCCAGCGAGTTAAAATGATGTTAAATAGAACTGTAAATGACTTCATTCTCTAATTTTTTACGTTCTTTGTTTACTTGATAAATAAAAAACAGATCATTTATGAATTTAATATGGGGCAGTTTTCGCCGATGGAATAATATCACAGGCTGGTTTATGTTTGTATTCTCGGCAATCATTTACCTTTTAACTGTCGAACCTACAGTAAGCTTCTGGGATTGCGGGGAATTCATTCTTTCCGCGTTCAGGTTGCAGGTAGGCCATCCTCCGGGAGCTCCTTTGTTCCTTATGGTAGGAAGAATAGCCACTCTCTTTGCCGGAGGGGATGCATCTAAAGCTGCATTAATGATTAACATTCTTTCAGCTCTCTGCAGCGCATTTGCTATAATGTTCCTTTTCTGGACAATAACACACCTGGTTCGCAGAGTATTTGCCAGGGGCATTGAGCTTGAATCAAAACATATTCCTGCAATTATCGGGAGCGGTCTTTTAGGATCAATGGCTTATACATTCTCTGACACTTTCTGGTTTTCAGCTGTAGAGGGGGAACTCTATGCAGTATCCTCCCTTGTCACAGGTCTTGTTTTCTGGGGCATACTTAAATGGGAAGAAGAAGCAGATGAACCAACCTCCGGAAGATGGATTATCCTGATAGCTTATATCATGGGACTCGGCCTTGGTATTCATCGTCTTAATCTGCTCATTCTGCCTGTTCTGATATTTGTTTTCTACTTCAGGAAATATGAGGTTACATTAAAAGGTGTAATCAGGACACTTCTCCTGGCTGTTCTATTGCTCTGGTTGATGGTATTTATCCTGATCCCCGGGGTTCCTAAAGTTGCTGAATGGTTTGAATTGTTCTTTGTGAATCTGCTGGGATTACCCTATAACACCGGATTGCTTGTTTTTGTAGCAGTGCTGGTCGCCGGTCTTATTATGGGTATCAGGTACTCGTTAAAGAGTAAGAGGGTGATTCTTAATTATGTAATGACTTGTCTTACAGTTATTATGATCGGTTATTCATCGTATGCGATGATCATGATCAGGTCGTCAGCAAAACCTCCGATGAATCAGAATAATCCTTCAGATGTCTTTTCGCTTTCATACTACATAAATATGCAGCAATATGGCAGTTCTCCGAAATTCTATGGACCTTATTACAGTGCTCCGGTCACCGAGGTAAAAAAAGTTATTGCCGGGTATAACAAAGTTGAGGGCAAGTATAAGCCATATTACAGACCTGAATATGGATATAAGAAAGAATTCGAGACTGTATTCCCGCGTATGTACAGTATAGAACCCGATCATCAGCCAGTATATGAACACTGGGGCAAGATCAGGGGAAGGAAATACACAGTAAGCTCAGGAACAGGCAGGGAAACAGTTGTCTGTCCTACTTTTGTTGAAAACCTTCGATTCTTTTTCCGGTATCAGATAGGATATATGTACCTGAGATATTTCATGTGGAATTTTGCCGGCAGGCAGAATGACATACAGGGGAATGGAAATATTATGTACGGCAACTGGATAAGCGGTATAAAATTTATGGATGAAGCCCGACTGAGTGATATCGAAAATCTGCCTCCTGATCTTAAAAGCAATCCTGGTAATAATAAGTACTTTTTTCTTCCTCTTCTGATCGGGATTGCCGGGATTTTTTGGCAATATAAAAGAGACAGGAATGGTTTCTGGCCTGTTCTGGCATTCTTTTTAATGACCGGTCTGGCCATAATTGTATATTTAAATCAGTATCCGAATCAGCCCAGAGAGCGTGATTATGCATATGCCGGATCGTTTTATGCATTTGCCATCTGGATTGGTATGGGATATATGTTCCTGTATGAGCAGCTTCAAAAGCTCACTAATCATAAGGTTTCTGCAATAATCACTCTGGTTATACTGATGACAGCCTGTCCTGTCATCCTTGCAACGGAAAACTGGGACGATCACGACCGGTCCGGCCGCTACACTGCAAGAGATATTGGGGCTAATTATCTTAAATCGTGTGCTCCCAACAGTATTTTATTCACCTATGGCGATAACGATTCATTTCCGGTCTGGTACGTACAGGATGTTGAGGAGGTACGGACCGATGTCAGGGTTGCCAATCTCAGCTATATTCAGGCGGGCTGGTACATCGATATGATGAGACAAAAAGCATTCGAGTCTGATCCTTTGCCGTTTACGCTGGGTTCTGACAAATATCTGGAAGGAGTGAGAACTCAGATGCCTGTAAACAGCAGGATTGATAAACCTGTTAATATTAAGGATGTGGTAAATTTTATCGGACAGGATGAGAAAAAATATATGATCGACCTGAGTGGCAGAGGTGACTATGCTAATTATCTGCCGACAAACAATTTGCTCATTGATGTCGATTCTGCAACAGTCCTGTCAAATGGAACCGTAAAGGAATATTTCAAAGAAAGACTTGTGTCACCGATGATCTGGGAGTATTCAGAAGAGGATGCTTTTAAGGGTGATCTTGCCATGATGGATCTTCTTGCCACCAATGAGTGGAAGCGACCTATGTACATCTCTACAACGGTACCTGCCACCCAGTATAAAGGTCTTGAGAAATATTTTATCCAGGAGGGTCTTGCCTACAGGATAGTCCCTGTAAGGACTGATGAACCGGAACAGGGCGAATACGGAATGATCGATCCGGTTGTGATGTATGATAATATGATGAATAAATTCACCTGGGGAAATGCTTCTGATCCTTCAGTCTATCTGGATGAAAATAACCGGCGGATGTTCAGTAATTTCAGAAGGCTTTTTGGAAGCCTTGGCAAAGCATTAATCCAGGCGGGCGATACTGTCAGAGCAATTGAAGTGGCTCACAGAGGTCTCGAAATTGTCCCCCCCGAGAAGCTCCCGAATGACTTTTTCACTGTCGGACTTGCTGAAGTCCTGATCAGGGCCGGTGAAAAAAATGAAGGGGAGGAACTTCTGAACAATATAATCAGCTATTCAAAAGAGTATCTCGATTATGCTGTCAGTCTTGAACCTGGTGACGAATACGGTCTTGAATACCCCAATGGTGTTAATATGCAGGCATTATATGATATATACTTCATGGCAGAAAGTTTGAAATCGGATTCTCTTCTCAATATAGTTGTACCCCTTATTAATAATTACAGAGAACTGATTCCTGCAAGATAATTTGAAATGCGGCTTTTCAGGCCATCTTTTCTGATTGAATGGGTTTTTCCTGAAATTATTTTCAGGATAACAACAGGTGATAAAATACTATGCCTGACCTTTGACGATGGTCCCAATCCTGGTTCAACACCCAAAATACTTGAACTGCTGGAGAGGTATGATATAAAGGCAGTTTTTTTCTGTAATGGCATGTCAGCAGAAGAATACCCTGACCTGGTTGATTCGATAAAAGACAAAGGGCATATCATAGGTAATCATGGTTATGCCCATCTAAACGGATGGGTAACTTCACTTAAAGATTACATTAATGATATTGCGCACGCTTCAGAATATACTTCCGATAAATTGTTTCGTCCTCCGTATGGTCGCTTGCGGATCAGCCAATACAAGCTCATAAAAAAGACCTTCAAAATTATGTTGTGGGATATAATGCCTTATGATTTTGATTACCGGTATGGGAGAGAAAAATCACTGGAGCTCCTAAAGAAAAAGATCAGACCGGGCTCAGTAATTGTATTGCATGACAATCCAGGGAGCACAGTTCTGGAGTACTTAAACGATTTTATTCTTTTTGCATCTGGGAAGAAGTACAGATTCACTATTCCTGATTTTTAATTGCGGACCTGCTGAGTGGATTTTTTTTATCAGATTGAAATGCTACTTTTGGTATACTAAAAAATTCCCCGAAAATGAATATTCTTATTCTGGGATCAGGTGGCAGGGAACATGCTCTAGTCTGGAAACTTGCACAAAGCAGGAAAGTCAGCAAAATTTATGTTTGCCCCGGAAATGCAGGAACCTCCAATATTGGAACAAATCTGCCGGTAAATCCGGATAATTTTGAACAAGTCAGGAAAGCTGTTATTGAAAATAATATAAATATTGTCATTGTTGGTCCGGAAGCACCCCTGGTTTCAGGAATACATGATTTCTTTCTGAATGATATATTACTTAAAAATATTCCTGTTATCGGACCTGATAAATCTGCTGCAAGGCTGGAAGGAAGCAAGGATTTTGCGAAAGCCTTTCTCACACGGCATAATATTCCAACATCTGCTTACCGAAGTTTTGATAAATCAACGGCAGGTGAGGCATATGATTTTCTCAAAACCATGAATCCTCCATATGTCATAAAAGCTGACGGGCTGGCTGCCGGCAAAGGTGTAGTTATTGTTAACGACATAGAAGCTGCAAGGGCAGAAGTAAAAGCTATGCTGGAAGGAAAATTTGATAAAGCCGGACACATAGTAGTGATTGAACAATTCCTGAAGGGTGTTGAATTATCCGTTTTTATTGTTACTGACGGGCATTCGTACAAATTATTGCCTGAAGCAAAAGATTACAAAAGAATAGGAGAGGGGGACACAGGTCTCAATACAGGTGGTATGGGAGCGGTCTCTCCGGTACCTTTTGCGGATAAAAAATTTATGGAAAAAGTGAAACAAAGAATAATTGATCCAACTATAAACGGTTTATCTGAAGACGGGATCACCTATAAGGGATTTATTTTCTTCGGACTTATCAATGTCAACGGAGATCCTTATGTTATCGAATATAATGCACGCCTTGGAGATCCTGAATCAGAAGTCATCATACCGAGAATAAAATCCGACCTCTTCGATCTGATTGAAGGTGTGGCGATGGGGGATCTGGAAAAAAGAGAACTTGAAATAGACGACAGGTTTGTAGCAACAGTAATGCTTGTTTCAGATGGATATCCGGGGAGCTATGAAAAAGGCAAAACAATTTTTGGTCTTGACCTGATCAGTGACTCTGTAATATTCCATTCAGGAACAAGACTTTCAGATAACAATGTAGTTACATCAGGAGGACGCGTTCTGGCTGTAAGCTCATGGGGAAATACTTTGCCAGAGGCTCTTCAGGGATCTTACAGGAATGCAAGCCTGCTGTCGTTCGATAAAATGTATTACAGAACGGATATTGGATTTGATTTATAGTACTGATGCTTTTAAAGATTTTCAAAGGAACCAGACCGCGTGTTATTTCACTTATCATTATTACAACCGGAACTGTCTGGTTAAGTGCATTTCTGAATCCTCAGATCCCGGCTTCATTTCAATATGAAACCAGTCCCATGCCTCTTTACAGTCTGGTTAAATCAATAATTGGCGGTAGTGCTTTAGCGGGAGTTATCTTTTCTTTACTGATGAGTTCACTGCTGATCTATCTTCTTGTAAATTTCAATACAACCCTGTTCTTTATCAATGAAAGGACTTTCCTTCCTGCGGCAATTTTTTTATTGATTACCGGACTTTTTCCGCAAAATCAGCTGCTTAATCCGGTTCTGCCAGGAGCAATTTTTCTTATGCTTGCAATCATAAGAATAATGGGTGCTTACAGAAAACCGGCTACTGCATTTAATTTTTTTGATGCTGCGCTGCTGATAAGCATAGGCAGTTTTTTTTATTGTAACCTGATCTGGTTTGCCATCCTGTTGTTTATCGGAATAGCATTATTGAGGACAGTTAATTTTAATGAGATTGCTCTTTCATTTCTCGGAATAGCAACTCCCTATGTCCTTACGATTGGATTATATTATGTTATTGGAAAAGATATTGGGGCATTTTTCAATGATGTAAAGATTAACCTGTTTGGTGAATTACAAACCTATTATTTCCAGAGGCTTACGATAGTTGTCCTTATCTTTTGCGGTTTAATGATTTTAATAAGTATGGCCTATCTTATTACGCGGATTAGTATCCAGAAGATAAAGTCGCGCAAAACATTCTATCTGCTTTTATGGACATTTTTTATTTCACTGGCTTTATATATTATCCTGCCGTCTGTTTCTGTAGAAATGGTTTGGATAACAGGTATTCCTGCCAGTTATATTCTGGCACATTATTTTGTATTTGTGAGAAAGAAATTGCTGCCGGAGATTATTTTTACAGTATTCTTTATACTTATTCTTCTGGTGCAGCTTTTATATATTTTATGAAGGAATCATCTGATCATTGAGACAACACCTGCTCCTGATCCCTGCTGACCGTTTTCGAAATCAAAATTAAGCTGATAAATACCGCTCTTGTTGCATACAAAATCAATATATGGATAAGTCTTTCCTGTTTTCTGGTCGAACGATGACAGAACTATCTTATTGGCATCATCTTTAATGCAAAGAATAAGGTTCCCTTTTGAATCATCAGCATTACACATTGTAAATCTGTATTTTGTATTCTTCCAGAGTGACATATTCGCTTTGTATCTTAAATCAGTTGTATTAACTGCTTTTCCAAGCTGAATCCTGAAATCTTTAAGGTATCTGGCATTATCACCGGCACTAAGGACGCATCTGGTCACCAGTGGATCTGATGACTGGCCGGATAAACAGATCCCGGCAACTAGAAATAACAGAGTAATAAAATATTTTTTCATCCTAATTATTAACAATTAGTTTGTTTCTGATATCTTTTGATACTTCGATAATTGCAGCAAGCTGTTCATCAGTCATTTCGACCTTGCTGGTTTCGGTTTGAGTAATAACAAGACCTCCATCTTTCTCAACACTTACAGGTTCGCCAAGGGTATAGGTGATTCTGATATCCCTGTATCTGGTCTTCATTTCCTGAAGGTTCCGGCAGAGGCTTATGAATTCAGAATCACGGTTGCAATAAGGAGTGGCCAGAAGTATAAGATCGTTAAGAATTATTTTTTGTTCACCTATACGATCTCTGAGCATCGGATCAGGATATTGCTTCATTACCTGTGTGGCAAGATATTGTCCTTCAATCCATACACCAATTATCATAAGTGCCGACAGATGCCCCCGGTCATTATCGCGGAGATATTTGTCGATCTGGGTATATGAATCAATGGAAAGGAATAATAGAGAGTCGAGATTTGATTTATTCAACGATAATCTTTTTATAGTTTCAAAATCAAAAAACTGACCTACCCTGATCCCTTCTGCAAGTTTCCTTATAGCAGATAAAATATTGATCGATGAGCCTGTCTTTTCGTACATGTTAAGGTATCCGAGGTCAGCGCCTAGTATACCTAATGCCAGTGCTTTATCAAAATTTGTGTTCTGCCTGTTGGCATCAATGGAGGATGCAATATATTCAGGAGAAAAAGGTACTTCCATCACCTGCAGGAGATTTGCTATTTCAACAGGAGAGGTAATATTTTTAGAAATATCAGCAATAGCCTCAGCACTGAGCTTTTCCGCTTCTCCTACAGGTACCGAATCAGCTTCAGGAAAAACAAATTCCCCTGCTTTTCTTGATGAATTCCTGCATGACAAGCATGCTAGCACAAGTACTATTAGTATAAAAAATAATCTTCCTTTCACCAGATCAATGTATTGGTTAGTGCAAAAATATAAAAAAACAGATAATTCCCGTATTAAAATATCTGTTTTCGGAATTTAAGTTTCTCAAAAAACCTGACAGCTTTTCCAAGCAGATCATAATAAAGAACCAGATAAAGCAATATTGTACTGAGCAGCACCAGTAAAATATTAAAAATAAAAGTGTCGGTTTTTATTCCGAAAATGTACTTTAACGGAGCATAAAAATGAGTTCTGAAACTCAGGAATCCTTTCCTGTCAGGATCGAGATAAACAGGATCTGTATTCTGTACCAGAGTATTATTATAGAGAAGGATTTTTTTCCGTTCATAGTATTTGGTAACAATTTCCTCAAGTTTATAATTGTAATAGTCATTCTGTAACTGGTCAAGCTTTTCACGGTTCAGATTGTAAAACATATCCTTTCTGTCGCTTGCGGAATTTGATATTTTGCTGAATATTTCGTTGAGTTTTTTCAGATAAATGGCAGCAGAATCTGCCACCCTTGGATTGAAGTTGACAGGTGTCAGATAATCAAGATATCTGAATTTCGGAATTCCGCTGATCTTTGTCATTCTTGAAAGTTCATTATTCAGAAGAAGAAGTTTGCTGAATTGTCTGTCCGATTTTTTTGCCTTCGATTCTTCCTGGATAGCAGGATTACTGATATATTCTCTGTATTCCCTGAGAGTTGTTTCGAGGGCTTTATTCAATTGGGGTAACCTGTGCACTTTATTATAATCAGCCTGGCTTATCTTCTTTTGCAGGAGATAAAAGGTTTCTTTATCCTTATTGTACTCTGTTTTGCTGTATTTGTTATCCTTGAACTGAGAAACCATAAGTGCTTCATATGTCCATCGTGTTGGCATAAGTTCTGCAATTACCGGAACTTTATCCACACTACCTATCTGTCTGTTAAGCTTATCAAACGGAAACATGGCTCCGCTCAGCACCATCATAGGAATAATCAGCAGCGGGATAACTATATATATTGTTATTGCTGAATTAAATGAGGCAGATATATTAAGCCCTATCATATTAGCGCAAAACGATGTCGTAAAAAGAGCCAGCCAGTAATGGAAAAACATCCCCCTGATTCCCAGTATCGGATTTGCGATCATCAGAAACATGAAAGACTGAAGAGAAGAAATGAAAATAAGCATCGTTACCTTGGAGAAAAGATAACTGGTTCTGCTCAGGTTAAGAAACCGTTCCCTTTTAAGAATCTTCCTGTCGCGGTATATCTCCTCTGCGCTGATTGTAAGTCCCAGAAAAAGAGCAACGATCAGGCTCATAAAGATATAGATCGGGATATTCTCATTTTCAGCGAAAACATATACGTTTGAGGCAGGATCAGGTATATATCTTATAATAAATGAAAGAAGAAATCCCAGGATGGGAGCTTCCAGAAGTGTAATAATAACGTATTGGTTATTAGCTATTTTGCTCCTGAAATCTCTGTTGAGATAGATCAGGAACTGTCTGAATAATCCGGGTCTTTGCAGGTTCTTATGCGGTGGTTCTTTAATATCGGGGATCGGGACATACGGATGGGTCTGTAAATAAATATTTGCCCACTCCTTTGGCTTTACTTTACGTTTTTCAGTGTATTTACCGAATTCATCAACCACCTGTGTCTCGATGATATTGAAAATAGTTTCAGGATTCACATTTCCGCACAAAGGACATTCCCCCTGAGTGGAATTTATCTGTGCATCAAGGGTCTTAAAATAAATCACTGTCTCAACAGGGTTGCCGAAATATGCCATACATCCTTCCTGATCAAGGATGAGGACTTTGTCAAACATCTTGAATATTTCAGAAGAGGGCTGGTGAATAACTATAAATAAAAGTTTTCCCTTCAGGGAGAGGTCACGCAGAAGGTCCATAAGATTTTCAGAATCCCTTGAGGAAAGACCGGATGTTGGTTCATCAAGAAACAAAACAGATGGTTCCCGGATAAGCTCAAGGGCAATATTCAGTCTTTTCCTTTGCCCGCCGCTGATAACTTTGTTGAAAATGGAGCCTACTTTAAAATTCCTCTTTTCCAGCAATCCCAGGTTCAACAATGTCTGGTCAACGATTGAAGCGAGCTCTTCCCTGGATTTATCTTTAAAACACTGACAGGCAGCAAAATACAGATTTTCGAAAACGGTAAGATCTTCAATCAGCAGATCGTCCTGCGGAACATACCCCATTACACCCTCCAGTGCAGCATAATCCTTTATAACATCAAGTCCGTTGATCTTTACAGTTCCGCTGTTTGGTTTTTCGATACCGGATAAAAGATTCAGCATTGTTGTTTTACCTGAGCCGCTTGATCCCAGAATACCCACAAGCTTCCCTTCTTCTACGGAAAAGCTTATATTTTCAACAGCAACATTGCCCTCTATAAAATAGTAGGTCAGATTTTCTGCCGAGAATGAAAGCTTATGTATGATTTGTTCGGACAGAAACCTGGAACTGATGTCGCTATAGTAGATTGCACGACCATGAAGGGATTTAATTGAACTTCCCTTTGCGAAGGTATAAACAGTACCGGAATTAATCGGAAGCCCGTTAAGATAAAGCTGATCTTTGGAGATGTACTTCAGAAAATACATGTCAACACTGGCAATCCTTAAGAAAAAAATAAGAGTATCCTGATATCCGGTCGCCATCCTGTCACAGATTTTACACTCTTCTTCGCCAGGTTTTAAAATAAGAATTGAAGGATTTTTAAGATTTTCAGGATTATTGTTTTTAACGAATTGTTCTGTTGATGCAAATTCTCCCTGTGATATTTTAAAAACTTCGGCAACGGTATTTATTATGTTCATTCTCTGCAGGGTGAACTGTTTGTCGGCATTTACCAGTTCAAACAACCTTAAAAGGACCACTACTTTCTGATTCTGGTTAAGAGTGTGGTTAATTTTTTTGCATATCCCGAGGATCTTTACAGAGTCTTTTACTGACGGGGCGACAGAAATCCTGGTTTTAGGTCTCTTCACCACAGGTCCTGCATGTTCATCAAAGAGAGCCAGATATTCATTAACAGTCTCTTTGGTAAGTTGCTTATTCAGAAAATCAGAAACATATTTACGTTCATGGACAAGAATACCGCCATCCTGCTTAACGACAAGCGCAAATAACTCCATCAGGGCTTTTAGGATCTCTTCACTCATATACTGATCGCAAAATGTTCCTTATGAGAAAAAACTAAGGTAACAAAACTATTCCTTTTTAGTTAATGGTTTAACAAATTTTCTCTGAATCCATCCCGGAACGATTGATGCTCCTATTATCAGATAGGGATAATAACTGATAATTCTCCAGATGATGGCAATAGCCAGTGCAATACTTGTTGCGTACGCAGGATCAGCCGGAATTGCATCCGAGATATAGCGTCCGAGGATTATCTCTGCAAATCCGCTGCCCCCTGGTGTCGGGCTTATAATCATCATAATCCATGTCACCAGCTGCCTGGCAAATATCAGGAAATGGTCACTTACAGCAAAAAATGCAACAAGAATTGCGTTTACAACCCAATATCTTGATGTCCACGAAAGGAATGTTGCCGTAAAAGCTTTTACCCAGAATGAAAACGGCTGTTTTTTTAATTCACGAGAGCTATCCACAATATCGTCTCCGGCTTTTTCAGCAGATCCTTTCCATCTTCTTAAAAAGGGAAGTCTGAAAAGATAAATTAATGCCTGCCTTATCTTACCAGGATTTATAAAAAGCCCGTAACCAACTAACAGAACCCATGTAAGAATGATCAGATAACCGATTACTGCAACGATTAAGAGGTTATTCAGAAGGGCGACGCCGGTTCCCTGGAAAGAGGTTGTGAACAGGATCTTCCCTCCGACAACAAGCAGAATGAGCGGGAACATAATAACAAAATAGAGCTCATCGAGAAACGAAGTTGCAAGAACTACAGCCGTGCTTCTTCCGACTGATATTCCCTCCTTATGTACAAAAACCACAGCAACAGCTGTACCGCCTACTGTCGAAGGGGTTATTGCAGATGTAAATTCCCAGAGCATGATAACTCTGAATGCCTGCAGCCAGGTGAGATCCTTTTCGGTAAGAATCCTTATTCTGATCATATATCCTATATCCCTCCCCAACATACAGCACCAGGCAACAAATAACCAGAAAACAGAATTCCATGTGAAGTGCAGTTTACTAAGTGTATCTACTTTTAGATCCTTCAGAATAAACCATGCTACTACGGCAAGTCCTAATAAAATCGGGATAATGATCCTTGCAGGTTTTAGTTTGCTTACAAGAGTATAGTGGCTCTCTTCTGTCATCGGCAGTTATTTTCATTCCTACAATCAACGCTCTGAGCTCATCAGCGATTCTCTGATTTATATTCACCTGACGGACGTTTTATCTCTGCGCCGGTTTCTACCGGTTTTCCGAAGACGGGATAACCATTCCTGGTCCATTTAAACTTCTGCATCCTAACATCCCTTTGCCAGCCCTCCTTTACACTCTTTTTGGAGTGATATATTATCCAATCTTCCTCACCATCAGGTGATTTGACAAATGAACAATGTCCGGTTCCGAAAGGCCCTTGAAACACAGGTCCCGATTTTTCCCAGTTTGAAGGTGAAAGGAGAGAACCATCCTTATCCTTAAGTCTGAGCAAGCCGAGCCTGTAATCGACGGTCCACGATTCACGGCATGAATATACAATAAAAAGATTTTTATCATTAAAAAGGACCTCAGGAGCTTCCTGCAGATCAAGGGGACCACCGGTCTCCCATGTCTCTTCCGGACTGGATATTTTAACTCTTGATCCTTTCATTGTGCATGGATCTGTCATTTCGGCAATATAAAGATTCTGGGGTGTTTTATCAGTCAATTCTGCCTTCTCCCAACCAGACCAGACTGCATACAGCTTGTTTCTGAAATGAAAAACAGTCATGTCAATAGCCCAGATATTATCACTTTTCAAATCAGGATCGTCTCCTGTATAAAGCATCCCTTTATCCGTGTAATTACTGAAAGGATCTTCTGTTTCAGACTGGAGTACGCCTGTCTTCTGGTAAATATATGGTGGTCCTGATTCGCCGGCAGCATAATAAATATACCAGCGTCCATCGATAAAATGTAGTTCAGGCGCCCATACGCAGGCTTTATTCCAGCCGGTTTCCGGTGCCTGCCATACTCTTTTTGTTACTTCCTGCTTTGTCAGGAATCTTGATCTTGAAATGTTTATCCCGTTTTTTGATGAAAAACAATAATAATAGTACCCATCTTTCTCCATATACCAGGGATCTGCCCCGTCAAAAACAGGATTCTTAAAGGTACGCTTAGCTTCAATGCTCTTACCACCATAATTCTGATATCCTGCCAGGAAGATATTTAGAATAAACAGAAAGCTTATGAGAAAATTAGGCATCAGTGATTATTTTTTCTCTGCGGCTTTTTCTTCTTCTGTTTTCTTTTCAAGATATTTTTTCCCTTTAAGTATCCATTCACCGGGTTTTTCTCCGAGAAGGTAGTGATTGAAAAATTCATTAACCTTAGTGGTATAATCAAGCTGGTTCTCCTTTTTTGCGAGCGAATGATTTTCAGCATCATAAACAAGCATTATATATGGTTTTTCCATCCTTCGCATCGTGGTGAACATTTCGATCCCCTGGTGCCAGTCGACGGCACCATCACTGGTACCGAAAGCTACCAGGAGAGGCGTTTTGATACTTTGAGCCTGGAACATCGGCGAATTAGCCATATACTCTTCCATCTGAAGCCACCATGGCTCCCTGAGCCGTCCCTGGGATGTTTCAAAAATATTCTGATTAGGACTTCCGGAATTCCAGTAGATCTCGTTATACATGCTGATCATATTTATGAGAGGAGCTCCGGCCACAGCTGCAGAAAATAAATCAGTCTGGGTTATTATGAAACTTGTCTGGTAAGCACCCCAGCTGTGTCCCATTATCCCGATCTTCTTTTCATCAATCATTCCGGTTTTAAGAACCGCTTCAACGGCGGGAACAACACAGTTGACTGCAGATTCCCCGGGATGATTTGTCTTGTAAACTATATCAGGCTGAAAAACAAAATATCCCTGACTTGTGTAATTGGTTGTATTGTATGAGCTTCTTGGCGAGGGGCTTACATAATAATTTAGAACATTGGACCTGATTTCATAGATATAAACAATCATAGGATACTTTTTCCCCGGTTCATATTTGGCCGGATAGAAGAGGGCACCCTGTAAAGGCTTGCCATCACGGTTTGTAAAGTTTACAAGCTCGCTTTTTCCCCACGCAAATTTGGCCTGCTGGGGATTTGTATCTGAAATCTTTTGCGGATTTGTAAATGAACCGGATGTCCTGTATACATTTGGTGAAACTGAATAGGTTTCAGCTCTATATAGAAAGAATTCCGATTTTTCAGCTTTTCTGAGTCCGCTTATTGCCTTATTCTCAAAGATCAGCTTTTCAAATTTATTTTTTACAGTAAGCCTGTAGTATCCTGATTCCTTTGTCAGGTCACCGGTGGCTGAGAAGTAAAGATCTTTTGTCCCGTCAATGTATGGAAATTCAAAATCAACCTTGTTAAACCTGAAAATGGTTTTAGTTTCTTTCCCGTTTGTCAGCCGGACTGGTTTGGAACCATCCATACTGATCTTCCAGACGTCGTACTCATCATAAACCAGTAAGGCTTTGTCGTCTTTAAACCAGCCACCGTTTCCAAACGGAGGTTTTTCATCCAGAGGACCATCATACCGGGTGTTCCAGAACACTGATTCAATATCCTTTGTAAGGTTTATATGAGTGTCTTTGTAAATATCATAAACCCACCAGTGATTATCTTTAAAATAAAGCACATATTTCCCTGCGGATGATGATCCCCATAAGGAAGTAAAATTACTTAAAATCAGTTTCTTATTTCCTGTTGATGTATTGACAATGTAATAATCATAGGCAGGTTGCCTGAAGGCGGGTTTATAGGGTGTATCATCCGAGACAATTGCATTATGTCCGTCACCGGTTATTATAGCCCGTCTGATTGTATCATCAGTTATTTTCACAATACTGTTTTTATCAGGATTCCAGGCAAAGAGATATGTGAAATTCTTATCAGTAGTGTAAGTGTTCTTTTGACGAGGCTGAATAGGATCATCCTTCCAGTGCCAGATATCAACTCCAGGAATCTTTGGAGTTTCAGTTGCTTTCTTGTCTTTCTTCACTTTTCTGGTCCAGTCAAACGTACCGAAAAAAAGAGTTTTATAGTCATCAGATATAGAAGGCCTGTAAGCCTCTTTAATGTACATTCCCCGTGGGAATGAGATATCGGATGAAGGATTATAGCTTTTTATTTCCGGTTTTGTTAAAATATTCCTGACAACAAAAACGATATGATTTTCTTCAACAAAACTTGTATCGGAGAATGCTTTTAAGAACATAAGTACATTTCCTTCTCTTTCCCAGACCAGGTTTCTGTAAACCGATGTATCATTACTAAGGAAAGAGATAGCATAATTATCAAGATTCATAAGTTCCACACCGTTCCCCTTCTTGTTTTCGGCGCTTGTGATATAGGCCAGCCTGTTACCTGGTTTGTTTATTGAGAACTCTGAAATATTCCCGATATTTTTGGTAGTACCTGTTTTCAGATTATGAATGAATATATCCTTTGTCTTGCTGTCGTTTGCATATCCGCTCATTATAAGATGATTAGCATCTTTTGTGAAAACAAAGGAATCAGTATTGTCGAAAATCCGGACTGTTCCCGATTCCAGATTCAATAACCGGGTTTTGTATTTAACAGGTTTCTTTTGTTCAGTCATTTTTTCTATCTGTTTTTCACTGAAACCTATTCTCGACGCTGACCATTTGGAGTCTGAGGAAAATATATTACCTGAGGAAAGAGGGTATTTATATGACTTTGATGTTGAGGCATTTTTTATATACAGAGTATCATCACCGTCAACGAGGGAGATATTCCAGCTTACCCATGTGCCATCGTTGGAAATAGAATAAGTACCAAGATTCTGCCACTTTGCATAATCCTTTGAAGTAATTGCCGGCAGAGTATCCTGAGCCGCAATAAACAAACTGAAAGCAAACAGGAAAGATCCTGTCACTGTTAATTTTAATAATCTGTTCATAATGGAGATTTTTGAATTAGGAAAAACAAAAATATACCAAATATAGTTTATTTTAGCTATCTGGTTTAATCCTAAAAAGTTGTTATTATGATCGTGAAAAAAATTTTCCGGCTATTTGCACTGATGATTGCATATATATTAATCTGTGGTAATGCTTCCGGACAGCCGGTCGGAAGAAATATAATGAACTTCAATTTCGACTGGAAATTTTATAAGGTTGATGTTCCGGATGGGCAGAAGACAATTATTGATGATACAGACTGGCGTTCGGTTGATCTTCCGCATGACTGGAGCATTGAAGGTCCTTTCAGTAAAGAGAATTCAAGCTGTACAGGTTATCTCCCGGGAGGCGTCGGATGGTACAGGAAGTCCTTTGTCGTGCCAAAAAGTGAAAAGGGGAGGAAAGCATACATCAGCTTTGATGGAATATATAACAACAGTGAAGTCTGGATAAACGATACTTTTCTGAGTAAAAGACCAAATGGATATATTTCATTTCAGTATGACCTTACACCTTACATTAAATACGATAAGAAAAACCTTGTTGCTGTTAAAGTTGATCACAGGCAGGCAGGAGATTCACGATGGTATACCGGATCGGGTATTTACCGGAATGTTAAACTAATTACAACGGAACCAGTCCATATTAAGCAATGGGGAGTATATTATACAACACCAGAAGTCTCTCCTGCAATGGCAAGTCTTGTTATAAATGTAAACCTTCTGAATGAAACATCAGGAACAGTGACTGCTGATCTGATCAATTGCCTCCTTTTTGGATACGATACAATCGGTACCATTACTCAGAAGATCACTTTAAAACCTGAAGCAGATGAAGTATTCACCGGTGAAATTGATGTTATTAATCCGAAATTATGGGATGTGAATGAACCGAATTTATACACTCTTGTAACTGTATTAAAAAGAAAGAAAACCATTGATAATATAACTACTTCTGTAGGTTTCAGAACCATAAGGTTTGAGGCAGACAAAGGCTTTTTCCTGAACGGAAGGAATCTGAAGCTCAAAGGCATCTGCATGCACCATGATGCCGGGACTCTCGGAGCTGCAGTTCCTCGTGAAGAAACAGCGCGAAGGCTTGATATCTTAAAAGAGCTCGGATGCAATGCAATTCGTACAAGCCACAATCCTTTCTCTCCGGATTTCCTGGAATTATGTGATATGAAAGGATTCCTTGTAATCGGGGAAGCATTTGATGAGTGGGAGCTCCCCAAGAAGAAATGGCTTGAGGGATGGAATGTCGGCACACCTGGGAAGCAGGGTTATGCAGCGTATTTCAGAGAATGGGCAAAAACCGACCTTAAAGATTTTATACTCCGGGACCGTAACCATCCTTCAGTTATAATGTGGAGTATCGGTAATGAAGTGGATTATCCCAACGATCCTTACACTCACGAGATACTTAATACAGAAGCTAATCCTCAGACATGGGCTAAGTTCAGCGAATCACTGCCTCATGCAAACAGACTGGGAGAGGTGGCAAGGGAACTTGTTGCTGTAATAAAAGGTTTGGATAAAACACGACCTGTTACTGCGGGGCTTGCTTCTGCCCTTATGTCGAATGAAACGGGTTATGCTGATGCTCTTGATGTTGTTGGGTATAACTACCAGGAATTCAGGTATGAACCTGATCATAAAAAATTCCCCGGCAGGCCGCTCTACGGAAGCGAGAACGGTATGACGCTTGAAATGTGGAATTATGTTGCGGATAATGATTATGTCATA
>Ga0316630_10000064_pt1 | contig 24174 bp, 32 predicted proteins | sample OWC_May_M1_C1_D6_FD_207658 | JGI IMG/M metagenome (GOLD analysis project Ga0316630, IMG submission 207658) | Wetland soil microbial communities from Old Woman Creek delta, Ohio, United States - OWC_May_M1_C1_D6_A | ecosystem: Environmental > Terrestrial > Soil > Wetlands | place: USA: Ohio...
GCCTCCGAGCACTACCGCCGTGCCATCGACTCGTACATCAACCGGGCTACCGCCGCTGCCGAAAAGTCTGCTGCCAAGCAGGCCGAGAAAGAGACCGCTGCCGCGCTGGGCGTGGCGAAACCCGGCATCCGCGAGAGCATCCGCACCAAGGAGGAGAAGGCCAAGGCCAAGAAAGTCCAGAAGAAGCTGTGAGGCTGTGATGAGGCTGCGCCCCGTCCGCTGGCTCCGCCGCCTGCTGTCCAAACCCCCCGTGCCCGCGCGGGTGGGGGCCCGGCAGTGGGAGCAGGAGGCCATGCAGGACATACACAAAAAAGCCAGCTTCTGGCCGGTCTACCGTGCCCACCACGCGTACGTCGGCCCCCCTTTCACCCACGTTCCGCACAACCCGGAGACCAGAGCCATGGCGACGCCCAACACTTTCGCTGCCCACTCCTCCGCTGCCGGCCTCGGCCCGCCGCTTTCGAGCTCACTGAAAAAGCAGCTGCTCGATCTGGGGGTGTTCAACATCCAAGCCCGTGCCTGTGCCGTCACCGACCCGCACTCGCACCTCGACTCGTTCGTCCGGTTCTCGCTCGAAGCGACGCTGGCCGCGCTCGCCCCCGTGACCAAGCCCCTGATCGACGCGGCGACCGGCAAGCTCATCCATTACCCCTACCTGCCGCTGGAGCGGATCGGGCGTCATGCGCAGAACCGGGCCCCGGACGGATACACGTGGGTGATTCACCTGCTGACCACCTGCTCGACCGTCTCCTATGACCACGCAGCACAGGAGATGAAGTTGCTGGTGGACATGTACATAGCCAGCAAGGGGGTCGTCCAGCCCACGGTCGAGCCCCCCGTCAAGGCGGACACCGTCGTGCCGCCCTCGCGGTCGATGGGCTTCAATGGGATAGTCTGATGGACAACGTGGAGCGGCTGTTGACCTATACCAACCCCCCACATTCGGTGCGGCAGCAGATCGCAGACGAGATCAAGGCGCTGCGCGCCGAGCTGGCAACCGAGCGCAAGCGGCAGTCTGCCATGCGGACGCTGATCACGTCGCTGGAGTCGACTATCTCCCTTTACCGGGACTGGCAGGCCAAGGCGGACGAGGCCGTGCGGACGCTGGACTCCGAGCGGGAGGCCAACGCCACGCTGACCGCTGAAATAGCGCAGCTGCGCGAGCTGATCGAGCAGTTCTGCAAGAGCCTCACTGCCCGGGTGAAAGTCGAGAACGAGATCGCCAACATACTGGCCGGTCAGCTGCCCATGCCTGACGCGGCGAAACTGAAGGAGTGGGCGGTGCGCCTCGGCGTGCCGGAAGAGACACGGGAACAATTCAGGAAAGCAGCGGAGGGAAAGAGCCATGGCTGAGCAAGCGAGACCGAAGAAACCGGGGCTGCTAGGGAGCCTGTTTTCCAACCCCTATCTGGGCCCGCCGCCGGCCCCCGTCACTGACAAGGAGGCCGAGGACATCATGAAGCAGCTGCAGGAGACCATGCACCGGGTGGCGAACCCCGCCATGGCGATCTCCCCGGCGACCGGGGCCCCCTACCAGATGGACTTGTTCGGCGATACCCTCGTGCCGGGCAAAGGGCTGCTGGGCCCGGCCACCGTCGGCAGGAAGGTGAAATTCAGCCCACCGCAGTTCAAGGAACCGGACTTCCCCAAGATGACCCCCGAGCAACGAGCGCAGATGATGATCGACGGGGTCGACCCCGATGCCGACGCCCCGACGGTGGACAGCCTGATGCGCTCCCTGATGGAGCTGGAGGTGTCCGACCTCAAGCTCACGCAGGTGTCGGGGGAGTGGGGGGCGGAGTGCGTGATCCGGGTGCGGTTCGACGATGTGCAGCGGGACTCCCATGGCGACCCCATCCCCTTCCCCACGCACAAGACCGCACGTATGGGCATGGCGATCTCGGGGGCACCCTCGTGCCGGGAGGCGCTGCAGGAACTCGTCCTTGCAACGCAGCTCTACGTGAGCTCTAAGTCCATCCAGCGGCAGAGGGTGGCGGAGTCGTAGACCGGCCTGCCATCTTCGACATCACGCGTCCGCGCAGGTTGGCGTTGGTGCCGAGGCAGAGGTATTGGAACGCGTCAGCGAGGTCAGACCACGGATGCAGCTTTTCAGGCGTCTCTTCCAAGGTGCGGTCTTTCTTCACCTTGTAGCGGTAGCGGCTGTTCAGGGCGAGGATCAGGTCGTGGCACCCGGTTGGATCCAGCAGGACAGCCGGCCCGCCGTTGCGCTGCTGGTTGAAGAAGGACTCTACCGCACGCAGGCGCGGATCAATGCTGTTGGTCATGGCTGGCACCGCCATGAAGCCGAGGCGTTTGGCGCACCCTATGACCGACTCCTCGCCGATCTGGCTGCGCTGCGCGCAGGCGGGATCCATTACGAGGAAAGTTGGGTTCGTGACGAATCGGCGATCCTGAAGTTCTGGCCGAAGAACGGTGTTGAGGAACAGCTCCATCCCCATGTTCTCCGCGTACAGCGCGCGGAAGCCCAGCAGCCGGCTGGTGTGATCCAGCTGGCCGATGACCGCCGCCGGGTTGCGGCCCGTGTCCAGCCCAACGATCAATGGATAGCCCGGGACGGGGGTGAGGGGGCTGTCCGCCACGTGGAATTTCTGGTCGAAGGACTTGCGAAAGACCGCTTGGCCCGAGAGGGACGGGCCGATCTTGTTATGGACGTACTGATCCACCCAGTCTTCGGAGTTCGACTCCATCAGGTCTTCGTAATACCGGGGTGGGAGGTTCTCCCGGTTCTCGGCCCCGGGCTCGAAAGCCCCCGGCTGGAGGAAGTATTCCCAGTTCGACGGCAGGTTCTCTTCGAGGAGCGGAAACCACTGCGAGTCCTCGGTGAAGGAGTTGGATTCCATGATCAGCCCGTACCAGAAGTCCTGATCCGCCGCTTTCAAGACCGCCCGCGATGGGTAACGACCGCACCGCGACAGGACAGCCTGAACGATTTCGGGGTCGATTTCCCGGAACTCGGAGACCCATGCTGCGGTGAGTTCGAGTGACAGCAGCCTCTGGACGTTCTCGGGCGTGTCCAGTGGAAGCAGCAGCCAGTCTGACTCGACACCCGGCATACGGAGCTGGATCGTCTGGTCGCTGACCTTGTAGCTGACGATGGGACGCAGCAGCTGCTGTATGGTCACGAGGTTGGTGGTCTTGAGCTGCTGCAACGTGTTCCGCACGATGACCATCTTGGAGCGGCGGATGCCATCCTCCTGAACGGGCGCGGCGGTGGCACGTCGCAGCAGCTCCATGACGCAGGCCGTTGACTTGGCCGAGCCCACCGGCCCCCGCACCGCTCGAACGCGGGCGTCCGACAGCATGAATCTTCGGAGCGTGGGGGGTGGTGTATAGTCGAAATTCACGGCTACTCTCCGACGATCAGCCAGTCATTCGACAGCAGATCGGCTTGGCTGGCAAGCCACGGCACGATGGAGCCGTCGGCGGTACGCATGTCGATGTGCGGCAGGTAGGTGACCTCCGTGCCCTCGGGGTAGATACCCAAGAGCGGCGGGCGGTTCACCTTGAATACACTGCCCGGCACGAGGAAGAGGAACATCCCCTTGCCGTTCCACCCGATACGACGTACACGCCGACCGGCCTTGATGTGATCCAGCGCGAGGCCGAAATCCATCACTTCTTGCCCTTACCAGTGCTCTTCTTCAGGAAAGCCGGCATCGGCTTCTTGCCCTTCCCTTTGCCCTTCATTTCCGCCTTCTCCTCCGCTGCAGTCTCCTTGCCAGCGAACGGGTTCGGTTTCTTTGCCATGTCTCAGACTCCATTTGGGGTGTATGCTGCAGTGCTCACCGCATCCGGGCTTCAGCCACTTCTTGTCTGGCTGAACCCGCTGGGGGCGGCTTCCCCAGCGTATTGCATCGACCTCGCGCCGGAACGCAGCCTTGAACTCCTCGGTGACTTTAAGGCTGCGCCTCGACACGGGCTATTAGGACAGGCGCTGGTACAGCCACATGCCGCCTACGCCAGTCGCAACGCCGAGGGCGTACGACAGCGGGATGGCGACGGCCACGAGCTTCGCCGTGGCATAGTGCGAGACCTTCGCTGCCTCGCCCCACACGTCGACCCACCAGTGCAGACCGCCACGCTTGGTCAGCTTGGTGCGCCACGCCTCGCGGACTTGGGCGAACTCCTGCTTGAACTTGTGTATGTCCTTGGCCATGCCGTCGAGATCTTCGGCGTGATCCTTTTCACCATCTGCCATGTCATCAGCTCCTTGCTTGGTTACGGGCGGCGGCGTCGAGCAGCCGGCGGTCTTTCTCACGGACGGCAGCGTCGGACGGCCTGCCGGTACGACGGCGCTCCTCGGGCACCGGGTTGCCGTCGATGTCGAGCACCGGCATGTCCGGGGGAGCCGAGTGCCACGTCGAGCCCCCGTCAATCGACACCTGATAGACGCGGGAGGCGATGAACTCGCCGTTGGTGATGGCCAGTTTCTCGGCCTCTTCGACCGGGATGTCGCGCATGAGGTAGAGGGTGGTCTTGGGCACCAGCCGCTCCTGCCAGCGCCACAGGATCTTCAGGCTTTCGTTCATGCAAGGTTCCTCACGACCAGTTTGACGGTGCCATCCTCTCGGTGGCGTTCCCAGAACACGCGCCGGATGCCTCGCAGGCGCAGCTGGCGCTCGAAATCGCGGTAGGCGTGCCGCGACACCACCCCGTGCAGCCCGGTCACCTCCGCCGTATCACCGGCGATGGTCACGTGGGCCGTGGCGGAGAACTCCTTCGTCATGGCGTGCAGCGGAGCCGATGTGTCCACCAGCTCCGTGTACGCGCGCAAGGTGAGCCCGCCCGCCGGGTCGAATCGGACGTAGGCCCACATCCGCTATCAGCACTTCTTGCCTTTGACCATGCCGCCCTTGTTCATGCCAAGGGCCTTGGCTTCGGCTTCCTCGATCTTGCTGCGCCCGCTGCGGATGTTCTTGATCGCCGTGGGGACGGTCAGGTCGGGCTTGGGCTTCGGTGCGGGCTTGGGCGCAGGCTTCTTCACCTCACCGCCCTCGTTGTAGCCGGCTCGCTTGGGCTTGATCGCGAAAGGGCTGGCTTTCATCGCACCGGCGACGACCTTGCCCACCCCGGAATCTTCCGGCTTGGCCTTCGGTGCGGGCTTGGGCGCGCGCTCCTTGGCCCACTCCTCTTTCGTGCGCAGCGCAGGGATGCGCTCGTCCCGGCCATAGTCGCTGATCGAGCGCCCTTTGGCGTCGACGAGGGGTGAGCGTTTCGGGGTAGGGGCCTTGGCCATTAGTCGTCTCCTTGGGCTAGGGCTGGTGCGTCGATAGTGACGTTGTCACGGCTCCCGGCATCGCCGAGATTGATCGTGATGCTGAACCGCTCCCCCGAGGTGCCGGCGGCGTCGGGCTTGGACAGGCCACTGAGCCGCTCGAAGGTCTTCACGGCTTCGTTGCGCGCGGCGGCGGGCGTGTCGGGGGACTTGGCGAGGATAAAGTGGGGGTACAGCAGCTCTTCGAGGGCCAGCTTGGCCTTGATCTTGATGCGCTCCTCGGCGTTGTCCGCCGAGTCCCAGTTGGCCTTGGCTTCCCGGAGGATGCTGCGGAACTGGAGGTCATTGAGGATGATGCCTACCTGTTCCTTGGTGAACCCACGACGGCTGAACACCTCGCTGGGCTTGGTCAAACCCGAGGCGATCTCCATGGCCAGAACGGGAGCGAGCTCGTAGAACCGCTCGTCGATACTGAGCGGGCTTGCGCTCGTGCTTGTCATGTCATAGCCTTGACAGCGTTGGATTTACGCGTATGTTGTATATGGGCGAGTTCTATTTGTCAATTCAAGGGGGCTCTTGGTGAGTACCGGCGCGCTACAGCTGATCGAGCCGGGCTCCCCGTCAGGGAGTGCGGGGGCCGTCCCCGACCCCAACTTTTCGCCTGATTACGCCAACCTCGACGACTACCGGGACGAGGACACCGCCCGCGAGGTGCGCAAGACGCAGCTGGCGTCCCACGTCCGCACCGAGTGGCAGGCCTTCCGCAGCCATGCCTCGACCATGGGGCTCAAGCAGGCGCTGTTCGCCAACCTGCAGGCCTACAATGGCCGCTACGACACCCAGAAACTGCAGCAGATCCGCCAGTTCGGCGGCTCCGAGGTCTACGCCCGCCTGTCCACGGTGAAGTGCCGGGGCGCGAGCTCGATGCTGCGGGACGTGTTTCTGGGCCCGAAGCGCCCGTGGGACATCGAGCCCACCCCGGTGCCGACAGTGCCCGACCAGATCAAGCAGAACATCGACCAGCTGGTGCAGGCCGAGGCAGCGGCGCTCCAGCAGGCGGGCCAGCCGGTGGATCCGGGGCTGATCGACCAGCGCCGGCGGCAGCTCAACGAGGCGGCGAACCGCGCGGCGATCAAGACCGCGAAGGATCAGGCCAAGCTCGCATCCCGCAAGCTCGACGACATCTTGGTGGAGGGGGGCTTCTACGAGGCGCTGGGCGAGTTCCTCGTGGACTTGCCCATCTTCAAGTTTGCGGTGATCAAGGGGCCGGTGGTGCGCCAGACCACGGGGCTCAAATGGGTCAACGGGGCCATGCAGTCGGTCACCGAGCCCCGGATGTTCTGGTCGCGGGTCAGCCCGTTCAACATGTATTTCACCCCCGGCGCGTCCAGCATCGCCGAGTCCGACATCATCGAGAAGAGCAAGGTCAGCCGCTCCGACCTGAACGCCCTGATCGGCGTCCCGGGCTACGATGAAGAGGCCATCCGCGCGGCGCTGAGCGACTACGACGCCGGGCTGGTCGACTTCATCGACGACTATGACAGCATGGTGGCGGACGCGGAAAACCGCGAAAACCCCCACCTGAACCGCTCTGGCCTGATCGACATGGTCGAGTACCACGGGCGGGTGCGGGGCCAGATGCTGCTGGACTATGGCTTCACCGAGGAGGAGGTCAACGACCCGCTCCGGGACTATGGGGTCGATGTCTGGCTGGTGGGGCAGCACGTCATCAAGGTGCAGATCAACCCCAACCCCAAGCGCCGCCACAATTACTACTCCACCAGCTACGAGAAGGTGCCCGGCAGCATCGTCGGCCACAGCCTGATGGAGCTGATACAGGACATTCAGGACGTAGCCAACGCCACCCTGCGCTCGCTCGTCAACAACATGTCCATCGCCAGCGGGCCGCAGGTGACGGTCAACGAAGACCGCCTGTCGCCCACCACGGACGCCGACACCCTGTACCCGTGGAAACGCTGGCGCATCGTGGCCGACCCGATGCCGACCACCAGCTCGGAGAAGCCCATTGACTTCTTCCAGCCGCAGTCCAACGCACAGGAGCTGCTCCAGATCTATCGGGCCATGATGGACTTGGCCGACGAGGTCTCGGCCATCCCGCGCTACATTACCGGCTCCAACAACGTCGGCGGCGCGGCGTCCACGGCCTCCGGCCTGTCCATGCTCATGGGCAACTCGTCCAAGGTGCTCCAGAACGTCGCCGGTCAGATCGACCACGATGTCATGGCCCCGCTGCTGGACGACCTGTACACCATGGTCATGCTCACCGACACCACCGGGACTCTGCGCGGCGACGAGCGCATAGCGGTCAAGGGCGTGGCGGTGGCCATCCAGAAAGAAACCGACCGCATGCGCAAGCTGGAGTTCCTGCAGATCACGGGGAACCCGCTGGACATGCAGATCGTGGGCCTCGAAGGCCGCGCCGCGCTGCTGCGCACCCTTGCAGATGACTTAGGCATGCCAGAAGCCGGCGTCGTGCCGTCCGAGGACGAGCTACGGGCCCGACTTGAGCAGCAGTCGGCTCTTGCCCAAGCACAGGAACGTGATACATTAGGTGCGTCGCAAGGTGCAGATGAACAAGCACAGGCGCAAGGTGAAGCCAGCAGTCTCGGCAATCCAGCGCCGAAGCCGGGCTCCAGCGGCAAGGGCCGCATGGGTGCCCAGTTCGACAACATGCACCGCACCAACCCACCGAGATGAGGAGCAGACGATGAAGAGCTACGTGAAATCGGGCCGCGCGCGCCAAGGCTTCGCCGGCGACCACCACGCCATCCTGCAGCACGGCAGCGGCATCCTCAGTTCGGTGAAAGCACCGAGCTCGAACGACCAGCCGGCCACGCTGAAAGGCAAGGCATGGAGCTTCGCCAGCAACAAGTCGGCGAAGTGCTGCTGAGCCGATGAGGCTCAAGACGAAGGACGAGCTGGAGGCGGTACTTGCCCTGCGCAGCGACCGCAATTTCCAGCTCTTCCTGACAGCTCTGGGGGCGGAGCTGGAGCGGTTGAACCAGTGTATGGTCAACCAGACGGGATCGGATTCAGAGCTACGTTGCCTGCAAGGGCAAGTGCGATTCGGGGTACAGCTGCTGGACGCCATCACATCGGCGGAAGCGGAATACGCGAAACACACAGGTAAGAAGACATGACCACGACTGCACAAGTTGCCTCGCTCCCCGACGCCGCCCGTCGCAACGCCGCTCGCGCGGACGAAATCCACCGTCAGGTGTATGGCCCGCGCCCGGGCGAGGAAGCCCCGCCGGCGGCAGAGGCCGCGCCGGAAGCGCCGGTCGCCGAGGCACAGCCGCAGATCCAGCAGCCCACCCCGCCCGAGCAGCCGGCGCAGCAGCCGGCGCAGCAGCAGCAGCAGGCGGACGACGACTGGCAGAACAAGTACAACGTCCTCAAGGGCAAGTACAACAAGGAAGTCCTCCCCCTGCAGCAGCAGGTGCGCACGCTGACCTCTGAGCTGGATGCCATGCGCAGCGTGATCGCCTCTATGGAGGTGGCCGCACCTGCCGCCCCTGCTGCATCGGTGCCGGGCTTCACCACGTCAGGCCAGCAGTACATCACTGAGGCCGACGTTGAAGACTTCGGGGAAGAGACCATCGACATGATGCGCCGCGCCGCGCGCGCAGAAGCCGAGCAGCAGAACGCTGCCCTTCTCCAACGAATTGCGCAGCTCGAAACCCAGCTCCACGGAGTTGGCCGAGAGGTGCAAATGACAGCTCGTGAAAAGCTGTTTTCCGCGCTGGACGCTCGTGTACCCAACTGGAGAGACGTAAATCGCCACAGCGATTTTCTCCAGTGGCTGCAAGAGAGCGATCCGTACTCGGGTATGCAGAGGCATGCCCTGTTGACGAAAGCCTTTGAGGCCAATGACGCTGCCCGCGTACTTGTCTTCTTCGAGGGCTTCCTCGGTGAACACGCGATGTTGAGCGAGTCACAACCAGCCCAGACGACCGAGCGCCAGCCGCAGGTGGATCTGGAGACGCTTGTGGCTCCCGGACGACCCAAGAGTAGTCCCGCACGCGCTCAAGAGGGTGATGGTAAGCGCATATGGACGCCCGCCGAAATCAAGGCGTTCTACCGAGACGTGCAGAACAAGCGATTTGTCGGTCGCGACAAAGAGCGTGTGCGTATCGAGCAGGACATCGTGGCGGCGGGGCGTGAGGGCAGAGTTAGAGCCAGCGTAAACCCCTTTTGATCCGCAATTGAAATAGGAGACTACAGTCATGCCGTATCCACTTGGCACCCCGTTCTCGGGCAGCACCCCGAGCCCTGCATATTCCGGCACCTTCATCCCCGAGATCTGGTCGGGGAAGATGATCGAGAAGTTCTACGACACCACCGTGTTGGCCGCAATCGCGAACACCAACTACGAGGGTGAGATCAAGAACAAGGGCGACAAGGTGGTCATCCGCACCAAGCCGACCATCTCGATCCGCGCCTACACCGCCGACCAAGCACTCACCGTTGACCGCCCGTCGAGCAACGTGGTCGAGCTGCTGATCGACCAAGGCTACTACTTCAACACGATCCTCGACGACGTGATGGAAGTGCAGGCTGACCTCGACCAGATGTCGATGTGGGCGGACGACGCGTCCGAGCAGATGAAAATCCAGATCGACACGAACGTGCTGGCATACACCGCCACCGAAATCGCGACGCTGGACACCGGCACCAACAACTCGGGCGCGACCGCAGGCCGCATCTCGGGCAACATCAACCTCGGCACGACGGCAGCTCCGGTTGTCATCAAGGCCAACGGTGCCACTGGCGCTGAGAAGAACGCCATCGACATGATCCTCGATCTGGGTCAGGTGCTGGACGAGCAGAACATCCCGGAGACGGGGCGTTGGCTGGTTCTGCCCGCGTGGTACACCGCCCGCCTGAAGAAGTCCGAGCTGCGCGACGCGTCGCTGTCGGGCGACGGCGAGTCGATGCTGCGCAACGGTCGCGTGGGCAAGATCGACCGCTTCACGATCTACTCCAGCAACCTGCTGGCGACTGGCACCGGCGCTGGCGGCGCGTACACCCGCGTGCTCGCGGGCCATGCCCACGGCCTGACCTTCGCCTCGCAGCTGAGCAAGGTAGAGACCCTGCGTGGCGAGTCCACGTTCGGCACCTACCTGCGCGGCCTGCAGGTGTTCGGTCGCGAGGTGCTCGACTACACGGCGCTTGCTCTGGCGCACGTGCAGGCTGGTTGATCCAGCTGAGCCGAGTGGGGGGTCGCGAGACCCCCTTCTTCCTTCTACGTCGAGCCTATCGAGGGAGACCCCATGAGCCAGCGACACAAACGTGACATCCATGGCTACGATGTCAACGGTGACACCCCCTACACGCTGGGGGACAAAGCCATTCCTGCAGGAGATCTCACGGAAGACCTCGCCGGTCAGACGGTCAATTTCCTGACCTACTTTCCGACGGCGACGGGATTTTCCATCTCGGGCGGGCCCACGGGCATGACGGTTCATGCGACGACGGGGGTGCTCAGCGGCACGCCGACGACCATCGAATCGGGCGTTGCCACTCTCACGGTTACCTACGCTTCGCCGGCGGGCACGCGCACCGGACGGGCCTCGTGGCCCTTCGCAGTAACGGCGGCGTAACGCGGCGATGGCTCACAAGCTGAGCGACATCATCACGCTCGCGCGTGACCAGTTGCAGGACACGCGCACGCCGTACCGTCACTCCGACGCGAAGCTGATTCGCTACCTGAATCTGGCGCTGTCGGATGCGCTGCGCTTGCGCCCGGACTTGTTCTTCCCCGACGCGTCCGACAAGGACTATGCCTACACGGTGGCGGACATCGAGGCGACGCTGCCGGTCGACTTCGCCTACCGGATCGCCATCGTGTTCTACGTCGTGGGCATGACCTCGCTGGAGGATGACGAGTTCGTCGCCAACGGGCGCGGCGCGGCGCTGCTGTCGCAGTTCAAGCAGAAACTGACGGGGACACCCTGATGGCAGTCGAGATCTCGCACTGGTACGACGAAGTGATGGTGCATGCCTCTGGCGTGACCACTGCGGGTGCCGAGCAGGCGATCAAGGGCGCTGTCGCGGAGTTCATGCGGGACTCGGCGGCATTCGCCGTCGAGCTGCCCGGGATCACCCTGCGTGCGGGCAAGGACACGTACTACATCCCGCCGCCGCAGGACGGCCCGATCATCTGTTTGATCGCGGTCATGTACCAGAACCGTCCGCTGACGCCCCGCACCGCGCTCAACTGGGCGCAGACCCCGCGTGCGCAGTCCAGTGACTCGCCGACGTATTTCCGCGCGGATGTCGCGGACAACACCAAGATCGTGATCTCGCCGGCACCGGCCACGACGCTGACCGACAAGCTGATTCCCTACGCGGCGCTGGGCTATAGCGGCACGTGCAAGTCGAGCGTACCGGACGTGTTCTGCCGCCAGTGGTACGACGTGATTCTCAGTGGGGCATTGAAGCGGCTATTCATGCAGCCAAACAAGCCCTACACCAACACGCAGCTGGCGACGTACCACGCGAAGGTGTTCCGCAACGGCATAGCCGTCGCGCGCGACAAGGCGCGCAAGCAGTTCACCCAGCAGGAAACCACTTTCAGATTCCCCACGTGGGCATGAGGACGTAATGGCAAACCAACTCTACCCCAAGGCCCGCCAGCGTTTCGGCAAGGCCGAGCTCAACTGGGAAACGGCCACGATCCGCGCGGTCATCATCTATGACACGTACGTGCTCGACACTGCCGATGAGTTCCTCGTCGACATCGACACGGCGCATCGCGGGCCGACGGCACTGCTTGCCAACAAGACGATCACCGACGGGTTCGCCAACGCTGACCCGACAGACTTTCTGGCGCTGACGCTCACCGCCGCTGCCAACGCCGTTGTGTTCTTCGTGGATACCGGCGACTCGGCCACGTCTGTGTTGGTCGCCTACATGGACTCGCTCGACGGCTTCCCGCTGGCAGCGGATTCGACGGGCGACTTCACGCTCTACCCTGACATCGCCTTCGGGGGGTATTTCCGCCTGTGACCCAGCTGGTTGTCCTGCTTCAGCCCGATCTCTGGCTCCGCTGTGACGACACCAACGTCACCGACGGCGCTACGGTCGCGAACAGCGGAAACGGCGGGTACTACACGGGGCAGGATTGGCACTTCAACAGTGCGTTCTGGATCGCGGAGCAGCCGGCAATGGCCCCGGTCGATGGTGCATCCGTCGCCGTCGATGACTCGCTCGGGACGCCCATCGCCGCGCGCATGCAGGTTTACCCGTCGCCCGTCTATATCGGCGCGTACTTGGGCGGCTGGGGCGCAAAGGATGGCTCCGCGATCCTGATGGGATTCTTCGAGATTCCTACCGGCTCGCCCGGCGTGGGCTCCTTCTCTTCGCGCATCACGGAATTCGGCATCACGCGCGTCACCGAGGGTGGTGAAACGTACGTCCACGACTATGTAGCAGGGTGACACCATGAGCTTACGCATATCTGAACTGCCCGCCGTTGGCACCATCGCCGGGAGTGAACTGGTCGAGTTGTCACAGCTGTCTACCACCATCACGCTGACCGCCGCGACGATCAGCGCCGACAGCACGACCAACTCGTTCCACGACTCCGCTGGCGGCTTCATCACCGCCGGCTTCGCCGTGGGCCAGTCGATCAAGTCGAGCGGTTTCACCGGCAGCGTCGCGAACAACAAGAACGCGCGCGTCATCACCGAGCTCACCGCAACCGATATGGTCTTCGGCGGGACGGACGGCGACGACATCGTCACCGACGCCGCTGGCGAGTCGGTCACGCTGACTTCGTGGGTCAGCGTCCGCGCGCTGGCCTCGGACTTCATCATCGACGCGATGGTGTTCAAGGGCGTCATTGATTGCTCGACGAACCCCAACTACCCCGCTGGTGATCGTGGCGACACGTACCGCATCAGCGTAGCCGGCAAGATCGGCGGCGCGAGCGGCATCAACGTCGAAGTCGGCGACTTGCTGACGTGCATGACCGACGGCACGGTGACGGGCGACCAAGCCGCCGTCGGCGCGCAGTGGACGATCACGCAGGCAAACCTCGACGGAGCCGTCTTTGTGCCGGGCACGCCCGCCGAAGGCGACTTGCTGATGTACAACGGCACGGCATGGGAACTGCTGCCCAAGGGAGCAGAGGGTGAGTACCTCGCAGTCGTGCCAGTCGCCTTCGGCGGCACGGGCCTCCCCGAGTGGACGAATATCCCCTCCGCGCCCGAAGCATGGGGTATGGCCTGTTCCGACGAGACGACGGCGATCACGGCTGACGCAGTCAACCCCAAGCACACCTTCGTGACGCCGTATGGTTTCCACATCACGGACATCAAGGCGTCGCTCGGTGTAGCACAAACCAGCGGTGCGCTGTTTACCATCGACGTGAAGTGTGGCGGTGTATCACTGTTCAGCACGTTGCTCACGTTCGACAACGGAGAACAGGGCACGTTCTTGGCGACGACGCCGATGGTGCTGGCTAACGATCCGACGGACATCTTGGGCAATGCGCGCATCGACATCTACGTCACGCAAGTCGGCGATGGGACGGCGAAAGGACTGAAAGTCTACTTCGTCGGCTACTTCATCCTTGGTGGGACGCTGCCTGCATGAGCATGATGGTCATTGATCCGTACAGGTTCTCCTATGGCCCTGTAATGACGCCGTTGGTTTGCGATTATTACTACCCATGCACGCCAATCATTGCGCTGGGTGAAGGCAACGACGGCAGTACCACGATTGCGAACTACGGTTATGATCGGTGGGGCTACGGCTTGGCGTCTTTGGGAAGCGCCCAAGTAGATACAGCGCAGGCTAAGTTCGGTGGTTCTTCCATCCTGATGCTGGGCACTGGAACCACATCGAACGGAAGCTGTGTCCACACATCGGACAACTCGATTTCTACCAACCCAGCATACATGCTGTATCTGGATTTCACGTTCGACATGTGGGTGCGACCGCAGACGCTGCCTTCTGGATACGCTTACCTGCTGGACGGCAGGGCTGGGGCTGAAGGCGCACACCCTTCGCTGCGGATCAATCCATCGGGGTATCTGGAATACTACGTTTCCTCCGCAATTCGGATTACCTCATCTGTTGCCATCACGACGAACACATGGTCTTTCGTGGAGTTGTCCAGAACCGGCGGAACCACGCGGCTATTCTTGAACGGCGTGCTGGTAGGTTCATGGGCCGACACCACAAGCTATGTGTCTACCCGGTACGTTTTTGGCTGCTCCAGTCTCAGCAACATTGCCACCACGCGGCACTACGGTCTCGACGGGTGGATGGAGGAAATGCGGATCACGCGCGGGTACGCCAGACACACGGCGGATTATGACGTTCCCACAGAATCAGCGTACGCGATGGCTTGTGCCGTCGGCTTGAATGCCTTCATAGATTCGCTCGCACCGAAGATATGGTTCAAGTACGAAACGCTAACGAGTTCGTCAGGCTGGTCGGCAAACTCGGTGCATCCCAATTTCGGTACTGAGACCTCAGTTACCGGACTCGTCTATGGCGGCATCGCAGGCGGCACCGACGGACTTTGTGCAGAGAGTGTGCATGGCATCGCGTGTACCGGGACATTCCCCGGCTACTCTGGCTCTACCGCGCCGTTTGTCAGCCAGTACGATCCGGGGTCTACCACGACGTACTACGCCAACACGATCACGATCTGCATGAACATCCATACGCAGGATGATTGGACTTCCGCCGACGTTCCGCTATGGCACGAAGGCGCGGTAGCACAGGCTAATAATCAGGGGATGTATTTCACCTACCGCGTAGCGACGAAAGTGCTCGACGTGAACTACTACGCTTCCGGCGCGTGGAGAACAGAGAACATAGCAGACCTCACCGCGATGGGCGGGTTGGTGAACAACACCAAGTACCATCTGGCGTGGGTGTTCAATCACTCGGCGAAGACGTTGAAGGCGTATGTGAATGGCGATCTGAAAGGTACGCTCACCATGGCGTACACCGTACCCGATACTGCTTACAAAGCCAGCATCGGGCGAACGGCGGCGACCAACACCACCAACAGCGGCAACGGCGCGAACATGTTCTTGGACAACTTCTTGTTGTTCAATTCTGAAATATCCGCAGCAGACATTCTGACGATGGCGCAGTTGTCATTGCCGACCGACACCTTCTATGGGCCGGAAGGGTACGAAGCAGCACCAACTACGCAGCTTCTGCTGCACATGGACGGTACGAACGGCAGCACCACGATCACCGACTCGTCTTGGCTCGACCTGACCTGCACGGCTGTAGGGAACGCGCAGATTTCAACAGCGCAATCCAAGTGGGGCGGGGCATCGGCTCTGTTCGACGGTACGGGTGATTACATCACTGTGCCTCACCACATCCTCATGAACACTGGCCCGCGCAACTTCACGATTCACTTCTGGGTGCGCACCACGACGGTAGCGGCTGGGCAAGCGATCTTCGCCACCAAGCGGGCAGACAACACCGTGTTCGCGCCATTCATCATCAGACGCGACGGTAATGTCTTGAATTTGCTGGTCAGCGAGTCTGGCGCGGCGTGGCAGATCAACACCAGTGGCGGAACGCTTGTCGCCGACACATGGCACCACATCGCACTGGTCAGGAACGGCAACAGCGTGAAGCTGTACTTGGACGGCAACTCGGCAGCTAGCGGGACGCTAACGTCTGTGTCGGCAACGCTGATGACCAACAGCGCCGCGATGGTGATCGGCGGCGACACCAACGCCAACTACCACAACGGGTACATAGACGAAGTTGTCTGGGAAGGTTCAGCGCGTTGGACGGCGAACTTCACGCCGCCTTCTGGGCCGACCCCATAAGGAACCTACATGGCACTTGCAGGCGACTACATAGTCTTCAGTTCCAACCCGACGGTTTCACTGCCGTACTTCGAGTTGGTGCTGACGGCTGCGCAAACGCAACTCGCCGTGCATATCCCCGGCGTGGGCAACCTCACGCCCGCGCTCGCTTCGCTCACACCCGGCGGCGTGTATCAGCTGGGCGTGCGCTACTGGTACGACGCGGACGCTGGCAATCACTGCTGGGAGTACATCGTCAACGGCATCGTGGAAGCCGGCACTGGGCCGACCTACACCGCCGCCGAGGATGCGATCAGCGTCAACGTGGTCGCCATCGGCTCGGACTTGGGCGTGTCTCCTATCGTCGGCACGTCGCCGTCGATACCGGGGCGCTACGACGAGATTCTGTATTGGGCTGGGGGCAACTCAGTTACCGACACAGACATCGAGGACATCTACAAGTCGTACACCTACTATCCATTCGCAAACGGCTGGATCGACGAGGAGTGGGGCACAGCCAGCGGCGGTACGTTCAAGCCGTTCAAAGCGGTCGAGGGGTGGGACGACGAACTGTGGGGCACGCCGACGTTCGGCGAGAAGATTCTGGTCGAGCCGATCAACTTCACATCCTGCATGCCGGGATGTGGAAACTTCGTCAGCGAAGACCCCTGTGATTTTGTAAGCTGCGGCGACGCTTGTTGAGGATACCGAAATGAACAACTCCCCCGTCTCGCTGCGCCGCTGGTACTCGATCACCTACCCGTGGCTCGCTACCGGCGAGCTCATCACGGGCGTGACAGCCACGGTCGAAACGGAAGACCCCAACGCCGAAGATGCCGCCGATCCGCTGTGGCCCATCGTGCTCACCCAGATCGACAATGCGAACAAGCGTGTGCTGTTCCTTGCCGGCGGCGACGGCATCGAAGGCAACATCTACCACGCCAAGATCGCCATCACGACGAGCAACCAACAAGCGAAGACGGACTGCATCCCCTTCGTGATCACCGGAGACTGCTGATATGCCGCGCCTGTATTCCAACAACGCCAGCACGACACTGCTGAACCCGCTGAACACGTCCGATACCGTGTTCATCGTGGAAAACCTGAACGATGCGGTCGCGGCCTTCCCCGATCTGACCGATCCGGCGGATTACTGCTACATCACGGTCGAGAACGTGGACGCCACCTTCGAGATCATGAAGCTCACCGACATTGACACGGGCACCAACCAGTTCACCGTGGTACGGGGTGACAGCTTCGCTGTGGACGACCTCGACAAGACCACGTCGATCTCGTTCCTCGCGGGCGCACGCGTGGAAATCCGCACCACGGCGGGCTCGTTCAACAACATGCTGCAGCGTGACGGCGAGGTGATCTACGGCGGCGTGTTCGGCGCGACGCCAGCGGCACCCGCCGACGTACAGACGCTGGTCACGAAATACTCGACCGACGCCACAGCTGTGCCGCTCGGCCCCGACCTGATCGTCGGCGAGCTCGCACTGAACGCCAAGACCAAGAAGCTCTATGCGGCATGCGTGGACTCACTGGGCAATGAAGAAATCACCGAGATCGTGCCCGGCATGTTCGTCGGTATCGGCATCCCGCCGTACCCCACCGAAGGCCAGCTGTGGTGGAACCCGACCGACAACGCGCTGCGCGTATACGGCGACGACGCGGCATGGCACTTCTGCATCGGCGAAGACCCAGTCACTGAAGCCCTCAAGCTGCTGAACAACATCGCCCTGCAGGGACGCAACGCCGCTGATACGACATGGCAAGACCTGATCAAGCTCAACGCGTCCGACGAGGTTATTGCCGGCGACGCCGACCTGACGTTGCTCTCGATCATCACCGCCGCTACACGGGTGAAAGAACTGCTGCAGATTCGCACCACGGCAGACGCGACGAAGGGCTGGGAACTCTACGCGGCCATGTACCTCGGTGCACCGTTTGCCCAGCTGCGCGCGACTGCCGCCAATGGAGCACTGGCGATTGTCGCGAAGAACGGCGCAGGCACTGATCTCCCATTCACGTTCGGCAATGACGGCTACCTCTCGCTGCCGCACTTCTTCCTGCCGACCAGCAACCTGCACGTCGCCAGCAAGTATTACGTCGACACGATGGTGAACGCCGTGCCGGCCCTCACCCATGCCGTAAGCGTGGCAGCAGGTGGCGCGGTATTCGGCACGGCACTGGGCGTGGGCTCGGTCACGAAAGGCAGTGCCGGCCTCTACACGCTCAACCTGTCGACGCCACTGTCGAACGTGAACAACGCGATCATCACCGCGACGGCGCGCAACAACGTGGTCACGAACACGACCGTCGTGGTCGCCGCATACCCGACCTCGACGACGACCATCGACGTGCGCACACGGATCAACAGCACGCTCAGCAACTCCGACTTCAGCCTCATGATCCACGACTCGGGAGCTTGATATGGTAGGGATCGCGCTCCGACAATTCGGGGGGATGCTCCCCCGCTACGGGAACCAGCACATCCCTGAGACGGTTGCGTCCATCGCGCGTAACTGCCGACTCGTGTCGGGCGAGATTCAGGCGCTCAAGTCCCCGGCGTTGATCTACAACTTTGCCGGGTGGGAGGACGAGACCGGGACGACGCCCGTCACCGTCACGCGGGCCTTCCGCGTGGTCACGCAGACGGGCAACTTCCTCGTTGGCTTCGACGACCCCACCACGGACTTCGTGAAGGCCCCGCTGGCGCGTGACGGGTTCAACCGCCATTACTGGACGGCGGCGGACAAGACCCCGCGCTACGCCTCTGAAGAGGAACTCAACGACGCTACGGTCGCGAAGACGGTGCCGGCGGGACGCCGCCTCGGCATGCCCGCCCCGGACACTGCGCCGACGGTGACGCCCGCTGCTACCGGCGGGGATCTGGAAGAGACCCGGGTGTACGTGTACACCTTCAAGTCGACCTTCGGCGAGGAGAGCGCGCCGTCTCCTCCCTGCATCGTCACGGGCAACGCCGACGCCGCGTGGAACATCTCGGCCATGGACGTTGCCGTCGCGGACTACACCGACCCGTCGGGCGATGCTGACTTCGACATCGTGGCGACGGAATACGACACGACGGGCTGGGTGAAGCGGATCTACCGTACGATCACCGGCACGCTGGGTGCGGTCGAGTACTTCTTCGTTGCCGAGGTAGCTCTGGCCACGACCACGTACAGCGACACCGTGTCCACCGAGACCGTGTCGTTCAACCCGATCATGGAGTCGGGGAACTGGGCTGTCCCGCCGAAGAACCTGCAGGGCCTGCTCGTGCACCCCAACGGTTTCCTCGTGGGCTTCAAGGGCCGGGACGTGTACTTCTCCGTGCCGTACCGCCCGCACGCATGGCCGGTCGAGTTCATCACCGCCGTGAAGTGGAACATCGTCGGGCTGGGCATCATCGGGCAGTCCGTGGTGATCCTGACGGCAGGCTCCCCGTTCATTGCCAGCGGCGTGCGGCCCGAGGCCATGACGCTGATCGAGTCCGACACCCCGGATCCGTGCGTGTCGCGCCGGGGCATCGTCTCGACGAACAGCGGGGTCTATTATCCCGGCCCGGACGGCCTCATGGTCGCGGACGGCAACGGTGTACGCAACCTGACCAAGAAGTTCGTGTCGCGCCGGGACTGGCAGCTGGACTACCAGCCCTACGACATCCAAGCGGCCAAGCACGACTCGCAGTACGTGGCGTTCTACGACGGCCAGCTTGGATTCGTCATCGACTTCGAGGAAGCCTCGCAGGCGTTCGTCGAGCTCAACTCCCCGATCTGGGATCACGATGGCTTCCTTGGCGACGGCGTCACCGGCGACGTGTGGCTGATCAAGGACAACGTGCTGCGCATCTTCGACCCCGAGGGCGGCTCCCCCGTGCCGTACCTGTGGCGCTCGAAAGAGTTCGACATGCCCACCCCGGTGAACTTCGGTGCGTACAAGCTCATCTACACGGAGACCAAGTCTTCCGGCGGCGCGGCGCGCACACTGGCCGAGCGGCGGGCTTTCAACGAGGAGCGCATCCAGCAACCGCTGAACCCGATCAACTGGTCGGCGCTCAATGGCGTGAAGCGCCTGACGCTCACCTCGACGGTGCCCCAGTATTCGCAGCCGACGCACCGCAGCCCGCTGTACCAGCTGACCTCCGACGACGCGGTGGGCTCCCTGACGTTCCGGGCCTACATCAACCGGGAGGACACGCCCTACTACGAGGCCGAGATCACGGACATGGAGCTGTACCGCCCGGACTCGGGCTTCAAGGCCATCCTGTGGCAGTTTGAAGTCGAGGGCACGCGGGACTTGCAGTCGATCAAGATCGCCACCACCAGCAAAGAGCTGGAGCGGATGTGAGCACGGTCTCCCTCGCCACCCGGCTGCGCGGCGCGCTCAAGCCGCCGCTGCGCAAGTTCACCGGCCACCGGACGCTGGAGTCCGTGGTCGAGACCGTGGAGACCCTCCTGCGCATGCGGGGGGACATCGGCCAGAGTGCCGTGAAGGTCTCGGATCTGGCCGGCATTCTGGAGCAGGTGCTGGACTACCACCTCGAAACCGCCTCCCATGGCATCGGAGAGGTCACACGGGGCACGGTCACCCAGCTGACCAGCAAGTCCACGGCGGTCACGCTCAACACGATCACCGGCGACATCACGACCAGCAACGCGGCGCTGGCGCAGAACAACAGCGTGAGCTTCACGCTGAACAACTCGATGATTGGGGCCTACGACATGGTCTTTGCCCACATCGTTAGTGGGGGTGTTGCGGATCACTACCAGATCCACGTCGACGCGCTGGCAGCGGGGAGCTGCCGGATCCAGATCAGGAACGATGGGACAGGGTCACACAGCGAGGCACTCGTGATCCGGTTCGCTGTACTTAGGCGAAGCAGCACGTAATAATATCCACAGGCAGGGAGGATACGCATGAGCATGGTCGAGAAGCAATGGCGGTTCGTGAAGATGCTCCAGCAGCTGGTCGAGTTTGCTGAGCAGAACGGCTACATGCTCACCCTTGGTGACGGCTATCGCGACCCCCGACTGCACGGCGGGCCGGGCGAGAAGATGGGCTACGGTCACCCCTTCAGCTGCCACAAGCTCAGACTCGCGCAGGACTACAACCTGTTCAAGGACGGCCAGTGGCTGTCCGATACCGAGGACTTCCGCCCACTCGGCGAGTTCTGGGAATCCTTGGCACCTGACGCCCGCTGGGGCGGGAGGTTCAGCGATGGAAACCACTTCTCCCTCGAACACAACGGCAGGCGCTAACCATGAGCATTCTCGGTGGGCTTGGGGCAACTATGGGCAAAATCTTCGTCACGGAGAAATCCGTGGAGAAGGCTATCGACTCCATGACGGCTGGACTGGACAAGATCTGGTACACCAAAGAGGAGAAGGCGGACGCCGAGGAAGCCCGCTGGAAGGCTCGCCACGAGGCGCAGCTGAAAGCACAGGACATGCTGCTCGAATGGATGAAGGCCAGCCAAGGCCACAACGTCGCGCGGCGCTGGCTCACCGTGCAGATCACGCGGGTGTGGCTCTGGCAGATGATCCTCGGCATGGCCTTCGCCGTGGGTGCGATCTGGGCCCCGCAAGTCAAGTCCAACCAGATGCTGGCGACTGCAGGGATCCTGCAGGGGTACGCCGGCGAAATGGGCACGGTCGTGCTCATCATCATCATGTTCTACTTTGCTGCACCGCACATGGGGCAGGCCATCGACGTGCTGCTTTCGCGGCTTGGCTTGCGTACGCCTGCAGTATCTGCACCGCCTACGTCCAAGTAGTTTTCAGCACTGTCGCACCACCATCTCAAGGAGAAGAGAGCACCGTGGCACCCCCTATTCCTACGGATCGACCCACCAAAGCTGTCACGCATGAGGACTTGCATGACATGATCCAGAACCACGAGCGGAAATTCGAGCGGGTTCTATATAGCTTTGCCGCTGTTGCTGTGCCCGGTGTGATCGCAGCATTTATCTGGCTGTGGTCGACACACGCCGCGCAGGCAGCGTTCAACGCCGGCGTCGCCGTGAAGATCGACCAGACAGCAGAGTATGCACAGGAGTCCCGCGACTCCCGCGTGCGGGTGGAAGCCCGCTTGGACGAGATCAACCGCTTCCTGCGCGAGGACTCGCGGGAGCTTCGCGACCAGCTCAACGCCCACATCCGAGAAGCCCGGGATCAATGACCGCCGCGCAGGTGCCGTCGCCATTCCGCTTCGGCACTCTCAGCGTCCCCCGGGACTGGCCTGTCATCAGTGAGCTCGTGCCTTGCCACCTCGTCGAAGACACGACGGGGATCATTGCCCTCGACCAAGCCAACAGGTACGTCGCGGCAGTCGTAATCGACAGTTGGACTAATACTTCTGTACAGGTACACTCGTACATAGGCAACCCCTATGTGCTGCGGCGCGGGTTCGCGGAAGCGGTCTTCTCCGCGATTTTCGTCCACGCGGGCAAGCGCGTCGCCATCGGCACCGTGCCAGCGAACAACGCGAAGGCTCTGAAGTTCAACACGCACATGGGCTTCACCGAGCTGTGCCGGATCAAAGACGGGTTCGATGTCGGTGTGGACTACGTGATCATGGAGATGCGGCGCGAGAGCTGCCGCTGGATAGACAGGAGATACCGCGATGGGTAAGAAAGCTCCCAAAGCCCCGGACATGACCAAGTACACCGAGATGAGCGAGCGTCTCGGTAACCGGGCGCTCGACCAAGCTGACCAGCAGCAGGCGTGGGCTCAGCAGATGTGGGGTGAGCAGAAGGCCCTGCTGGAGCAGGTGTTGGGCCCGCAGCTCGACATCATGAAGATGCAGTACGAAAACGGCATGAAGGATCGCCAGCGGTACGAGCAGTTGTATCAGCCGCTGGAAGAGAACCTCATCAAGGAGTTTCAGGACTACGACACCCCGGAGCGGCGCGCGCAGCGGTCGGGTGCCGCCATGGCGCAGGTTGCCGCCTCCCAGAAGGGAGCCAAGGACGCCGCACGGCAGCGTCTGGAGAGCTTCGGCATCGACCCCAGCCAGACGCGCAGCGCCGCGCTCGACCGCAATCTGGAGGCCGCAGAGGCGGCGCAGCAGGCCGCTGCCGGCAACATGGAGCGCAACAACGTCGAGAACACGGGCCGCGCGCTGCGGGCCGAGGCCATCAACATCGGCAAGGGCATGCCCTCACAGGTCGCTGCCTCCTATGGGCAGTCCCTGCAGGCCGGGCAGACCGCCATGGGCGGCATGAACAGCACCGTCAATACCGGCGCGGGCACCATGGGCACTGGCCAGTCGTGGTCGAATCAGGCGCTGGGGGCGAACGGGCAGGGTGCGAATATCACGAGCCAAGGCTTCCAGAACAAGCTGAACGCCTACAGCGCCCAAGGCAGTCCGTGGGAGCTCGTGGCCGGCATCGGCGGCGCGTGGGCCGGGTCGGGCTTCGGCGTCGGTGGCAAGAACGACGGGGGCATCATCGCGCCCGAGCACATGGATCACCCCAGCCAGCAGACCCAGACCGGCCACGATGCCATCCCTGCCAGCCTGACACCCGGCGAGTTCGTCATCCCGAAAGAGGTGGTCACGTTCTTGGGCGTGGACAAGCTGAACAAGATGGTGGCCAAGGCGCGCGCAGCGCAAGGCATCCCGGAAGACCGCCCGGCCACGCCGCCCCCGCGCCGGATCTCCGCCCCCCAGAACAGCCGCAGCGTCGGCCCACAGCCATCCAAGTTCAACAGCGGAGGGGCGATACCCTATGACACAGCGGGCTACGAAGACGAGCGCGTCCAAGTCGGAGAATACATGCCCCGGGAAGAGGCCCCGCAGCAACAGCAGGGCATCAACCCCATGCAGGCATACCGGGCCTACTCGCAATTTACGGCTCCTGCTGCTGGTAGTCCTGCTGCTGGCGGTGGCTCCGCAGCGGGTGGTGGCTCTGCCGCTGGTTCTGCTGGGAGTACAGCTGTAGCCGCTGCCCCGTGGGTCGCCGCCGCCCTCGCCGGCCACGAGTACATGACGCGCCAGCGCAACGACGACGGCACGCGGGTCACCAACTGGGACGACTTCTGGAAGCTGAACGCCGGGCACAAGATCGCGGACAACTTCGAGAAGGACTTGAACGCGGGGCCGATCTCCGCTGGTGAC
>Ga0316630_10000065_pt1 | contig 23845 bp, 19 predicted proteins | sample OWC_May_M1_C1_D6_FD_207658 | JGI IMG/M metagenome (GOLD analysis project Ga0316630, IMG submission 207658) | Wetland soil microbial communities from Old Woman Creek delta, Ohio, United States - OWC_May_M1_C1_D6_A | ecosystem: Environmental > Terrestrial > Soil > Wetlands | place: USA: Ohio...
ACTCGGCCGGCTCCATGACCACGATCCGCCCGCCCATGACCGCATGGCTGGTCCCGCAGTACTCCGCGCAGAACAGGTGGTACTCGCCGGTCTTCGTGGCCTCGAACCAGGTGCTCGTGTACCGTCCGGGCACGACGTCCGCCTTGATCCGGAAGGCCGGGACGTAGAAGCTGTGGATGACGTCCTCGGACGTCATCGTGAGCTTGACGGGACGGTTCACCGGGACATGAAGCTCGTTGATCTCGCGCTGTCCCGTCGGGTGCTGGAGCTTCCACATCCACTGTTTGCCCACGACGTAGACTTCCATGGCCGCCGCGGGCGGACGCGAGATCACGAAGTAGAGGTACGCGCCCCACACAAAGATCGCCAGGGCGATTCCGAGGGGAATGACGGTCCACAGCCCCTCGAGGATCAGCGACCCGTGGATCGCCTTGGGACGCTCGTCCTCGGCGCGGCGACGGTAGCGCAGGGCGAAGACGAACACGAGCAGGAAGATGAGTCCCGCGAAAAACACGCTCACGGCGACGAGGAAGAGGAAGAGAGCGTCGACCTGCCCTGCGACGGTCGAGGCTTGCTCGGGAAACCAGCGTAATCCCTGCGAGAGCGCGGTCGGCCACATGGTGTCAGCGGGCCTCCCCGCCTGCCGCGGCCTTTCGGCGGTCGCGACGGAACATGACCACCATGAAAGAGCCCAGAGCAATGGCCGTGGCCGACCCCGCGAGGCGCAAGACGTTCATGATGATGACCCCGTACTTCCCGGTGAGCGGATCGTAGTGGTAGCAAAAGAGCAGGATCTGGTCCACCGGGTTCCCGATGGTGTTGTTGGCCGCTTCGATGAGCGCAAGGCGCGTGTCGCGCGGCGAGAACTCGACGCCGTACAGGTAACGCGCCGCCTTCCCCTCCGGCGTGAAGATGACTATGCCTGACGCGTGAGCGTATTCATCCTTCTTCTTGTCGTACACGTACCGAAAGCCGATCGCCTGCGTCAAGGCGGCGATGGCGTCGGCCTTGCCGGTGAGAAAGTGCCACCCGCGTTCGGCGCCGGGTCGGCCGTAGCGCTGCTGGACGTACAGCTCCTTGCGGGACGCCGCGATGGCAGGGGTTTCCCGGGGGTTGATGCTCACGGTAAGCACGGCGAACTGCTTGCCGATGTCGAAAGTGAGCGGACGAAGCGTCCGGACCAAGCCGTCCAGGAGGAGCGGGCAAAGCATGGTGCAATTGTAGTAGGTGACAAGCATGATGACCGGCTTCTCGCCGAAATACTCCCCCAGGCGGACGGTCTTGCCCGTCTCGTCCTGGAAAGCAACGTCCAGGGGGAGCTGCGCGCCAAGTTTCTGGTCGAACCCGATCTCCTTCAGGAAGTCCTCGTCCTTGGTGTAGGGCTCGTTGCCGGTGTGGGCGACGGCCGGCACAACCGAGGCGTGTCCGAGGGCGACGGCCACGGCGAGCGCGGCCACGAGGATCAGCCAGCGATTCATTGCGCACCGCCCTTGGCAGGCAGCGGGGCGGGCGCCGGCGGCGAAACCGGGAGGCCGCGCTCCAGGACGAGCTGCATGGCGCGCTCGATCGGAATCCGTGCGATCCCCGCCTCCTTGCTCACCCAGGCGTAGGTCGTGAGGACCTCCTGCTCGTTCGCCTGGAGACTCTTGAGATCCTTCGGCGCCTCGACCTGGAGGCGCGGCTCGGACGGTATGACTCGCGTGGCAAGCGGCGACGCCGGAGTCTCCAGCCGCGGGCGATCCCACCAGCCGAGGAACCGGATCATGCCGTAGCTGGCGACCAACGCCAGGATCGTGACCAGGGTCAAGATCACGCCGAAGATGACGATAGGCTTCGGCTTCAGGTCGGACTTCTCGTAGCCGCCCGGAGCGGTGCCGTGGGGGGTCGTCATCCTTGTGCTCCATGGGCGGCATCCGCCAGGCCGGCAAATCGTGGATCCCGTTGGGCAAGGAGCGGCCGACGCTTCAGAGAGGCCAGGAACACCGCCAGCCACAGACCGCCAAGCCCGATGGGTAGGATGAGGTCCAACCAGTGCGCGCGGAAGCCTTCGGAGTGCAGGGCGGGAGCGATCAGCCAAAAGAGATCCACGAACCGCACGACGAGAATCCCGGCGGCGACGCCGCCGAGGATCTTTGCGCGCCGCTTGGTGATCCGCGAGAGCAGGAGCAGGAAGGGCACGACGAAGTGGAAGACGATCAGGATCGCGGCCAACACTCCCCATCCACCTGCCAGGCGGGAGATATACCAGTGGTTTTCCTCGGGGAGGTTGCCCGACCAGATGATGAGGTACTGGGAGAAGGCGACATAGGCCCACAGCATCACGAAGGCCAGCAGCAGATTGCCAAGGTCGTGGAGCTGCCCAGCGCCCAGGACGTTTTGGAGGGGCGGCCGATTTGCCAGGCAGATCGCCACGCGAGTCACGAAGGCGAGCGCCAGCAGGATTTGGCCGACCAGGAAGACGACGCCATAGATGGTCGAGTACCAGTGCGGCTCGAGCGACATGACCCAATCGACGGCAGCGAACGTGACTGCGAAACCATACAGAACCAGACCCGGCCCGCTCCACACCTGCAGGCGTCGGGTGAGCCGACCCGTATCGATTCCCTGATCCTGACGCGCGGAGAGCATGGTGAGAATCATGCCGGAACCGATCCAGATCAGAAAGTAGAATGCCGCGCGGCCGAAAAAGGCCGGCCCGTTCAGGTAGCGCTGCTTGAACTGCAAGAGGGCGTCGGCCGCCATTACCTCCGGGCGCGCCCACACGTAGAGGTCCTGCAGGCCGAAAAGGATGGGCAGGAACAGCAGGGCCATCAGCGGCAGCGTGCGGACGCCGGCTTCCAGGAGGCGCTGAATCGCGAATCCCCAACGCCCGCCGACCAGGTGATGGAGCATCAGAAGGCCGAGGCAGCCCACGCCGATCCCGGTCCAGAAGAGGTAGCCGAGGAGGTACGCCTGGAAAAATGCGCCCCGGTTCAACAGGCCTCCCAGGAGGGCCAGCACGAGGGCCAACACGCCTACGATGAGGCCGCGCCGCTGCATCGCGTCCAACCCCGGCATGGGCGTTCCGTCCGTGCTGCGCTCCGCGCCCGTGATCGTGGTCATTTCTTTCCCGCGGGGGCGTCGAGTTTGGCTCGCTCATCCGGGGTCAATTCGGCCACTGGAATCCCCTGGCTTACCTGGAGAGCCCGGATATAGGCTGCGATGGCCCAGCGATCGACGGGTGGAACCTGTCCGGCGTACTCCGGCATGATGCCGAAGCCATTCGTGATGACGTCGAAGAAGTGGCCGATCGGGGCCTCCCGCAGTCGCTGGATGTGGTACGACGGTGGCAGGCGCATGCCTCGCTTTGTCACCGCGCCCTCGCCGGTGCCCACGCGCCCATGGCACGGCGTGCAAAAGATCTCAAAGCGGTCCCGGCCTCGCGCCAAGAGCTCCTTGGTGAGCGGCACCGGCAGCTGGTCCACCAGGCCGTCGCGGCTCTTCCCCGTGTAGAACGCAGCATCGGCCTTGAGTTGCCCGTGCGCCACGGTCCCCGGGACCAGCGGTCGCGCCACGCGCTGATCCTCAAAGAACGCGCTGTGGTCCAGCGGCTTCTCCCGCCCGGTCTCGGCCATCTGCTGCCGGCAGCCCACCGCCAGGAGCAGGCAACAGGCAGCGAGCAGCAGGCAAAAGACAGCCGGCAGCGAACGGGACCGGTCTTCTGCCAGCTGCCTGCTGCCACCTGCCAGCTGAACGCTACGGCTCAACGTCGGTTACCTCTTTGGCCCCCAGGCCTTCGAGAAACGCCCGCGTGGCCACCGGGTCGAAGCGGGGATCGGTGGCTTCGATACACAGGAAGAAACGGTCGCGCGTCGCCAGGGCAAAGCGGGGTGCGTTGAAGACCGGGTGATAGGGCTGCGGGAGGCCGTTCAACGCCAGCATCCCCAGGACGGCGGTCAGGGCGGCCACCAAGATGGTCACCTCGAACGTGATGGGAATGAAGGCCGGCCAGCTGTTGAGCGGCCGGCCCCCCACGTTGATCGGATAGTCGATGACCGCCGCCCAATATTGGGAGAAGAAGCCAAGCCCCGCCCCGATGACGCCTGCAATCAAGACCAGTAGCGGGACGCGATTCGTGTGGAAGCCGATGGCCTCGGCCAGCCCGTGAACGGGGAAGGGCGTGTGCGCGTCCATATGACGGTAGCCGTCGGCATAGGCACGCTCGGCCGCCGATACCAGATCCTCGGGGGCCTCGAACTCCGCCAGCAAGCCGTAGATGCGCGCGGCAACCATGGCTCAATCCCCCGCCGGAGCGGCGCTGGGTACCGGCGCCGGCCGCGACTTGGGTGAGGGCAGGACGGTCCGCATCTCGAAGATGGAGATCATCGGCAGCACCCGGATGAACACGAAGAGGAGCGTCAGGAAGAGTCCGATGGAGCCGATGAAGATCGCCCAATCGACCCAGGTGGGGGCGTACATGCCCCACGCGGAAGGGAGGAAGTCGCGGTGGAGGCTCGTGATCACGATGACGAAGCGTTCGAGCCACATGCCCACGTTCACGACCAGGGCGATGAGAAACAGCAGCGGGACATTGGCCTTGACCCGTTCCGACCACAGGAGCTGCGGAACCAGGATATTGCAGAAGATGAGGGCCCAGTAGAACGGGGCATAGGGGCCGGTCATCCGGTTCAGCATCATGAATCCCTCGTACGGGTTCCCGCTGTACCAGGCGAAGAAGACCTCCATCATGTAGCCGTAGGCCACCATGAGCCCGGTGGCCAACATGACGTTGGCCATGTTGCGAAGGTGTCGCGCCGTGATGAAATCGTCCAGCCGGTACATCCACCGGATGGGAATCGTGAGCGTGAGCACCATCGCGAAGCCGGAGTAGATGGCCCCGGCGACGAAGTAGGGTGGGAAGATCGTGCTGTGCCACCCGGGAATGATGCTGGTGGCGAAGTCGAAGCTGACGACGGTGTGCACGGAGAGGACCAGGGGCGTGGCCAGGCCCGCCAGCAACAGGTACGCCGTCTCATACCGGTGCCAGTGCCGGGCGGATCCCCGCCAACCGAGGGCCAACATTCCGTATCCGATTCTCAAGAGCTTTGCCTTGGCGCGATCGCGCAGCGTGGCCAGGTCCGGGATCAATCCCACGTACCAGAAGAGCAGGGAGACCGTGGCATACGTCGAGACGGCAAAGACGTCCCAGACCAGGGGGCTCCGCGTCTGCGGCCAGATAGCCATCGTGCTGGGGTAGGGAAACATCCAGTAGCCGAACCAGGGTCTACCCATGTGGATCAAGGGGAACAGGCCGGCGCACGAGACGGCGAAGAGCGTCATGGCCTCGGCGAAGCGGTTGATGGAGGTCCGCCACTGCTGGCGGAGCAGGAGCAGGATGGCCGAGATCAGGGTCCCGGCGTGGCCGATCCCGATCCACCAGACGAAGTTGACGATGGCGTAACCCCAGCCGACCGGGATGTTGATGCCCCACGTGCCGACGCCGAAGGCCAGGGTCCAGACGAGGCCGAGCTGGAGTGCCTGGAGGAGGCCGAACGCCACCAGGAAACCAAAGAACCAGGACAGGGGGGTCGACCCGGTCAGGACGATGACGCTGATCTTGTCCGTCACCGAGGCATAGGTATGCCCCGGAGTCACGATCGGTTCGCTCTGCATGCCGTGGCCGGCATCGGGTTGCGTCGCCATGCGCTCAGTCCTGCTCCAAGGCCGGATTGGGATTCCGGAGCCGGGCGAGATACGTCGTCCGCGGCTTGGTGTTCAGCTCGGTGAGCAGGCCGTAGTTCAACGGGTGCGCCTTGAGCTGCGACACACGGCTCTTGGGATCGTTGATGTTCCCGAAGACAATGGCCTGGCTGGGGCAGACGGCCTGGCAGGCGGTGACCACCTCGCCGTCGGCGATCTCGCGGTCCCCGGTCTTGGCCTGGATGCGCGCCTCGTTGATCCGCTGGACGCAGTACGTGCACTTCTCCATCACACCCCGGCTGCGGACCGTGACATTGGGGTTCCGCAGGAGCTTCAGGCTGGGCGTCTGGTCGTCCTGATACTGCAGGAAGTTGAAGTGCCGCACCTTGTAGGGACAGTTGTTCGAGCAGTACCGCGTCCCCACGCAGCGGTTGTAGACCATGTCGTTCAGCCCTTCGTTGCTGTGGACGGTGGCCCCCACGGGGCAGACGGGTTCGCACGGGGCATTCTCGCACTGCATGCACAGAATGGGCTGGTGAACCGTCTCGGGCTCCGCCGGGCCTCCCTTGTAGTAGCGGTCGACGCGGATCCAGTGCATCTCCCGGCCCAGCATCACCTGGTCCTTCCCCACCACGGGGCTGTTGTTCTCGCTCTGGCAGGCGGCGACGCACGCATTGCATCCCGTGCACGCGTTGAGGTCGATGGCCATGCCCCAGGCGTAGCCGTCGTACTTGAACTTGGGGTAGAAGCTCGGCTCGTGGCCGACTTCGTGGTCTGACGGCCCGCGCACGAAGTCGGGATGCTTCTTGAATTCGTTCAGGGTGGCCATGCGGACCAGGTTGCGGCCCTCCATGGTCTGGTGCCCCTGCGTACTCGCCAGCCGGTAGCGCTCGCCGGTTTTCTTCACGCTGAGCCCGCCACCGCCCCACGGGGCGGCCGCCGTTCGCAGGGCGTATGCGTTCACGCCGATCCCCGTGCCGGCGCGTCCCGCCCGGGCACGACCGTAACCCAGGTGGAGAGTCACCGTCCCATCCGCCTGGCCGGGCTGGACCCAGATGGGCGCTTTCACGCGGCGCGAGTTGTAGGCGAGCTCGACCACGTCCTCGTTCTTGACGCCCAACCGCTCCGCAGCGGCGGGGCTAATCAAGGCCGCGTTGTCCCAGGTGAGCTTGGTGAGCGGCTTGGGAAGCTCCTGCAGCCAACCGTTGTTGGCGAAGCGCCCGTCCCAGGCGGCCGGATCGGCCCGGAACAGGAGCTCGAATTCCCCGGCGGCGGCCGCCTGGTGGGCCGCCGGGAGCGCAGCCTGCAAGGTGGGGACTCGTGCAGGCAACGCGGAATCGGCGATCACGCCGTCGTGCAACGCCTTGCGCCAGAAGGCTTCGAAATCGTCCGTCGGCCGCTGTTGCCTCCAGTACTCCCGTACGATGTCGTAGCTCGACTTGGGCTCGCCGAGCAGGACCGAGACGACCTCGTGCGTGGTGCGTCCGTTGTAGAGCGGCGCGATGAGCGGCTGCTGGATGCTCACGGTGCCGTCGTAGGCCCGACCGTCGCTCCATCCCTCGAGGTAGTGGGCTTCGGGCAGTTGCCAGTGGCAGAGCGTCGACGTCTCGTCCTCGTACAAGCTCAGATGTGCCCGGAACGCGACCTTGTTGAGCGCTTCGGCAAAGGGGACGTCTGCCGGTGCCGTGTAGACCGGATTGCCGTCCAGGATCAGCAGCGTCTCCACCGCGCCGGCCTGCATATCCGCCACCAGCCGGCGCAGGGAGTCGGTCTGCTCTGCAGGTGCCGCCTCGACGGAGTCCGTGTAGAGGACGGTCTGCCCGATGTTTCCCAAGGCGCGGTTCATGGCATGGGCGAGCAGGTGGAGCGCCGGCGTCTGCTCGTCTCCCGGCACGACGAGGCTGGTGCCGCGGTGGGCTGTGAGATCCGCGGCCAGGGCCTCGATCCACTTCGCATGTCGCGGGGACGGCTTCCACGGGGCGGCCCCGGCTTCGATCCCCAGTCGCGCAGCGAGGGCCCGCGCGAAGAGTTCCAGGTCGCTCTCCCGCATGACGAGCCGGTGGTCCGCCATGGCGCCGGTAAGCGACGGCGTCGCCTCGATGGCGTACAGGCGGTTCATGCCGTTTTGCGGCGCCGGGGCGCGGCGGCGCGATGCGAAGTCGCGCGCGTACCGCACCGCGCCCGGCCCGGTCGTCAGGAAGTCGCTGCCAAGCGAAAGGATAACGTCGGCCTTGTCCACCCGGTACAGGGTGTTCACGGCCTCGCCGAACGCCAAGCGGGCGCCGGCGCGGGCAGCGTCTCGGGTGACGGGCTCGTACTGATGCCACTTGGCTGCCGGGAACATCGCCAGGACGGCCTTGAGCTGGGCGCCGAGCGTGGGGGAGACGACCGTCTCAGTGAGGATGCGGAGCCCGCCGCCCTGCGGCTGCCTGCCCGACTCGATCTGTTTGGCCAGTTCCGCGGCAAAGACGTTCCAGGTGCTTGGCGTGCCCGCGCGGAGCACGATTTTCGAGCGATCCGGATCGTACAGCGTGAGGATGGAGGCCTGCGCGAAGACATCCGTGGAGCCGAGGCTTCCCGGGTGCAGCGGGTTGCCCTCGATCTTGGTGGGTCGGCCCTCGTGACTTTCGACGAGCAGACCCGTGGCGCAGCCGCCCAGCGTGTAGGCGGTGGCGAAGAACAGCGGCTTCCCCGGGATCACTTCCTCGGGCGCCCGCGCGTACGGCACGATCTTGTCGCTGGGCTGGCTGGTGCACGACGTCAGCCCCGCCAGGGCCAGCGAGGCGCCCATCAGCTTGAGGAACTCGCGGCGGCCGACCGGGTCGGCCCACTCCGTGGCCCCTTCGGGGAACTCCCGGTGCAGGAGCTCCTGGAACTCCGGGGTGTCGGCGAGTTCGTCCAGGCTTCGCCAATACTCCGGCCCGCGCCGCTCGGCCAACCGGCGCCGGATGTCCGCCCAGTCTATTTCATTGTGCGGAAGAAGGACGTCGCGATTCATCGGTGGCACACCGAACAGCTCTCGAGTCGCTGGATCTTGTAGTCGGCGACGAGTTTTTTCCCGAGCGCCAGCTGGTCCTTCGGCGGCTCCCAGGTCATGCTGAAGACCTGCTCGCGCGGGCGCACGAACCGCTCCGGGTTCCGGTGGCACTCCAGGCACCATTCCATGTAGAGCGTGTTCACGCGCCACGTCAGGGCCATCTGGTCCACTCGCCCGTGGCACGTCACGCAGCCGATGCCCTTCTTCACATGGATGCTGTGATTGAAGTAGACGAAGTCAGCCACCTTGTGGACGCGAACCCATTCGATCGCCTTGCCGGTCCGATAACTCTCGCGCACGGGCTCGAGCATGGGCGCTTCGGTCCAGAGTTGGGCGTGGCAATTCATGCAGGTCTTGGTTGGCGGGATGCCTGCGAACGCCGACTCTTCGACCGAGGTGTGACAGTAGCGGCAATCGATCCCCACGTCGGCCACGTGGTGCTTGTGGCTGAACGGCACGGGCTGCTGCACGGAGACGCCGACACCCGTCACATACGGGGACCGAACGAAAGCACCGACAGCCCAGCCGATGCCGACCAGGATGAACAGAGCCCCGAAGATGCTGACCTTGGCAAGTACGTTTGTGCTGCGGTGGAAAATTTGAGCCATCAGGGCGTCGCGCTGTAATAGTTAGTGCTGACCCGAGGCCGAGGAGGTTCCACGAGCCGAGCGGGATAGTATGCTACTAACTTCACAAAGACAACTCAAAAAAGGGCGCCGCGGTGCAGGATGTCGCGGGCGGCCCATGAGACGCGGCTGCTCGCCCCACGCCGCACGGGTCACGCGAGGCGTGGCCCCGGTTCGCATCGTCCCTTCCAGCGTTGGCTCGCGCGCTGTGCTTGGGCTATCGGGGTTGCCGCTGGTGTGGTAGACTCCACCGGCAGCGCGGGGGCTGGGGTTCCCAGTCGGGAGCGCTGACGGGCGAGGGGCGATGACCGAAGCGCAAGATCGGGGGATGACGAACGGCAAGGCGGAGTTCGGCGGCGAACCCGCCGTGACGATCGAGGATCTCACCCATCGGTACGGAGAACGCGAGGCGCTCGCGGGGGTAACGCTCCGCATCGCTCGGGGCGAGATCTTCGGTTTGCTGGGACCCAACGGGGGCGGGAAGACCACGCTCTTCAAGATCCTCGCCACGCTGCTTGTCCCCACCGGCGGCCAGGTCACGGTCTTCGGCCACGATCTGGCCAGCGAAGCGGCGCACATCCGCCGCCATCTGGGCGTGGTGTTCCAGCATCCGAGCCTGGATCCGAAGCTCACGGTTGCAGAGAATCTGCACCACCACGGCCACCTCTACGGCATGCGCGGCGCGGACCTGCGACGGCGCGCACACACCCTGCTGGAGCGGCTGGGTCTCGCGGAGCGCGCTCGCGACCGCGTGGAGACGCTGTCCGGCGGTTTGCAGCGCCGCGTCGAATTGGCCAAGGCGCTGATCCACCGGCCCGAGATTCTTTTGCTCGACGAGCCGTCGACCGGGCTCGACCCAGGGGCGCGCCGAGACTTCACGCATTACCTCGGCCACCTCCGGACCGAAGAGGGGGTCAGCGTTCTCCTGACGACCCACATCCTGGACGAGGCGGAGCGGTGCGACCGCCTGGGCATCCTTCACAGCGGCAGGCTCGTCGCCCTCGGCACGCCAGGGGAGTTAAAGACGAAGGTCGGGGGCGACGTCGTGGTGATCCACGCCTGCGACGCCGACTCGCTGCGCGTCCGGATCCGGGAGCGTTTCGGCTGCGATGCCCTTCTGGTGGACGGAAAGCTTCGTGTGGAGATGCCGCGCGGCCATGAATTTGCCCGCGAGGTCGCGAACGCCTTCGGGGACGCGGTCGAGGCGGTAACGTTTGGCCGGCCGACGCTGGAAGACGTCTTCATTCACCTGACGGGCCACCGACTGTGGGGCGAGAACGGGACATGACGCACCAAGGCGAGGCCGGAATCCTGCTGCCGGTGCTGACGCTCTGCCGGCGCGAGCTCACTCGGTTCTTTCGGCAGCGGAGCCGTGTGATCGGCGCCGTTGTCCAGCCGCTGGTGTTCTGGCTGCTGGTCGGCGCCGGGTTCCGGGCGTCGTTCCGGCCGCCCGGCGTTCCGAGCGGGACCAGCTACGCCGAGTACGCGTATCCCGGTATCCTCGCCATGGTGCTCTTGTTCACCGCCATCTTCTCCCCGATCTCCGTGGTCGAGGACCGACGCGCGGGTTTTCTCCAGGGGGTTCTGGTGGCGCCGGTTGGGCGAGCCACGATCGTCCTCGGCCAGGCGTTGGGCTGCACGACCCTGGCCGTGCTCCAAGGCGTCCTGTTTCTCGCCCTCGCGCCGGTCGCCGGCCTGTCACTCTCGCTGGCGTCGGTCGTCTGCGTAACCGGGGTGATGATCGCGGCCGCGTTTGGTCTCGCGTGCCTCGGTCTCGCGATCGCCTGGCGACTCGACTCCACCCAGGGATTCCACGCGATCATGAATCTCGTCCTTTTGCCCATGTGGGTGCTCTCCGGCGCATTCTTCCCGGCCGCCGGGGCCCCCGGCTGGCTCGCGTGGGCGATGCGGCTGAATCCCATGACGTATGGCCTCGCTGCCATCCGCCGGTGTCTGTATATCGCCGCGCCGGCTGCGGCGGGTCCGGTGCCGGGCCTGGCGCTGTCGGTGACGGCGACCATCGTGTTCGGGCTGGCCGCGTTCGCGGCCGCGGCGCTGGTCGCCACGCGCAAGGACGTCTAATCCGCACTATTCGCGAAGACAGCGCGCGAATACTGCGGAATGACCAAATCCCAATTGGTCATTGGTCATTCGCTCGAGGGTGCACTTGGCGACGCATCCTGACTGGAGGGCAACGTGATCAGCCTGGCGACGTGGATCCTGTGGGTGCACATCCTCGCGGCCGCCGTGTGGCTGGGCGGCGCCGCAGCCGTGCTCACGGCGGTTCTGCCGGCCGGGGAAGGGGCGCGGGCGGTGGTGGCCCGGCGCGCGCACTTCCTGACCTCCCGCGCCATGGAGGTCCTGATCCTCACGGGCCTCCTGAATGTTCTCCTGAAGGGCGTGCAGAGCAGCTTCACGCTGAGTCCGGGCTTTTTCGCCATGCTCTCCCTCAAAATGGTGCTCCTCGTGGTGATGGCGGCGCTCCAGGTCTGGATGGGCGCCGCTTGGCGCCGTGCCGGCGAAGGGTCGGTTGACGCAACGCGCCGGGGCCGCATCGGCTTGTCCGTCCAATGCCTCGCCGGTGCCGTAGCGGTCCTGTTGGGACTGGGCCTGCGAGTCGCCTGACGCGCGCTCCGGCCTCCGGCGCGGCCTGGACGAACCCTCCCGCCTCCGCGCGAGAATCAACGCCGCCCTCGGTGCCATCGCCTATCCGGGGAGGCGCCCGACAAGGGATCCCGCACCAAACAGGCCTCGGGCCCGCGTCAATTCTGCCCGAAATTTGCTCGATTGTTTCGAGAATTTTCTCTTGACAAATCCACAAGATATAGGGCATAAAGTGGCGGCCTGCCCAACATATTGCGCCTGCAGCGACTCCGACGTTCTCGTGAGCGTCCCGCCTGAATGGCAGAGCGGTGGCGGCGCTCGCAAGGCATCGCGGGGGGGCAACCGGTCTCGGTTCTGTCCACGGTCGGTGTCTCGTCTGGATCGGGATGGCTGCACGGCGCGGAAGGTAGAGCTTTTTTTCTGGGGACGGCACGGGCCGAGGCGCGGCCGCTGGGTTTCGGGCCCGCCGCCCCAATGCGGAGGAAGTTGCCATGGCAGAACTCGCACGTCCGATGAAACAAGGCCAATGGTCCGAAGCCGCGCTCCGGGTCCTGCGGGAGCGGTACCTGGATCGATCTAGGGCGGGCAGCGCTCCGAGATCCGCGCCGGGCGAGACGGCAGAGGACATGTGCTGGCGCGTCGCGAGGGCCATCGCCTCTGCGGAGACCGCCTGGGGAAAGACCCAACAGCAGATCCACGAGGCGGCGAGCCGATTCTACGAGGCGATGGTGGAGGGGGCCTTCCTGCCCAACTCGCCCACGCTGATGAACGCCGGCAAGGACAACGGCCTGCAGTATTCGGCGTGTTTCGTGCTCCCGGTCGGCGACTCCATGGACGCCATCTTCGAGGCGGTGAAGCGGGCCGCCATCATCCACAAAAGCGGCGGCGGGACGGGCTTCGCGTTCTCGCGGCTCCGGCCCAAGGACACCGAGGTGAAGTCGACCGGCGGCAAGGCGAGCGGGCCGGTAAGCTTCCTCCGCGTCTTCAACGGCGCCACCGAAGCGGTCAAGCAGGGCGGGACGCGGCGCGGCGCCAACATGGGCATCCTCAAAGTGGATCACCCCGACATCCTGGAGTTCATCCACTGCAAGCTGGACGGGGGAATCAGCAACTTCAACATCTCGGTGTCCATCACCGAGCCGTTCATGGAGGCCCTGGCAAGAAACGGCGACTACGACCTGATCGATCCGCATACGCACGAAGTCGCGGGGCGACTCAAGGCTCGCGAGGTGTTCGAGCGCATCGTGAATGCCGCCTGGCAAACGGGAGACCCCGGGCTGGTTTTCATCGACCGGGTGAATCGCGGCCCGGCGAACCCGGTCCCCGATCTGGAAACGATCGAGGCGACCAACCCCTGCGGCGAGCAGCCGCTGGCGCCCAACGACGCCTGCAACCTGGGCTCGATCAATCTGGACAAGTTCGCCCGCCCTGGCGACGCGAAAATGCCCATCGCCTGGGACGCGCTGGAGCAGACCGTTCGGCTCGGGGTCCGCTTCCTGGACGATGTGATCCAGGTGAACCCCTATCCGCTGCCCGAGATCATGGAGGAGGTCCATCGCAACCGCCGGATCGGGCTGGGGGTGATGGGCTGGTCGGATCTGCTGATCCAGCTGGGCATCCCGTATGACAGCCAGGCCGCGCTGGACCTGGCGGGGAAGGTCATGGAGTTCATCACGAAGATCGGCCGCGACGAATCGGCGCGGCTGGCGGAGGAGCGCGGGCCTTTCCCGAACTGGTCCCAGAGCATCTACCGGAACGGGCCGCCGCTTCGGAACTCCACGGTGACCACCATCGCCCCCACCGGTACCATCAGCATCATCGCGGGCTGTTCGTCGGGGATCGAGCCCCTCTTCGCCGTGGCCTACAGCCACATCGTGGGGGACCGGCACCTGACCTTCGTGAACCCGCACTTCGAGGCGGTGGCGCGGAAACGCGGGTTCTACAGCGAGGCGTTGATGGACAAGGTCGCGGAGCACGGGACGCTCGACGACCTCAGCGAGGTGCCGGAAGACGTCCGCCGCGTCTTTGTCACGGCGCACGAGATCGCCCCCGAATGGCACGTCCGCATGCAGGCCGCTTTCCAGAAGTACACGGACAACGGCGTTTCCAAGACGATCAATCTGCCGAACTCGGCCACGGTCGAGGACGTCGCGAAGGCCTACCAGCTGGCCTACGATCTCGGCTGTCTCGGGATCACGGTATTCCGCGATGGGTGCAAGTCGGCTCACGGCGGCCAAGTCCTGCACGTTGGGACGGGGAGTGCGGCCAAAGAGAAGGCCGAGCTGGAGGAACACGAGGGGCTGGCCCACGTGCCGACGACGGTCAAGCCGCGCCCGCGGACGTTGCGGGGCGTGACCTTCCGGGTGGACACCCCTCTCGGCACGGGTTACGTCCACGTGAATCAGAGCGCCGCCGGGGAGCCGTTCGAGGTCTTCCTCAACGTGGGCAAGGCCGGGAGCGACGTGCAGGCGGACGCGGAGGCGCTCGGCCGGCTCATCTCGCTGGTCCTGCGGATGCCGTCGCCGCTCAACCCGCGCGAGCGGGTCGAGGAGATCGTGAAGCAGCTCGACCGGATCGGTGGCCGCCGGGATGCGGGCATGGGGCCGGCGCGCGTCCGCTCCATCCCAGACGCCGTCGCTCAGGTCCTGGCCGAATACACGGGTTTGCGCGAGCCCGGCGAGGAGCACGTCCGCGAGGCGCGCGAGGGCCGCAGCAAGGCCAGCGACATGTGCCCGGATTGCCAGAACTTCACGCTCGTCTTCGAGGAAGGCTGCCAGAAATGCCACGTCTGCGGCTTCAGCGAGTGCTAAGGCCGTGAGGTGCACCAGCATCGCGGCCATGTCTCTTGCACAACTGGATAGCGGGTCCTGCGGGGAACCGTCGCCGAGTTGCATGCGGCGAGCATGTCACCCGTCGCCGGGCAGTCCTGCACCATCGGTACGGTGGGCGGCCGGCGCATGGATACGGCTTCGCATGGGAACCTGGACCCCGTGCTCCCGCAAGTTGTGGCGTGAGCGGCAAGACGTGAACCGGGTGGAGACAGGCAAGCCGGCGACTGGGCAACTGGGCGACTCGACAACTGGGCACTCGGGCAAGTAGGGAGGCCCCGTACAACGTTCGACGTCGTCGAATCTCGAACCTCGAACCTTCAACCCTGAACATCTAACCGGGAACCCCGCACCGGAGCCTCCATGTCCATTAAGTCGGATAGGTGGATCGCCCGCATGGCGCTGGAGCATCGCATGATCGAGCCGTTCGCGGAGAGCCAGGTGCGAGGCGGCGCCATCTCCTACGGCGTCTCCTCGTACGGCTACGACATCCGGGTGGCGGACGAGTTCAAGATCTTCACCAACGTGAATACCACCATCGTGGACCCGAAGCGGTTCGACCAGCAGTCCTTCGTGGACTTCAAGGGCGATGTCTGCATCGTGCCGCCCAACTCGTTCGCGCTGGCGCGCACGGTCGAGTACTTCAGGATTCCGCGGAACGTCCTGACCATCTGTCTCGGCAAGTCGACCTATGCCCGCTGCGGGATCATCGTGAACGTGACGCCGTTCGAGCCGGAGTGGGAGGGGACGGCGACGCTGGAGATCAGCAACACCACGCCGCTCCCCGCCAAGATCTATGCGAACGAAGGGATCGCCCAAGTGGTCTTCTTCGAGGCGGATGAGGTGTGTCAGACGTCGTATGCCGACAAAAAGGGCAAGTACCAGGCGCAGCGCGCCATCACGCTGCCGAAGATCTGAGCCAAAGGCTTTGCGAATCGAAACGGGAGTCGAGGGCTTTCTGGGAACCACAGATTACCCAGATGACACAGCGCGGCCTGAGGGCCGCAACCAAAACAACGGACTGTCTTGATCCGCAGATTACGCAGATTGGCCGATTTCACTGGGAACGGCAAAACCCTTTCAGAAAAACAAGGTTCTGCGAGTGTGTAGTACAGATTGAGCCGAAACGTCCTCAGAGAATGAGCCCAATCTGTGAAATCGGTGAAATCTGTGGTGAGCGGGAAGGGTTTGTGGGTTTCTCGTCGAATACCAAGGGAGATTCGTTCGTGAAAATCGAGATTGATGCCGCGCGGGACCTGGTGAAAGTCAATCTCTTGTCGGACGTGCCCGTTGCGGACTCGCGGGAGACGGAGGGGATGCTGTTCGGCTACGCGGCCGACCGGCGGATCGTGCAGATCGAGATTCGCGGCGCCAAGAGCCGGATCAACGGCGAACTCCTAAAGCTGATTGACCCCGCCTTCGCACAATCGGCCGCCTGATCGCGCGGAGGCGGGCTGTCGAGTTCTCGTGATTCTCCGTTAGGGTTCGCCGCCGTCGTTCTACCCATTTGCCCACGTTCCTTCCTCCCACCTTTTGTCCATCGCCCATCTGATGCAGCCAGCGCCGTTCGGTCAGCGTGGGTACACTCGCCCGTGCGGGTTTTCGAAGGGATGGACGGACATTTTGCAGCGGTGTCGCCGCGCACCACGCGCGAGGCATACGCCCCTTTAGACTTTCTGATGTTGTTTAATGAATGCTTGTAAATATATGAAAATAAGTTGTGTGTCTACAAACACGAAAACATGCACCTTCCCCTCGCGACTCTTTGGTGTTTGTTGGCTGAGGGGGCTTGGCTCAGATGAAAGACACTTGCTTGGTGGCGCGAGTGACGACGAAGCAGCGGTCGTTGTTGGAGGCTGGGTCGGCCGGGATGACGAAAAACCCGGGCCGGGTGGCATCGTATCCCTGGGTCGTCCCGACGAGCGTTTCTCCGTCCTGGAAGACCACGCGGATCTTGCGGCCGACGACGGGTTTGCCCGCAGGGAACTCCTGCACCTTCTGCCGCTCGCGGTTGCCCGCGAAATCTTTTACGAAGAAAATGGCTTTGATCTCCGCCACTTTCACCTCGAGCGGTTTGGCGTCCGGGGCCGCATCGGCCAGCGTGAGGTGAAACACGGGTTTCGTCGGGAGGAAGTCGCCGGTCTGGCCCTTGAGAATTCGGCCGTCCTGGAACCTGACCACGATCTTGTTCTGGATCATACGGTACGCCCTATGTGTGCGTTCTGTTAGGAGCCGTTACGAAATAACTTGTCCATTTCTTGTAATTTCGTTACGGCTCCTTATGCCGTTTATGAATTTCTCCGGTCACCTTATTCTTTGACAACGGCTTACCCCCAGCTTCCGCGGCCGTGGACGCGCATTGTGGCCTCGTCAGCACGAGCATGCCAAACAGGTTCGCTGGGGTCAAGCGAAAAGGTCGTGGGGGGCGGGGCGCGGCCGGGTGTCTGAGCGAGATCGCATCACGCTACAGCGAAAGTGCATCGCCGTGCGCCCAACACCGGGCATGCGAAGCGGTCTCCAGCCATGGGCCGGTCGTGTCCGATGTGAGACCGAGCCGGGAACAGCGCAGAGGCTTAGGAGCCGTTACGAAATAACTTGTACATCCTTTTCTATTTCGTTACGGCTCCTTATGCCGTTTCGGAACGTCTCCGCTCAACTTATTCTTACAACGGCTTATGACGGGTACCGCGTGACAGGCCCCCTTACTTGGACAACGCAGGGTCTTCCTTGGTGATGATCTCCAGTACCGCGGGGCGGCCGCCGTCGGCGACGCTCGCCGCGCGCTGGGCGGCAGGGATGATCTCGTGGGGCTTCTCCACGCACTCCACGTAGGCGCCCAAACCCTCCGCCACTCTCGTGTAATTGCCTGACAGGAAGCGGGTGCCGTAGAGCCGCGTGGCGTTCGGGAGGTGCTTGTCGTAGCCTCCCAGGCAGGAGTTGTTCATGAGGACGGTCACGATGCCGATGCGATTTCGGACCGCGGTCTCTATGTCCATGCCGCACTGCCCGAACGCCGCATCGCCTAGAACGTGGACCACCGTCGCGTCGGGGCGAGCCACCTTCGCCCCGAGGGCCAAGGGGAGACTGTAGCCGAGATGAGTGGAGCGTCCCCAACCGATATAGCTGTTCGGCTCGCGGGCGACCCAGAACGGGACCATTTGGTCGCGCGGGTTGCCGGCGTCATGGGTCGCAATCACATGCCGTTCGGCCAGCGCCAGCTGCAGGTCCCGCACCACGCGATACGGGTTGATCGGGACTTCGTCGGAGGTGAGGCGCGGCATCCACTCTGCGAGCCATTCCTTCTTCACAGTCCGGATCTGCGTGGCCGTCCGATCGTCGCCCCGGCGGCCGGCGGGCCCGAGTTGCCGCTGGGTCTCCTCGATCATCTGGCGTAGGACGAGCTTGGCGTCCCCGACCAAGAGGTGCTGCGCCGCATAATCCTTGTTCAGGTCGCGATCGTCGACCGTAAGCTGCACGGCCACCTTTCCCTTGGGGATCGGGGCGGCAAAGGGGGAGATGGAGAGACTGGCGCCGGCCCCGAAGACCAAGTCCGCGTCGGCGAGGTACCGCGTGATGGCTCGAGGCCAGGCCATGCTGGCGCTGCCGATCGCCAGGGGGTGATCCTCCGGGAAGGCGCTCTTTCCCGAAAGGGTGGTCATGACCGGAGCTTGGAGTAGCTCGGCAAGCTCTACCAGTTCCGCCGAGGCCTGGGCGTACAGGATTCCCAGGCCGGCGTGGATGAGCGGAAGTTTGGCGGCGACCATGGCCCGGACGGCGGTGGCCACGTCGGCGGGGTTCGCCATGGTCTTTGTGGCCGTGACCGGCGTGTAGGCGAGGGCGGCCTCGTCCACGTCCGCCAGCATCAAGTCCCAGGGCAGTTCCAGGGCAACCGGCCCGGGTCGGCCGGTCCTGAGGTAGGTAAAGGCCCGTCGCAAGAACTCGGGGATCCTGTCGCCCCGGTTCACTCGGGCCACCCATTTCGTGACGTGCTGGAAGTTCAGGACGGCATCGAACGTGGGCTGCACGCCCGTCCGAGGTTCGGGTGCGCCCCCTGGCAGGAACAGGATGGGGGTGGAATCGGAGTAGGCCTGCGCGAGGCCTCCGAAGGAGTTCTCGGTACCTGGGCCGTACTGGACGGTACAGACGCCGATGCGCCGGCCGTTGGTCGCCCTGGAGTAGCCGTCCGCCATGCCGAGGACGGCCCGCTCGGTCCGGGCCATGATGGGCCGAATCCCCACCTCTGCGCCGGCGTCGATCACCTGGTTGATGGGAAAGCAGAAGAGACACTCGACGCCTTCCTGCTTCAAGATCGTGGCGACCGCTTTCGCAGCTTTCATTGTGCTCCTCCGATTGCGCAGAACAAAAAGAATCGAGGGATCCACAGATTACGCAGATTGCGCAGATTGTTTCGGAAAAAATGACTCCGGTGAAATCGGCCAATCTGCTTAATCTGCGGATCAAGACAGTCCGTTGTTTTGGTTGCGGCCCTCAGGCCGCGCTGTGTAATCTGTGGATTACTTACTTCTTGCCTTCGATCAGCGCCGCCAGGCGCGCATCCACGTGGGTCGTCACCTGCTCCAACAGGGTGCGAGCCTCCTGGAGCAGTGAGTCGCACTGGTGGCGCATCTCCTCGACGAAATTGCGATCGGTGATGTCCTTGAGGTTGATGAGGACGTTCCAGATCCCGCCGCGAATGCCGGCATACGCCGTCTGCACCCCCACCGCCCCGTCGGTGATGGAGCTCACGTTGCCGTGCCGCACGACTGTCCAGGCCGCCTGCATGCCCCGGTGCGCGGCGACCGCCGTCTGATAGGGCACGCGCACCGCGGCCTTCAACCCTTCCTGCATCTGCTGTTCCCGCGCGGCCTTCTCCGCCGCGGTGCCGGCGGGAAGTCGGCGGGCCTCCATGTAGGCGTTGAAGGCGTTGGTGTCCTCGTCCACGGCCAGGAGCAATTCGTCCTTCACGCCCTGGGCGGTCTTGGCGGCTTCGAGCAGCTCGGACGCGGCTGCCGTCGATTCCGCCTTGTCCTGCCAAAGGTTTGCCACCATCGAGGCGAGGGCGGCGCCGAGGGCGCCGGCAAGCGCCGCAACCGACCCGCCGCCGGGGGCGGGCGTGTCGCGCGAGACCTCGTCGGCAAAATCCTTCACCGTCATCCGCACCAGGCCCTTGGGGAACTCGCGCGGGAGGCCGAGGACCTTCTTGGCAAGATCGAAGGGGGCGACGTCCGCCAACCCCATCGAGAAGACGGCGGTCTGAAGGATGTCGGGAATCGGCACGAAGGGCGACTTTCGCTGGACCCGCAAGTAGTACCGGCCGGCCTCGAGGAGCGCCGGGTAGGGGATGAGGCCGACCACCTCGCTTCCCGTGACGACGAGACCGCGCTGCGCGGCCAGCCGTCGCGCCTCCTCCAGGACCATGTGCGGCGGCGTGATCTTGTAGTTGGTCAGGTTGATGGAGATCTGCGCCCGCTTGTACTCGTCCACGTACCAGCCGATGGCCTTGCAGTGGCTGAATTTCCCCGCTCGATAGACTTTCTGCCCGACCAGCGGCTTCGTGGGATCCACGTCGTTCAGACGGAGCAGCTCCGCGATATCGTACGCGTGCGCGTCGCGGCAGTGGGCGGCAGTCTCGGCGAACGTCGCGCCGACGAACTCGCAGTTCCCGCAGGGGTACGCGCCGTCCCGGTAGGCGAGGATCCGGCCCTTGGAGTAGCAGGCCGAGTCGGTCGCCGCGCGCGCCACCCGACCCCGCTCGCGGAGTTCGAAGGCGATGTCAGTGGCCAGCGCCTTGTCCCGCGTGTTCAGGGTGACGTTGTAGGCGATGAGGAATTCGCGGGCGCCGATCACGGTCGCGCCGGCCCTGACGTTGAGCCGCGCGGGGCCGAAATCGGGCGTCCAGTCCGCATCCCGCAGCTTCTCGGCCAGCCCTTCGTACTCGCCCTTCCGGATGGCCGCCAGATTCTTTCGCTCCGGTCGGCTCGCCGCGGCTTCGTAGAGATAGACTGGGATGGCCAGCTCGCGTCCTACCCGCTCCCCCACACGGCGCGCGATGGCCGCGCACTCCTCCATGGTCACGCCGGAGATCGGGATAAAGGGGCAGACGTCGGTGGCGCCCATCCGCGGGTGCGCGCCGTGGTGCTGGGTCATGTCGATGACCTGGGCGGCCTTGGCAATGGCCCGGTAAGCGCCCTCGGCCGCGGCGTCCGGGTCGCCCACGAAGGTCACCACGGTGCGGTTCGTGTCCGCGCCCGGATCGACGTCCAGCAAGGTCACGCCCGCGACGGCTTCGATGGCGTCCGTGATCTGCTTGATCTTCGCCCTGTCGCGTCCCTCGGAGAAATTGGGGACACACTCGACCACGCGCTGGTCCATGAGCGGAAGTCCTCCTCAAGAGAAGTGTGAGGCCGGGTTCCCCGTGACCCGACGGGCGGGAGCATGACGCAGGGACTCGGAGGCTGTCAAGGGAAACGGGCAGGGGGCACGCCGGTCATCCTGATGACGTGACGCGCGCCGGCCGCCGCGAGCGTTGGGGGATGCCCGTCTCCGTGAGCCACAGCGCCCCGGTGATCAGGCCCAGACCGAGCAGCGTGCGGGCGAGGTTCTGCAGCGTCGGGAAGGGCTCGAAGATCAGCCACGAGACCGCGATCGCCAGAGGCACCTTGGCGTTGTTGAAGACCGCCGCCGTGCCTTCCCGGCTCCGACGCACCCCGACGTTCCAGAGGAAGAATCCCAGACCGGAAGGTACGAGTCCGAGGTAGAGAACGGTGGCCACCTGCGTGGCCGTGAGGGCGGACAGGGCGTCGAGCATGCCGGCGCTCAGGCTTACGGGGATCGCGGTGAGGAGTGCGCTCCCCAGATAGAGAGAGGCGAAGACCTCGGAATCGCGGATGGAGGCGGCGGGAGGAAGCAGGCGGCGGTACCACACCTGCCCGGCGGCAAAGGCGAGGTTGGACAGCTGCACGAGGGCAACGCCGATGAGGTCGGCCGTGGGGCTGCCATACGAGACGAGCCACGCCGCGGCCACGCTGACGACCGCGGCGAGGAAATCGCGCGCCCGAAAGGTTCGGGAAAGCAGGTCGGCGAGCAGCACGACGTAGATCGGCGTGAAGATCGTCCAGAGCGCCACCTCCGAGGCTTTCAGGTAGCCGAAGGAGGCGAGGTAGGCGGTGTACATGAGCCCGTATTGCACGGCACCGCAGAGGAGCAGCATAGCGAGCGTCCGTCGGGGGATGCCGCCGGGGCGACACCATGGCGCGAACAGCAGCGTGGAGAGGCTCAGGCGCAGAAAGGCAACGAGATGCGCCGGCACCCCCGCAAGCTGCGTCTTGATGAGCCCGAACGAAAAAGCCCAGATCAGCGATGCGGCCAGCAATGCGATCATCTAGAACTCGTGCAACGATGCGCGGCTCGCCCGAGGGACCTCGCACCGGACGCCCAGGACGGCGCCGTTCCTGCTCTCTGCCTAATCGGCGCTCCTGTACTGCGTGGCCTTGATGGCCTCTTCACGAATCAGGTCGAGGGCCTGCTTCTTGAGCCGGAGGAAGGTGTCGGACGTTTTGAGCTCGTAGCTGCGCGGGCGCTCCAGCGGGACGTCGATCTCGGCTTTGATGCGCCCCGGCCGGGCCGTCATGACGAAGACCCGGTCCGAGAGAAAGACTGCCTCCTCCACGTCGTGGGTGACGAAGAGGATGGTCTTGTGGAACTCCTCCCAGACCCGGGTAAGCAGCTCCTGCATGAGCGCGCGGGTCTGAGCGTCCAGCGCACCGAACGGCTCGTCGAGGAGGAGAACGTCCGGGTTGTTCGCAAGGGCCCGCGCGATGGCCACCCGCTGCTTCATGCCTCCCGAGAGCGCCTTGGGATATGCACGCTCGAAACCCCGCAGGCCGACCTTGTTGACGAATTCCAGCGCGGTGTTCTCTCGCTCGCCCTTGGGTGTGCCGGACAGCTGCAGGCCGAACTGGATGTTCTCTTTGACCGTGAGCCATGGGAAGAGCGTGTAGCTCTGAAACACCATGCCTCGATCCCGCCCGGGACCGGTGATGGCCCGGCCGTCCAGGTAGACCGCCCCGCCCGTCGGGCGCACGAGTCCGGCGACGACCCGCAGCAGCGTGGTCTTGCCGCACCCAGATGGACCCAGGATGGTCGCGAACTCCTTGTTGTGGATCGCCACGGACACGTCATCGATCGCGGTGACGTGGTGATCTCCCGACCGGTAGTGCTGCGAGACGTTCCGGATGTCCAGTTTGACCTGCTCGACCATCCTCAATCCAAAAACCGGCGATTCGGCAACTTGGCAGTTCGGCGACTAGGTAGGACGTGGCCCGCCCTCCGCAGTGGCCTGATCGTCCGGTGGCCCATTTGCCTAATTGCCAAATCGCCCAGTTGCCGAATTGCCTTCTTGTTTAGGCGGCCCACGGGAACAGCCAGCGCTGGAGCCACTTGAATAGGTAGTCGGTGATGATCCCGAGCACCCCGATGGCCAGGATGCCGAAAATGATGCTGCCCGTTTGCAGCATGCGCTGGGCGTTGATGATCATGTACCCGATGCCCGACTCAGCCGCGACGAGCTCGGCGACGATGATGTACGTCCAGGCCCACCCCACGATGATGCGCAACGTGTCCAGGATTCCGGGGAGGCTGGCCGGCAGCAAGACCCGGCGGATGACCTGCAGGCGCTTCGCGCCCAGCGTGTACGCCGTCTCCAGCATCTCCTTGGGCACGCTCGACGCCACCACCGCGATCATGAGGATCAACTGGAAGAAGCTTCCAACGAAGATGATGGCGATCTTTTCCACGTCGCCGATCCCCAGCCAGAGAATGAACAGGGGAATGAAGGCCGAGGCCGGCATGTACCGGATGAATCCCACCAGGGGTTCCAGCAGGGCTTCGAAAGCCTTGAAGGTCCCCATCAGCAGGCCGAGGGGGACGCCGAGCGCCGCGGCGAGGAGGAAGCCGGCCAAGACCCGGTACGTGCTCATGAAGATGTCGGTGGCGAAGCCGAACTGCGCGAACTGCTCGATACCGGCCAGCAGGACGCGGTGCGGCGGCGGCAGGAAAAGCGCGCTGATGAA